>CESJ01098394.1_pt1 | contig 13690 bp, 10 predicted proteins | sample 356311 | NCBI WGS metagenome assembly CESJ01 (sample SAMEA2621487, study PRJEB7988) | marine metagenome | biome: marine biome (ENVO:00000447); feature: surface water layer (ENVO:00002042); material: "saline water (ENVO:00002010), including plankton (ENVO:xxxxxxxx)" | depth 5 m
GCCCTTAGTTAAACAGCCCCTTGAGTAAATCGGTGACATCGGGTGGGTTTTTACCGTCCTTGCCGAGTAATTTTTCACCGAGTTTTTGCAGCGCTGTATTTTTTAGACTAGCGCCGAGCCCGCCGCTGTCCGGCAGGCACTTCGGCGCACCTTTCTGATCGAAGCTACCACTGCAGACAAACGGAATGTCGCGATCGCGGAGATTGGCGTTCACCGAACAGCCATTGGCGCTGGTGGTCGTGCCGTCCAATCGGGTTGCCGCCTCGATACGATAGGTGCGGGCTAGGAGGCCGACAGTGCCGTTGGCGGTGATCTTGAGATTACCCGTGCCGGTGGTCAAACTGTCGAGCAGCAGATTGCCATCGCGGAGGTTAAACGCGCCGGCCACATCGTGTAAGTCGGTGCCCTCGGGCCACTGCTGGTTTGACAGTCCACCACCGCTCAATAACTGGGTACCGGAGCAGAACATCTGCTCCACGTTGATGCTCGAATAGCGCGGCCGAAGCAGGTTGAAATTCCCGTTGCCGGTCAGCGAACGCAGCAGGCTTTGGCCGCTGGCACCGCGACCTACGAGATTCGCCTCGAGGCTAAACAGTCCGCTCAGTTCTTCGCTGTCGGTAAGCGCCGGCACGGCGCGAGATAGATCGATATCGGTCAGCGAGGGCTGCAGCGTCAAGCGCGGAGTGGCGCCGCTCAGATCGATGACGCCTAGCGCGTTTAACTGGCCGCCAAACAGATCGGCATTCAGCGATGCCACGCGCAACACACCACGGTTGCTAAACAGCTTGGTATACAGGTTGCTGAGCTCGTAGCCATTCAATTGCAGGGTCGCCAGGTTGATTTCCATCTGCGCCTGGCCGGGCCACAGCATCAGCGGCGCAAGCGGAGCAAAGAGTGCCGCATGGGTCGATTGCTGAGGCCCAGCGCGCGGGTTGTCGTCGTCCGGTGCAAGATAGTCGCCCACCGCAAACCTCGGTGCGGACAAAACGATTTGCAACTTTTCGCTGCTGGCATCGCTGTTGGCGTCCACATCCAATGATTGGCCGTCGATATCTAGTTTGACTTCGAGAGTTGATCGGCCATTGGCTTCGAGGTGGTATTCGAGTTGGGCGCCGAGCTGTGTCAGCGCTCGAGCGCTGACCGTGCGGGGCACCTCGATCTCTGGGAACGGCTGCTGGAGGCTGCTGAGCCACTGCTTAAGATTGAGGTCTTGTAATTCTATGGCGCCGATCGCCGTGGCTGGTGCGCCATTGAATGCAAGATCACCACGCAGCCGCGCGCCGCCAGCCGATGCGTCTAAATCAACTATCGAGACCGTCTGTGCCGCGAGGTCGAGTGCCAATGATGCGACCACGCGCACCTCGACATCGTCTAGCGTACGCAGTTCGATTTCGATCGGAAAGCGCCGGCCATCGGTTGAAACGTTGCTTAGGCGCAGTGCAATGTGGTCAAACGTCCATTCCGGCATTTGCGGACGCTGCCATACAACCGAGGTATCGCGCAGCCGGATACCGTCGACCAGTGCCGCGAGTTGAAGGTTATTGGCGCGTTGCGCCGCGGCATCTGCGCCGTCAACCGCAGGCTGACCACCGCCGAGTATCGACAGGGCTCCGCCCCAATCGATGGTCAATATCAGCTCGCCGACGGTGCCGCTGGTGTGCTCGATCTCGCGCCAGCTTAGTTGGCGCACTGAAATACCCGGATTGGGCAAAAATTGCCATTTCAAATCGCCCTCAATGTCGATGATATAGCCCTCCGTCAGGGCAAATTTTTCTATTTCTGGGCGCAGCGAGTTGGCATCGTAGTTTAGCGATACATAGACAATCACCAGCGCAGCGAGCGTTACCAACGCGAACCCCGCAATGCCGATAATTTTCATTAATAGTTTCAAGGTATGTCCCTCATGGTTGCGTTGATCTATCCGTGATGTTGAGCCTATTAGTGTACTCCAAGCGCGGTTGGTCACGCCAGCGAGCTACAATTATCGCCGCTGCGCGCGCGGATGTTTATTCGCATGCGCGAGGCCTTGCCTAGATCTGCGCACTGCAAACCGCACGCTGTCATTGACGATCCGCACGTCAAGGTTGCGCGGCGCTGCAGCGAGCATTTTTATACGCGCATTTTGTGGGTATAATACCGGCCCATCAGACTCAAATAAGACATCGGTTGTCTTCTACTAACCGGAGTACTCATGACCGATCGCACCGCTACCGTAACGCGCAATACGCTGGAATCGCAAATCACCGTCACCGTCAACCTCGATGGCAGTGGTCTGGGTACCTTTGCCACACCGGTGCCATTTCTCAATCATATGCTCGACCAAATCGCCCGCCATGGCTTGGTTGACCTAGATATTCAGGCCACTGGCGATACCCATATCGACGATCACCACACGGTCGAGGATATAGGCATTACACTGGGCATGGCGATTGGCGAGGCGATCGGCGACAAAACTGGAGTCACTCGCTATGGCCATGCCTATGTGCCGCTCGACGAGGCATTGTCGCGCGTGGTCATGGATTTTTCTGGGCGCCCCGGATTATTCATGCAGGCCGCTTTTACCCGCGGTCGGGTGGGTGATTTCGATGTTGACTTGACCCGCGAGTTCTTTCAAGGACTGGTCAATCATGCGCAGATGACCCTCCATATAGACAATCTGCGCGGCGTCAATGCGCACCATCAGGTCGAGACTATTTTTAAAGCCTTTGGCCGCGCACTGCGTATAGCCGCGGCCCATGATCCGCGTATGGTCGGGGTCATGCCATCCACCAAGGGAACTCTGTAAGCCATGGCTGAACTCGCTACTAACGACTGGCTCGGCAGGCGGAAATAATGTCGCAATCTGCGCCGAATATTACTGTGATTGATTACGGCATGGGTAATCTGCACTCGGTTGGCAAGGCGCTCGAACGGGTCTGTCCTGCGGCGAAGATCTCGGTTAGCGCCGACGCGGCGACGATCGCGGCGGCCGACCGGGTGGTCTTTCCTGGGGTCGGAGCGATTCGCGACTGCATGGCCGAAATCCAGCGTCTCGGACTGGACGCCGTGGTAGCCGATGCAATTCGCCAAAAACCAGTGCTGGCAATCTGCGTCGGCATGCAGGCCCTGATGCAAACTAGCGAAGAGAACGACGGCGTCGACTGTCTTGGGTTACTGCCCGGGCGGGTCAAGTTGTTCGCCTCAAAGCAGCCCGACGGCGGCGTGTTAAAGGTTCCGCACATGGGTTGGAACAGGGTCGAACAGACCACTCAACATCCGCTGTGGGCGAATATAGAGCAGGCCAGTCGGTTCTACTTTGTGCACAGTTTTTATGTCGATGCCGGCGACGATTCGCAAGTTGCTGGTGCCTGCAATTACGGCCTTCGATTCGCCGCTGCGATCGCCGATGAAAATCTGTTTGCGGTGCAATTTCACCCGGAAAAAAGTGCGGCTGCTGGACTTCAGTTGTTGCAAAACTTTGTCGGTTGGAAAATCTAATCAATCAGCTAATCTGGCTATGAAACGTCGTCCACAGCCCTCTGATCTGGATGAAATGGGTGCCGAACTGGTGCGTCAGACGGCGCTTATCAGTTGGTCGGAACTGGCGCGTCAGCATGCAGCGGGCAATATACTGGGGGTTGCCGTGCACTTCGATCTGATCGATATTGGACGCGCTATGCAGGCCGACCGCAGCGACTTGCTCGCGACTTGGCTGGCCGACGGCTCGGTCTACCGCATCGATGATCTGCAGGCGATCGAGTGGCAGCGCGAAAATACCCAGTTTTGGGCCTTGGTGATCGCCCCCTTTGTGGTGATTCAAGCGTACGTCAAAACGCCTGGCTAGGTCGTGTCTCGAGGCTCGTAATAAACGATTTTAACAGGTCAACGCAGTCCACGGCGTGCTGCACCAGTCCGCTTCATCGCAGCTCTACTGACCTTAGCGCCCGCTTTTTTAAGAATCCTTTTTAAGCGCCCTTTGTTAAGGCCCTTTTTTCAGCACAAGCTGTTATGCGCTGCCTTTTGACGTACACGTTTTTGCAGTATGCACTTAGTGGCGCGGTCTGATGCGGTAATTTTTTAGTTTATCCCCTAGATCGCGCGCTTGGTTGGAGCTATTAGTGCGCTACAGGGATTCGCTTGACAGATTGGTGCAGTGTTTGCGGTCTATGGGTTGGCTGTCTCGGCAATACTGCGAGGCTTAACGGCTTTGAGCAATTGACCCAGTTGCGGCTTTGGCCGCGGTGATCGGGGCTGACTTAACGCGCCAGCGGCTGCGCTGATCGGGCATCCGCAAACATCAACGGTCGATGGCAATCAACAGCAGCTTCTCGCAGTGTCGCTGAGGTCAAGATGTATGGCGTGGGGCAGTGGTAGACGCCAGCCAATCGGCGACTTCGTCGGCGCTACCGCGAAACGCAATTGAATCGGCTTTTTGGTTTAATTGATAGCGGTACATGGGGTCGTAATAATCGCGCGTTAGAACCGTCAACCAATCGCGATGGGCGGCGTATTGATCGTGTTGTTGGCAGGCGATGGCGCGTTCCATTAGCGTCAGTAACTGCTGGGTGCGGGCTCCGCCGAGGCGTTTTTTTATGCGCAGCAGGCTATCCGTTAAATGGCTGGCAAAGTGCTCCTCGCCGTCTTCGCCAAACGCTGCCAGCGTCTGGCGATGGCGATCGACCACATACTCCTGCCAGAGGTTTTCGAGGCGCTGTTCAAACGCCATATCGATCACCGCGATCGGGCTTGCCGCCATGCGCGCCAGCAGTGGCGGCGGCAGTTGTCGAGAGCCGATCATGCGGCTTTCGTCCTCGATCACCACAGGCGCTGAGCACTCTTCGCCGTCGACGAGTTTGAGCAAATCTAAGGCAATGCGGTTTTCGAAGTCTGCCTGATTGGGTTGTTCATCGAGGGGACGGCCAAAGCTCGAGCCCTTGTGGTTGGCCGCGCCCTCTAAATCAATCGCGCGCTGCAGTTGCTTGAGCAGGGTGGTCTTACCGGTTCCGGTCATGCCCGACAGCACCACCACGCTGCCATTGGCGCTAAAACTGCCGAGATAGTCGATCAGGTAGCCTCGCAGTGCCTTGTAGCCCCCGCTGACCCGCGCGCACAGCAGTCCGCTATCGCCTAGCCACTGCTGGCTAATTTGCGAACGCAGACCGCCGCGGGCGCAGTATATGACCGCCTGCGGGTGGGCTGTTAAATAGTCGCGCCAAGCCGCTACTCGCTGCTCGCGAAGGTCATTGCAGACCAACCGGTGACCGAGATCGATTGCTGCCTGCTGTCCATGCTGGCGATAGCAAATGCCGACCTGATGCCGTTCGGCATCGTTCATCAACGGCAGGTTGCAAGCGCCGGTAAGGCTCCCGGCGGCGTATTCGATTGGCGCACGCACGTCGAGCAGCGGTTGCTCGGCGAGCAACAGCGCGCGGTAGTCGTCGATCTCCGGAAGTGTCTTCATCGCTTATCGATGCGCCTACAGGGCAAAAATAACGGCCCAGCATAGCATGTTGGTGGGCGCGTCTGGGGTCTATTGATGAACCACCTCTATGCGCGCTCCGGCCGCTTCCTGCGGCAGTAGTTCGCCGATCGGCTGAACGCTGCATCCAGCGCTAGCGAGCATCGCCACGACGCTGTCGCGGGCCTCGGGGCGCGCCGCTATGAGCAGACCGCCGCTGGTTTGCGGGTCGCACAGCAGTTGTTGATCGGCGGCGTTGGCACCCGTCACCGCAGCGCCATAACTCCGCCAGTTGCGCACGCTACCGCCCGGAACCGCGCCGCGTTCGCGGTATTCGTGTACGCAGTCATCGAGCACAGGCAGGGCGCGCATATTTAGCCGCGCCGCGACACCGCTGCCGCGACATACCTCGAGTAAATGACCGAGCACGCCAAAACCGGTCACGTCGGTCATGGCAGTGACGCCAGAAATGCTGCCCAAGCGGACGCCAATATCGTTGAGTTGTAGCATACTGTCGACGGCGAGGTGGCGGTGTTGGTCGGCTAACAGCCCGCGTTTTTCTGCGGTGGTCAAAATGCCAACGCCGATCGGTTTGGTCAGATAAAGGCTGTCGCCGACCTCTGCCGTACTGTTTTGTTTGAGGTGTTCGAGCGCTACGCTGCCGCTGGCGGCAAGACCAAAAATCGGCTCCTGAGTATCGATAGAATGACCGCCGGCGAGATGAATGCCTGCGCGATGGCAGGTCTCGCGACCACCCTCGATCACCTGTCGGCCGATCTCCAGCGGTAGCTTATCTACCGGCCACCCAAAGATCGCGATCGCCATCAACGGGGTACCGCCCATCGCGTAGATATCGCTAAGGGCATTGGCCGCGGCGATGCGGCCAAAGTCAAAGGGATCGTCGACAATCGGTGTAAAAAAATCGGTGGTGCTGATAATTCCGCGCCCGTCACCGAGATCGTAGACCGCGGCATCGTCGCTGTGCCGGTTGCCGACCAATAGCTTACCGGGTGGTGGTGCCGAAAGTTCCGAGCGCAATAGTTGGCTCAGATTGTCGGGCGCTATTTTGCAGCCGCAGCCGGCACCATGGCTGAAGTGTGTAAGTTTGGTGGGTGTCTCCATGAGCTGTCCTTGTGGTGGGCAATAATGTATTTAACCGCGCGCGCTGCGTTGCTTGCAGTATTCGCGCGGCGTCACGCCGGTCCAGTGTTTAAAGGCGCGCGAGAACGAGCGCGACTCACTGTAGCCGACCCGTTCGGCTACCTGTTCGACGGTCATGCGCTGCTCGATAAGTTGCTGGATGGCCATTTCGCGGCGCAGATTGTCCTTGATCTTTTGGTAGCTGGTGTCGCTGGCGGCGAGGCGTCGGTGCAAGGTCTGCACGCTCATATCCAACAGCGCGGCCATATCCTCGAGGCTCAAAAATGCCAGACGCCCCGGTTGGCGCTGGCTAATATGGCGCTCTATTTGGGATTCTAGGGTATCTGCCGAACCCGGTATAGTCATTAGATCGGCCGGCATGTTGGTCAGATACTCGGTCAATTGCAGGGTATTGCGGCGCAGTGGCATATCCAAATAGTGGGCGTCGAAAACCAATTGATTGGTGGGCCGATTAAAGCTCAGTTGGGTAGGAAACATCACCTCCAATTCGTCTCGATGGGCGGGTTCGGCGAAGGTGAAATGGGTCTCTTGCAAGCGGATGGGTTCGCCGATATACCAACTGGGAAAGCGGTGCCAGATCACCAGCCACCACTCGGCCATAAAATGCTCGCTGTCGAGTTCCGGACGGCGCATGATAAAGCTGATTGCGGCACGCTGGTGGTTTCTTGTCAGACTCATAACAATGTCGCGGTTGACCAGATTGTAAAAATTCAGCGCCCGCTCGAGCAACTCACCGAGCGTGGCGCAGCGACACACCAGTTCGGCCATGGTGGCAAACAATCCAACGCGGCAGGGCGATTCGGTAAACCCCATAAATTCGTCATCGAGACTGTCTTGTACGCTCTTAAACAGTCGCGCCACCTGCTCGGTATGAAAACGTTGACCGCGTCGTTGCAACAGTTGTGGGTTGATTCCAGCGCGTTCGAGCAGCGCCCGCTTGGATATCTGTCGGTGGTCGGCGCTCGCCATGCAGGCGGTCACGTGATGTTTGCAGACAGTCGCCATGGGGTCGGGATCGGAAGCCTTAGGGGTTCATCGTTATAAATTGTGAGTTTAGACCGCTATTAAACCATGCCGATGGCACTTTCGCCGATCTAAATGATAAAAATTGTGTTTTTGTGCTGTAAATTGCCCTGTTTATCCATGGATTGCTGAGGCATAGTGGTCGGCTTAATCGCGCAACTCGGGCTATCTATTTACGCTCGTCTGCGTCTTGGCCCGAGGGAAACATCCTATGTCCGACGATAAATCGCCCGATCTCGACGATTGGCAAGCCCTGTTAAACAAGGAAACCCGTGGTCTGACGCCCGAGCAGATGGCTTGGCATACCCCCGAGGGGATTCACATCAAGCCTCTTTATACCGCTGCGGACACCGCCGATCTCGAGCATATGGACAGCTTGCCGGGTTTTGCGCCCTACATGCGCGGCCCCAAAGCGAGTATGTACGCGGGGCGCCCTTGGACGGTGCGCCAGTATGCCGGATTCTCTACTGCCGAGGCGTCGAATGCCTTTTATAAGCGCAATCTAGCGGCCGGTCAGCAGGGTTTGTCGGTGGCGTTTGATCTGGCCACGCATCGAGGTTATGACTCCGATCATCCCCGCGTCGAGGGCGATGTGGGCAAGGCCGGTGTGGCAATCGACTCGGTAGAGGACATGAAGATTTTGTTCGACAGCATTCCCCTCGACAAGGTCTCGGTATCGATGACCATGAACGGGGCGGTACTGCCGGTAATGGCGAGCTACATCGTTGCCGCCGAGGAGCAGGGTGTGGCACCTGAGCAGTTGGCTGGTACGCTACAGAACGACATATTGAAAGAGTTTATGGTTCGCAATACCTATATCTACCCGCCGGCGCCCTCGATGCGCATCGTCGCAGATATTATCGCTTATACCGCCGAGTGCATGCCCAAGTTTAACTCGATCTCGATCTCTGGCTACCATATGCAAGAGGCCGGCGCGACCAATGTGCAAGAGTTGGCTTACACCATCGCCGACGGTATCGAGTACGTGCGCACGGCCATCGATCGCGGCCTCGAAGTCGACAAGTTTGCACCGAGGTTGTCGTTTTTCTTTGCCATTGGTATGAATTTCTTTATGGAAATTGCCAAACTGCGCGCCGCGCGGATTCTCTGGGCGACCCAGATGCAAAAGCACTTTGCGCCCAAAGATCAGCGTTCGTTGATGTTGCGTACTCACTGCCAGACCTCCGGTGTCAGTTTGACCAGTAAGGACCCTTACAACAATGTCATGCGCACCACCATCGAAGCAATGTCGGCGGTGCTCGGCGGTACCCAGTCGTTGCACACCAATTCGTTTGACGAGGCGCTCGGTCTGCCGACCGAATTTTCTGCGCGCATCGCGCGCAATACCCAGTTGGTGATTCAGGAGGAAACTGGCATCACCCAAGTGGTCGATCCACTCGCCGGTTCCTACTATGTGGAGTCCTTGACTAACGAATTAGTGTCTGCGGCACAGGTGTTGATCGACGAGGTCGAAGAGCTCGGGGGCATGACGCGGGCGGTCGAATCGGGTATGCCGAAATTGCGCATCGAAGAGGCCGCCGCCACCCGTCAGGCGCGTATCGACCGCGGCGAAGAAGTGATCGTCGGGGTAAATAAGTATCAGGCCGAGACCGAGGTCGACATCGATGTGCTGTCGATCGACAACAGCGCAGTGCGCGATTCGCAAGTTGCGCGGTTGCAGCAGGTACGCGACCGTCGCGACGAAGCCGTTTGCCAGGCCAGCCTCGAGGTTCTCAGTCAGGCAGCGCGCAGTGGCGATGGCAATCTATTGGCGCTGGCGGTGGATGCTGCGCGCGCGCGCGCCACGGTCGGAGAGATGTCCGATGCGCTGGAGCGCGAGTGGGGACGGCACCGCGCCGAGCAGCGCTCGATCAGCGGCGTCTATGCGGCATCTTATCAGGGAGATCAGGAGTTTATGGACATTCAACAGCAGGTTAAAGCCTTTGCCGAAAAACACGGTCGTCGGCCACGGATGCTGGTTGTTAAGATGGGTCAAGACGGCCATGATCGCGGCGCCAAAGTAATCGCTACCGCGTTTGCCGATATGGGTTTTGACGTCGACCTTGGGCCGATGTTTCAAACCCCCGCCGAGGCGGCCAGGCAGGCGATTGAAAACGATGTGCACATTGTGGGAATTTCGTCTCAGGCGGCCGGTCACAAGACCTTGGTGCCGCAGTTAATCGATTCGCTGAAGTCTCAGGGCGCCGACGATGTGCGGGTTATTTGTGGGGGTGTGATACCGCCCCAAGATTATGCCGAACTGGAAGCCGTCGGCGTGGCCGCTATCTTTGGCCCGGGAACCAATATTCCCGAGGCAGCCAGGCAGGTTTTAGCGCTGGTCAATTAAGCGCCGGACGCCAGCGATGAGCGGCCGGTGAAAAACATTACACAGCCGATGCCGAGGACGTTTTTTGGCGCGGTCGAAAACGGAGATAACGATGCAGGACATCATAAAACAACTTGAAGAAAAGCGTCAGTCAGCCCGACTTGGCGGTGGTCAAAAGCGCATTGACGCCCAGCATGCCAAGGGTAAATTAACCGCCCGCGAACGCCTTGACTTGTTGCTCGACGACAACAGTTTTGAAGAGTGGGATATGTTTGTCGAGCACCGCTGTACCGATTTTGGTATGCAGCAGCAGCAGATTCCCGGCGACGGTGTGGTGATTGGCTACGGCACCATCAATAGCCGATTGGTATTCGTGTTTAGTCAGGACTTCACCGTGTTTGGTGGCGCGCTCTCCGAGGCCCACGCGGAAAAAATCTGCAAGTTGATGGATCAGGCGATGAAGGTCGGCGCTCCAGTGATTGGGCTCAACGATTCCGGTGGCGCCAGAATCCAAGAGGGCGTAGCGTCGCTCGGCGGTTATGCCGAGGTCTTTCAGCGCAACGTGATTGCCTCTGGGGTGGTGCCGCAAATCTCCATGGTCATGGGCCCTTGCGCCGGCGGTGCGGTGTACTCTCCGGCGATTACCGATTTTATCTTTATGGTTCAGGATAGCTCATACATGTTTGTCACTGGCCCCGACGTGGTCAAGACGGTGACCCATGAAGAGGTCAGCGCCGAGCAACTGGGCGGTGCACTGACCCATTCGAGCGTCTCGGGCGTGGCCGATTTAGCGTTTGAAAACGACGTCGATGCACTGGCTAAGCTACGCCATTTTTTCAATTTTTTGCCAGCCAATAACCGTGAGAAGCCCCCGAAATGGCCGACTGAAGACCCCGCTGACCGCGTCGATATGTCGCTCGATACAGTTATTCCTGCGGATCCCAACAAGCCCTATGATATGCACGAGGTGATCACCAAGATTGCCGATGAGGGCGAGTTCTTCGAACTACAGGTCAGCTACGCGAAAAATATCATTATTGGTTTTATGCGCATCGAGGGCTCGACCGTCGGTGTGGTCGCCAATCAACCGATGGTACTGGCGGGTTGTCTCGACATCGATGCGTCGCGCAAGGCGGCGCGCTTTATTCGGTTTTGTGATGCCTTTAACATTCCCCTGTTTACGCTGGTCGATGTTCCCGGCTTTATGCCCGGAACGTCTCAGGAGTACGGCGGCATTATCAAGCATGGCGCCAAACTGCTGTATGCCTACGCCGAGTGCACCGTGCCCAAGGTGACGCTGATCACCCGCAAGGCTTACGGCGGAGCCTATGATGTCATGTCGTCCAAGCACTTGCGCGGCGATGTCAACCTCGCCTGGCCGACCGCCGAGATTGCGGTGATGGGTGCCAAGGGTGCGGTAGAGATTATCTTCCGCAAGGACATTGGCGATCAGGCCAAGATCGATGCGCGCACCGAAGAGTACCGGGTAAAGTTTGCCAATCCGTTCATCGCCAGCAAGCGCGGCTACGTCGACGATGTCATCATGCCCCATAGCACCCGCGGGCGGTTGGCGCGATCGCTGGCGATGCTGCGCAATAAATCGCTGGAAAACCCCTGGCGAAAACACGGCAACATCCCATTGTAGGCGGTCTATCAAGAATTTTTTGATACACGCACAGTCATATATTGGCTTGCAGAGACAGTAAGTACTAACTGATAACGATTGAGAACGATAAATTATGTTTAAAAAAATTCTGGTCGCCAACCGCGGTGAAATAGCTTGCCGCGTTTTTTCTACCGCAAAGCGTCTCGGGATTGCCACCGTGGCGGTGTATTCCGATGCCGACAGCGACGCGCTGCATGTGCGCATGGCCGACGAAGCGGTGCACATAGGGCCGGCAGCCTCGGCGCAGAGCTATTTGGTCATCGAAAATATTCTTAGCGCCTGTCGACAAACCGGCGCCGATGCGGTGCACCCCGGTTATGGTTTTTTATCTGAAAATGCCGATTTTCGCGATGCGCTCGACGTCGCTGGCATTGCGTTTATTGGCCCCGGCAAGCACGCCATCCAGTCGATGGGTGATAAAATTACCTCGAAATTGATCGCCGAAAAAGCCGGTGTTAGCACCGTTCCAGGTTACACCGATGTGGTAGTCGACGCCGATCATGCGGTCGCTGTCAGCGCCGATATTGGCTATCCGGTGATGATCAAGGCGTCTGCTGGCGGCGGTGGCAAGGGCATGCGCGTGGCTTGGGACGAAAAAGATTGTCGCGATGGTTTTGATCGCGCTAGCAGCGAGGCGCGCACCAGCTTTGGCGACGACCGTATCTTTATCGAAAAATTTATTCAGGAACCGAGACATATTGAAATTCAGGTGATGGCCGACGCTCACGGCAACGTCATCTATCTCGGCGAGCGTGAGTGCTCGATTCAACGTCGCCATCAAAAGGTCATTGAGGAGGCGCCATCGCCATTTCTCGACGAGGTGACCCGCCGCGCCATGGGCGAGCAGAGTTGCGCACTAGCCCGCGCGGTCGATTATCAATCGGCCGGTACGGTGGAGTTTATCGCCGATGCTGAGCGCAACTTCTATTTCTTGGAGATGAACACCCGACTTCAGGTAGAGCATCCGGTGACCGAGATGGTGACCGGTCTGGATCTGGTGGAATTGATGATTATCGCCGCCGCTGGCGAGCCGCTGCCGTTGGCTCAGAGCGATGTGGTACTCGATGGTTGGGCGATGGAGTCGCGCGTTTACGCCGAGGATCCACTGCGTAATTTTATGCCTTCGACCGGCCGTTTGGTCGGTTATCGCGAACCAGAGGGCGAGGGTGTGCGGGTCGACAGCGGAGTCTATGAGGGGGGCGAAGTGTCGATCTTTTACGATCCGATGATCGCCAAGGTGGTGACCTACGGCGTCGATCGCGAGCAGGCGATCGAGCGCATGGTCGGTGCGCTTGATCGCTATTATATTCGTGGCGTCAGCCACAACATCAGTTTTTTGAACGCGCTGATGGTGCACCCGCGATTTATCGCCGGCCGCTTGACGACCAATTTTATTGTCGATGAATACCCCGATGGCTTTAGCGCTGACTTGGTGGCTCAGGAGGATCCAGCGACGGTGATCGCTGTGGCCGCCGCAGCGCATCAATTGCGCGTCGAGCGCGATGCGTTGGTGTCGGGCCAAATGGCTGGGCACGAATATCCTGCGCGCGAGGATTGGGTGGTGGTGATTGGCGATCAACACACCGCGGTGCACGCCGAACTGCTCGATCAGGGTTACACCATCGGCATTAATGGTATCCACTATCACATCGATACCGATTGGCAACTTGGCGAGCCGTTGTTTATCGGTCGTATCAACGATCGGCCGTTCGCGGTGCAGGTCGACGGCTGCGTCAATCACTTCCGTTTGCGCTCTCGCGGCGCGGAAATCGACGCGCGCGTGCTATCGCCGCGTGCGGCGAGCTTGAGCGCCCATATGGTGTATAAAGAGCCGGCGGATATGTCCAAGTACCTACTTTCGCCGATGCCTGGATTGTTGGTCAGTCTGGCGGTTGCCGAGGGCGACGAGGTAAAGGAGGGGCAGGAACTGGCAGTGGTCGAAGCGATGAAGATGGAAAACAGTCTACGCGCGCTGCAAGATGGTGTGGTGGCATCGGTCAACGCCGAGGTCGGCGCGAGTTTGGCAGTCGACGAAATTATCATCGAATTTGCCTAGAGCGCTACCGGTAGGCGATTG
>CESJ01032451.1_pt1 | contig 13656 bp, 10 predicted proteins | sample 356311 | NCBI WGS metagenome assembly CESJ01 (sample SAMEA2621487, study PRJEB7988) | marine metagenome | biome: marine biome (ENVO:00000447); feature: surface water layer (ENVO:00002042); material: "saline water (ENVO:00002010), including plankton (ENVO:xxxxxxxx)" | depth 5 m
TCTTATTTTTATTTAGATTAATTAAAAATAGTGTAGGTTTGTATCTTATTATAAATTATATTTGTCATGTTATTTGAAAGTTTAATTTATAATATGAACTGCATAGAAAATAAATTGGAGCTTTGTTTTTGTTATATATTTTGTAGTACTATGCAGTTCTATTATTAATTAATTATTAAAAAATTTTTTAGTTTAATCCTCAAACAATGATTAAGCTTAAAATTTAGTACATTTACATGCAATTAATAAGTTAATTGCTATGAAACTCCCAGATAACAAATTTATTGGAACAGGACTTACTTATGATGATGTGTTGTTAGTCCCCTCATATTCTGAATATCTTCCAAATCAAGTTGATTTAACAACTAAATTTTCCAAAAATATTAAATTAAACATCCCTGTTGTCTCCGCCGCAATGGATACAGTCACGGAAAGTAGAATGGCTATAGCTATGGCTCAAGAGGGTGGTTTAGGAGTCTTACACAAGAGTATGTCTATTGAACAACAGGCTGAAAAAGTTAAAAGAGTTAAAAGATCAGAATCTGGTATGATTTTAGATCCTGTAACATTAAAAGAAAATTCTTTAGTTGCTGAAGCTAAACATTGTATGAAGGAGTACAGTATTGGAGGAATTCCTGTTGTAGATTCAGACAACATTCTTATTGGTATAGTTACTAACAGAGATTTAAGATTTGAAAATGATAACAATAAAAAATTATCAGAAGTAATGACAAAATCTAATTTAATTACTGCTAGTGAAGGAGTTACTATGGATGAAGCTGAAATAATATTGCAAAAACATAAAATTGAAAAACTTCCTGTAGTAAATAAAAAAAATAAATTATTAGGACTAATAACCTTTCGGGATATTCAAAAATTATTTTTAAAACCTAAATCTAATAAAGATTACTTTGGAAGATTAAAAGTTGCAGCTGCAATAGGAGTTTCAAATGATTCAATTAAAAGATGTGAGGCTTTATGTAACGCTGGAGTTGATGCTATAGTGATTGATACTGCTCATGGTCATTCAAAAGGCGTTTTAAATATTTTAAAAAAAATAAAAGATAAATTTCCAAAGATTGATGTTATAGTTGGAAATATTGCAACAGCTGAAGCAGCTAAATTTTTAGTTGAGGCTGGAGCAGATGGTGTTAAAGTAGGTATTGGACCAGGCTCAATATGTACAACAAGGGTTATAGCTGGGGTTGGATATCCACAATTATCTGCTATTTATGAAGTTTATAACGCTATAAAAGGATCAGGAGTTTCTTTAATTGCTGATGGTGGAATTAAATATACTGGGGATATTACTAAAGCAATTGCAGCAGGAGCTGACTGTGTAATGTTAGGTTCTTTGTTAGCAGGGACAAAAGAGTCGCCAGGCGAAACTATTATATATGAAGGAAGAAAGTTTAAGTCATATAGAGGAATGGGTTCAATTGAAGCTATGGAAAAGGGAAGTAAGGATAGATATTTTCAGGATTCGGTAAATGAATCAAACAAACTTGTTCCTGAAGGTGTAGTAGGAAGAGTCCCGTACAAGGGAGATTTAGTAGAAAGTATTCATCAATTTGTTGGTGGAATCAGATCCGGTATGGGTTATTGTGGAAGTAAAAACATTATAGATCTTAAGGAAAATGGAAAGTTTGTTCAAATAACAGGAGCTGGCATTAAAGAAAGTCACCCTCACAATGTGATGATAACACAAGAATCGCCAAATTATTCTAGATAATTTTATTTTGAAAGTATATTTATTTTTAATTAGTTTATTATTTATTGGTTGTGATTTTATTGAAAACAAACCTGATCAAGTTTTAGCAAGATTAGGAGATGATTTTTTTTATGAGTCAGATTTAATAGATGTCTTTCCATCTGGATTATCTTATGAAGACAGTATTATTTTTGTTAAAAACCGTATAAATAACTGGGCAAAAGAAAAATTACTATTTAATAAAGCTCTTGTAAATCTAGGAGATAAAAAGCAAGAAAATTTAAAGCAATTAATTGAATCTTATAAAAATGAATTGTTTTCATATTCGTACCAAGAAATGATAGTGAAATCTTCAATGGATACTTTTGTTTCAGAAAAATCTATAAGAGAGTATTATAATTTAAATAAACTTAATTTCAAACTCAATCAGGAAATTATACATGCTAGATATTTAAAAATAAACAATGAAAATTATAATTTAAAGGACGTGATTAAACGATTTCGAAGATTTAAAGAAAGTGATAAGTTGTTTTTAGATTCTATATCACTGCAATTTTCATCTTATTATTTTAACGACTCAATGTGGATTAATAAAGAAGTATTTTTTAATAAACTACCAGAGATAAATGATAGATTAAAACAAAATATAGTTAAAAATAAATTATTTTATAGATTACAAGATTCTTTGGAACTATATTTGATTAATATTAAAGACTTTAGACTTAAAAATAATGTTGCCCCATTTAATTACATTAAATCAACATTAAAACAAGTGCTTTTAAATAAAAAAAAATTAGAGTTTATTAGTAAATTTGAAAAAGAATTAATTGAGGATGCTCTTCAACAAAATGAATATGAATTATATGAAACCAATTTATAATTACCTTTTAATAATTTTATTTTTTTCTCACCTTGGCTTTAGTCAAGAAATTAAAAATATAAATTTTCAAACCAAAATAAAGATTGACGGAGTTTCAGCAGTTGTTGGTGATTACGTTATCTTAGAATCAGATGTTGACAAAACTCTTATCGATCTTCAATCTCAAGGGGTATCCACACAAAACATTACAAGGTGTAGCCTTTTAGGTAAGTTAATGGAAGATAAACTTTATGCACATCATGCAGAACAAGACAGTTTGCAAGTTGATAATAATTCTATTGACTCTTATGTAGAAAGAACTATAGATTATTTCGTTGATCAAATTGGAAGTATAGAAAAAGTATTAGAGTTTTATAAAAAAAGTGATGAGCAGGTTTTTAGATCTGAATTATTTGAAATAAATAAAATCAGACAACTTTCAGAGCTCATGCAGAACAAAATAGTTGAAGAAATTGAAATTACTCCAGATGAAGTTCGTCAGTTTTTTTATTCTATTCCTAAATATGAGAGACCAGTTTTCGGAGCAGAATTAGAGTTGGCTCAAATAGTAATTAACCCTGCAGTCTCTATTGATGAACAAAATAAAGTTATAAGAAGATTAGAAACAATTAAGAATGACATAGTAGTTAACGGTTCTTCATTTGCTACCAAAGCAATTTTATACTCTCAGGATCCAGGATCTAGAGCTACTGGTGGTATGTATGTTTTGAATAGAAACAGACCGACAATGCATAAAGAGTTTAGAGATGCAGTTTATAGATTGAGAGAGGGAGAAGTTTCTGATCCTTTTGAAACTGAAAGTGGTTGGCATATTGTAAAAGTAGAAAAAATTAGAGGACAAGAAGTTGATGCTAGACATATTCTTCTAATTCCAGATATTACTAACGAAGCTATTGTTGAGGCTAAAAGAACAATTGATTTAATTAGAAAAAGAATTATGGATGGTGAATTAACTTTTACTGACGCAGCAAAAGAACTTTCAGATGAAGTAGAAACGAGAAGTAATGGCGGAGTTTTAATCAATCCAACAACTGGAGACACACGTTTTGAGCTAACAAAGATGGACCCAGTTTTATATAGCCAAGCTCAAAGACTAAAAGATAATGAAATATCAATGCCTTTGTTAGATGAGGATCAGAGAGGTACAAAAAAATATAAAATAATAAAAGTCAGTAATAGATTTGATGAACATATTGCAGACTATTCTCAAGATTTTATAAAAATTAAAGAACTAGCTCTAAAAGAAAAACAACTTAAAAGAATTCAAAGTTGGATGATAGAAAAAATAGAGGATACGTACATTAATATCAATAAAGACAATCAAGATTGTAATTTCACTAATAAATGGGTAAAAAATTAATTTCTCTTCTAATATCAACCCGTCTTACTGCTTTTTTATTTATTGTGTACGCATTATCTATGGCAATAGGTACTTTTATAGAAAATGATTATGGAACAGTTACTGCGAAAATTTTAATCTATAATGCTACATGGTTTGAACTTATTTTGGGAGTTTTTGTATTAAATTTTTTATTTAATATAAAAAGATATAATCTTTTAAAGTTTAATAAATGGCCAGTTTTAATGCTTCATGTTTCATGGATTTTAATTATACTTGGAGCTTTTGTAACCAGATATATTGGTTATGAAGGTGTAATGCCAATAAGAGAAAATACTTCTTCAAATACTTTTCTTTCTGAAAAAACTTATTTAACTGTTTTAGTAGATGGAGAATATCAAGGTGAGCCCGCTCGAAAAAAATTACAATCAGATTTACTCTTATCTGAACACACAAATAATTTTTTTGAATGGAATTACGAATTCTCAGGTCAAGATTTTACAATAGAATATGTAGATTTTGTAGAAGGAGCAAAAGAAGAATTACTAGAAGCTTCTGGCGGAGAAAAATATTTAAAAATTGTTGAGGCTAGTAAAGGAAATCGACATGAACACTTTTTGAAATTTGGTGAAGTTACTAGTATTCATAATATATTATTTGCATTAAATAAACCAACTGAGGGAGCTATAAATATTAGTGAAAATGGGAACGATTTAATTATAAATAGTCCATTTCCTGGAGACTTTATGCGAATGGCAGATCAAATGCAAGGTGACCTTAAGCCAAACACAGATCAAGTATTACAATTAAGATCTTTATATAATACTGCTGGATTACAATTTGTATTTCCAAATCCTGTAATAAATGGAAAATTTAAGATTATTAAATCTGATGAAGAAACACAACAAGATGGTTTATTTATCAAGATATCTTCTAAAAATGAATCGAAAACTATAGGTTTACTTGGCGCAAAAGGTATAGCCAATGATCCTAAAAAAATAAGTCTTGCAGGATTAGATTTTCAAATTAAATATGGATCACTAGAAAATAAGTTACCATTTGAAATTAAGCTTAATGATTTTATAGCTGAAAAATATCCAGGAACCGAAAAAAGTTACAGTAGTTTTATGAGTAAGGTTACGGTAATTGATAATGAGACATTTGATTATGATATTTATATGAATCATATTTTGAATCATTCTGGCTATAGATTTTTTCAAGCTAGTTTTGATCCAGATGAAAAAGGTACTGTTCTATCTGTAAATAATGATTATTTTGGAACATTAATAACTTACATCGGCTATTTTTTACTTTATATAGGTTTATTAGGAATCATGTTTTTTGGAAAAACACGATTTAAAGATTTAGCTAAACAGCTTGAAAAAGTCAAAATAAAAAAACAAAAGCTAACTTTAATATTGGTTTTATTTACGGGAACTATTTTTTCTCAAGACACACACAATCATCAAGAACAAATTAATATAAATCAAATAGATTCAATTATTGTAAATAATCCAGTTGACAAAGCTCATGCTTTAGAATTCGGAAGTTTGGTAATTCAGGATTCTGGTGGTAGAATGAAACCTTTAAATACTTTTTCGTCTGAACTTTTAAGAAAAGTTAGTAAATCAGATATTTATAAAAACTTAAATGCTGATCAGGTAATGTTATCTATATCTAAAGATCCCCTGTTATGGTATAATATTCCAATAATATATTTAAAAAGAGGAAACGATAGTTTACGAAAAATTTTAGGAAGAAATAAAAAAGAAAAATATGCTGCTTTCGTTGATTTCTTTGATGAGAAAGGGAATTATAAAATTGCGAAGCAACTTGAGAGATCTTATAAATCCTCATTACCTAATGCGTTTGAAAAAGATTTTATTGAAATTGATAGAAAAGTTAATTTATTGTTTTCGGCCCTTGATGGAAAAATACTTAAAATTTTTCCAATTCCAAATGATATAAATAATAAATGGGTTTCTTTCAAAGAGTTAAATACTGATGACTTTAAGGGTATTGATTCTTTATATGTTAAAAATATTCTTCCGCTATATTTGGGATCTTTAAAAAAGGATATAGAGTCTAAAGACTACACTAATTCAATAAAAATATTAGAGAGTATAAGGGGGTTTCAAAATAAATATGGTTCCTCAGTATTGCCAACAGAAACAAAAATTAAAGCTGAAATTTTATACAACAAATATGATATTTTTAAAAAATTGTTCAGTTGGTACATGTATGTTGGTACATTGATGTTTGCCTTTTTAATATTTCAAATATTTTACGATAATAAGTTTGTTAATTATCTTGTTTCAATCTCAAAGTTTCTAATTGTATTTTTATTTATTTTACATACACTTGGCCTTGTCGCCAGAGGGTATATTGCTGGTCATGCTCCATGGAGTGATGCATATGAATCTATGATATTTGTTGCATGGGCAACTGTAGGAATTGGCTTAGCATTTGGAAGAAAATCTGACCTAACTATTGCAGCAACATCATTTGTTGCTTCTATGATTTTAATGATTGCTCATTGGAGCTGGATGGATCCTGAAATTGCAAATTTAGTTCCTGTTTTAGATAGTTATTGGCTTATGATTCATGTTTCTGTTATAGTTGGTAGTTACGGACCACTAACACTTGGAATGATACTTGGAATAGTTTCATTGTTTCTAATTTTAATCACTAACGAAAAAAATAAGGAAAAAATAGATTTAAATTTAAAAGAGTTGACCATTATTAATGAGTTAACCATTACTGTAGGTTTAATAATGCTTACAATTGGTAATTTTCTTGGTGGACAATGGGCTAATGAAAGCTGGGGAAGATATTGGGGATGGGATCCTAAGGAAACATGGGCATTAATTAGTATTATGATTTATGCTTTTATCTTACACATGCGTTTAATTCCTGGATTAAGAGGAAAATGGATTTTTAATTTAATGTCAATAATTGCTTTTGCTAGTATTTTAATGACCTATTTTGGTGTTAATTTTTACTTATCAGGATTACATTCGTATGCAAGTGGAGATAAAGTAATTACACCTGATTTTGTTTATTACTCTAGCTTTTTTGTATTTATTCTTGGCTTTGCATCATATTTTAAGTACAAGAAGTATTTCAAGTAATTTAACTTTATTTTTAGATTATATTATTTAAAAGGCATCATATTTGCCTATAATTAATTATGAAATTTTATTTTATTATAAATAGAGTTAAATCAATTAGAATTAATATTCTGTTTTTTCTTGTGTTTTCACTTATTGGTTTTTCTCAGGTTGAAAATTCAACTAGGAAAATTGAGCTTTTGCCTCCGACTTCTGCTGCCTTAAAAAAATTAGACATTACCCCTAAGAATCCTAATTACTTTTCTCTAAAGAAAAAGGAGAAATCTTCAACTTCTAAAAGATTAGACAAAAAAGAGAATTTTTTAAATCCAGGTGATATTTATTTAAAAAAATTAAATAGAGAAAAGGATAAGAAACCAAATGATTATAATAAGGGTACATATTTAGGTGATGTTTCAACTGGATCTAAATATGTAAATATATTATGTAGAGATTTTGAATATGTAGATGGAGATAGAGTAAGAATATCTGTTAATGATTCTATTGTAATATATAATTTATATCTAGAATCTAGTTTTTCTGGTTTTAAATTACCATTATCTAAAGGATTTAATAAAATTGTTTTCACCGCACTAAATCAAGGTAGTTCAGGACCTAACACTGCTGAATTAAGAGTCTTTGATGATTCAAACTCTTTAATATCATCAAATCAGTGGAATCTTTCCACTGGTGCAAAAGCAACTTTCATTGTTGTAAAAAAATAAGTTATTAGACAACATACCTAAAAGTATGTTTTATTTATTTTTTCATTATATTTAATTAATTAAAAATATATTATGAAAAAAATTACATTTATGCTTATAGCACTTATTACTTTTTCTGTCGGTGCTCAGAAAAAAAAGAACGGAACTGTATATGTTGATCATCCTGCAATTGATATGATTGAATCTTTTCAAAACGCTTGGGTTTCCGGAGATATTGAAAAAGCTGGTTCATACCTTCACGAAAATTTTAAAATTTTCAACGCAACTAGCGAAAACAAGGAACAAAAGGGATCTACCAAAGTACAAATGATTAATAATATGTCTTGGTGGTACAATAATATGGACTATTTAAAAATTGAAAGATCTAAAGGTGCATATCCTGATGCAATTGAATATAAGGAAGGAGATCAATTGTGGGTTCAAACTTGGGATCACTTATATGGTGTTAACAAACAAACTGGAGTTAAATTTGACTCTCCTATTCATAGACTTTATTTGGTTAGTAATGATTCAAAACAAATTTTAAATATTCAAGAATATAATAATCCTAATAGTTTTAGAAGAATCAACTTATCTTGGACTGGAAAAGATAGAAAAAATGGAGTTATTTATATTAATCATGAAAACATAAATACTGTCAGAAAAGCTATATCAGCGGCAGAAAATGGAGATTTTGAGAATGTATATGCCAACATGACTGAAGATGCTATGTTTAACGATATTAACTATGAAGAACCTAGATCACTAAGTGAAATTAAGGCTGGTGATGAAGTTTTTAATAGTAATTTTGATATAACTAGTATTGATCAAGTAGGGTATCCTGATTACCTTGAATATGATTTAAATGAAGGTAGGACTGTTCTATCATGGTGGAATTATAAAATTGTTAGAAAATCTGATAAAAAAGAAATATCTGTCCCTGTACATTTTATACACGATTTTAATAAAGATGGTAAAATAAATGGTGGAACTTTTTATTATAATGCAAGCTTATTTCAATAGTGATTTTAAATTATTTAAAAAAAGTCCACTTATTTAGTGGACTTTTTTTTACCAAGAATCTATAATTTTTCTACTACTTTCATTTTTGAAACAATAACTATTGAGACTATCTAAAATTCTGCCTCTAGTATTTATAGGATCAATAACTTCATCAATTTCCATTGTTGATGCTGCATTTATAGCTTTCCCTCTGTTGTAGGCCTCTTTTACTAATTTATTATAAAGCTTATCTCTCTCTTTTTTAGATTCTGTACTCTCTAATTCTTTTTTAAACCCTAGTTCTACACTTGCTTCTAGACCCATTGGGCCAAATTCTCCAGTTTGCCAACTAAATGTCATATAAGATTCATGAAAATTTCCACCAGCCATGGCCATTGCACCAAGTCCGTAGGCTTTTCTAAGTATTATTGTTATGATAGGAATATTTAAGTTAGCTCCATTAATAAAAAATCTTGAAGTCTTTCTAACTAATGCTAGTTTTTCATGAGTTGGTCCTACCATAAATCCTGGTGTATCACAAAATGATATCAATGGTAAATTAAAAGCATCACACAACTGCATAAATCTTGAAGCTTTTTCAGATGCATCACTATCGATTGCTCCTCCTAGATGTTTAGTGCTATTGGCAATTATACCAACTGGCTTACCTTCAATTCTAGCAAGTGATGTTATCATATTTTTTGCAAAACCTCCTCTTAACTCTAAAACTGAATTTTCATCAAAAATTAAATCAAGAATTTTTGTTACATCATACGCGTATTTTCTATCCTCAGGAATTAAATTATGTATTTTATTTTGATTTCCAGTTTTCCATTTTGAACTATTTCCTTGAAAATAGGATAGATATAATTTTACTTTTTCTACTGCTTCTTTTTCATTCTCAACTAATATATCTATTACTCCGTTTTCATATTGAATTTTTGATGGTCCGATTTCACTAGCTTTAAAATCTCCCAAACCACCCTCTCTTATCATTGCAGGACCTGCCATTCCAATAGAACTGTTTTTAGTTGCTATTATTAAATCAGAACAACCAGCTATTGCAGCGTTTCCTGCAAAGCAATTTCCTGAAACAATAGAAATTCTAGGAACTTTACCACTTAGTTTTGCGTATTCAGTCCATGTAGGTAGATCTAAACCTCCGGAGTTAATAGCATCGAAATCTACATCACCTGGTCTTCCGCCACCACCTTCAACAAAAAATACAATTGGTAGATTACCTTTTTTAGCAATTGAAATAAGTCTGTCAGTTTTTTTATGATTAAAGCCTCCTTGAGTACCAGCAAGAACCATGTAATCATAGCTCATTACACAACATTTTGAAATTTTATCTCCAAATGTCTTACGGTTTATATTTCCAATACCGGCAACTAATCCATCAGCGGGAGTTTTTTTAATTAATTCTTCTTTGGAAAACCTTTTAGTTTGCCCTGCCGTAATCAGAGATCCTAATTCTTTGAAAGAATCTTTGTCACATAAATCTTTAATATTTTCTCTAGCAGTTCTATTTCCTTTGTTATGTCTTTTTTTTACAGATTCTGATCTGTTTTCATCTTTTAGAAATTCTTTTCTTTTATAAAATTCATTTAAATCTTTTCTCATATAATATAATATTAAACAAAGGTTATCATATCCTCTTTTAAATGAGGCAATTCATTAAATGATAAAAGATTGATTTCATCATTTGAGTAGAGTAGAGTGGAGAAAGATGTATTTCTTACTGAAAAGTTTAAATTAGCAATTTTAATTTCATCTTTTAGTTGAAGTACTTCACTAATTATTGAACTTATTGTACCACCTGAAGAAAATATTGCTATTTGCTCCCCTTTTTCAATTTCATTTATAATTGTTTTTAATGCATTAACAGAGTTTGATCTAAATTCTTTCCATGGTATAATTCCTTCAACTATAATTTCATTTTTAACCCATTTATGCAAAAAATATTTGAATCCAAGTATCATATATGAATATTGTTTTTCTGGATTGTTTTCTATTTTGTTTTTTAGAGTTTTTAGATAAGGATCATTTAATAATTTAGGAAACTCAGATTTCATTGCGTCTGTTGCTTGATGCTCATTCAAATCATCCAATACTAGAGGTTTTGGAATTTTTATTCCAGAGTTTTTATATTCTTTAGAAACAATTTCTAATGTATGTTTTTGTCTTCTCAAATTACCAACATATACTTTATCAAAAACTAGTTTTTCTTTACATAAAAATTTACCTAATTCTGCAGCCTGTAATTCTCCTTTTGCGGATAATACGTCATAATTAGCTTTTCCTATAGAAGCTTGAGCATGTCTAAACAAATATATCTTACTCATTAAAAAAGATTTTCAATTCTATTTTTTTGAACAGATTGCCATCCTATTTTACATAATATTTCAGCAATCTTATTTAAATTTTTAAATTTTTCATTTGTTGTTAAACCTTTGTTGTATCTGTAATATATTTGTTGAACAATCACAGCTATTTTAAAAAGCCCAAAAACATAGTAGAAAACTAAATTATTCACAGGCTCTCCTGTCTGTTTTTCATACATTTCTACAACTTCAAGTCTTGTAGGATTTCCATCTAATGAAGTAGGATAATCAAAAGCAGCTTTAAGACTTGTTGGGTCAGTTGACATTGCCCAGTAGGCTATGGATGTCCCTAAGTCCATTAATGGATCTCCAATGGTACACATTTCCCAATCTAAGATTGAATTGATCTTTGTCCATGAATCTGAACTAAAAACAACATTATCGTATTTATAATCGTTGTGTATTAAACTGTGTTTGTATTGTTTAGGTTGATTTTCATTTAGCCAGTTCATAATTAACTTGGCTTCTTTTATATCATCTGTTGCTACTTTTAAATACTGTTTCCCCCAATTTCTAACTTGCCTTTCTACATAACCATCTGGTTTTCCAAGATCAGATAATCCTAACTTATTGTAGTCTAAATGATGTAGCTCTACCATTGTATTTAGCCAAGTTTTTGAAATTGAATTATAATCTTTTGCCTGTATAGTTTTTTCTTTTAATTCTTTTGGGGTTATAATCCTGCCATTAACTTTTTCCATGATATAAAATGGAGTGCCAATAATATTATTATCATTAGAAAATGCATAAGCAAGAGGTGCTTTATCAAATCCGTTATTAAGACCTTTTAAAACTTTGTATTCTCTACCCATGTCATGTCCGTAAATAGCGCCTTTAGGTGGTTTTCTAATAACATATTCTTTATCCTCAATATTTAATTGATATGTTAGATTTGAAAATCCATTAGAAAATTGTAAAACATCTAAATCATTTTTTATATCAAAAATTAATTCGTTTTCTTTTAAAAAATTTTTAAGATTAATTTCATTTAATTCTTCGCCTTTTCTTACTTTTTGCTCCATATTGTTCACTAAGCTGTTATTCCTCCATCTACAGAAATGGCTTGACCCGTAATAAAACTTGCTTCATTAGAACAAAGCCATAGCATAGAATTAACTTGTTCCATAACATCTGCAAAGCGTTTCATAGGAATGTTTGCTTTTAACTTTTCAGAAATTCCAGTTTTTAATTTATCCATTGCATCTGGGTCGAACATAGGAGTTACTGTAAATACTGGACATATGGCATTGACTCTGATGTTGTGTTTTGCATATTCCATTGCAACAGTTTTAGTAATGCCAATTACAGCATGTTTACTTGCAGAGTAGGCAGTTGCATTTGGTAACCCTCTTATTCCTGCAATTGATGAAGTATTTAGAATAACTCCACCACCTTGTTTTAACATTATTGGTATTTGATTTTTTACACAATAAAAAACACCAGATGAATTAACTGACATTGTTTTGTCCCAAGATTCAATAGTAAGATCTGTAATTTTAGCAAAGTCTCCTCCAATCCCAGCATTGTTTATAGCGACATCCAGTCTTCCATGTTTTTCAACAATAAACTCCATTAATTTTTCAACCATATTATGGTTTGACACGTCGGCTTTGAAAAAAGAGGCTTTTCCTCCACTATTTTTTATTTCTGATACTGTTTTTAAGCCATTTACCTCATTTATATCCGAAACTACTAATGTGCCTCCTTCTTTTGAAAAAGCAATAGCTGCAGCTTTTCCAATTCCAGATCCACTTCCTGTAATTAAAACTATTTTATCTTTATATCTCATGTTGTTTTGCTAAATTTCTTCCTAATTGAAACATATGAACCTCGTCAGGTCCATCTGCTAATCTAATACACCTTGCGTATACATAAAACCCTGCCAAAGGAGAGTCTTGGCTTACGCCCATACCACCATGAATTTGTATCGCTCTGTCAATAACATTACATGCCATTTGTGGGACTTGAATTTTTATCATAGCAATTAAGTTTTTTGCTTCTTTTGCACCAAACTTGTCTATTTTATCTGCAGCTGCAAGTGTTAATAATCTTGCTTGTTGAATTTCACATTCTGATTTTGCAATTTCTTGTCTTATACTACTAAATTTTATTAAGTTTCTTCCAAATGCAGTTCTATCGTTAGCTCTTTTGCACATCAATTCAAGAGCTCTTTGAGCTGCTCCAATGAGTCTCATACAGTGATGAATTCTTCCTGGACCTAGTCTGCCTTGTGCAATTTCAAACCCTCTTCCTTCACCTAGTAAAATATTACTAATTGGGACTCTTACATTAGTTAGCTCAATTTCAGCGTGACCTTCAGGGGAATCCACACTTCCAAAAACTTCCATAGGTCTTAATATCTTAACTCCAGGGGTATTTGCTGGTACTAAAATCATACTTTGTTGTTGATGTTTTGGAGCGTTGAAATCAGTTTTTCCCATTAAAATATAAATCTTACAATGTGGGTTCATAGCACCTGAGGACCACCATTTTCTTCCATTTATAACATAGTCATTTCCATCTTTT
>CESJ01049500.1_pt1 | contig 13343 bp, 13 predicted proteins | sample 356311 | NCBI WGS metagenome assembly CESJ01 (sample SAMEA2621487, study PRJEB7988) | marine metagenome | biome: marine biome (ENVO:00000447); feature: surface water layer (ENVO:00002042); material: "saline water (ENVO:00002010), including plankton (ENVO:xxxxxxxx)" | depth 5 m
TGGTTTTTTACTTCCTTTCTGATTGTAAACGAGGCCAATTTGAATGTTGTTTTTTCCAACTCGTCCAATTTCAAGAGTTGCACCTAGATTGACGCCTAGTTTGTTAAATCCTCCGATTCCATCGCCATGAATTTGGGAAGCCGTTGCTCCACCGATAAGTCCTCCATTAAATGTGAAAGCATGTCCTTCGGAATCGTCGGATTGAGCTGCTAGGAAAAAAGGCAAAAAAGAAAATAACAAGAAGAACTGTCGCATGGTTCTACTAAAGAGATAAATGATGAGACAGACAATTTACAACTTCTCCATTTTCTTTTGTGACAACGACCAGGATAGAGGAGTTTTCAAAAACCCATTCATTGTTCCAATTGAAAGTGTAGTCAGATTGAAATTGATCTCCTACTGCGGCATTGTCTAAGGTTACTAAACCGTCAGCTCCTGTCACGCTTCCTCGAAGTAGATGATTGAATTGATAATCCGTCACATGTTCGGGGTCTTGTCCGTAATACAGCTGATCTCCGATTAATTCTGATTCAGTTATGAGTATGACCAACCTACATTCTCCTGGCAGTAAAACTTGCGTCGGGTCACCTTCACTTGAAAATTGACCGTTGACATGAATGTTTAATTGACCATTTCCTGCAGAGGGATGCCAAAAGGTTTTAATTTGAATTTGGAGGGGGGTGTCAGAGGCTATTTCATCTGCCACTGCAGCAGTCCACTCAGCGGAAGAATAATAGTTGCCTGCTCCTCCCCTGCGGTTGATTCTTCCGAGAGGGTTAGCTTGAAAATCCAATTGAGCCCAGTATATATTGCTTTCCGTATTCGTCCAATCTGTGGGGTAAGTCTCATTTGTCACCGCCAAATTACCTGCATGTATGGCAAGCGGAAAAACACGATCAGGATTCGAGTCTGCTAGACCTTCTGCAATTTCTGCAGCGGGGGGACAATTCCCACATTGATGAGCTGTGAAATCTTCTACCAAAACATTTTTACCCGTTGTCGTCGCCAATTCAAAAGTGGGCGGGTTACCATACAGGACTTCGTTGTATGATCCTGCAAAAGGAACGACTGGATTCTCAATAACATCACAAGATGAAATCAGAACAATGACGGTTGCAACAGCTGGATGTAAAAATCTTAGGAGCTTCATGTTTTATGAAATAACCTCAAAGGATGCAAAAAATCCGCATTTGTACAGGTGTACAAAATGCGGATTTTCTATAAACTTTAATGTTTAAAAGTTTTATTTACTGCGCTTTTGTTAGGCGAAGAGTAGATATTTCGTTACCAGCTGTGAGGCTTACAAGGTAAATCCCTGCCTCCATAGAAGCGAAGTCTAACTCAAAGTTTTGTGTGCCAGCTGCGATATGACCAAGATTCATGTCAACGACTTTCTCGCCGATGAGGTTGTACACTACAACAGAAGCTTGTCCAGCTTTAGCTGATGTAAATGACAAGTTCGTAGTGTTTGTGAATGGATTTGGGAATACGTTTACACTAGAAGTAAGATCGTTTTCAGAAATTCCACTAGCAGATGTCACCTCCATACCAGCTACAAATTCTTCAAACTCGAGTCCTGAAGCACCATCATAATCTAGTATGATTCCTACTTCTTCAAATCCGTCCATAGAAACGATTGAAGCAACACCGTCGATATACGGATTTCCGTTAGGATCATTCCATTGAGAAGCATAAAGCCCGTCTCCGTAGGCATCTGTCATTGTGAAAACGTAACACTCATTTAAGTCTAGAGCAACATCCCAAGTCAATTCAGTGTAGGGTTGATTTTCTAAAGATCCTTCTGCAATACCATCGACGTACATTCCAGAAGCAGACTCAATTGACCAACCAGTCTCCTCAGGCCAATTGTCAGTAGTGATGCGGACCTGAATGTATGAAGTTGCTTCCGTTGATCCCACAATGCTAACAGCTTCTTCTGAGCTCCATCCTGCACCGTTTACAGAAACCAATGTATAGTCAAATTCTCCGGTTTCGTTGTACGAACCAAGGTCTACCGTTTCATCTCCTCCATTTGAAAGAACACCCTCCCAAGTAACGTCAGCCTGAGCTACACCATTCAATTCAATTTCAAATGTCATAGAAACAGTATCATCAGAACCAAGGTTTGAGACAGATGTAGAAGCCGTCCAAGAACCTGCGCCACAAGAAGAAGTCTCACCGTTGTATGACATGAGTGGAGCTGCTCCTGTAATTGGGTTTGAACAATCAACGAATGCTGCTGTAACGTGGCCATCAAAAGAGGCTTGACCTGACTCAACTAATGTGTATTCCATCTCACCTGTCGTATCGTTAGGAGTTCCATTAGGACAAACAGTGTATATAGTAGGATAGTAAGTGTTTCCGTAAGCGTCGAAGATGTTGCTCATGTTGTCGAACATTGGAAAAGGAGTTCCTTCAACCCAGTTTCCTGTAGTTGATGGTCCAGTTCCATATAAATCAGCTTCCGTGGTCGTGTCATCTGATTCTAAAGTAAATATATACAAATCCCCAGTTCCTTCAGGACCGAAAGTGCCCCACAGGTTTTCAAAAATGCCCGTTTGTTTATAACTCCAGCAAGGCCCACACCACGTAGCGTAGAAATCTAAGATGACAGTATTTCCTTCATCAAGAAGGTCATAAAGATTGTACTCGACACCCGTAATATCAGTTGCAGTAAAATCTGGTGCAATACTTCCCGAAGGCAATTGCGCAAGAGCAGTTGAAGAAATAGTTAGAACTGCGAAAAGCATGTAAATGTGCTTCATGTTGTATTGGTATTTTGTTATTTATTTACTAATAGGTAGCCTAAGTCTTACAAATCTAGTCGAAACGAAGCCGATATCAAACCCAACAGACATTTAGATTGATTCTAAATGAAAGAAAAAAACATGTTAATCTATTTCAACAACCGTCTGGCTTGAGAGCCCAAAGCAACCAAATCCACTACTGATATTGGAATAAATAAGCGAAGGTTCTGCAAAGAGGTCGAAACCTCCAGACAAATAATCACCCGTACTCACATAAAATTTAGCAAGCTCTGGACTAAGTGCTACGACGCGCATCCTAAGAGCCACCGGTGCCCACTTCTGATCAACATCATGTGATTTAGAAAACAGAGTAATCTCTGACAGACCATCTGACCATGCTGCTGCATTTACATCTGAGACCATCATTCCTCCCGTTGTAGATTCTTCTGTGACTCTTTGATCCGCTTGACTGCGAAGTTGCACTCTCTCCCATCCCAAAGTATCCAATGTTGTAGGATCAATGTAGAGCGCATCCACGTAAACGAGATAAGAATCGTCTAAATCAGGGTGATTTACCAAATCAAGAGTATAAATGTCTTGTATTACCTCTTCTCCATTCCAAGGAGAATTCGTAGTGTCTCCTTGGTATTCATATGTTAATGATACTTCCGGAATGGGTGGCATCACGTTCGTCGCTGTCACTGGATCGAAACCTGGTGCATCAACGCTCAACGTCATTGTTCCTTCATAATGCCCAAATACATCCTCTAGGTTGAGTTTGTATGCGACATCTGTAAAGTCTTCCTCACCAAGAGTGAATAAAACAGCATCTTCACCAAGTCTGAGAGAAATCACGGCGCCAGAAACTGGTTGAGGGCCGGCTGAATCTAAAACAGAAGCAGAGCTGGTCACTTGCGCCAACAAGTGAGTGTCTCTATCTCCAGATATGACAGTTACAGCAAGGCGAGGCGAGTGTTCTGGAAATGCTATTTCGTGAACAACCCCTTCAGCGAATCGCTCACAACTGACAAAACTAATTGCAGCAAATAAGGCAATTAAAAGAGTGAAATTATTTTTCATTTTACGTGTTGATTAGCTGAAGATTAAAACGAGAAACGCCAAGCTACAGATGGGATAATGGGGAAAATTCCGTACTCTCTGATCACGGGGTTGCCGTCGTCGTCTTGGTCAGTTTGTGCAAAGAAGGGGTTGAGATTGTTGTACGCGTTGTAAACACTAAAAATGAGATGCCTTGTGCTGTTCTCATAAACTTTCGTTCGGGTTAATGAAAGATCTAGCCTGTGATAAGGACTCATGCGGAAAGCATTTTTCTCAGAGGGGACCTCAGCGGAAAAAGAGTAAATACCTTCACCTGTTCCATCTGGTATGTAGGCTGAAAATGAGGATTCGCTCAACGTAAGAGCCCTACCTGTTCCATACAACCAAACGGCAGATCCAGTCCACTTGTCCGTGAAATCATGGGTCACCACGAAGCTCACATCATGACGTCTATCATAAGTATATGGATACCAGTTGCCACTGTTAATGTCATCGAATTGTCGGTTAGACCAGGATAGCGTATAGCCAATCCATCCCGTTGTACGGCCACTCTTTTTTTGAATCAAAAGCTCTGTACCATATGCGTTACCAATACCTTGCGTTACTTGGTCTTCCCAATCTGTATCAAGGCTGAACTGGAAACTAGCACCCTCTTTGTAACTCAGCAAATCTTCCATGCCCTTGTAGTACCCCTCAAGAGACACCTCAACATTGCCAAAGGTTTTTGCCACACCCATTGCGACTTGCCAGCTTTGTTGTGGTCTGATCCGAGCTGTCGAAGGAACCCAGAGATCTGTTGGAAGCCCCAGTCCTTCATTTGTCAATAAATTTACATACTGAGACATGCGCGCAAAAGAAGCCTTCAACGCATACCCTCCTGGCATACGAAAGTTGAGCGCTGCTCTCGGTTGAATTGAGCGATAAGTAGTGTCTTGAACCATTAGAATAGAACTGTGAACTCCCATGTTGAGCTTCAAGCGATCGCCCAACTCAAACTCATCCTCAAGATATAAAAAAGCCTCATCAGATTTTATGTCTGGTGGCCCCAACAAAGTGTCTAAGGCAGAGACATCTCCAAAATCAAGTACCAGAGATGTTGCTCCAGGACTGAAAGTGTGATTCGTCCAATTGGCCCCAAATTTAATATAGTGGCGTGCGTTGGGAGCGAAATCGAAATCTATTCGACCAGAAAAATCTTCAATACCAGAGCTGTAAAGTGCAGCCATACTTAAAGAATCTGAATCTTCTGAAATCTCCGAAATATCAATCCCCGTGTTAAAATTATAAAGCGAACGTGTTAGAGTTGCATTGGAAAAAAGTCTGGGGCCCCATTCGTGATTCCACCTTAAAGCTTGGATTGCATTTTTCCAGTCCAATCCAAAATTTAAAGTTGAACTTGCTGTACCATAGTTTTCAGCTGAAGCAATTCCAAAATCATCTTCGCCTTTGAAAGCGCTTAAATACAGGCGGTCTTTTGAACCTATTCGCCAGTTGAGCTTTCCGTTCAAGTCGTAAAAATAATATCTCGGATCAGTCGTAACATCGGGGTTTCCACTATTTGATAGGGCAAGAATCGGATTAATGATCAGATCTAGGTATGTTCTGCGGGCGCTAAGCATAAACGATGCTTTGTCCTTAACAATTGGGCCTTCAACGGTTAGTTTAGAAGAAATAATGGAAACTGTGGCATCGGCGTGATATTCTTTCATGTGCCCGTCCTTCATATGAATCTCAAGAATCGAGCTGAGCCTGCCGCCGAACCGAGCGGGAAAACCACCTTTTGTGATACTCATGTTCTTAACCGCATCGGCATTAAAGACTGAGAAAAATCCGAACAGGTGGTTGACGCTGTAAAGAGGCACTCCATCTAAAAGCATGAGGTTTTGGTCTGGCGAACCACCGCGAACATACAGCCCACTCGTTCCCTCTCCACCTGATTGGACTCCTGGCAAAAGTTGAAGAACCTTCAAAAGATCGACCTCCCCTCCGATGGCCGGAAGTCGTTTGACTTGGTCCATTGGGATTTCCATTTTCGACATTTGAACCTGTTCCTCAATTTTATTCAAGGATTCCGATGATACAACTGCTTCGTTCAATTTCGTTCCTGCAACCAGGTTGAAATCCATCTTCACGTTCGTGCTGAGGTCGATTTCAAATCGCTGAGGCGCATATCCGATATACGTGACAACAATACTGTGTGTGCCCTTTGGCAAGGTCAGAGAATAGAATCCATAGATATTCGCAGCGACTCCCTGGGTCGCGTCTTCACACCAAACAGTAGCTCCTAGAAGCTGCTCTCCACTGACTGCATCCTGAACATGTCCCGAAAGAGTTTGAGCGTACATGTTTTGTGAAAACAACAATTGAACGAAAAGAAATAAAAATATCAAGCGCATGGACATACCTTTGTGGAGTGAGAAAAATATTGGAGCAAGTTACTATTTTAGCGCAAACATTCGCCTGTTTATTTCTGTTATTCTTGACTTTTAACAGTTCAAGTCTATCTGCTCAATCTGCTCCAGAAGCAATCAACGCCGTGCGAATTGCCGAAGTTGAGCAGCCCATTCAGACTTTATCAGCATCGCATGACTTAGCCAACAATGACCTCTTAATTGTAGGCCACGATGGTGTTGTACATTACTGGGAACCTATTTCTGGATTGCGCACAACGCCATTCTTAGATCTGGGAGTTAATGGCATGAATATCTTGGATTTCGGCGAGAATCCCGAACAGGGGCTTAATGGCATGACCTTAGATCCTGGTTTTGATGAAAATGGCCTTGTGTATGTGATGTACAACGGTTACCGTCCTGACGGCACTGGAGAGATCATCGACGAACGAATTCTGTGCTTCGCGACCACTGAAAATCACAGCACTGTGAACACATTGGTTTGGTCTGAAGTGTTGGAATTGGTACAACCTGATCAAGGACACAATGGTGGACAAATACTCTATGGACTTGACAACTTCCTCTACATCTCCACCGGAGATGGTGGTGCTACGGGCACAGGAGCTTCCGGTGGAGGTTCTAACGGAGATGACCATGGCCCCATCGGTAACGCTCAGAATTTAGAATCTTTGTTGGGTAAAATTTTACGAATTGAAACCCATGGCCTCGATCCGTATACCATACCGCAAAGCAATCCCTTTGTAGGTTTGCCCAATGTGCATGAGGAGATTTGGGCTTACGGGTTGAGAAATCCTTGGAGGTTTTGCTTTGACAGTGAGAATGGTGATATGTTCATCGGGGACGTGGGAGAAGTCGATTGGGAAGAAATCCATTATGAGGCGGGAGAAAGTGAGGGCGGACTTAACTATGGATGGAGGCTGATGGAGGGACCCGATTGCTATGAACCCATTGAAGATTGTGACCCTGACAATGAAATAGAGCAACCGATTTTTGCTTTCCCTCATGAGAATGGTCTTTGCAGTGTCATCGGTGGCGTTATGTACAGAGGTGGAAACATCCCCTCTTTAGATGGGTGCTATGTACTGTCAGATTATTGTGGGTTCGGAGACACACAGTTTTTCACCCTAAAAGAGAATGCAAATGGTGAATGGATAAGCCAAGCACTGGTTTTAGAAGTGGAAGGTGGTTTTGAACCTTGGACAGAAACAAAATCCGCATTCGGGGAAGACAACAGAGGTGAAATTTATTTGTGCACTCGTTTTGCTGTCTACAAACTCTTGTTTGACCCCTTGTTTCCTCCTGAACAAAATCAAGGCAAAGAAATAAGCATCTCCCCCAATCCTTCGGCGCCCAACGCGTTGGTTCAAGTGAACTTAAAAGAAGGTGAAGAAATTTCACGGTTGAGGGTGTTCAATTCTGCCGGAATCCTGATGCGAGATTTATACCCCACCGACACAGGAGACAACACGACGTTTTACACCAACGACTTTCCTGCTGGGGTCTACAGTATAAACATCGAGGTTCTAGAACTTGATGAATTCTACTTTGGAAAACTAGTCATCCTAGGAGAATAGACAAACACTAAGGACAGAGGCAGTTTTTCACGTCTTTTAAAACAATATTCGTGACAACGCTCGCAGTATCTGTAATCAGATATGTTGCAGACTTAACCAGTCCATTTCCTTCTATAAAGTACCTGCGAGGGTTTTCTCTAGTCCCGCTTTTTTTAAAGTTAACTTCTCCCAATCTCGCTAAATCTGCAAGATCGCTTGCAGTCAAATCACCACATTTTAAAACACATTGACCTCTTGAATCCGCGAAAATCCCAGCCATCGCTATCTCTTTGCTTATTCTGTTTGCTGGCAACCAATCCATGCAGCCGCGTTCTGAAAACATGACCCAAGAAATACCTATACCTACCATCACTCCGATGAGGTACTTAGAAAGACGATTTAAAAAATTCATACAGCAAAACTACATTAATCTCTCTCTCTTCAACCGTAACTTCGTTAGATGATTGCAACGCATGATTTAAAATATTCTTACTCTGGAACAACTTCTTTAACGTTTCCTGATTTCAAGTGTGACAGTGGCAACAAGTTGCTTTTGCTTGGGAATTCTGGAACTGGCAAAACAACCCTTCTTCATTTGTTATGCGGTCTAATCCGTCCAGACTGTGGAACGATGCAAGTAGCAGGTTTAAATATCAACACATTAAGTGACCGAGAACTCGATCGTTTTAGGGGGCGAGAACTTGGCATTGTGTTCCAACAATCACACTTCGTTCAAAGCTTAACCGTTGCAGAAAATATTGCACTTCCCACGATGCTCACTGGGTCCAACTTGACGTCTGAAGAGTTAAAAACACGGACCCGTGAATTATTGGACCGACTTGGCATAGGACATAAGTTCGACATTTACCCTAAAGATTTAAGTGTGGGTGAACAACAAAGAGCATCTATCGCAAGAGCACTCGTCCACAAACCTTCTGTCCTCTTTGCCGATGAGCCGACATCTGCGCTTGACGATACAAGCACCGAGTCTGTCATCCAATTGCTCGAAGAAGAAACTGAAAAAGTTGGAGCAAGCTTAATTATCGTCACCCACGATGCCAGGCTGAAAAACAGATACAAGGACCGCGTAGAGCTTCAACCACTTACAATCGCCGAATGAGACTCTCATACATCGCACGGCGTAACCTAGCCGCAAAACCTTTACAGACAGCGCTAAGTGCCATTCTACTGGCATTTGGAGTAGGGATGGTGAGTCTAATGATGCTCGCGGAAAAACAAATGTCCCAACAGTTTGAGAGAAACATTAAAGACATAGACCTCGTTCTAGGAGCGAAGGGAAGCCCACTTCAACTCATCCTTGCCAATGTGTATCACATTGATGCTCCAACAGGAAACATCTCACTCGCTGAGGCTGAAAAAGTAATGCGAAACCCCTACATAGAGTCTGGCATTCCACTCGCGTATGGAGACAATTACATGAGTTATAGAATCGTAGGAACTGACGAGTCTTACCCCAACCACTATGAAGCCGTGATTGAAGAGGGTGTGATTTGGTCTGAAGCGTTCGAAGTAACAATAGGATCTACTGTGGCGGAAAAAAGCGGATTGAAAGTAGGTAGCACTTTTTTTAGCGCTCACGGGCTTACAGACGGCACAGACGTTCACGATGACAAGGCATTTACTGTGGTTGGAATCCTAGCGAAAAGCAATTCTGTCATTGATCAGCTTCTACTAACTAGCATAGAGAGCATATGGGGAGTTCACGCTGACCTAGAGGATGAAAACCTCACACCAGAGGAACTTTATGCATCAAGAGAGATCACAGCTGTCCTCTTAAAGAAACGGAACCCCATGGCTATCCTCACGCTCCCTAATCTTCTTAGAGAGACGAACATGCAAGTCGCGCTTCCAGCAATAGAAGTTAACAGATTAAACAAACAATTCGGATTGGGGGCAGCTACACTCAGAGCAATCGCTCTTTTGATTATGGCGTTAAGCTTTGCCAGCATCTTCATCTCCGTTTTTGACAACATGCAAGCCCGGAGGTATGAACTGGCGCTCATGCGTACCATGGGGGGAACTCCCGCTACACTATATAGACTACTGCTGTTAGAAGGTGGACTACTCAGTCTTGGAGGTACCATTCTGGGATTGCTAGTCAGCAGAATAGGTCTGTTTATTCTTGCATCAGCCGTCGAAGACAAGTTTCAATATGACTTGGGCAACTTGAGTCTTCTCACATCTGAAATTTATCTAGCAATAGGCGCTACCTTTGTGGGACTTCTTGCGGCAGCGCTTCCGGCATTTAAGACACTGCGCTTAGATATTTCAAAAACTCTCTCAAACGAATGATGAATCTCAAAAAACGCAACAGCAAAGTTCTTCGTTCAAGTTGGATTGTGGGAGCCATGGCTCTTGTCGCGGTTGCTTCTCTCGACTGGAGCAGCATGTGTCACCCATCTGATGAAGGTGCTGCAATGAAAGATCAAATCCGAACTGTACAAACAGCAAAAGCCTCATCCGAATCATCGACTGAAGCCTCTTCTTTTTCAAAAAATGCGACTTACACAGAGCTTACTTGGAAGGACCTCACGGATGTTGAGTTTAAGGATGTCTATGTAGATGAATTAGATGCCTACTACTGGAAACCCATCTTTGGCCCAAGCGTAAAAGAAATAGAAGGCGGAAAATTTTTCATCACTGGTTATGTGATTCCAGTAGACATTGATGAAGACTTTTATGTGCTAAGCAGATACCCCTTTGCCAATTGTTTTTTCTGTGGTGGTGCTGGACCCGAAACAGTTGTGGATTTACAATTTGATGGGCACTCTCCGCGGGAATATGCAACTGATGAAAGGTTGACTTTTGCCGGAGAGCTTAAATTAAATGCCGATGATGTTTACCAAATGAACTACATCTTGGTGGGAGCACATGAACATATTCCTTGATAGCTGTCATTCTGTTTGTGATAAGTTTTGATTTCGAAAAACACCCATTGCACACTATTGGTGAAACTTATACGTTATCACTGGGTAACCAACATATCCATTCAAATTCATGCTAGAATTTTGCAAATCCGTACTCTCTAAAGTTAGCTTCGATCGAGCTTTATTCGCCAAAGAACTTAAAAAAAGTGTTCGTTGGCTTAAGCGATCTGAAATCCAAAACTTACAAGATTGGTGTATCAAAGGCTATGGAGAAGTCTACGGAGATTTAATTAACTCAACATTTTCAAACCAAGCCCTCATTGCATGAGGGCTTTTTTCTTGACTCTTGTAAATGAGTAAATCTATTTCGAACATGAGAGTCGCTATAATTGGAGGGGGAGCAGCAGGGTTTTTTTCTGCGTTTTCGGTAAAAGAACACCACAGAAACGCATCCGTAACCATTTTTGAAAAGTCCAACAAATTGCTTTCAAAAGTGAAAATATCTGGTGGTGGGCGTTGCAATGTAACACATGCATGCTTCAGCCCAAGCAAATTGTCTAAGTCATATCCAAGGGGGGGGAAACACCTGAAGAAATCATTTTCAGTTTTCCAGGCCCAGGACACTGTGGAGTGGTTTTCCCAAAGAGGAGTAGAACTTAAAGCTGAGGAAGATGGCAGAATGTTCCCCACCACGGACAGCTCTCAAACAATCATTGATTGCTTTCACAAAGAGGCCGCAAATAAAAACATTACAATCACGGTACAGTCACCTGTTACAAAAATCGTGAAAGAAAAAGAAGGCTATACATTGCAGTTCGAGAGCCGTTCAGAACAATTCGACAAAATCATTGTTGCGACTGGTGGAAGTCCTAAAATGAGCGGTTTTTATTGGCTACAAAAACTAGGGCACACCATTTCTCCTCCGCTGCCTTCCCTCTTTACGTTCAACATGCCTGGAGATCAAATCAAGATTCTAATGGGGTTGGTTGTCGAAAACGCAACGGTCCATCTTCAAGGCACAAAACTCTCACATCATGGACCAGTTTTAATAACGCATTGGGGAATGAGTGGGCCAGCAATTTTAAAACTATCCGCGTGGGGAGCAAGACACCTGGCTGAAAACAACTACAATTTTAAAATTCAAATCAACTGGCTTTCGATTAAAAGCGACGAAGTTGCAAACGAAATAATTGAAGAGAAGCTACTTGCTATCCGAAAGAAAAAAATAAGCAACGCCTGCCCATTTGAGTTGCCCAATAGGATGTGGCTGTTTTTACTTGAAAAAGTGGGGATTGATCCTGATTCTGTTTGGCATGAGCTTTCTAAGAAAAATCGGAACAAACTGTTGAATATTTTACTCAACGACATCTATGAAGTAAAAGGGAAAACAACTTTCAAAGAAGAGTTTGTAACCTGCGGTGGCATCAAGCTCTCAGAGATCAAGATGACATCAATGGAAAGTCGGATATGCAAAGACCTTTATTTTGCAGGTGAAGTTCTAGATATCGATGGAATAACCGGAGGGTTTAATTTCCAAGCGGCATGGACTACTGGATACATCGCTGGAAAATTAATCGAATAACGTGAGTTTAAAGTTGACTCGTCATACTGCATGAGCAGGTTTACTTAACGTTTTATAAAAAACTGTTGCTGCGGTCGCGAGAAATAAACTCGATGTTTCTCTTGAGCCCCTCAAAGCCCGTTCTCTGAATGGGGCTGTCTTTAAAAGTACTGTTAAACACATCTTCTGTCATATCTAACCAATCATCCCGAGTCATCGCAAGCAATTCAGGCTTGTTTGAAAACGCAGGTTCATTGTGACGTTCTGAATGTCTATTCCAGGGACAAACCTCTTGACAGATGTCACACCCAAAGACCCAATTGTCTAGCTTTCCTGCCACAGGTTCCGGAATAGCTCCTTTAAGCTCAATGGTAAAATAACTGATGCACTTTGAACCGTCTACTACATATGGCTTGACAATTGCCCCTGTAGGACAGGCATCAATGCATCTGGTACAATCGCCACAGTGATCAAGCACAGATTGATCTTCCGCAATCTCAACATCGAGCATCATTTCTGCTAAAAAGAAATAGCTTCCACGCTGTTTAGAAATGAGCAGCGAATGTTTACCTATCCACCCAAGTCCTGATTTCTCAGCCCAAGCCCGTTCCATCACTGGTGCCGAATCGACGAACACCCGCCCATCGACCTGACCCCATTCTACTCGTAAAAACTTGAGCAATTCCTTTAATTTCCATTTGACTACATGGTGATAATCTTTCCCATAAGCATACTGTGAAATTCTGGGTGCTCCTTCCCCGCCAAGAGGCAGATCTGGATTGTGGTAATTGAAAAGCAAGCTAACAACACTTTTCGTACCTGGGACGAGCTTTCGAGGATCGAGTCGTTTTTCAAAATGGCCCTCCATGTATTTCATCTCCCCATGCATTCCGTCTGTAAGCCATTTATCTAGCCGAGGAGCTTCTTCAATCAACTCAACAGCCTTCGACACCCCCACTGAAGTAAACCCCAATTCTAAAGCCTTCGCTTTAAGTTGACTTGCACGGGTTTGTGCTAAGTGGGTTTCGCGTGACATCTAACTACTCAAAAAGGCTCCCAGACCGTGCACTTGGTGTCCGTCCTAAATGATCAAAAGCAGCCTTAGTCGCTTGCCTGCCTCTCTG
>CESJ01045058.1_pt1 | contig 13331 bp, 9 predicted proteins | sample 356311 | NCBI WGS metagenome assembly CESJ01 (sample SAMEA2621487, study PRJEB7988) | marine metagenome | biome: marine biome (ENVO:00000447); feature: surface water layer (ENVO:00002042); material: "saline water (ENVO:00002010), including plankton (ENVO:xxxxxxxx)" | depth 5 m
CTTATAATATTAGCTAGATAATAGTAAATATATTTATAACTATTGAGTGAATTTTAAACAAAAAAAAGCCCTCTTAAAAAAAGAGTTTTTTTAAATTAATTAAATACTATTTAAATCTACTGTTCGGAGGGGGTAATCATTAATATTAATGACAACTTTTATTGTATTTTTTTAATTTCCAATAGTTATAAGGAAGTGGAGTTATGAATCCCATAAATAACATTATCGGGGTTGCCCACCATGTTATCATTGCTCCACCTGTTAATATAATATCAGTAATATTCATTGACACTTCCATACCTACCATTGAAATAAAACTCATACCAAATGCAGTTTTTAAAGCAGTTTTAAAATCCATTTGTTTTATTAAAATTAAGGTTTCTAAAATTACAGAAGTTAATAGTCCATTAAATATAGCTAAACTCATTATTTCAAATGTGCCCCAGTCATGTTGTACGTTCTGAAAATATAGTATAGTTGAAAAATCTCCTATCGAACAACCTAACAAACACCATGAAGTATTAATTCTGGCTCTTTTCCAAGTATGTTTACATTTCCAATTCATAATTTTACTTTGTTCTAAATTTATTAACAAACATAGAAACAGTTGCATCTCCAGTAACATTGATGACCGTTCTACACATATCTAGAGGTCTATCTACCGCAAATATTAATGCCAGTCCAATTTCTGGAATTCCAGCTTGAGATAAAACTATAATAAGCATTACCATTCCCGCTCCAGGTACTGCAGCTGATCCTATAGAGGCTAAAGTAGCAGTAGATACTATCCCAAGTTGAGCAGCTAGACTTAAATCTAGTCCAAATGCTTGCGCAATAAAAACAGCTGCTACAGCTTGATACAAACAAGTACCATCCATATTAATTGTGGCACCAATTGGAAGAACAAAACTACTTACCTCCTCGTCTACATCTAAATGTTCTTGAACTCTGTCCATTGTAACGGGAAGAGTGGCGGCACTAGAACTAGTAGAAAAAGCTAGAAGTTGAGCTGGAGAAATACCTTTTAAAAAATAGGAAGGACTTTTTCCTATAAATACTTTTACAATAATTATATATATAAATATAAGTAGAGATAAACCAAAAAGTACCGTTAATGAATAAAGACCCAGTGCTTTGAATAGATCCATACTAGGTGCTTCCACTATAATTGCAGCTAAAAGAGCAAATACACCATATGGAGCAGCAAGCATTATTAGATCAATAATTTTTAAAATAACATCATTAAGTGAGTCAAAAAAATCTTTTATGGGTTTGGATTTTTTCTCTGGAATCAATATCATGGAGATACCAAAAATAATGGCAAAGAAAATTACCTGTAACATATTTCTGTTATTTGAAGCAGCACTTAAGAAATTGGAAGGAACTATATCGACTAAAGGTTGCAAAGGACCTAAACTCTTTTGATTATTTGCTGCCTCTATTTTTTGATTTGCATTGGTTGAATAAGCACTAACAAGCTGTTCTCTTGTTTCTTCAGTAATATATTCTCCAGGCTTAACTAAATTAACAGCAATTAGTCCTATAGAAACTGCCATTAATGTTGTGAATATATATGTTGAAATAGTGATTCCTCCCATCGAAGAAAGTTTGGACAAGTCCTTTAAGTCAGAGACTCCTTTTATAAGAGACGCTAATATCAAGGGAACTGCAATAAGTTTCAATGAATTGATAAAGATGGTTCCAAAAGGTTTTATCCAATTAATAACAAATGTTTTTCCCCATTCAAAATTTAAAACAAGAAAAGCAAATGCAACTCCAAGAACCATTCCTAGAATAATTTGCCAGTGAAGAGCTAATTTTTTCATTATAGTTTAATTGTTCGATTAATTAAATAAAAATCTACAAGAACTAAAGCTGCCATTGCCTCTACAATTGGAACAGCTCTAGGAACCACACAAGGGTCGTGTCTTCCTTTTCCTTTCATTTCAACAACACTGTTGTTAGAATCAATAGTTTCTTGCGCTTGCATTATGGTTGCAACAGGCTTAAATGCCACATTAAAATAAATATCCATTCCATTACTAATTCCACCTTGGATTCCTCCTGAGTTATTAGTTTTGGTTTTACCATCAGAATTAAAAGAATCGTTATGTTCACTTCCTTTTAATTTGGTACCATTAAATCCACTTCCAAATTCAAATCCTTTTACAGCATTTATAGAAAGCATTGCTTTTCCTAAATCAGCGTGTAGTTTGTCAAAAACTGGTTCTCCAAGCCCAATGGGTGTATTTTTTATAACACAACTAACAATACCACCAACGGTATCTCCTTGTTTTTTTATTTCTTTAATATGACTTTCCATTAAAGAAGCAGTTTTGGGATCTGCACATCTAACAGGATTTTTTTCAATTTCTGAAAAATTCAATTCAGAATAGTGTTTGTCAATTTTAATTTTTCCTACAGAAGATACAAATGCAATTATTTTAATATCACAAAGAATTTGTTTTGCAATAGATCCTGCCACAACTCTACATGCTGTTTCTCTAGCTGAACTTCTTCCTCCTCCTCTGTAATCTCTATTTCCATATTTTTTATCATAAACATAATCTGCGTGTGAGGGTCTGTAGGTATCTTTTATATGTGAATAATCTTTAGATTTTTGATCCGTATTATGAATTAGAAAACCAATGGGGGTTCCTGTGGTTTTATCTTCAAAAATTCCAGAGTAAAAAGTAACAGTATCTGGTTCCTTTCTCTGGGTTACAATTGCAGATTGGCCAGGTTTTCTTCTGTCCATTTCTAATTGAATAGCATTTAAATCTATTTTTAATCCTGAGGGACAACCATCAATTACTCCTCCAAGTGCAGGACCATGAGATTCTCCAAAAGTGGTTAGTTTAAAAATGTTTCCAAAAGAATTTCCAGCCATTATTAAATTTTAATCAAAAATAGGTCTAATATTTATTATAGAAAAATAGGAACATTATTCAGATATTTATTAAAAAAAGCTACTTCTATTTCCAATATTTACGCTTACTGGTTTTTCCAATACCTGGATTGAATCCGTTAGTTGGATCTAATTTTCTATAAAATTTAGATAATGAAGGTTTTGCAAAATATTCATGACCAACATTATGTTCTGCTGGATATTCAGCTCCTCTTTGGTCGAAAGTTTTTAATAATTTTTGCTTTAATGCTTCGGCATCTACACCTTTTTTAACGATATAATTTTGATGGAGAACGTGGCAGAATAAGTGACCGTAATAAAGCTTCATTTCTAATAAATCATCAATTTCTGGTGGTAATTTTTCAAACCAATCTTTTTCATTTCTTGGAAAAGCAATGTCCATTGACATCATCTCACCAGATTTTTTACTATTTATTGCGTGATAACGACCTACTGCACTTGCGGCAACAAAACGATGTAAGATTGCTTTTTCAGCTTCTTTTTTCGTGCATTCAAAAAAGTTTCCTTCATTTTCTTTAAAGAATTTTTTAAAATATTCTTTTGCCTCATCAATTCCCTGGTCAGACATTTCAATTACCCAATGATGCTCATATTTGTCTCTATATTCTTCCATTCTTTTGGGAAGGTGATTGGGCCAAAAATTACTTAAAAACTGCATGATTTTATCCGATAATTTGTCTGGAAGGAATTTAAACTTTTCAGAAAGGCGATCCACTTTTCTTTTAATTCCAAATAACTTTGGAATAAAACTGGGGCCCATTTTATCAATTGCTACAAAAGTATCCTTGCTATATTTTTTAGCAGCATCGTAACAATCTCTATGTAAATATTCCCCAGATGTTGGAAGATTTTTAAACTGAGATAATATATCCCTGCGTATTTTTCCAAATATATTAGAGCTATTGGTTCCCACATAAAATACTTGTTGACGTTTTGGTATTGGGTAAGTATCTAAACGTACAGCAAATACAGCAATTTTTCCTGCGCATCCAGATGCACCATTTAATCGCCTTCCATCTGCATTGTAGCGAGCTGGCGTACCTGCCTCTACATCTCTTACTCTTTGATGGTATTCATTGTCCGAAGCTAATTTATCTGGAAATTTTATTTGATCTCTGTTGTAATTATGTGTTTGTAGATTGGTTAAAATTTCTTTGGGAGTATCTCCCAGTTCAATACCTAAGTCATTTACTAGAATTAGTTTACCTTCTAAATTGATTTGAGCATAAATAGAAAGCTCTGTATAAGCAGGCCCTCTTTTTACTAATGCTCCACCTGAGTTATTGCAAACACCTCCAACAATTGAGGCACCTATGCATGATGATCCAATAACTGAATGAGGTTCTCTTCCATATGGAGCTAATTTATTTTCTAGTCCAAATAGAGTGCTTCCAGAAAACCCTATAATTTGTTTTCCATTATTTATAATTTGAATATTATCTATTCTCATAGTGCTTACAACCACTATTGGACGATCATAATCATTACCATCAGGGGTTGATCCGCCAGTTAATCCTGTGTTAGCGGCTTGCATAATAACTATAATGTCTTTTTCCACACAAACTTGTAGAATCTCCCAAATTTCAAGTAACGTTCCTGGTTTAGCAACCGCTAATGCTTCACCTGCTCCATATCGCCATCCTTTACAATAGTGCTGTTTGCTCCACTTAGCAGTAAGAATATATTTGCCTCCAGTAATGGATTTTAAATCCTGAACCAGTGTAGTTTTAAAGTTCATTATAATATTTAGTTTAGGGCTAAAATATCATATATTTGCCCAATATTTAATTAAAGTTAACTCATTATGAAAAGATTTATTCTTTTACTTATAATTTTTTTAACAACTCAAGCTTGTTCAAATAATCCTACATTCTTAATCAATGCTTCTACTGACCACCAAGATGGTAAAAAAGTTTTTTTAATTCGGATAGATTCCTTAAATAAACCTTCAGCAATTGATTCAACAGAAGTTTTGGAAGGTAAATTTTCATTTACTGATTCTATCAGAGTTCCTGAAATGCATTATATATATTTTGATAAACAAAGAGAAAACCTGCCAGTTGTTATTGAACCTGGAACTATTAAAATTAAAATTTACAAGGATAGTGTAAGAGTCTCTAAAGTTACAGGAACTAAATCCAATGAAGATTTTAATAAATACATGAGCGAAACAGAGAATTTTTATAAAGAATTAAATAAAATACAATCAGAAATAAGAACCGCTTCAATAAATCAAGATTCAATAGTAACTTCTGATTTAAAAGATCAGTTTGAAAAAATGAGATCTAAAGTATCAGATTATGATATTAATTTTATTACCCTTAATAATGATTCTTATATTTCTTCTTTAATTCTACAAAGAATGTTAACGCAACAAGAAATAGAATTAGAAAAAGCAGAAGAATTATTTGAAAACTTCACTGATTTAATCAAACTTACCAGCTCTTCAATCAATATAAAACAAGGAATCGATTTTTTAAATGAAAGTAAAAAAGAGTCTCCAACTATTGGATTTTTAGCGCCAGATTTTAGCGGTCCAGATTTAAATGGAAATATCATAGAATTTAAAGACATAAATTCCAAAGTTATTATGCTAGATTTTTGGGCTTCTTGGTGTGCTCCTTGCAGAATAGAAAATCCATCTTTGGTTTCTTTGAATTCAAAATACAATACTGATGAATTTCAAATTGTAGGAGTTTCTTTAGATAGAGATAAAAAATCTTGGGAAAATGCTATTAGCGAAGATGGTTTAAAAAATTGGATTCATATTTCGCATGTTAAATTTTGGAACGAACCAATTGCAAAATTATACAATGTAACAAGGATGCCAACTACATTTATTTTAAATTCAGATAAAAAAATTATTGCTATGGATGTAAAAGATTCTGATTTAGAAAAAATAATTATCAAACAACTTTCTCTTTAACTCTAGAAAATTTTTCTTTTAGAATTAATAATAAATAATACTATAGGAATCATCATTAATAGTATTATCCAAAGATTTTCATTTACTATTTCAGGTTTAATAAGTAGTGTTACAAAAAGTCCTGCTATTGCCCCTCCAAAATGAGCAGTATGTCCAATATTTCCTATATTCTTATTCATCCCATAAATGCTATATAACATATAACAAATACCAAATATGTATGCAGGCAAAGGAATTGGTAAAAATATCAACATTAGCTTCATTTCTGGATAAAGTATAATAGAAGAATAAACTATACCTGTTACTGCCCCACTGGCTCCTACAGCTGTATAAAAAGGTTCTTTTTCGTGAAATTTTAAAGCAAAATAATTACCTATATATAAGCTAACTATATAAATAATCAAATAATTTACCGATCCAACTCCTCCTATTACTTGGCTAGAAAAGACATATAATGTGAAAAGATTTAAAAAAAGATGGTTATAATCTACATGTAAAAAACCTGCAGACAACATTCTGATTTTTTCACCTTTTTTTATTGAACTTATTTCAAATTTATATTTATTAAAAAAATACTGGTCTTTAAAGCCTTTTAATGAGATAAAAACCGTTACTAATATTATAATTAAAGTATAAATCACTTTTTTGTTTAAATATAAAGTGATTAATCAAAAAACCCAGCCATAAAACTGGGTTTTTTTGTAAAATGTATAAATTAAATTACCATTTTTTACTAGCACTCTTGAAAATCTTCTAACTCGATTGAAGTTATCCCAATCAATTTTTTTATTCAAATTAGATCTCTCTTGAAAATAGTTAGTATTTTGTTCCCTGTGATTCATGTCCAATACTAATAAATCTCCAAATATTTCAATATATTTACATTGTGAATTTTATTACTTACTTAATTGTTTACCCTTTAATATTAATAATTTCTTACCTCCCCTTTAAAGTACTGTATTTCTGTTCTGACATTACTTATTATCTGCTATATTATGTGTTTAGATACAGGAGAAAAATAGTAAGATTTAACATTGAAATTTCTAAAGTTTCTAAATCTAAAAAGGAGTTAATACAAATCGAAAAGAAATTTTATAGACATATTACAGATGTTTTTTTTGAAATGTTTAAATTTTTTACAATATCTCCTAAAGAAATCAAAAAACGCTTTACCCTTGAAAACAGTAAAATAATAAACGATTTAGCCATGAAAAATAAAAGTGCTATTCTTATGTGTGGTCATCATGGTGGGTTTGAATATTTTATGTCTATTGGATACCATGTCCCTCATTCTCCTTTTGCTGTTTACACACCTCTTTCAAATATATATTTAGATAATCTTGTAAAAAAAATCAGAATTAAACACGGAGCCAGATTAATTTCCAGATATGAAGCTGGAAATTATATTAAAAATCAAATTAAAGAGAATAAACTTTTTCTTTATGGCATGGCAGCTGATCAGTCTCCACAAATTAGATCAAAAACCTATTGGAAAGACTTTCTAGGAGTTAAAGTTCCTGTTTTCACTGGTTCCGAAAGAATAGGAAAAGAACTCAATATTCCAATTTTATTTGGAAAAATGGTAAAAATCAAAAGAGGTTACTATAAAGTGATTATTGAAATGATTTCAGAATTTCCTAATGATTTTGAAGATTATAAAATTACCGATATGTTTATATCTAAACTTGAAAAACAAATTAGAGAAAAACCTGAATATTATTTCTGGACTCATAACAGGTTTAAGCACAAAGACAAAGCTCCTATTGATTAGTTAATAAATAAATGTCTTTTTTAATCAAATCCACTAATTTTTCGCTTTCTTTTAATGTTTTCGCCTCACTATATATTCTTATTATAGCTTCAGTATTAGATTTTCTTAAGTGCACCCAACTTTCCTTGAAATCAATTTTTAAACCGTCTATTAAATTGATATTTTCTTTACTATATTTTTTTGATAAATTTTCAAGGATAGTATCTACATTAATTTCTTTTGAAAGATTTATTTTTTCTTTAGTCATAAAATATTTTGGATATGTAGAAAGTAATTTACTTAAAGAAATTTTCCTTTCACAAACTAATGATAAAAATAAGGCAATACCAACAATTGCATCTCTACCATAATGGCTTTTCGGATAAATAATACCCCCATTTCCTTCTCCTCCAATAACCGCTCCTCTAGATTTCATTTCTGAAACTACATTCACCTCTCCTACTGCGCTTGGAAAATAAATTTGATTGTAAGATTTAGTTACATCATTTAATGCTCTAGTAGAAGATAAATTGGACACTGTTGGTCCAGGATTTTTACTCAAAACATAATCTGAACATGCAACTAGTGTGTTTTCCTCACCAAAAATCTCACCATTTTCACATACAAAAACCAGTCTATCTACATCTGGATCTACAGCAATACCTAAATCTGCTTTTTCCTTTAAAACCTTATTGCACAAAACTGTAAGATTTTTTTTAAGAGGTTCAGGATTATGTTGAAAATCACCATTTGGTTCACAATAAATTGTCGAATATTCAATATTAAGTTCATCTAAAAGCATAGGAACTATAATTCCACCTGATGAATTAATCCCATCAACAACTACTTTTAATTTAGTTTTCTTTATTAATTTAGTTTTAACTAAATCTAAATCTAGAACAGAATTAATATGAAAATCCATGGATTTATGTTTTTTTGTAATAGAACCTAAATTATAAACATCAGAATATATAATATCTTTTGATTCTGAAATAGCAACAATTTCTTTTCCTGATTTGTTATCTAAAAACTCACCATTGTTATCTAATAATTTTAATGCGTTCCATTCTGAAGGATTATGACTTGCCGTAATTATTATTCCCCCATCAGCCTCAAGTTCAGTAACCATCAGCTCAACAGTTGGCGTAGTTGATAAACCTATATCAATAACATCAATACCTATAGAAATTAGTGAATTTTGAACAAAATTTTGTATCATTTTACCTGAAATTCTAGCATCTCTTCCAATTACAACTGTTAACTTTTTAGTAGTTGATTTTTTCTTTAACCAATGACCATAAGAGCAACCGAATTTTACAGTATCTAATGGGGTTAAGTTATCTCCAGATTTACCTCCAATAGTTCCTCTGATTCCTGAAATGGATTTAATTAATGTCATGTTACAAATATACAATTTGAATAACTTTTACCTTACTTTTATATAAAATATAATAATGAATTCTAATTATAAATTACTTTTTTATATAGCATTAATTCTTTGTTTTTCATGTAATTATGAAATGAATAACGGATATAAAAATGGAATAGTGGTTTCTGCTAAGATTGAAGCTTCTCAAGCTGGTATAAGCGTTTTAAAGCAGGGCGGTAATGCATTTGATGCTATGATTGCTACTGACTTAGCACTTTCAGTTGTTTATCCAAACGCAGGAAATCTGGGTGGGGGTGGTTTTTTAGTCTACAGACTTTCTGATTCTTCATTGGGATCTTTAGATTTTAGAGAAAAATCTCCCTCGAGTTCAACAAAAAACATGTATTTAGATGAAAATGAAAATGAAATTAAAGGACTTAGTACCCTTGGAGGATTGTCCGTTGGAATACCTGGAACAGTTGCTGGTTTATTTAAGGTTTATGAAAAATACGCTACTCTTCCTCTGGAAAAATTATTTGAGCCTGCCATTGAATTAGCTGAAAACGGATATGTACTTACTGAAAAACAAGCAAATTCGTTAAATTCTAGTCGTAACGATATAAACTTGTTGAATCAGGATCTTTTATTGTTTAATAAGAAATTTAGTGAAGGGGATCTATTCATAAATAAAGCTTTAGGAAAAACACTTAGATTAATTTTAAAAAATGGAAGAGACGAATTTTATAAAGGTTCAATCAGTAAAAAAATCATCAACTATGTTAATAATAAAAACGGGATTTTAAAAGAAGAAGATTTTGAAAATTATGAAGCAGTATGGAGAAAACCTTTAAAATTTAAGTACAAAAAATTAAATATTATAACCATGGGACCTCCCTCCAGTGGAGGTATTGTTTTGGGTCAAATACTAAAAATGATTGAACCTTTTGATGTTTCTAATTTTAATCACAATAGCACAGAATATATTCAATTATTAGTAGAGGCTCAAAGAAGATCGTTTGCTGATAGAGGAGAATACCTTGGTGATCCTGACTTCAACTATATTCCTGTAGATGAATTATTAAATAAAGAATATTTAAATGAACGAATGAATACGTTTAACTTTGAAAAGTCTACTTCATCAGATTTAATTTCTTATGGAAAAATTGATTTTAATGAAAGTGAAGAAACTACCCACTACTCTATTGTTGATAAATTTGGAAATGCTGTTTCTGTAACCACTACCTTAAATGGAAATTATGGGTCAAAACTCTTTCCATCAGAATTAGGATTCTTTTTAAATAATGAAATGGATGATTTTTCTATTAAGCCAGGAATACCTAACATGTATGGTCTAATTGGAGGAGAAGTAAACGCTATAGAACCTAATAAAAGAATGTTAAGTTCGATGACTCCAACTATTGTTGAAAAAAATAATAATCTTTTCCTTGTTCTTGGAAGTCCTGGTGGACCAACGATAATTACGTCAGTTTTACAAACCATACTTAATTCAGAAGAATTTAATTTTAATATCGAAAAGGCAGTTAATTCTCCTAGATTTCATCATCTTTTCCTTCCTGATTTAATATTTTATGAGAAAAATACTATAAATCAATCAGATAAAAATTTATTAAACTCTAAGGGTTACTTTTTAAACGAAAGAAATAGTGTTATTGGAAGAGTAGATGCAGTTCATGTAGATAAAGATGGTTTTTTATTTGGAGGAGCTGATAAAAGAGGAGATGATAAGTCTATAGGATATTAGTTAAATATTGTATTTAAATTACTTTAAAAATCGTAAATTTAATTCTTGATTTTTTAAATGAAAAACGTAATTTCGGTACATGGTGCCAGAGCTCACAATCTAAAAAATATTGATTTAGATATTCCAAGAAATAAATTAGTAGTAATCACTGGTATTTCAGGGAGTGGAAAATCTTCTTTAGCTTTTGATACCATATATGCTGAAGGTCAAAGAAGATATATTGAGACATTTTCTGCTTATGCTAGACAGTTTATTGGTGGTTTAGAAAGGCCAGATGTAGATAAAATTGACGGACTATCTCCCGTTATAGCAATAGAGCAAAAAACAACATCAAAAAATCCGAGATCAACCGTTGGAACAATTACAGAAATATATGACTACCTAAGACTATTATATTCTAGAGTTGGTGATGCATATAGCTACAATTCCAAAGAAAAAATGGTTAGCTACAATGACGAAGAGGTTATTAATCTAATTTTAAAAAATTATATAAATAAAAAGATAACTATTTTATCTCCAGTTATTAAATCAAGAAAAGGACATTATAGGGAGCTTTTTTTAAATATAAGAAAACTAGGGTTTTTAAAAGTTAGAATTGATGGTGAGATTAAGGAATTAGTTGAAAATTTAAAACTTGATAGGTACAAAATACATGACATTGAAATAGTTATTGACAGATTATTGGTAAAAGATGATGAATCTTCTTTAAAAAGGCTTAAAGAAAGTATGATAACCGCTATGTATAGTGGTAATGATTCATTAATTGTTATCAACGAAGAAAATAACGAAACAAAATATTTTAGTAGAAATTTAGTATGTCCTTCTTCAGGAATATCTTATTCAAAGCCTGAGCCAAATTCATTTTCTTTTAATTCTCCTAAAGGAATGTGTCTTAAATGTAATGGTTTAGGTAAGGTTAATAAAATCAACCTTCAAAGTGTGATTCCAGATAATAATATTTCAATTTTCTCAGGGGGAATAGTGCCTATTGGAACTCATAAAAGTAATTGGATATTCAAGCAATTAGATACTATTTCCCAGAAGTATAACTTTGATATTAAAGATCCAATAAAAAAAATTCCTAAAATAGCACTTGATGTAATTTTAAATGGTGGAAACGAAATGTTTTCAGTTGAATCAAAAACATTAGGCTTAACCAGAAAGTATCAAATTGATTTTGAAGGAGTGGTGCCATTTATTGAAAGTCAATTTAACGAAAATCATTCTTCAAGAATTAAGAGGTGGGCTAAAGGCTTTATGGAAAAGGAAAATTGTTCATCGTGTTTGGGTTCCAGATTAAATAAAGAATCTATGCATTTTTACATAAACTCAAAAAGCATTACTGACTTATGTGGAATGGATATTATAGTTTTAAAAAATTGGTTTTCAAAAGTTGAAGCTAAACTTAGTGAAAGAAAAAAAATAATAGCATCTGAAATAATTAAAGAATTAAATAAGAGATTAGATTTTTTATTGAATGTAGGATTAGATTATTTATCTCTTAATAGACCTTCTAAATCTCTTTCAGGAGGAGAGTCACAAAGAATTAGACTAGCTACTCAAATAGGTTCTCAGCTTGTTGGAGTTTTATATATTCTAGATGAACCAAGTATAGGCTTACATCAAAGGGATAATTCAAAATTAATAGAATCACTTAAAGGATTAAGAGATATTGGAAATTCTATAATTGTTGTGGAGCATGATAAAGAAATTATGGAAAAAGCAGATTATATAATTGATATCGGTCCAAAAGCTGGAAAAAATGGAGGAGAAATAATATTTCAAGGAACGTACAAAGAAATGATCAAAGAGAATACCTTAACGGCCCAATTCTTAAATGGTAAGAAACAAATTGATATTCCAAAAATTAGACGTAAAAGGAACAAAAAATCTTTAAAACTCTTTGGATGTTCTGGAAATAATTTAAAGAATATTGATGTACAATTCCCTTTAGGTGTCATCATTGGAGTTACAGGAGTTTCAGGAAGTGGGAAGTCTACATTGATTAATGAAACTCTCTATCCTATTTTAAATAATTATTTTTTTAATGGTGTCAAAGAACCCATGAGTTACAAAAAAATATCTGGAATAGATAATATTGATAAAGTAATTGAAATTAATCAATCTCCTATAGGAAGAACACCAAGAAGTAATCCTGCCACTTACACAGGTGTTTATAGTGATATTCGATCTCTTTTTACAATGACACCAGAATCATTAATTAGAGGCTATAAGCCAGGAAGATTTAGTTTTAATGTAGTTGGAGGAAGATGTGAGACATGTCAAGGAGCTGGATTAAGGAAGATTGAAATGAATTTTCTTCCTGATGTTTATATAAATTGTGATAATTGTAACGGAAAAAGATTTAATAGAGAGACTTTAGAAATTAGATATAAGGGAAAATCAATTTCCGATATACTTAATATGACTATTAATGAAGGTTGTGATTTCTTTGAAAACTTTCCTAAAATTTTAAGAAAACTTAAAACTTTAAAAGATGTAGGATTAGGATATGTTACACTTGGACAACAGTCCACTACATTATCAGGTGGAGAAGCACAACGAATTAAACTAGCTACTGAGCTGTCTAAAAAA
>CESJ01118170.1_pt1 | contig 13303 bp, 13 predicted proteins | sample 356311 | NCBI WGS metagenome assembly CESJ01 (sample SAMEA2621487, study PRJEB7988) | marine metagenome | biome: marine biome (ENVO:00000447); feature: surface water layer (ENVO:00002042); material: "saline water (ENVO:00002010), including plankton (ENVO:xxxxxxxx)" | depth 5 m
CCCAGACAGTTGCCGGACAATGCAGCGGCTATAGGGATACTTGAGTAACCGATTGCTAGAGTCACATCCTTCAAGGCTTGAAAAGTGCGAGTCAAATCGGTTCGGGAGAGGCTAGCGGTTTCCTTTATGTCCATTCCTGCACTGAATGCTCCACCTGCGCCAGATAGCACCAGAGCGCCGACACCATCGTCTGTCGCAGTGAGAACTGCCTCTTTTAGTGACTCCAATAATTCAAAGTTCAAGGCGTTTACAGGGGGCCGTGAAATTTGCAGTTCACGTACTCTGTTGTCGCTAAAGAGCTTATGGTCACATACTTTAAGCATACTACAACCTCCACTGCTTACTCAGTGAAAAACACTAATCATTATAAAACCTACGCTCTAAGTAAGTTATACTCATTGACATTATCTGTCAAGCAACAGATAATGTCGAGTACTATTAGCCGGTAATAGCAGGAGAGCCTGATGACAGATAAATTTAATGCCTTCATGATGACCGAAAGCGATGGCGTCAAAAAGGCTTCATTAACTCAACTAACAGAAGCCGATCTACCCGACCAAGAAGTGCTGATAAAAATTTCTTATTCAGGCCTCAATTATAAAGATGGGCTTGCTATTTGCGGCAAAGGTATCGCACGCCATTTTCCTATGGTGGGTGGGATAGATCTCGTTGGATCAGTTATCGACGGAGGCCAGACTGAGTACGCTGCTGGCGACAAAGTTATTGTTAATGGATGGGGCCTGTCCGAAGTTCACTGGGGTGGCTTTAGTCAAAAACAGCGTGTAAACCCTGATTGGCTTGTGCGAATGCCATCGGGTTTTGCACAGCAAGAAACTATGGCTATTGGTACTGCTGGTTACACTGCCATGCTATGCGTATTAGCACTCCAGGAGCAGGGGGTAAGACCGGAGGACGGCGAGATTCTGGTAACCGGTGCTGCCGGCGGTGTGGGCTCAGTCGCCATCTCACTTCTCTCCAGCCTTGGCTACCAGGTCGCAGCCTCTACCGGTCGTCAGGAAACTCATGACTACCTGCGTTTTCTAGGTGCGACTGATTTTATCAGCCGCAATGAATTGTCTGAGGCAGGAAGGCCTTTTCAGAAAGAACGCTGGGCGGGCGCAGTCGACACCGTTGGTACAACGACCTTGGCCAATGTTTTGTCCCAGACTCAATACGGCGGTGTCGTTACTTGCTGTGGACTAGCCGGCGGTGCGGACCTGCCAGCCAGCGTTCTCCCCTTTATTCTTCGCAATGTCCACCTAATTGGTGTTGACTCAGTGATGGCATCCAAAGAACGTCGGCAACAAGCCTGGGACAGACTGGAGAGCGATCTAGATAGGGAGAAATTAGCCGAAATGACTACTGTAGAGCCCATGTCCGCGCTTCCCCAGTTGGGACCAAAAATAGTCGAAGGCAAGATACGTGGTCGCGTCGTGATTGACGTAAACCGATAGGCAGGGTGCTCTGATTGTATGTCACTTTCTATCGATAAAATTTTAGCCCAGCCCGATTTTCAATTTCGGATTCCCCCGCTTGATACGGCCTATGAGTTCCTGGAATACTATGCCCGAAATACCCCGGAAATAGACGCAATTATTTTCCAGAATCAGCGAGTTAGTTATCGGAATCTGAAAGAGAGTGTCGACTCGCTGGCCAGATCCCTGATGGCAGTTGGTATTAAACCGGGCGATCGAGTTGCCACCCTTTCTGCTCCGCATCCGGACTGCAGTCGAATCCTACTTGCGAGTCTATCCATTGGAGCAATCTGGGTTGGCTTAAATCCCCGCTACCAGCTAAGCGAAATGTTGCATGTAATAACGGATTCCCAGCCCAGTATCCTGTTCAGTTGCTCGAGGATCGACAAGCGGGTATTTGATCTGGAAATAAAGGAGCTTCAGGAATCTCCTGTAGATTTTGAGACAGTAACGGTTGGCGATCAACAGCTGCTTCCAAATTCTGTATCCATCGGAGAATTCAGACGTGGTGGAATAACAATATCTGACGAGGATCTTCAGCGGCGCCGGAGACTTATCACTGGAGATGATGCGTGCATGATTGTCTACACCTCTGGAACTACAGGTGCTCCAAAAGGTGCTCTACTGAAGCAATCCGCTAGTGTGCGACAGGGCAAACTGACGCTGTCTAAATTTAAACCCAACCCACTCCGTGTTATAAATTATTACCCTGTAAATCATGTTGCCGGTGTGGTGGCGAACACTCTATACACCTTAGTGGGTGGCGGAACTAATGTGTTAATCGAGAAGTTCTCACCAGCTGAAACCCTCGCCACTATAGAGCGGGAGAGAATTACTCAGTGGGGGGCTATACCGACAATGTTCAAGCTGTGTATCAACGACCCCGGGTTTTCAACAAGCGATTTAAGTAGCGTGCAGCTAATCAATTGGGGCGGTTCTGCTGCGTCAAGAGATATGATCGAGCTCTTTGCCGGGCGGTTTCCCTATCTTTCCACGCTTATGGCTATGACGGAAACAACCGGTGGAATTACACAAATTACTCCCTGTAAAGATATCAACTTATTAAGCAGTAGCGTTGGCCAGCCGATGCCCGATTGTGAACTTCGCCTGACTGATGAACTCGGCTCAGAAGTAGCAAATGGCAATGTTGGCGAAATACAGGTTCGTGGTCCGTTCCTGATGCTGGAATACTGGAATAACCCAGTAGCTACGGCGGATACCTTTACGGAAGATGGTTGGCTAAAAACAGGTGATCTCGCAAAACAGGACTCCCAGGGTAACCTCTATGTTGTTGGCCGGAACAAGGAGATGTACAAGTCCGGCGGCTTTAACATTTATCCACGGGAGGTCGAGCAGGCCCTGGAATCGATTGAAAGCATCGATTTGGTGGCGGTTGTCAGTGTGCCAGATCCGCTTTATGACGAAGTAGGACACGCATTTATCAGTCTGAAAACCAACGCCGTCGACATCTCAGAGAATACTATCAGAGCTCATGCAGGTCGGAATCTTGCCAATTACAAGGTTCCAAAGGTTTTTCATATTGTCGATGAGCTCCCGCTACTGCCGAATGGCAAAATTAACAAAAAACTACTAGCCCAGCGAGCGAAAAATTCTCTCGGTGAATTATCAGTCTCTGATTCACTACCAACTACTAAATGAGGTCACTAACATGCAATTTAATATGATTATCAATGGCAATAAGGTCGATGCAGAAGATCATTTCAATGTGTATAACCCGGCTACGGAAGAGATTATTGCCCAGTGCCCTGCAGCTACTGAAGAAAATTTAAACGCTGCTGTTACTGCAGCGCGCGAGGCCTTTCCTGCATGGAGTAAAACGTCAGATGATCAGCGAAAGGAAAAGGTCAACGCGCTAGCCGATATCATTAGTAATAATATGAATGAGCTTGCGCAACTGATTACCCAAGAACAGGGTCGTCCTCTAAATGGTATTGGTTTTGGCTCATTTGCAGAAGTTGGTGGTTCTGAGTATTGGACCCGTTGTACCGCAGAGCTAACTCTCCCTATTGAGATCGCCGAGGAAACTGACACACATCGAGCAGAGATACATCGCAAGCCTCTGGGTGTTGTAGGGTCGATTACTCCTTGGAACTTCCCTCTGCTGATCGCTATCTGGCACGTGATTCCCGCTATAAGGTCTGGGAACACAGTGGTGCTCAAGCCTTCATCATTCACGCCGCTTGTAGCCCTGCGTTTTGTTGAGCTGGCGCAGGAGGTGCTACCTCCAGGTGTACTTAACATTATTACCGGGGAGGGAGGCATGGGTCGGTTAATCACTTCCCACCCAGATATTGACAAGATTGTTTTTACAGGCTCAACCGCGACTGGCAAGAACATAATGAAAAATGCCAGCGACAGCCTCAAGCGACTCACTCTGGAATTGGGTGGCAATGACGCAGCCATAATCCTCCCTGATATCGATGTCAAAGAAAATGCGAGTGCTATCTTTGAGGCCGCATTTATTAATAACGGTCAGACCTGCGCGGCTCTAAAGCGCCTCTATGTGCATGAAGATATTTATGAAGAGATGTGCGAAGAGCTCACTATCATTGCCAACACAGTGACTGTGGCAAATGGCATGGAAGAGGGTGCACAACTTGGGCCAATACAGAACCGAGCTCAGTTTGAGCTGGTGCGAGAATTGGTTGACGATGCCAAGAGCTCTGGCGCACGCATTCTAACCGGCGGAGATGCACCGGAGGGCATCGGTTACTTTTACCCCGTTACTCTGGTGGCCGATATTTCTGACGGCACGCGACTTGTCGATGAGGAGCCCTTTGGCCCAGTACTACCTATTATTAAGTATTCTGATGTGGAAGACGCACTTCAGCGGGCCAATGACAATCCTAACGGCTTGGGCGGGTCAGTTTGGTCTGGTAATCCAGCTCAGGCTCTTGAGCTGGCCAAACGACTTGAATGCGGAACCGCTTGGATTAATAATCATGCATCACTGTCTCCAAATGTGCCATTCGGTGGAGTCAAGCAATCTGGTGTTGGTGTGGAGTTCTCGACCCATGGTCTGAAAGAATTCACATCGATCCAATCTATAGTTATTCCAAAGTAATGCGGCAGTGGTAGTGTCTTCCTTGAAGCCCACTGAGCGTGGCGTCTGGAAGACACAATCCTCTAGTGTGTATAAATCATATTATTTTACAAGGTATATCCTAATGGCGGAGCTCTAGCATGAGTACTCGAAAAGAAACTCCTGTTCCTGGTTTTCTTTCACTTTGCGCTGATTCGGATATCATTGTGCGAAGTACGAAAACTAGTCTGTTGATCGGAACAATACTTGCTGTAATCAATCACGGTGATAAATTTATAAGTGGAGAGCTAGACAGTCCGTTGCTCCTTAAGATTGCTTTGACTTACCTAGTGCCTTATGGCGTTTCTACTTTTGCTGCGGTACAGACTTTAAGGCGAAAATCTGAGAGCTGTTAACATCGATTTGGTTGGGTATAGTGCCGGGGTTTAGTCTTTTAATGAGTTAACTAAATCATCGAGTAGATCGTAGAGTAGTTCGAGTTTCTTATGGCCAAAGTTGTCAGTTATATTTTGGTACTTTTGTATTGATTCAGGTGCAATGGATGAAAATAATCTATGCCCAGATGGGGTCAGGAATAATTTGCCTTTTCGTTGATCTACCGCAGAGTTCTTGCGTGTGAGTAGCTCTCGTTCTTCAAGATTTTTAGCAATGCGGGACATGCTTGGACGCAACAGATAACAGCGTCGAGATAGCTCTGCTAGCTCTAGACCGTCTTCCAGGTCTAGTGCCCTTAAAACTCGCCACTGCTCGGGGCTTATTTGGTGATGCCTTAGCAGGGGTACAAATTCCCTCATCACGGCTTCTCTCGCCCGCAATAGCGCCATGGGAAGCGAGTGGTCGAAGTCACGAAGGGGTAGGCTCTGGCCGACAGCTTGCCTTTTAGTGTCTTTCATTGGGTTGAGGTTTCTTAAGTTGGTTCATCTATAACGCCGTTGATAAGTTTGCCAATGCCTTCGACTGCTATTTCGATGCTATCACCTGGAACCAAATATTTTGGGGGATCAAATCTCGCACCCGCGCCATTTGGAGTGCCAGTAGCTATAATGTCACCGGGTTGCAATTCAAAGAACTTAGAACAATAGTGTATTATATACCTAATTGGAAACATCATGTTGGCCGTGGTGTCATCTTGCCTGAGTTCGCCATTAACTTTTGTTGTAATGTGCATATTTTCATACTGTTCTGCACCGAATTCATCTGCGGATACGATCCACGGTCCAATTGCACCGGAGTTACAAAAGTTTTTACCCTGGGTTACATTGAACTTGGCATGGCGGACCCAGTCTCTTAGAGTGCCTTCATTCATAATGGTTAAACCTGCGATGTGGTCATAGGCATTTGCCTCAGCGATCCGCCGGCCACGTTTTCCGATAACAATGACAATTTCACCTTCATAGTCTAATTGGTCTGACTCAGGTGGACGCCACAAGGGTTCCATATGTGTCGTTAAGGACTGGGGTACGCGCATGAACAAGCTGGGGAACTTTGGTACGTCTGACCCGTCTTTGTACTCTGCATTGCGATTGGCATAGTTTACGCCAATGCAGAGAATCATGCGCGGGTCAGGTATTGGACAAAGTAGTTTGACTTCAGCAAGCTCGACAGTGGACTGTGCACTATCAGCCAGTGCTCGAGCCTCGTTAAGTTTTCCGGCTTCTATAATCGCCTTTAGATTACCACCCATTATTTTACCTAGATCAACAACCTGATCAGTTTCTGTAATGGCTCCCCAAGATGAGCTACCCGCTAACTCAAAGCTTATAAATTTCATCTGATACTCTTATTTGGCGGCTGAATGTGTTTGCATATTGTAACTCATTTAAGTTAACATGTTAACTAGTTTGTCGATTCTAATAGCGGAAAATAGTATGAGCACTCTTGAGTCCAATGTGGCCGCAGCCGAAAAATATCTTATACGGTTTAAACAGTTCGCCACCGGCCATTTTATTAATGGTGCCTTCATGGTACCTGAGGGAAATTCGCTAATTGACAATATCAGCCCTATCGATCAGTCGGTATTGGGGCAGATTGCTATTGGGACTGACATTGAGATAGATCATGCCTGTGATGCAGCGCAGGCAGCCTTTCCAGCTTGGCGCGACATGCCCGGAAGCGAACGAAGGGCCTTGCTTCACCATTTTGCAGATAAAATTGTCGAGCGTGCTGACGAAATTGCATTGATCGAGTCAATGGATACAGGTCAGCCGATTAAATTTATGAAAAAAACGGCTATTCGTGGTGCAGCTAATTTTAGATTTTTTGCGGACAAGGCTCCTGAGGCCACAGCCGGAATTTCCTCTTTTCAGGAGGAGCATACAAACTTCACCAGTCGCGTACCGATAGGCCCGATAGGTGTTATTACGCCCTGGAACACGCCCTTTATGCTCTCGACTTGGAAAATCGCGCCAGCACTGGCAGCGGGGTGCACGGTCGTTCATAAGCCAGCGGAATTGTCGCCTTTGACGGCAATGCTGCTAGCAGAGATTGCGAAGGATGCCGGCATACCCGACGGCGTCTGGAATATGGTTAATGGTTATGGTCAGGTCGCGGGTAAGCGGCTAACTGAACATCCTGCGATAAAAGCGATAGCGCTGGTCGGCTCTAGTAGTACTGGCCCGCTAGTCATGAAGCAAGGTGCTGATACCCTCAAGCGAATTCATTTGGAACTCGGTGGTAAAAACCCGGTACTGATCTTTGACGATGCTGATTTTGACCGAGCTTTAGATGCCGTTGTATTTATGATTTATAGCCTAAATGGGGAACGGTGCACATCGTCTAGCCGTCTTTTAATTCAGTCTGGCATTAAATCTCGATTTATAGAGGCCCTTGCGAAACGTGTCGCCAATATCCGCGTAGGTCATCCCTTAGATCCGGCCACAGAAGTGGGTCCATTGATTGGTAAGGTGCATTATGAAAAGGTAAAAAGTTACTTCAATATCGCAACGCAGGATGGGGCCGAGGTTTTAGTGGGTGGTAAAGTATGTGAGTCGCCCAATAATGGTAATCCAACAGGCTACTATGTTGAGCCCACGTTGTTTGTCGAGGCGCAGAATGACATGCGTATTGCCCAGGAAGAAATTTTCGGTCCGGTTCTAACCGCGATTGGATTTGACACCGAAGAGCAAGCTGTCGATATCGCAAATGATATTCAGTTTGGCTTGGCGGGATACATTTGGACCAATGACACGGGCAGAGCAATGCGTCTGTCGAGGACTATTGAAGCTGGTATGTTGTGGGTCAATTCAGAGAATAATCGTAATCTGCCGTCGCCATTTGGTGGTGTAAAGATGTCTGGCGTTGGTCGCGACGGTGGTGACTATAGCTTTGATTTTTACATGGAAATAAAAAACGTCTGCCTAGCGCTGGGTACCCACAAGATTCCAGTGCTAGGTGGGTTTAGCTAGAGGGCTATTGTATGGCACATTTCGTCTTAGAATATTCAGATAACCTTGGCCAGAATAACGCGACTATCCAGACCTTATTTTCATGCTTACATGAGGCGGCTGATGCAACTGGATTATTTCCTTTAAAAGGTATTCGAAGCCGTGGCTATTGTTGTTCGCGGTATCGAATGGCTAACGGCAATCCGGAGCATGGCTTTGCGCATCTAGAAGTTAAGCTCGGCACAGGACGCAGCATTGAAGATCGACTAGCCGCGTCAGCGTCGTTTTTTAATCTATTCTGCGAGCACTTTGCTGAGCAATCTGCCCAGCGAGGTGTCGCACTGTCATTCGAAATGCGAGAACTTGAACCTGTACTTAAATACAACAGCAATAATATTGAGGATTATCTCTAATGTTGACTGAGAAACAGATCGCAATTGCGGCGGATAACCTCTACGCGGCAGAGCAGAACCGAAAGCAGATCGATCCAGTAACACTGACTCATAACAAGATGGATATGGAGGATGCCTATGCGATCCAGACCGCCTGGGTGAACCGCAAAGTTAGTGAGGGTCGCAGAGTGGTGGGCTACAAGATTGGCTTAACCTCCCGGGCGATGCAGCGCGTCATGAAGATCGAAACTCCAGATTATGGCGTGCTACTTGACGACATGGTTTTTGCCAATGGAAGTGAGCTGGATACAGCAAATTTTTTAGATCCGCAAATTGAGGTTGAACTCGCATTTGTGCTTAAAAAACGTTTATTTGGCGACGATATAACCCCTGAGCAGGTGATAGATGCGACGGATTATGTAATACCGGCTTTTGAGCTCATCGCTGCACGTAGCTACCGTGTGCACCCCGCAACGGCTTATACTCGAACTGTCTTTGATACCATTTCAGACAACGCTGCGAACGCAGGTATTATCATGGGAGGGCAAAAAGTAAACCCAGCGGAAATAGATTTACGCTGGGTTGGTGCCATCGTTAAACTCAATGGTGTTGTTGAACAGACTGGCCTAGCCGCAGCTGTATTAGATAACCCTGCTAATGGTATTTGTTGGATTGCCAAGCGTTTTGCACCGCATGGTATAGCGCTGGAACCTGGGCAGATATTATTGAGCGGATCATTTACCGCACCTATTAGGGTTAAACCTGGTGACGTTGTTACTGCTGATTATGGTCCCTTTGGTGAAATCTCCGTCAGGTTTTTTTAATAGCTCTTTAAACGCAGTTTAATGTGATGACAGATATGGTGATTAAACAAAATTTATTCAAAAAAGCCCTTGGCCAAAATAAAACGTTATTTGGTTTGTGGCAGGGCATACCAGACACAATTGTCGCTGAGATTAGCGCTGGAGCAGGTTTTGATTGGCTTTTAATTGATGGAGAGCATGGGCCATTTGACTTGCGCTCGATTATGGCGCATTTGCAAGCTATTGAGCCCTATCCCGTTTCAGCGCTAGTTCGTCCGGTGGAAGGTAGTACTGCCCTTATCAAACAGCTATTGGATATTGGGGCACAGACTTTATTGATTCCTATGGTAGACACCGTTGAGCAGGCAGAAGAAATAGTCAAGGCTGCAAAATATCCTCCGGGGGGCTCAAGGGGTCTCGGCACCTCAATGGCACGCGCGGCAAATTGGAATAGGACGCCAAATTATTTAGCAGATGCCAATGAGCAGATTTGCATCATAGTGCAAATAGAAACGCTGTTAGGCCTAAAAAATATTGAGGCGATTGCTAATGTGAATGGTGTGGACGGAGTTTTTATTGGCCCGTCTGACCTATCTGCATCAATGGGAAAAGTGGGTGATCCTGGGAATCCAGATGTTATTGCGGCGATTAAATTAGGATTTAAAGCGATCCAGTCGGCAGGGAAGAGTGCTGGAGTGCTGGCGGTAAGTGAGGATTTAGTAAAAATCTATCAGGAAGCAGGCGCCAAATTTATTGGAGTTGGTGTGGATGCGGCTCTACTTGCCAATGCCACCAAAAAGCTTGCAAGTCTTTATATTCTTGATGCTTCTGATGACATAAGTGAGGGTTACTAAATGAGTGTCTACCATCTTCAAAAAGTTCTTTATGACATCAACCGTGATCCACAAATGCAAAATGCTTATAGGCAAAATACAGAGCTCTTTCTTGAACGCTATGTACTTACTGATGAAGAGCGAGAAGCACTTACTAAACCTGATATTGGGTTACTTTACGTGTTAGGTGTAAATGGACAAATTCTGATGCATTTTGCGGCCTACCACCAAATTGAGTGGGATGATTATCTACAACGAATGCGCGATGGTATTGTTGAACATGGGCCGGTAAGAGCCGGTGTGTATGCAATGACGGGTAATGGTCAAAGCTTTACCGATGCTGTTCCAGCTAATAGTGATTAACATAGGATAAAAAACGATGAGTTTAGTATATGCAGGAATTTGCAGTCATGGCCCTGGCATTACAGCCAGAGCTGACCGCGCTGACCCAGTTTTGCGCGATGAATTTTATCGAAATCTTGACCTAATGCGTGAGGATATTATTAACGCTGGCGCAGACGCTTTAATAGTCGTTGCTGCAGAGCACTTCGCTAACTTTTTCATGAATAACATGCCTGCCTTTTGTGTTGGGATGGCGGAGGAGTATGAAGGGCCGATAGAAGATCCAGAATGGCTAAAAATTGCCCGTACAAAGGTTCCAGGTAACCCTGATTTGTCAAGACGAATTATTGGAGAAATGATGCAAACAGTAGATGTTGCATTTTCGGAAGAATGGAAATTTGATCACGGTATTAGTGTGCCTCTGAACTTCCTGACGCCCGACTACGATCTGCCAATCATTCCTATGAATATCAATTGTCAAGGTCCGCCATTAACGCCTTTACACCGTGCTTGGGAATTCGGCGAGGCGATACGCCGTGCCTGTGACGCTGCCCCGGAGAAAATAGCGCTAGTAGGGACGGGCGGTATGTCTCATTGGCCGGCAACGCCCGATTCTGGAAAAATTAATGTAGCCTGGGATTCTGAGTTTTTAGCGCGTGTTGCCTCTAATGATCAACAGGGGATGCTGTCGTATTCTGATGAAGAGATATACTTGGATGCAGGGCAGGGTGGCTATGAAATTCGCACACTCATAGCTACGGCATCCGCGGCTCGGGGATCAAAAGCCAAAATTCATTTTTGTGAACCCATCCCCGTTTTCGCCACCAGCGCGTTCTGTGCTAGTTTTGAACTTTGAATTGAAAATGTCTTGTTGGAGTGTGCATGATGCAATATCACCTTAATGGCTTTAAACCTGGTAATTATCAAATTTCTGATGCCATTCGAGGACCGGCAGTTCCGCCGCCCATTGTAGATCTGCCAAAAGAGGTAGATGTTTTAATTATCGGCTGTGGCCCTGCCGGCCTGACAATGGCAAGACAGATGGCGGAATTCTCTGACATTAAAACCTGCATTGTCGACCTAAAATCTGGACCATTACTATTTGGCCAGGCAGACGGTATATCCTGCCGCACCATGGAAATTATGGAAGCGTTTAATAGCAGTGAGCTGATAGTTAAAGAGACTTATCAGCTGCGGCAAAATGCCTTCTGGGAACCTGACGAGGCTCAGCCTAATCACATCAAGCGGACTCACAAAGTACCCGATGCAAGAATTGGTCTTTCTGAATTCACACATGGGATTGTTAATCAGGCACGATTGCACGATATCTTGCTCGAAGGCATGGAAAACTCGGTCACCAATCTAGTGCCCCATTATAACCGCCAACTAAGTAATTTAAAGGTAGACGACAATCTCACCCAAGACAAAAATGCCTACCCAATTACGGCAATCTTTGAACGAAACGATATATCTCAGTCGAGCAAAATTGAAACCATTCGAGCAAAATATATAGTCGGTTGCGATGGCGCTAGAAGTGCAACCCGTAAAAATCTGTCGATCTCTTTAGAAGGCGATTCAGCCAACAAAGTCTGGGGAGTTATGGATGTTCTGGTCGTAACAGAGTTCCCCGACATCAGGATCAAAAGTTTTATTCAGTCAAAAGAAAACGGTGCGGTGATGATCATCCCCCGTGAAGGAGGGTACCTTGTCCGGCTCTATGTAGAACTCGACTTATTAAGTAAGGATAAGCGCGCGGTAGATGTAAAACTAACCATAGATGATATCATTGCAAAGGCGCAGCTTATCTTTAGTCCCTATAAGTTTGACGTTAAAGAAGTTGCCTGGTGGTCAGTTTATGAGGTTGGCCAACGTGTGGCAGAACGGTTTGATGACCGGCCAATCGACAATGCAGACAACCTTATTCCTCGCGCTTTTGTTGCTGGTGATGCTTGCCATACGCATAGCCCTAAAGGTGGTTGGGGCCTGAACACTTCGCTGCCTGATACCTTTAATCTGGGTTGGAAGATGGCTGCTGTGCTGCAGGGTAAAGCTGACCCGAGATTACTGCAGACTTATGCATTGGAGCGGCGTAAAGTTGCGCAGCAACTCATTAAAGCTGATAGACAACTGTCAAAATTAGTTGCAACGCGCCCAACTGCAGACAAGCGTGGCGACCAATCAAAAACTAATACAGCTGATATTGAGAAATTCATGGCTAGACAGAGTGGTTTTGTTGCAGGAACCAGTATCGAGTACCCATTGTCATATATTTGTACCCACCAAGAATATCAACCCTTGGCCTGCGGTTTTAAAATTGGCCAGCGCTTCCACTCTGCCGAGGCTACTCGAGTTGCCGATGGTAGACCTCAACATTTGGGACATTTAAATAAAGCGGATGGTCGCTGGCGTATTTTTATTTTTGGCAATAGACAAAATCCTATGGATACCAATTCAGATTCACACAAGCTAGTACAATTTCTAGCCTGTGCTGATTCTTCTCCTGTACGGAGATATACGCCGGAAAGTGCTGATGTTGATTCAGTTATTGATGTCTATGCCGTATTTCAGCAACAACACCTATCTATCGAAGATATGCCTGATTACCTGTGGCCAGCGAAAGGAAAGTACGGGCTCCGAGACTACGAAAAAGTATTCTACGCCGCAGACGGTAACGATATTTTTGAGCAGCGTGGCATTGATCGTGCTAGTGGTTGTATGGTGCTCGTGCGACCTGACCAGCATGTTGCCGGTATCTTGCCTCTCACCGCATGCAACGAATTGGTTAATTTTTTTGATAGTTTTATGCTTGCATAGCAGATCTCATGAAGTGGTATAGCACAGCAATTATCTGCAGAGGACGGCTCATTGATGGCTGTCATATTTTAGCTAACAAGGTAAGATATATCTAAAATAAAAGATGTTTAGTGCGATACACATTTTAACTAGACCAATTCCGGAGTAAAGATATGAAAACACGCGCAGCAGTTGCTTTTGCAGCAGGAAAACCTTTA
>CESJ01020389.1_pt1 | contig 13300 bp, 8 predicted proteins | sample 356311 | NCBI WGS metagenome assembly CESJ01 (sample SAMEA2621487, study PRJEB7988) | marine metagenome | biome: marine biome (ENVO:00000447); feature: surface water layer (ENVO:00002042); material: "saline water (ENVO:00002010), including plankton (ENVO:xxxxxxxx)" | depth 5 m
ATGCCATAGACATGGGCGACCATTACTTATTGAATGGAACGAAAAATTGGATTACAAATGGTGGTACTTGTGAGATCGCTCTTGTAATAGCTCAGACCAACAGAGAAAAAGGCCACAGAGGTATTAACGTACTTATCGTTGAAAAAGGCATGGATGGCTTTATCGTCGGTAAAAAAGAAGATAAGCTTGGGATCCGTGGATCGGATACACATACCTTACTGTTTAATGATGTGAAAGTGCCCAAGGAAAACAGAATAGGCGAAGATGGATTTGGTTTCAAATTCGCGATGAAAACCCTAAGTGGGGGTCGTATCGGTATCGCAGCTCAGGCGCTGGGAATAGCACAGGGAGCATTAGATTTGGCGCTAGCCTATTCAAAGGAGCGTACGACCTTTGGTAAGCCAATTCATGAACATCAAGCGATCGCCTTTAAGCTGGCAGATATGGAGATGAAGGTAGAGCAAGCACGTATGTTAGTATACAAATCTGCTTGGCTTAAGGATGAAGGCAAAAACTATGATAAGGAAAGTGCTATGGCGAAGCTTGGAGCTTCAGAAGCTGCTATGTGGGTAGCTACAGAAGCGGTTCAAGTTCATGGTGGATATGGTTTTGTAAAAGAGTACCATGTCGAGCGTCTCATGCGTGATGCTAAAATCACTCAAATTTATGAGGGAACGTCTGAGATTCAACGCATCGTTATCTCTCGCGATATGATTAAAAACAGTTAAATATTAGAGATGGGGTAGGAGTCTTTCTAAGGCAATTCCTCTTGATCCTTTTAATAAAATTGAGGCGTCCTTTGGGGCGCCTTTTTTTTGCCAGAATTCGATTAGATGCTGGGCAGTCTTAAATTTAAGCCCCTCAAAATCGCAGTCAGAGAAATGTTCTCCAATGAGTATACAATTTTCGGCCATCCCCATATGAATCACTTCCCTAACAATTCCTTCATGTTCAACTTTAGAGGATTCCCCGAGCTCAAACATATCACCTAAGATCATGATCCCAGTTTTATGCCATTGGCCAAAACTTTGAATGGACAAGCTCATGCTGGTTGGGTTTGCATTATATGCATCCATTAAAACGGTATTGTAATCTGATTTTCGCCATTCCACTCTATTCATGGACGGAACATAAGTCTCTAAAGCTGTTTTAACATCCTTTAAGGGCACATCAAAGTATAGACCAATCGTTGCGGCAGCTGCCAAGTTTGATTCATTAAAGTGGCCGCTGAGCTGACTTTTTATGGAAGTCGATTTGCCCTTGATTTCGAGTTTAATAGATGCAAATTCATCGATAGAAGTACTTTTCCAGGTAACTCCTCCTTGATCATGACCAAAACCGAATCGATTATGATCTTTAGTCTTTTCTGATTGTAAGGGGTCGTCAAAGTTAATCATGACTTTCGCTTGGTGTTCAAAGGCGAAGTCATAAAGCTCTGATTTCCCTTTGATAATACCTTCGAGACCTCCAAAGCCCTCCATGTGAGCCTTACCATAATTAGTGATATATCCAATGGTTGGTTGGGAGATGCTAGCGAGTAGGGCAATTTCTTGTTGGTGATTGGCTCCCATTTCTATAATAGCAATTTCGGTATCCTTGGTCATGGAAAGTAGAGTCAAGGGAACTCCTAAGTGGTTATTGAGATTCCCAAAAGTTGCGTGCGTTTTATATTTCGTACTCAACACGGCATGCATCAATTCTTTATTGGTAGTTTTTCCATTACTACCAGTAAGACCAAATACAGGGATGTTTAAGTGACTTCTCCACGATTTCGCACAAAACTGAAGCGCCTCCAATACGTCAGAAACGTGTATGATTCTGATGTCTTGATCCATAACCTCATCAACTACGGCATAACTAGCCCCTTGGGCTAGTGCCTCTAGAGCAAAGTCATTACCGTTAAAATTCGCTCCCTTCAGAGCGAAAAAAACGGAACCTGGAATGATATCTCTAGTATCAGTGGTAACCACACCACACTCGAGAAACGCATCAAATGGAGTCATATGTAATGAATAGATTCTAGTGAATTTAGGGCATAAAAAAGCCCCGCGGAAGCGGGGCTTAATATTTTTTGAACTTACGCATCAATTACATTTGGTAACGCTTGAAATTATGACGTTTTACCTTCGATGGTCGTTTGCTTCTGCTGCTATTTTGATTTTGGAATCCTACACGATCCATGGCACAACGGAAACCAATGTAGTCTTTACTCTGGTCTTCCTCTAGATAACGTCTAGTACCTGGACTTAACCAGTAAGCTCTGTCTTTCCAACTTCCGCCTTTGTATACACGAGTAGTGTTACCTATTAAGGTTTTGTTACCATAGTCATACATAGGAGCTTCACCTTCCAGTGTAGGGTTAGAGTAGTTTTGCGAACTTTCCGTATCTCCATCCAAGTAGTCTCTGTAATCTGACTTGCTATAGTTGCGTCTCGTTACATTTTCCTCTATGGTGACATCACGTGTAGGTAGTTGACCTGGCAAACGAACAATAACGGTATCACCATTTCTGACCTCCTTTTGCGGATCCTGTAAAACCTCAAGAGAACCTATGTCTTGGTAATTCTTATCGTAGTGTTTGAATTCGTTTCCACGGAATGCACGGAAATCTGTAACGTCAGAAGATGTAACAGGACGATAAACATCCATTACCCATTCTGCAACGTTCCCTGCCATGTCATAAAGACCAAAGTCGTTAGGTGGATAAAAGCGTACTTGCATCGTAACATCTGCTTGGTCATTCAACCATCCTGAGGTTCCCATGTTATCTCCTCTTCCTCTTTTGTAGTTGGCAAGAATATCGCCTCTGTCCTGCTTAGAAGCATTCCTAGTGGCATTACCATTCCAGGTGTACTCGTTCTTATCAACAACACGGTTGTACATGCGCTTTCCGCCGTCCGCATAAGCCGCATATTCCCATTCCGCTTCAGTCGGTAAGCGATACTTTGGCAGAACCACACCATCTTCTATGCGAGCTGGACGACCTTCTTTACCGTAAATGCTAGTTGGATTAAGATCTTTAAGACCTTTCTTGTTTTGCTGAACGTATTCACCTTGCTTGTATAGGTATACTTCAGTATTGAAATGGTCTGCATCCATTTGATCAGGCATTTCTCTCAAAATTCCTTTCTCTATTAGAATAGACTCATTTACACGATCAGTTCTCCAAGAACAAAATCGTTGAGCTTGAAGCCAGTTTACACCAACAACTGGATAATAGTTGTAGGCAGGATGGCGCAGGTAATTCTCAACAAAATTATCATTGTAGGCTAACTTGTCTCTCCATACTAAGGTGTCAGGCAAAGCTGATTTATAAATTTCCGGGTAGTAATCGTAGTCATACACGCGACGTAGCCAGTACAGATACTCTCTGTAGTCTACGTTTGTAACCTCGTTTTCATCCATGTAGAATGAACTTACTGTAACGCGACGTGGAATGTTGTTCCAGTCTTTTACGGCGTCTTCTTCTACTTGGCCCATCATGAAAGTACCACCTTCTACGAAAACTAAACCTGGACCAGTTTCCTGACCTTTATAGCTAAGGTTCGATTGGAACCCGCCGTTTTTCTTGTTGTTAATTGCCCAGCCGGTTGTATTAGATTCAGTACCAGCACAACTGGCTAACAAGGCCGCTGCAAATGTTGCAATCGAAAATTGAATGAACTTATTCATGAACTAACGTTATTTGGTAATTAGAATTTTGGACATTTAAGAGGCTTCAGCTTACTTGATCGTGTTCTACAAGGGAACTTGTAGCCAAGGCTTACTTCATGAGACCCCCCGAGCGTATTTGTTAAGTCGCTTATGGTGTAATCATAACTGTACCCAAAGGTCCATGGTAAATCAGGTGGCGTAATTCCGAGGATGAAAATAATCGCATCTGGGTTGAAAGAACCTTGACGCAATGCTAATCCACCAGCTAACGGACCTCTTGCAAAGCTCACTCCAGCAGTTAACTGAGAGGCTGAACCTTGTTGTTGGTATACAACGTTAGGAACGATGTAAGATTGTAAACTGTTGTGTAATCTTTTTCTGCCGATAGGGATGTTCGCTCCGGCATGTGCGGTTAATTTCAATGGAAGACGACTTTGACTTAAAAAAGCCTCATTAGGTTCTGTGAGGTGATGACCCACAACTCCAATGTACCAGCGGTCTGTAAAGCCTAACATACCGAAACTAAGATCAAGATGATTGTTGAAGTTATTTCCGGGTGCTACTTCATTAGTAGGTAGTACAAACCCGTAAAACGGATCAATCATATCTGGGAAAGTGAACTGCCCCCAGTCTAAACTTCTCTGTCGGAAAGTAGCTTGAAACCCAGTCAACAAGTTAAAATTTCTGTTAACCTCTAAATGATAACTGTAGATAGCACTTACCTCTGTCAGGTTCAATGCTCCATTACCAGCATCATCTTTAAGCGCCATGATAGCTACTCCACCGTTCAACTTATCTACATATTGATCGTATGAGGCGGAATAAGTTTGATATACACCTAGTTCAGGATATTGATTTCTGTAGTTAGAGTGCACCGTAGGACATCTTTCCAAGCCTGCAAAGGCTGGATTTAGATAAATAGGGTTCGCATAATACTGACTGAAATGAGCATCCTGTGCAACACTTAAAGTGCTGATAGTCAATCCAATAATTAGCGATAACGTGCGCGTTTTCAATGCATTCATTGATTTACATGTGTTTTCAAGCAACAAGTATAAGGAAAAAAAGTACGATTGTTGCCTGAATTCTCGTTGTGTTTAAACGTTTATACATCATGTTTTGTTATCAAAGTAGTATAAATTTGTATTCATGAAGAACTACATTACGGCATGTCTCCTTCTGCTTTCCACCATCCTCCATGCGCAAATGGATTGGGGGCTAGGCGAATATGCGTTGTATTCAACCTCAAAATCAGGGATGCATCAATTAAGTGGTTCTGAATTGATGGCTAAAGGAATTCTTAACGCTGGCGACTCACTTTCGAGGTTGGTCTTATGGAATCAAACTGACGGAGCACTTTCGAGTACTAACTCTACTTCAGCGTCGACGGTCTCTCTAGTCAGCCTCAAAATAATTGATGCTGATGGGCTCTTGGATATGGATTCAAAGGTGCTGTTTTATTTAAACACTCCCTTTGAAATCGAGTTATTGGACAGCACTTACTCGTATCAAGCACATCCATACTCTGAACGAGAATACTTCATCGTAACTGCTACGTTGTCCCATTTGTATGACAATAAGATGTCACCGTATCTGCATCAAGGTATGTCCGCGACGAGAGAAATTAATGAATCAGCGCAAATCTGGGTTTATGACACCGCTGTTGTTAATTTAGTGAGCACGGGTAGAAGATGGTTCGGTGATTTGTATGACTTTACTACGTTAAGGACTTACACTTTACCCTTTGTGCCGAAGACTGGTGTACCATTAGAAATCGAAGTTTCAGCGGTAGCCAGAGCGTCTACGTCAAACACATCATTATCTATCGTTGGAGCTGGATCTGTCTTGTTTCCTGCTGTGGGCACGTCATCGGTTTCACATTACGTCACGGAAAAGACACTTAAGTCCTCGTTGTTCCAGACCAGTGCAAACGCACAGGTGAGTCTGTCCTTCGATAAGGCTGGTAATGCCGGTGCAGCAATGTGGCTTGACAAGCTCATTGTTAACTACAGGACGAGTAATCAATACCAGTATAATGATCGAGCCCAAAAGCGATTTCAAAACTTCTCACGCGGAGCAGGAAACGTTTCCTTAATAAAGGTTTCCTATACAGACAGCCAACCTCTTGTTTTCGAAGTGACTAATAAAAAGGAAGTTACAGAAATATCATCGGTTAATACAGCTGGAGTCGTTTCCTGGGAATCGTCAGAAGATCTCCAACGTGAATATGTCCTCTGTGCGATTGGTGATGCTTATTTACCCGAGTTTGAGCGCACGTCTGAATTAAATCAAATGCCTTATTACAACGGTATCGCAAATTTAATCATCGCACCTGATTCTCTTATGTTTCAAGCGAATCGCTTGGCCAGTATTCATGAAAATTCAGGACTACAGACCAAGGCGATTAGTCTGGAGAATATCTACGCAATAATAAATTGTGGCACTCCTGATATTGCCGCTATTCGTAGATTTATTTTTGACTTGAAGTCAATGTACGCTCCAGATTTGAGGTATTTAACCCTTTTTGGTGATGCTTCTTTCGATTACAAGGATAAGTTGCCAAATAGATCAAATCTAGTACCAACTTTTGAAAGTTATGGCAGTTTCAGCTTGTATTCCTCGTATATAACTGATGACTATTTCGGTTATCTAGATGAAGGAGAGGGTGTTAATTGGTTTGCAGAAGATCTGGACCTTGGCATTGGTAGAATTCCTGTTAAAACAATATTGGAATCTACTGAAATGGTGGATAAAATTGATCGCTACTTGTTCGCTCAAAATAGACTTGGCCCCTGGAGAAGTAAAGCAATTCTTGTTGCCGATGATGCGGATCATGCCTGGGAAAAGGAGTTTGCCGTGGTGCAAGATGCCTTGGCCAAACGACTAGATACAACCCGTCCAGAATTAAGCCTAATAAAGATTTATGCTGATGCGTACCAGCAAGAGGCAAAGCCTGGTTCTCAGCGATATCCGACCGCCAGAGAAAAATTGTTTAGAGAGGTAGAAGACGGCGCACTTTTAGTCTCTTATATCGGACATGGAGGTGAAGTGGGTTGGGCGACTGAGCGCATTCTACAATTAGAAGATATCCAGAATTGGACCAATTCGATCAATATGCCGGTGTTTACTACGATCACTTGCGAGTTCACACGTTTTGACGATCCCAATCGTGTTAGCGCTGGAGAGCAATTATTACTTAACCCAATAGGTGGCGCAATAGCGCTATTCTCAACAACTAGGAGCGTCTTCGCAACAAACAGTACTTACGATATAAACAGATTGCTCAATCAACAAATGATGTCTCTGGAAAGTCCAAGATTGGGTGACGTAATTAGAACGACCAAGAACAACAACATTAGTGGAGATAAAATCAAGTTTTCACTCATAGGAGATCCCGCTATACCGCTTGCTCGCCCTCAACTAGCAGTGGTCATGGACAGCATTAATGGACAGCTTTGGACGGAGTTTAATGATACGCTAAACGCATTGTCATGGGTTCATGTACATGGATATATTTCTGAGACGGTGAACCCAGGCTTGATCAATGATTTTAATGGAAATGTTTGGCTCAACTTTTATGATAAGTCACAGCCTCAATCGACGCAAGTGAATGATGGTTCAGGTACATCATTTAATTTCACCACCCAGACGAATGCTATTTTTAGAGGAATTGCCTCTGTTAAGAATGGCTCATTCGAATTAACATTCAGGGTTCCCTTGGATATTAATTTAAGTGTTGGGTCACCAAAAGTATCTTCATACGCATCCGATGCGAGCAGAGATGCATGGGGGGGTGATGCAAGCCTACTTATAGGCGGGATATATGACGGCATAGTAACGGATAATGAAGGCCCAGAAGTACGTCTATTTATAAACGATACGTTATTTAAAAGTGGATCGATTTCAGGACCCAACCCGATCGCAATTGGCAAGCTTTCGGATGAAAGCGGCATCAATGCAGTCGGTCTTGGAATAGGCCATAACATCAGCTTAACCTTAGATGGCGAGTCGATTAGCGCAAATGATTTTTACCTCAGTGACCTGGATGATTTCACGTCAGGAACCCTTGCGTATCCATTTTATGACATAGCGGTTGGAAGGCATTTGCTGGAGTTGAGAGCATGGGATGTGTTAAATCAATGGGGATACGACAGCTTGTCCTTTATTGTTTTAGATCATGATGAGCCAATTCTTAATCACTTGTTGGCTTACCCCAATCCATTTACAACTGAAGTTCGTTTTAATTTAAACCACAACCAGCAGTCTGAAACGGGTATTCTGAGCCTTGACATTGTCAATAACCAAGGTCAAACCATATGGAGCTGGAGTGAACAAATGACCCTACAAGCATCGGAAACTCCCTTGCCCGTTTTTAAAATAAGTGATATTCCCTCGGGGAAACTTACTACTGGATTTTATTATGCTAGAGCTACTTGGAAAAGAAATGAGGATAGAAAATCTACCTCAATACAAGAAAAGCTCATATTTATACGTTAAACTTGCGCTGTGACTAGTCAAACACCTATGAAAAAAATAACACTCCTTATTCTGACTGTAGTTTTTACACTACCAACAATGGCTCAGGATAATTTAAAATACAACGTCGTTACTACGGCGGTACCCATTCTTTTAGTCTCACCGGATTCGCGAGCTGGTGCTATGGGGGATGTCGGGGTTGCCACAACACCTGACGGTAACTCTAGCGCTTGGAACCCGGCTAAATTGGCTTTTTTAGAGAATAAAGAAGCGAGTATGTCATTGTCTTACACTCCTTGGATGTCAAGATTAGTGCCGGATATTGACCTTGCTTACGTGAACTACACGAAAGCTTTAAGTGATCGTCAAGGTATATCAACTTCATTACGTTATTTCTCTTTAGGAGAAATCAACTTTACTGATGAAGGGGGAAATAGCTTGGGTACATTCAATCCTTATGAGTTCTATTTAGACGTAGCTTATGCCTTAAAGTTGAGTGACCATTGGAGCGCAGGAACTGCCCTAAGATGGATTTATTCAGACATTGCTCAGGGACAAGTTGTACAAGGATTACAGACGAAGCCGGGGCAAAGTGGAGCTGCGGATCTAGGTTTTTACTACCAAGGTGACTATGCAAATATAAAGAATGGTCGTCGTCAAGCATTTAGCGCGGGTATTGCAATGACAAATCTTGGTGCTAAAATCGCCTATTCAGAGAGTGGAAATTCTGATTTCCTCCCCACAAACCTTCGTTTAGGAGGTGGTTATCACTTGGAAATAGACGATTATAATAAGTTGTCGGTATACTTAGACATCAACAGATTACTAGTACCTACGCCTCCTGTTTTAGGGACTAATGGCGAAATAATAGCAGGTATAGACTCAGATGATATCACCCCGCTAATGGGGGCTATTGAGAGTTTTAATACGGGCTCAAAACCTGGCGGTTTTTCAGAGTTGCTTCAGGAAAATATATACAATTTTGGAGCGGAATACATGTACAACGACTTCCTTTTTGCTAGAACCGGATTTTTAAATGAGCATAAATTAAAGGGAAATCGTCAGTACATCACGCTAGGATTTGGTTTGGTATATAACGTATTTACAATAGATATGGCCTATCTAATCCCCGCCAGTCCTACGACACGATCACCTTTGGAGAACACATTGAGATTCTCGATGAGATTTAATATCGACGGATTTCTTGCCCAGTAGAACTTTTAGGTAACCTAATCGTTCTTCTAAAACTAAATCGGCCATCTTATTTTGCTAAGTGGTGTTTTACGTTATTTTTGTCGCACTAAATACATCTGATCAATGGCTAAAAAGCGCATTACTAAGACCACTTACTTGAAGTGGTATGAAGACATGTTGTTTTGGAGAAAATTCGAGGATATGTCCGCTGCACTTTATATTCAGCAAAAAATACGAGGATTTCTACATTTATATAACGGACAAGAGGCTATTCTAGCTGGTTCTGCTTTTGCAATGGAGAAAGGAGATAAGATGATTACTGCCTATCGCAACCACGTTCAGCCTATGGCATTAGGTGAGGATCCACGTAGAATTATGGCCGAGCTCATGGGTAAGGTAACCGGTACCTCTCGAGGCAAAGGGGGATCTATGCATATGTTTTCACCAAAGCACGGTTTTTGGGGCGGTCACGGTATCGTTGGAGGTCAGATCCCACTTGGAGCGGGTTTGGCTTTTGCAGATAAATACAATGGAAAAAACAATGTTACCCTAACTTACATGGGTGACGGTGCAATTCGTCAAGGAGCATGGCATGAAGCGGCTAATTTAGCTATGCTTTGGAAAATACCTGTAGTATTCATTGTTGAGAATAACGGATACGCCATGGGTACTTCGGTAGAACGTACTGCAAATCATACGAGTATTCACAAATTGGGAGAAGGTTATGACATGCCTAACCGAGCAGTAGACGGTATGGATCCAATAGCTGTATATGACGCAGTTCATGAAGCTATGGAGCGCGCTAGAAGTGGCGAAGGCCCAACGCTCTTAGAAATACGCACCTACAGATACAAAGGACATTCAATGTCTGATCCTCAGAAATATAGATCAAAAGCAGAGGTAGCAGAATACCAAGCAAAAGATCCTATCACACTTTGTTTAAACAAAATTAAGGAGGAGAAGTGGGCTACTCAGGACGAAATTGACGCAATAAACCAACGAGTAAAAGATTTAGTGAAAGAATGTGTCGATTTTGGAGAGAAGAGTGATTTTCCAGATCCATCAGAAGTTTACATGGGCGTCTATGCTCAAGAGGACTATCCATTTATCAAAGACTAAAAAGGAATCCATGGCTACAGTTATCAATATGCCGAGATTGTCCGACACCATGACTGAAGGTGTAGTGGCAAAATGGCACAAGCAAATAGGGGACAGCGTCAACGAAGGTGATTTACTTGCCGAAATAGAAACGGACAAAGCCACGATGGAATTCGAGGCTTTCCCTGGTCAAGAAGGTAAACTTCTTTACATAGGAACTCATGAAGGTGAGGCAGCTCCAGTGGATACCGTTTTAGCTATCTTAGGCGAGGAAGGTGAGGACATTGAAGCCCTCAAATCAGGAGATACTGAAGAAATAATAGAGGAAAAGATAGTTGCTACAAGCCCAGCTCCTTCAGCTCCGGCTCCAGTAAATACTGCTCCAGTAGTTGTTTCAATACCATCACCCGTTTTGGCAGCTGATGACTCTTTTAAAGCGTCTCCCTTGGCCAGAAAACTGGCTTCGGAACGAGGTGTAGATATTACAATGGTAAAAGGCTCTGGAGATCATGGAAGAGTGGTGAAACGTGATATTGATTCGTTTAATCCAGCATTCCATACTTCTCCTCAACCAGGAATGGCAGCTCAACATAGCTCTCCTGCTGGAGTAGAAAACTATACCGATACTCCGATAAGTCAAATGCGTAAGATTATTGCCAAGCGTTTAAGTGAAAGCAAATTTTCAGCACCCCATTTTTATATCACTATGGATATCAATATGGATAATGCTATTGATGCCAGAAAAGCTATGAATGTTTCAGGCGAGGTGAAAATAAGCTTCAATGATTTAGTGGTGAAATCCTGTGCACTTGCACTGAAGAAACACCCTGTTATTAATTCTGCCTGGATGGGCGACTTTATTCGTCAAAACGATCATGTCCATATAGGTGTGGCAGTTGCTGTTGAGGACGGTTTACTGGTACCTGTATTGCGTCATGCTGATCAAATGCCGTTATCTTCAATTTCAGCGCAAGTCAAAGACCTGGCAGGTAAGGCAAAGAACAAGAAATTACAGCCTTCAGACTGGGAAGGTAATACGTTTACAATCTCTAATCTTGGAATGTTTGGTGTCGAGGAGTTTACGGCTATAGTAAATCCTCCTGACGCTGGTATTTTGGCGGTTGGAGGTATCAAGCAAGTACCTGTCGTTAAAGATGGTGTAGTTGTTCCTGGCAACGTCATGAAGGTTACACTGAGTTGCGATCATAGAGTAATTGATGGCGCATCAGGTGCTGCGTTCCTACAATCTGTTAAAGGCTTCTTAGAGAATCCAGTAACAATGTTGGTATAAACTAAAAATTTACTCACGATATTAGACGGCCCAAACTATAAGTTTGGGCCGTTTTTTTATACCTATACTATATGGCACATCACAAAGACTCAAAATTCGCATGGATTACAGGCGCCTCAAGAGGCATTGGCTTAGCTACCGCAGAGGAATTTTTATCTAACGGTTGGAATGTCGTTGTTTTGACTCGAAACATAGCGCCGTTGGCTGAACTTAAAGCTATTTATACTGGTCAATTGTACTTGGTAGCTTTTGATGTAACTCATAGCGACACTGCACTACTTCCTGATTATCCCGTGGACGTACTCATTAATAATGCAGGTACCATTGTAAATAAAGCATTTGAGGATATCACCCAAAGGGAATTGGAGTATAGCTATCAAACTAATGTATTTGGCCCATTCTTGCTAATCCAGGCATTAATGAAACGATTCACTCCTACTGCTCACATTATAAATATTAGCTCAATAGGCGGTGTACAGGGATCGGTTAAGTTTCCAGGACTAACCTCTTACAGCTCTTCGAAAGGAGCACTTGTGGTTTTGACGGAATGTTTACAGTGCGAATTTCATGAAACCCAATGGTCATTTAACTGCCTTGCACTCGGTGCTGTTCAAACAGAAATGCTCAAAACTGCCTTTCCTGGTTATAAAGCAAAAGTTACTTCTAAGGACTTGAGCCCTTACATATTCAACTTTGCGACCACAGCACATCAGGTTATGAAGGGTAAAGTGATTCCCGTTTCATTGTCAACACCTTGATTATCAATAGGGAGAAAAAAACTCAAAAAAAAAGAATGTACCACTCATTGAAATTGAAAAAAAGCTAATTACATTTGCACCCGCTTTGAGAGAAGCACGCTCTTTTATTTGACGGCAGAAACAGTAGACAAAATTTAAAAATTGTTTGTTGGAGTTACGTTTTAAGTACGTACATTCGCCGTCCCAATCGAGAGATAGGAAACAAAGAAAAGTTCTTTACATATTGGTTTAAGAAACAAGGAAAGTAAAAAACCTTGTCAATTATCTTGAGAGTTAATAGCTAGGAAACAAACAAAACATTACAATGGAGAGTTTGATCCTGGCTCAGGATGAACGCTAGCGGCAGGCTTAACACATGCAAGTCGAGGGGTAACAGGGAAGCTTGCTTCCGCTGACGACCGGCGCACGGGTGCGTAACGCGTATGCAACCTACCTCATACTGGAGAATAGCCCTTGGAAACGAGGATTAATGCTCCATAGTATCACAGATTCGCATGTTTCTGTGATTAAAGAATTTCGGTATGAGATGGGCATGCGTCCCATTAGCTTGTTGGTGAGGTAACGGCTCACCAAGGCAACGATGGGTAGGGGGCCTGAGAGGGTGACCCCCCACACTGGTACTGAGACACGGACCAGACTCCTACGGGAGGCAGCAGTGAGGAATATTGGGCAATGGAGGCAACTCTGACCCAGCCATGCCGCGTGAAGGATGACGGCCCTATGGGTTGTAAACTTCTTTTATATGGGAAGAAACTTATCTACGTGTAGATAACTGACGGTACCATACGAATAAGGATCGGCTAACTCCGTGCCAGCAGCCGCGGTAATA
>CESJ01033885.1_pt1 | contig 13211 bp, 5 predicted proteins | sample 356311 | NCBI WGS metagenome assembly CESJ01 (sample SAMEA2621487, study PRJEB7988) | marine metagenome | biome: marine biome (ENVO:00000447); feature: surface water layer (ENVO:00002042); material: "saline water (ENVO:00002010), including plankton (ENVO:xxxxxxxx)" | depth 5 m
TTTTTTTTAGTTTTTTGGCGGCCCACGAGGCCTGCCCGAGACTTTTTGGGCAATTCAGGAGTGAAACGGTGTTTTTTTACACAAATCAAGCGTCAGAGGGTATTTTTCCCCTTTACAGGTAGTAATATCCTGTATACTGCCGCGCGTTTTAAACTCCAATACTACGGGCCACTTTACAGTCGAGCAATCCCATGAATGAACTATCTCACTACAGAAATATTGGTATCTTCGCCCACGTTGATGCCGGAAAAACCACCACCACCGAGCGTATACTGAAGCTAACCGGAAAGATCCACAAGACCGGTGAAGTTCACGATGGCGCGGCGACCACGGATTTCATGGAGCAGGAGCAGGAGCGCGGGATTACCATCCAGTCCGCTGCAACCACCTGCTACTGGCGCGACCACCGCTTTAACATTATCGATACGCCAGGACACGTCGACTTTACTGTCGAAGTCTATCGGTCGCTAAAGGTACTGGACGGCGGAGTTGGAGTATTTTGCGGCTCTGGCGGCGTCGAACCCCAATCCGAGACCAACTGGCGCTACGCCAACGACTCTGAAGTGGCGCGAATTATCTTCATTAACAAACTGGATCGCATGGGCGCGGATTTTTTGCGCGTCGTCGAGCAAATTAAAAATGTGCTCGGCGCCAAGCCGGTGGTTATGTGCCTGCCGATCGGAGTTGAGGAAAAATTTATCGGTTTAGTTGATCTGTTGACCCGTCAGGCATTTGTTTGGGATGACTCCGGTCTGCCTGAGAACTATGAAGTCGGCGAAGTGCCAGCCGACATGGTCGACGAAGTTGAAAAATACCGCGAGTTGCTGATCGAGACAGTAGTTGAACAAGATGACGACCTGATGATGGCCTATATGGAGGGCGAGGAACTGTCCATCGATGACATCAAAGGCTGTGTCCGTAAGGGCACCATCGCGCTGGATTTCTTCCCAACTTACTGCGGGTCAGCATTCAAAAACAAGGGCGTTCAAATGGTCCTAGACGCGGTGGTCGATTACCTACCGAGCCCGCAAGAAGTCGATCCTCAGCCACTCACGGATGAAGACGGCAACGAGACCGGCGAGTTTGCCCTGGTTTCGACTGAGGAGCCGTTCAAGGCGCTAGCGTTTAAAATTATGGACGACCGCTTTGGCGCACTGACCTTTATACGGATATATTCGGGCGTGCTCGAGCGCGGCATGACCATCCTCAACTCCTACACTGGCAAGAGCGAGCGCATCGGCCGCATGGTCGAAATGCATGCCGATGACCGCAACGAGATCGAGCGTGCTCAAGCGGGCGACATTATCGCCATCGTTGGCATGAAGAATGTACAGACGGGACATACGCTCTGCGACCCCAAACACCCAGTCACGTTGGAACCGATGATCTTCCCAGAGCCGGTAATTTCTATCGCGGTAAAACCGAAAGATAAGGGCGGTTCGGAAAAAATGGGTATTGCGATCGGCAAGATGATCGCTGAAGACCCCTCCTTCCGAGTTGAGACTGATGAAGATTCCGGTGAGACGATTCTTAAGGGAATGGGTGAGCTCCACCTCGATATCAAGGTCGACATACTCAACCGAACCTACGGCGTCGACCTGATCGTAGGAGCGCCACAGGTTGCCTACCGCGAAACGATCACCCAGCCAATCGAAGACAGCTACACCCACAAAAAACAGTCCGGTGGGTCAGGGCAGTTTGGTAAAATTGACTTCCACGTGCGCCCCGGCGAGCCGGGCAGCGGTTTTGTCTTTAACTCAAAGGTCGTCGGCGGCAACATTCCCAAGGAATTTTTTCCGGCGATTCAAAAGGGCTTTGCCAGCATGATGGGCGAGGGGCCCCTAGCCGGGTACCCAGTTTTGGATGTGGAAATTGAGATTTTTGACGGCGCTTTTCACGCCGTTGATTCGTCGGCAGTGGCCTTCGAAATCGCAGCTAAAGGCGCCTATCGACAGGCTATGCCTAAGGCAGGGCCACAGATTATTGAACCGATTATGAAAGTCGATGTATTCACACCCGAAGACCATGTCGGCGATGTGATTGGCGATCTTAATCGCCGTCGCGGAATGATCAAGGATCAGGAAGCGGGCGTTACCGGCGTGCGAATTAAAGCCGATGTGCCGCTGTCGGAAATGTTTGGCTATATTGGCCATCTGCGGACCATGACCTCCGGTCGCGGTCAGTTTTCAATGGAGTTTTCACACTACATGCCCTGTCCGCAAAACATATCTGCAGACGTTATCGCGGCCGCCAAGGAGCTCAAGCAGGCTAAATAATTGCCAAACTTTGCAGACAAAAAAACCGGTGCTTCACAGCACCGGTTTTTTTCATTTACTTTGGCATTAGTTACTTTAATCTTAGTTTGAGAGTGGTGTCAAAAGATTGGCGCTGTCACACGAGCCCTAATCAGCGGCCGAGATTTTTCGCCATCATTGCCTCGAGAACATGTTTCGGCGCCTCGGCGTATCGTTCAAATTCCATCGTAAAGGTCGCGCGCCCCTGCGTTGCGGAACGCAGATCGGTGGCATAACCGAACATTTCGGCCAGCGGCACCTGCGAATTGATCACCTTGCCTTGAACGTTGTCTTCCATACCCAGTATTAACCCGCGACGGCGGTTAAGATCGCCCACCACATCGCCCATATTGTCTTCCGGAGTGACCACCTCGACTTTCATCATCGGCTCGAGTAATACCGCACCGCCCTCCTCGACCAACTGCCTAGCGGCAAGAGAACCGGCGATCTTAAACGCCATTTCAGACGAATCCACATCATGGAAGGAACCATCGTAGAGCGTCGCTTTCAGACCCAATAGCGGATAGCCTGCAAGAACGCCATTTTTCATCTGCTCCTCGATCCCTTTGGACACCGCAGGAATGTACTCTCTGGGCACCGAACCTCCGACGATTTCGTTGACGAACTCGAGTCCTTCTGCACCGGCGTCTTCGGCCGGCTCAAAGCGAACCCATACGTGACCATACTGACCGCGACCGCCGGATTGCCGGACGAACTTGCCCTCAATCTGGCAGGTGTTGCGAATCGCCTCACGATAAGCCACCTGAGGCTTGCCGATATTGGCTTCAACGCTAAATTCGCGGCGCATACGCTCGACCAAAATATCCAGATGCAGCTCGCCCATGCCCGAAATAATAGTCTGCCCACTCTCTTCGTCGGTAACCACCTTAAACGACGGATCCTCTTGCGCCAGTTTACCCAGCGCCACACCCATTTTCTCTTGATCGGCCTTGGTTCTCGGCTCCACCGCCACCGAAATCACCGGCTCTGGAAATTCCATCCTTTCGAGGACGATTTTATCACGCTCCGAACACAAGGTATCGCCGGTGGTGGTATCTTTAAGGCCGATGGCGGCGGCGATATCACCCGCCAGCACCTGCTTGATTTCTTCACGGCTGTTAGAGTGCATCTGCACCATTCGACCAATGCGCTCACGCTTGCTCTTTACCGAGTTGTAGACTGCAGTACCACTGTCGAGGGTGCCAGAATACACCCGCATAAAGGTCAGTGATCCAACGAATGGATCGGTGGCAATCTTGAATGCCAGAGCAGAAAAGGGCGCATCGTCTTCGGCGCTGCGCACTCCCCGCTCGCCATTGTCCAACTCGCCCTCGATCGCCTTGACTTCGGTGGGCGACGGCAAATAGTCGACCACCGCATCAAGCATCGCCTGAACCCCTTTATTTTTGAACGCCGAACCACCCAGTACCGGCACAATCTCATTCGCCAGCGTTCGTTGGCGTAAGCCGCTTTTGATATCGGCCTCAGTCAGTGGTTGTTCATCGAGGTACTTTTCCATCAACTCTTCATTCGCTTCGGCCGCGGTTTCGACCAAAAACTCATGCATGGTGGCACAGATCTCGCGTAACTCCTCGGGAATATCGGCATACTCAAAACTCATGCCTTGATCCTCTTGATTCCAGTACGTGGCCTTCATTTTTACCAGATCGACAACACCTTGGAATTCGTCTTCGGCGCCAATGGTCATCTGCAGTGGAATCGCCACCGCACCCAAGCGCTCGCCGAGCTGTTTGACCACCTCGGCAAAGTCGGCGCCGGCACGATCCATCTTATTGACGAAGACCATGCGCGGCACTTCATACTTGTTGGCCTGACGCCAGACGGTTTCTGTTTGCGGTTGCACCCCGGACGAAGCGCACAAGACTACCACAGCGCCATCCAACACGCGCAGTGAACGCTCTACCTCGATGGTAAAATCCACGTGCCCGGGCGTGTCTATGATATTGATTCGATGGTCTTCAAACTGTCCATCCATACCACGCCAAAAGCAGGTGGTTGCCGCTGACGTAATGGTAATTCCGCGCTCTTGCTCCTGCTCCATCCAGTCCATGGTCGCAGCCCCATCGTGGACTTCTCCCATCTTGTGGGACATACCCGTGTAATATAAAACCCGCTCGGTGGTGGTGGTTTTACCCGCGTCAACGTGCGCACAGATACCAATATTGCGATAGCGATCGATCGGTGTTTTGCGTGCCACAGTATTTCCCTTCCTCTAAAAACACAAAAAGGCAGCTGTAAAAGCCACCTTCTGCGATACGTCTAAACCCTGGTTGGGGTTAAAAACGAAAGTGTGAAAACGCCTTGTTAGCCTCGGCCATGCGGTGCACGTCCTCGCGCTTCTTAACTGCGCCACCCTTACCTTGAACAGCATCGATCAACTCACCAGCGAGACGCTGGGGCATAGATTTTTCGCCGCGGCTGCGAGCATAGTCAACCAACCAACGCATCGCCAATGCCGTTCGCCGTGAAGGTCTGACCTCGACCGGAACCTGATAGGTTGCTCCACCAACACGGCGCGACTTGACCTCGACCATCGGCGCTACGTTATCCAGCGCTTCTTGAAAGACTTCGACAGGATCGCGCTTGAGGCGCTCCTCGACCATCGTCATGGCACCATAAACAATTTTTTCAGCGACTGACTTTTTACCACTGACCATCACGTGATTCATAAACTTGGCAAGCGTGATGTTGCCATATTTTGGATCTGGGAGAATTTCTCGCTTCGCTACTACTCTTCTTCTTGGCATGCTCTCGGCCTTTTCTTCAGGTTTGCCTGGGATTCATCCCAGCCTTACTTGGTGAATGTGCCGAACGCCTAACAGCGCGCCGACACCGAATTTATTACGCCTTAGGGCGCTTGGTGCCGTACTTAGAACGGCGTTGAGTGCGTCCATTGACGCCGGCAGTATCGAGAGTACCACGCACCGTATGGTAACGAACACCGGGTAAATCTTTAACCCTACCACCACGAATCAAGACCACGCTGTGCTCTTGCAAATTATGCCCTTCACCACCGATGTAGGAGGTGACCTCGTAGCCACTGGTCAGTCGCACGCGACAGACTTTGCGCAACGCTGAATTTGGCTTTTTAGGGGTTGTCGTATAAACCCGGGTGCATACACCGCGTCGCTGAGGACAAGCCTGCAAGGCTGGAACGTCACTTTTACTGGCTTTGCGTTTTCTCGGCTTACGAACCAACTGGTTGATCGTTGCCATGTAATATTTCTCCGCTTACTTAAAAGGTTTTCCCGACAGCGCTTTGATGCGCTTATCTGTCCAGGCAAACCTATGGGTTGGCCTGCCCTCGACAACCGATGTCGTGAGGCAGGGCAGTTTAATGATCGCGCCGACGCGAGTCAAGGGACTCTGCAACGAGTCCCGAAACAATATCGCGCTATCCCTTTTCCTCAGTGAGATCCATACTGAATGCTTCCAACAACGCCGCTTCGACATCCGCAGCAGTTTTTGCCGAATCGACTTTCGCGCTGCGAGTCTTGCGACGCTGCGCATGGTACGCAAGACCGGTTCCCGCAGGGATCAAGCGCCCAACAACCACGTTCTCTTTCAAACCACGCAGTGGATCAGATTTTCCGGTCACCGCCGCCTCTGTCAACACGCGGGTCGTTTCCTGGAAAGATGCCGCCGAAATAAAGCTCTCGGTCGCCAATGATGCCTTGGTAATACCCAGCAGTTGACGCTCGTACTTGGCCGGTTGTAGCCCCTCTTGGCGCAGGCGCTCGTTCTCTTCGATCACGTGTCGGTATTCGACCTGCTCGCCTCGAATCAAGGCCGAGTCACCCATATCAGTGACCTCTACCTTACGCAACATCTGTCGGGTAATCACCTCGATGTGCTTGTCGTTGATCTTCACACCCTGAAGGCGATAGACCTCTTGGATCTCGTTGACAATGTATTTTGCCAACTCACTGATCCCCTTAAGGCGAAGAATATCGTGCGGTGTTGGTGGTCCGTCAGAAATCACTTCGCCCTTTTCGACGTGCTCGCCTTCGAATACACCCAATTGACGCCACTTCGGAATTAACTCCTCGTACTGAAGTTTACCATTCGCCAACGGCTTACCATCGTCGGGGGTAATTACCAAACGCAGCTTGCCCTTGGTCTCTTTACCCAGCGTAACGGTGCCGGTGATCTCTGCGAGTATGGCTGGGTCCTTTGGCTTGCGCGCCTCAAACAGGTCAGCAACGCGCGGCAAACCACCAGTAATATCCTTGGTACCGCCAGACTCTTGGGGAATACGCGCAATGATCTGACCAATTTCGATTTGATCCCCATCGCTGATATTAATACTCGCGTTGGCGGGCAACGGATAGTGGGCTGGCACGGTCGAGTTAGGGAAGATCAGTTCCTTACCCTTACTGTCAGTCAGCGAAATAATTGGCTTGATATCCTTACCCGCGGCAGGCCGCTCGTTTGGATCGATAATCGAAATGCTCGTCAGACCGGTGATTTCATCGGTCTGTTGACGCGTACTCAAGCCCTCTTCCATACCAGAGAACGCCGCTTTACCGGCAACTTCGGTGACGATCGGATGAGTGTGCGGATCCCAATTGGCAACCACGTCGCCGGCCTCGACTCGCTCTGCATCCTTGACCTTGATCAACGCGCCGTAAGGCAATTTGTAACGCTCGCGCTCGCGACCGTTCTCATCGGCGATAGCCAACGCACCAGAGCGCGATACCGCGACCAAGTTGCCGGCCTTGTTGGAAACAGTCTTCAGGTTGATCAAGCGCACAACTCCGCCTTGTTTAACCTTGACGCTGTCAACGGCCGACGCTCGCGACGCTGCTCCACCAATGTGAAAGGTACGCATGGTCAGCTGGGTGCCGGGTTCACCAATCGATTGTGCGGCGATAACGCCAACCGACTCACCCTGATTGACGCGATGACCGCGAGCCAGATCGCGACCATAGCAGCTCGAACAAATACCATAGCGAACTTCGCAGGTAATCGGCGAGCGCACCGTGACTTCGTCAACACCAAGCACTTCGATCCGCTTGACCCACTGCTCATCGATCATAGTGCCAGCGGGGACGGCAATTTCTTCACTGCCTGGCTTGTTCACATCCAGCGCAACAACCCGACCGAGAATACGATCTCCAAGCGATTCGATGATGTCGCCACCCTCGATCACCGGCGTCATCACCAGACCCTCAGTGGTACCGCAATCAACCTCGGTCACCACCACGTCCTGAGCGACATCAACCAAACGGCGAGTTAGATAGCCTGAGTTAGCGGTTTTAAGCGCGGTATCAGCCAAGCCTTTGCGCGCGCCGTGGGTAGAGATAAAGTACTGCAGAACGTTGAGACCCTCGCGGAAGTTTGCTGTAATCGGCGTCTCGATAATCGATCCGTCCGGCCGCGCCATCAGTCCACGCATTCCGGCCAACTGCCGAATTTGAGCGGGTGAACCTCGAGCCCCAGAGTCGGCCATAATAAACACCGAATTGAACGAATCTTGCTGTTCCTCTTCGCCGTCGCGATTAATCACCATCTCGGTACTAATGCCTTTCATCATGGATTTGGCAACGCGATCGTTGGCCTGCGACCAAATATCGATAACCTTGTTGTACTTCTCACCTTGGGTGACCAAACCCGATGCAAATTGCGCTTCAATTTCGCGCACCTGATCGTCGGCAGCGCCGATAATTTCATGCTTATCGTCGGGAATAACAAAGTCGTTGACGCCAATAGAGGCGCCCGATCGGGTAGAGAAATCAAACCCTGTATACATTAATTGGTCGGCAAAAATAACCGTTTCCTTGAGGCCCACGCGTCGGTAGCACTCGTTAATCACTGACGAAATCGCCTTTTTCACCATCGGCTTATTGACCAAGCTAAAAGGCACACCCTGTGGCGTGATATCCCATAGCAGGGCACGCCCCACCGTGGTGTCGGCAATCCGGCGATCTTCAGACCGCTCACCGGTCTCTTCGTCGTACAGCACTTCGGTAATACGCAGCTTGACGCGCGCCTGCAAATCGACCACATCGGTGTAGTAGGCTCGCGAAACTTCACGGACATCGGTAAAGACCATGCCTTCGCCGCGCGCATTGACGCGGTCGCGCGTCATATAATAGAGCCCCAACACCACGTCCTGCGAAGGAACAATAATCGGCTCCCCCGACGCGGGGGAGAGAATATTGTTGGTCGACATCATCAGCGCTCGCGCTTCCATTTGCGCCTCGATGGTCAATGGCACGTGCACCGCCATCTGGTCACCGTCGAAGTCGGCATTGTATGCGGCGCACACCAAGGGGTGAAGGTTAATCGCCTTACCCTCGATCAAAACTGGTTCAAACGCTTGGATACCAAGACGGTGAAGCGTCGGCGCCCGGTTCAGCAGCACCGGGTGTTCGCGAATCACCTCGTCGAGGATATCCCAGACGACCGACTCTTCGCGCTCGACCATCTTTTTCGCTGCCTTGATGGTGGTTGCCAAACCGCGCAACTCCAGCTTGCTAAAGATAAACGGTTTAAATAATTCCAACGCCATACGCTTTGGTAAGCCACACTGATGCAGCCGCAAGGTTGGGCCCACAACGATCACCGAGCGACCCGAATAGTCGACTCGCTTACCCAGTAAATTCTGACGGAAACGACCCTGCTTACCCTTGATCATGTCGGCCAGCGATTTTAGCGGCCGCTTATTAGAGCCAGTGATCGCTCGTCCGCGCCGACCATTATCGAGTAGGGCGTCAACCGATTCCTGAAGCATACGCTTTTCATTGCGCACAATGATGTCCGGTGCACTGAGTTCGAGTAAGCGCTTCAACCGGTTGTTACGGTTGATCACTCGACGGTAAAGATCGTTGAGATCTGAGGTCGCAAAGCGGCCTCCATCCAAAGGAACCAGCGGCCGCAAATCTGGTGGTAAAACCGGCAGTGATTTCAAAATCATCCACTCGGGCTTATTGCCAGATCCATGAAACGCCTCGAGTAGCTTGAGACGCTTAGAAAATTTCTTAATCTTGGTCTCTGAACGCGTATTGGGTATCTCTTCGCGGATATTGGCAATTTCTTCATCCAGATCGATCTCGCGAAGCAGCGACTGAATCGCCTCGGCACCCATCGTGGCGACGAATTCATCACCAAACTCCTCGAGCGCTTCGAAGTATTCTTCATCGGTCAGCAACTGACCCTTCTCAAGCGTCGTCAATCCCGGTTCGGTAACCACAAAGGACTCAAAATACAGCACCCGCTCGATCTCGCGCAGGGTCATATCGAGCATTAAACCAATCCGCGACGGCAGCGATTTCAAAAACCAAATGTGCGCCACCGGACAAGCAAGTTCAATGTGCCCCATACGTTCTCGGCGTACCTTGGTAAGTGTTACCTCTACGCCACACTTCTCGCAGACAATGCCGCGGTGCTTCATGCGCTTGTACTTACCACACAGGCACTCATAATCTTTCACAGGGCCGAAAATTTTCGCGCAAAACAATCCTTCACGCTCGGGCTTGAAAGTACGGTAATTAATGGTCTCGGGTTTTTTAACTTCACCAAAAGACCACGAACGGATCATTTCTGGCGATGCGAGACTGATGCGAAGATTATCAAATTCGCTGTTTTGATCCTGTTGCTTGAGTAGATTGACTAAGTCTTTCAAGACTCTTCCTCCAGTTGCTTAATGGGCATGGGCGGCATCGCCGCCCCTACTGTCAGTGTGCTCGCTATTCGTGTTCCAACTCGATGTTGATACCCAGAGAGCGGATTTCCTTGACCAGAACGTTAAACGACTCTGGCATACCGGGCTCCATGCGATGATCGCCATCGACAATGTTTTTGTACATCTTAGTTCTGCCTGCGACATCGTCAGACTTCACCGTCAGCATTTCCTGCAGAGTGTAAGCCGCACCATAAGCCTCAAGCGCCCAAACTTCCATCTCTCCAAAGCGCTGACCACCGAACTGCGCCTTACCACCCAACGGCTGCTGGGTGACTAGACTGTAGGAGCCAGTTGAGCGCGCGTGCATCTTGTCATCCACCAAGTGATTTAGCTTGAGTACATACATGTACCCTACGGTCACCGGGCGGTCGAACTTATCACCGGAACGACCGTCGTAGAGCGTACATTGCCCGCTTTCCGACAGATCTGCCAATTTCAGCAACTTTTTCAATTCGACTTCACTCGCACCGTCAAACACCGGCGTTGCAATCGGCACACCGTGACGTAGATTAGAAGCCAGTTCCAGCACTTCTGCATCGGTTAGCTCAGCCAGGTCGACCCCGTAGACAGTATCACCCACGTCGTATATCTCCTGAAGGAAACCACGCAACTCGGCGACTTTGGCCTGCGCTCGCAACATGTCATTGATCTTAACGCCCAGTCCTTTGGCAGCCATGCCCATATGGGTTTCGAGTATCTGACCGACGTTCATCCTCGACGGGACACCGAGCGGGTTAAGCACGATATCCACCGGCACACCATTCTCGTCATAGGGCATGTCCTCGACTGGCTTAATCACCGAGATCACCCCTTTGTTCCCGTGGCGGCCGGCCATTTTATCACCCGGTTGAATGCGTCGGCGCACCGCTAAATACACCTTGACAGTTTTCAGAACGCCCGGCGCAAGATCGTCACCGCTTTGTAACTTGCGCTTCTTTTCGTCAAAGCGTTCATCAAGAAGTTCCCGACGCTCATCGAGTTGCGCCTGCGCAGATGCCACTTGCTCATTTAATGCGGCGTCCTGCATACGCAGTTCGAACCATTCCGAGGTGGCATAATCTGCCACCGCGGCAGCCGTTAGGGCATCGCCCCTAGCTAGACCGCGCGCCTTGACCACCGAGGCACCATCGATCGCAGAAAACAAGCGGCCAAGGGTGGCATTCTCGACAATCCGATACTCGTCGTTAAGATCCTTGCGGAACTGTTTTAACTCGGCGTTCTCGATGTCCAGCGAGCGCTGATCTTTATCCAACCCATCGCGGGTAAAGACCTGCACATCGATGACCGTACCCTTGGTACTACTGGGCACGCGTAGAGAGGTATCTTTCACGTCTGAGGCTTTCTCGCCAAAAATAGCACGTAGCAGCTTTTCTTCCGGCGTCAACTGGGTCTCACCCTTGGGCGTGACCTTACCGACCAGAATATCGCCCGCGGCGACTTCGGCGCCAATGTGCACGATACCCGACTCGTCGAGGCGCGCTAAAGCAACCTCACCGACGTTTGGGATGTCTGCGGTAATATCCTCAGAGCCCAGCTTGGTATCGCGAGCCACGCAAGTCAGCTCCTGAATGTGGATGGTGGTAAAACGATCCTCCTGCACCACCCTCTCGGAGATAAGGATTGAATCCTCAAAGTTGTAACCATTCCAGGGCATAAATGCGATTCGCATATTTTGCCCAAGCGCCAATTCCCCAAGATCCACAGAGGGGCCGTCGGCGAGTACATCACCACGCGCAATCTGATCACCTTGGACCACAATAGGCCGCTGATTAATGCAGGTATTTTGGTTTGATCGAGTGTACTTAGTGAGGTTATAAATATCCACACCGGCCTCGCCAGTAGCTGTTTCATCGTCGTTGACTCTGACTACGATACGGCCAGCATCCACGCTCTCAATCACACCACCACGCAATGCTACTTTGCAAACCCCGGAATCGCTGGCCACGGTACGTTCAATACCGGTACCAACCAACGGCGCTTCAGCTTTTAACGTAGGTACCGCCTGACGTTGCATGTTCGATCCCATCAAGGCACGGTTGGCATCATCGTGCTCCAAAAACGGAATCAGCGACGCCGCTACCGACACTACCTGATGCGGTGAGACGTCCATATAATCAATTTCGCCCGGCGCTTTAACAGTAAATTCATTCTGATGGCGCACGGTAACCAGATCTTCGACAAACTTATTGTCGCCATCCAGTACAGACGAAGCCTGAGCAATAACATACTGGGCTTCATTGATCGCCGATAGGTATTCGATCTGATCGGTAACTTTGTCGTCCACCACCTTGCGATAGGGCGTCTCGATAAAGCCGTAATTATTGGTCCGAGCATAAGTCGCAAGAGAGTTAATCAGACCAATATTCGGCCCTTCCGGCGTCTCGATCGGACACACGCGGCCGTAGTGGGTCGGATGCACGTCGCGCACTTCAAAACCTGCACGCTCGCGAGTCAAACCACCTGGGCCTAGCGCCGAAACGCGGCGTTTGTGGGTAATTTCGGACAGCGGATTGTTTTGATCCATAAACTGCGATAACTGGCTGGAACCAAAAAACTCTTTCATGGCAGCCGCTACCGGTTTAGCGTTCACCAGATCCTGCGGCATCAAGCCTTCCGACTCGGCAACGCCGAGACGCTCCTTGACGGCGCGCTCAACGCGCACAAGACCCACTCTAAACTGGTTTTCGGCCATTTCACCGACCGATCGAATACGCCGATTTCCGAGGTGATCGATATCGTCGACGGTACCCTTCCCGTTGCGGATGTTGATCAACATTTTCATCACATCGGCAATGTCAGTGCTGTCGTTATACTCCTCCAGCAACTCTTTAGCTTCATCGGTCTTCTGCATCGAGAAATAGCGTTTATCAAACAGTACGCCTGCACCCTGCTCGGCCTCGCGACCCAATCGACGGTTGAATTTCATCCGTCCTACTGCAGACAAATCATAGCGTTCGATGTTAAAGAACAAGTTGTAAAATAAGTTTTCCGCTGACTCTTTAGTCGGCGGCTCGCCCGGACGCATCATGCGATAGATTTCAACCAACGCCTCGAGTTGGGTCCGCGACGGATCGGAACGCAGGGTATCAGAGATAAACGGGCCGCAGTCGAGATCGTTGGTGTAGAGCGTTTCAATCTTATCGATTCCCGCTTCCATAAGCGTTTGGAGCGACTCGGCAGTGATCTCACTGTTACACTCGAACAACAAC
>CESJ01049087.1_pt1 | contig 13176 bp, 21 predicted proteins | sample 356311 | NCBI WGS metagenome assembly CESJ01 (sample SAMEA2621487, study PRJEB7988) | marine metagenome | biome: marine biome (ENVO:00000447); feature: surface water layer (ENVO:00002042); material: "saline water (ENVO:00002010), including plankton (ENVO:xxxxxxxx)" | depth 5 m
TTTACGAATGGTTGGTATTAACTTCTTAAGCGAATCCTCCGATACGGTGTTGGCTTCCTCTATCCAACAAATATCAATACCTTCGATTGACTTTATTGAATCAATGTTCATATACAGACCCGCAAAGAATATTTCACTGCCGTTGGAATGGCGTATCTCTGTATCCAACACTTGAAAATTGGCGTATCCGTTTATCGCTATTCGATCAGCCAGTAGCTTGTGAACCGACTTCTTAATGGATCGTTGAATCTCTCTAGTGCAAAGCACTCTTAACGGGGCTTGATCAGCTAAGGCTAGAATCGCATCGGCAAACGCGGTTGATCGTCCTGCTGCTCTACCACCCCAATAAACTTTATGTCTGTGCTTTTCATATAACGGAGCAAAGACTACTGGGGTCTTAACTTTCCGGGCTAACAAACTCTATTACCGTCTTAGTGATCATTGGGCCGCCATCTAGCCCACTTAAGGCCACTTTTGAGCCCTCTTTCCTGTCAATCATCTTGTTGGCTACCATTACATCTGCATCCATTACAAGAGCGTTATATAGAACCTGACGAGCCAAAAATATCACGTTGCTTTTTAGTACCGCTTTGTTGTCACGAAACCCCTCATTTTCCTCCTCATAATTGAAAAGCGTAGTTCTGCTGATACCCGCGTGACTACAGGCTTCAGCGTCACTTGAGCCAAGCTCAAAAGCGTAAATTAGTTTCTTTACAACCGCATCCGTCATTTTCGTTGGTCTACCGTTCTTTTTTGGCATTATTTTTCTACTCTGAAAGATACCCAGCTTGTTTTTCTGCGGCGCTCTGACTCATCAGAGATTGCTCTTGCATACCATGTTCCAGCTACATCAATATCATCTTTTAATGTTTTGTAATAAGCGTACTCATAAGCGTTTAATAGACCAACATCATCAGTATTCAATGGGGCATCACCTACCGTAGCGGGGTACGTTTTGACCTTCTCATAAGAGACTTTTGGCGGTCGCAGTTGCATGGTTACTTCACCTGTTACTACCTCACCTAAATCAAAGATAATTCGTTGACCAAATTCACCCAATTTTATGTCACTCATTTAAGCCACCTCTCAGCACTAAATCCGTTGTAAGTTTTCCCTTTAATACCACCTCACCGTCATCAAGCCTTGCTCTTAATACATGACCAAAATAAGCGCCCACTTGCACAATACGGGTTGCCTGAGTAGCCACATTGCCAGCCGCGTCAGTGACGTTATATGTCACCAAGTAAGTTGACTCGATACTGGTATCGACGTTATTAAAAGTTGTTATGTTGCTGGTAAGATCGCCGTCATAGGTATCAAATGCAGTTGCACCGGCATCAACGTAACTGGCATATCGCTCTAACGTGACTGAAGTGTCACCGGTGACTGTAATCACTGGTGCAGCGGTGTCTTGAACAATCACTGTCCTAGTTGCGGTAGCAAAGTTGCCATTGGGGTCATCGACCCGGTAGGTCACTGTGTAAGTATCTTGTACCGCCGTATTCACATCACTGGCATCAATGACAATCTGATCAGTTAGATCACCGTCAAATTCATCATCAGCGGTTGCGCCATATTCTGCGTAAACATCATCAGGCTGCAGTAAAACAGGGTTCGGGCCTAACAGCGTCAAAACAGGTAATGTTCCGTCACCCGCCAAGACTAAAAGCTTTAATCCCGTTTTATATTCCGCTTGAACAAACTCTAACTGACTAGCCGGGGTTGCAAGCCTAAAATCTTGCGATTGAGACATGACAGAAACAGGCCGATCAAAATAGGTTGACCATGCTGCATAATCATACTGCTGCGGGTCAACGGTTCGATTGCCTCTTGCCCACAATTCTGAAACACTGCCCTCGCTGTCACTAAATGCTATGTAGCCGTCTATCGTGTCATAGCCCACATCAAGCTGTTCTAACAAAATCGGGTTCGGGATTAGGCGAATCTTGTTAAAGTAAGTATTGCCCATTGAAGCGCCAACACCGCCCGGTCGCTGGGTGGATAAATAAGATACACGGGAATGTCGCGCATTACCCCTTGACGGGTCAGTGTTTAATATGCCTCTAAAGCTATTAGCATTATTATTTTCAGAAAGAATCCTCTCGCGCACAAAAAAATTGGGGTTCGCTTCTGATGATTCGCTGGTCGCTGCAGTCTGCGCTTCCAAAAGCGTACCGAAAAACGTACTCATGGCCCGTCATATCGAACGGCAAAGCCAAAAGACCCGCTAGTGTAGTTCCCAGATTGACCTATTCCTCTCTCAAATCCGGCGTAACATTTCCAGTTTTCTGCACCGTCACTGATCACCTCGCCGTTTTGAACGCCATCCATATTAATATGACGCACACCATTAATTTCGGCTGTCACCATTGCGGTCATTCCAACATTATTGGATTGGTATACGGAATCAATTTCAAAAGTAATTGGGCATAGCCAAGGCTGATTTAAGACGGTGCTATGCCCACGGTTATAACTAGCCCTGCGATGACCTGAAATAACACCACTGACTGAATCACTTAACAAACTAACGCCGTACTTGTTGGAGTTACCCTCCGCATACATATACTTATATCGCTCACCTACAACGGGGTCATAAAGAACGGCATACACGTTATCAGAAAACGGGTTTAACGTCCTGTCAGGGGCTTGATTGTAGATTAGGTTATTTGGTGAAGCCTGAGAGACTGATTTAGTATTTGACCTGTACCGAAACGGGTAATACTCGCCCACCATGTTCGTTGTACTAGCCGTATCATACTGGGCTAAAGAACCCGTAAAATAATATCCTTTGGCTTGGCTTTTAGTCTCGCCAAAGCCTAGCCAAGTGTTTCGCACACTGGTATTAGCCGCCTCAAAGCGTGAATCTTCAACAATTAACCACACTTCATTGGGGTCGTTCAACACATGAAGGTGGTATGTTACGGGAAAAATGTTATTCGGCGCACTAGCTACATCATTGCCATCATAGTCATTTTGTCGAGAATAAAATCCTATTTGTCTCCGCTGCCTCTCATCCACCGCAGTCCCCGTCAATGTGCCAGCACCGTCACTTTCATGCCCAGACCGGAAAGCAAATGCTTGATTTTGCTCAGGAGCTAATGGGTAAATAATTTGCGGCGGGGTTGACGGGTCGATCCAACGAGCAGGATCTTCAATATATGGATGGTAACTGCCATTGTTTTGCGTAGTAGACCAGCCAAAACTTAAACCGCCATCATCGTAAGGGACGCGCACCGTTGCATCAGCAAATGCGCCGCTGATCGAGCCGCTTACTGACCACTTGCCCGCACTCGCCAGCTGCCCAGGTATCCAAGTAAAAGTAATCTCTTGCTCTGGAATGCCATCAAAAGCAAAGGTTATCGGCCAATGCGATGAGAGAGCATAACTAGATAGATAATCGGTTATAGGCAGATTGTGATAGTAAAAAGCCTCATAATTAGCTGATTGAAGGCTTTGCCCATAATCGAATTGGGTATGGTTTCGATCCCAAATGCCGGGAACGTCTTGAATCTCGCATGTCACATGGCACTTGCCGCTTTTAAAAAGGCTAACATCGCCATTGACCTCTTCAGTCCAACCATTCGTGGTGAGCGCCGCTGACAGTATTGTTTTTAACTCGCCAAAAGAATTAATCGTGCCTGTTTGATATGCCATTGTTTAATCCATCCTGATTGCAAAACGGTTTTCATGGGATTTTGTATTCCTAGTCGTGGCCAAGTCGCCTGAGACAAGATAATCGACCCCATCAATAATAATAATGTCGCCGGGCTGAGTACCCTCTGAAGCCATATAACACCCCTCCAACTCACCATATTGATTAAGGCTCAACGGAATTAGTAGCTCTTGCGGCAATACCGACACCGTGAATTGATCGCCCGCCTGAAAATCCGTACTCCCCGACTGAACCGTAAAGAGATAGCCGCCATTGCGGTATTCTGTGCCGACAACACCGGATGCCATCGGGCCTTGATTCGCTCCGCTAACCGAAAAGGTTGAAGCACTCAGCGCGGTCACTGTGATCAAATCCCTCGGTATGTCAAAATGCTCCCGCCTAGCCTCCTCTAAAATACCATCGCCTATGCCAATATAATTCACTTCTGACACATCAATCGGCACAAAGCTCCTTTGATAGCCTGACGGATACATTGCTTCATAGCCGTATCTGCCAAAAACTACCGTATCTAATCCGGGGTTACGCATATACTTGCCATGGCCGTGAGACAACCCGGAAGAACCGTCGCTGGGCGATGGGTTATAAGGATATACTGAGTTGAAATTGGAGTACGTTCCTGCTTGATACACCGGATAGGGGTGTGCGCCGGGCGCTAAGAACGATTTAAGCAGCCCCACATAAAGTTGATCACTGTAACTTTGACCTACATTGAACCCGGCCACAATATTGCGCCGCGTGACCCGCATAAACGCATTAAAGCTTGCATCTTCTGGCATGGGCGTATATGCCGTTACTAAATTTTGTAACGCCCCGGCCACATAATCGGTGCCGTTTGACGTGCCTAAATTGAAGTTATAAATGGAATTTGTTTGAAATCCTACAAATACCGGCCCAACGCCAATCATGCCCTGCCCTCTCAGCATAACCTTAAAGTCGCTTGAGTTTGACGTATTATTGTAAGATGGCGTTCCACCCATGCCCGATAGGACTTGCCACCGATCATCTTGAGGTAAAACGCTGTATGACCCGGCAAGCAAAAATTGATCACCCGCCACAAAATCCTCTAATCCATCTTGAATAATTATTGATAGCTGCGTAATCGACGGATTAAAGCCGCTATTGTAACGCTGGCCCACCGTCAAGTTGGGCATTGAGCCGCTAACCGATCCTGTGACAGTGAATGTTGTAGCATTAAGTGCCACTACCGTAAAATTCTCATCGGTAGTCTTAAAATAATTCAGCCCAGAAAGAATCCCCGATCCCGCACCAAAGTAAGCCGAAATCGTCAATCGCCTCACGCCATGCGAAACCATTAGCGTCATGCTGTCCCCGGCAACGTAGTCTCGGTCGGGAATAGTGAACTGTATAAGACCGTTCGTGTATAGGAGTCCTGTCGCACATTCTGTGACAGCGTTTTGACTCTGAATGCCGTCAATGACACCGCTGACCGATCCGGTAACGGAGAAAGTTGAATCGGTCAACGCCGTTAATGTCCAAGTCTCTTCTGGCGCTAAAATATTGTTGATAAAAGCGTCATTAATCGCCTCATCAAAAACAACTGGGTTGTTGGCAATGCTAACTGTATTGACGCTACATTGGCCGCACGAAAAATCAACAATTTCTTGCGCCATTGCTTTAGGCAAAATAGCACCCGAATCTTGAGAAGGAGACAGTGTTCGTCTATGGCTAAATCCCATCATTTGCTCTGCTCCAAGAGTCTATCAAGTTTGCGCTCAACGCGAGCCTGATCTTCGCGGTATTCTGATTTAAAAACTAGATGATCTGATCGATGTTCCTTATGAAACTCTCTGTGCAAATCTTCGCGCTTTTCTATGGCGTGAATACTCTGCTCATTTAAGTGACCCACTTCGGCCACACTCTCAGCCCAAGCGTATAGCCCACCAATCAATGTTAGGGCTGCGATTACTGCGCTAAAATTCTTAGGGTTCATTTTGCAAACACCTTTAGCAACAAAGGCTCTAAATTCTTCATCGCTCGCTCACCAAAGAGAAAACCGAGTACCAGTGAGTTAATCACGATCATTGCGGTTTGTTGCTGTTCATCAAATTTAAAGTTACCAAAGAACCACTGGTGATCCATGTATAAAGTTGCAAAGCCCCACACTGGCCGCTGAAGACCTCTGGCGAAAATAACAATGCGACCGAGCCAAGGAAGTGCAAGCAAGTCTTTAGCAGTACCTTCCTGCTCTGATATACGCCGATCTAGCTGCACCGCGGCGTCTGCTAAAACTTTATTAGCCTCTATTTGTTTTGCGTGAAGCATGGCTTGAATCTGCAGCTCTGCCTTTGCCCTTTCTTGTGGGTTCATATCCGGTGGAAAATAGGCCATAACCGTATCTTTAATTTCACCGAACAAACTGCCGCCTATAAAATCTGCCGCTTTGTCCAAGAAGCTCACAATTTAACGCCTATTTTTTTTAGATATGGCACCGGGTTAATGTGCTGCCCGGCATCGTTTTTTATCTCGAAATGGTAATGATTACACATGAATTTTTTTGAGGTTGAATGTTTGCTACTTATGTCCTGGCAAACACATAGAGCCTGACCCTTCAAAACCTGATCACCGATTGACAGCAAGGGATGCAGCGTGGTGTAAAAATACCGCAGATCAAGACCGTCATGGGTAGTGCTTTGAACATACCGATACCGCAAGTCATCGCCGTAGCAGTAACCGATTTTAGTGATCACACCGTCATCGGCTGCATAGACAATCGTTCCCGGAGGAGCGGAAAAATCAATACCTTTATGGGTGCGACCGCCCCGGCGACTGCCATAGTGTCCAAGACCCATTCTGTCATTGCGGATAGCTGGAACGATGAACATTTTGAAGCACCCTAAATTTTACCCGGCCATGCCAAGGCAAGGTCACTTATGAGCAACCCTTAAAAAACAGTTAAAAAAAACCCGGCACAAAGACCGGGAGAGAGGGGAAAAAATTAAAATTACTATAAGGTGGAAATATTAACTTCATTTACCGCGTAAGTCCACTTTTAATCTTCATTAAATCCAATAATGTGCTTTTAATGTGGTTATTGTGTGGTAAATGCAATATTTGTTTGCTACAATAACCTTGTCATCAGGTAGATGGCGCAACTAACTAAAGGAATACAGGCATGAACAAGGAATTATCAGAAAACATCTTAGCAATCGAAGCAATTAAGATTACGGGTGGCTTTCGAATTGAAGCTGTAATGCAATCAGGTGAGCGTGAAGTTATCAAAGGCAAGTCAACGCGCAAGCCTAGCATGGTTCAGCTACATTCATGGTCAGTTAATGGTAACTACCGTGGTGATGGCCTCGGGCAATATTTTACTTTTACGCCAAGCATCATTTATCCACGATACTGGATAAAGAGCTTCGTAGTAGCTTAATCAAACACCCAGCCCCTTCCGGGGCAATCAATCAAGGGAATGAAAAATGACGAATATTGAATTTAAAGACGCACGTAAAAATCTGGGCTTAACTCAAGTGGAGTTGGCCGATACTTTGGGCATGACTCGCCAGCATATTGGATTTTTAGAATCAGGTCGGAGCCCTGTTCAAAAGCAGACAGTCTTGGCCTTGGATCAATTATCCCACTCAATGCCAAGGGAGCAAAATGCGCTAGACGATATGTTTAAAGAACCGCTGTCAATCTTAGCCAATCTTAAAATTCGCTGAGTCCATTCTCAGCAAGGTAGTCATCGACGATTGAGTGGCATTGATTCATATGAGACTGTAGCGCCGTTCTTATTTTTACAGATCGGCGGTAGAGTTGGCCGGTAGGCGTAGAAATTCTTTTAGACCACGCACCCACCGAGTAAGACCCGACGTTTAGATTTCGCTCTGACCATGTTTGTAAACACTGAAGCGCAAAATCACGATTCATGTCGCTTGGCATAATTTCGTCAAGGATGTAGTTAACGTCAACCGCTTCATCGGCCCATCGTAGCCTACATAATTGCTGTCCTATTTTCGTAAAAGTCCTATCAAAAAATTGCCGGTTATAAGAATCTTGCACCACCCCGTCGTGATAGTTGTAGCCGCTCGATACCGTCCTATTCAGAACCGACGTTCCGTAAGAGCAACGAACCGGGCTGTAAGCTCTCTGAAGCGCGTGGGACGCATCAATATATGTAATGTCAGTCATCACTATCACCAGGCCAGGTACCGTATTCATGTTCGTCCTTCATGTGCCAGCTATCATAATAATACATATTTTGCATAGCCCAAGTAACGACTTTACTATTTAGCGCCCAAATAACAATTCCACATATTGCTTTGCTGGCTAAATTTTTCATTCGCTTGCCTCTCATATCAAGACCCCTATCGCGTTAAATAAAGCGTAAGACACTAAGCAAAAAAATAGCATTCTCAGTTGATATACTTGCCGGTTTTTGACTAAATCTTTTGACCAGTAGTAGATAGCCACAAAGCACAGAATGAAAAACATTAGTATCATTTGACATTCTCCTCTAACAAATTGTAAATATCTTCCATAATGGAGTTCATTTCGCTCACTAACTTAAAATAAGTTCCATTATTTTTTACCACGTAATCAGCGTCTTTAATTGTGATCTGCATAGAATCAGAAGGTTCTAGCCCAAGTCTTTCGGAAGCATCTACCCAAATTACAAAGGGATCAAATCTGCTATCTGCCTTAACTGCGTCAAGTTCTCTTTTGTTTCTAATGCCCACGTAAATGTCATTATCTTTAAATATGGCTTCACTTAACTCGGTGCCTGTGGGGTTGGCCTTATCTATTAAATCAAACCACTCGGCGCGGTGATTAATCCTATCCTCAAAGCACTGCTCTACCGTTTCATATCCGTACTGTTCTTTAAGGGCTGGGAACACGACATTTTCAGCCATGAACCAACTGCTAGATACGTGCTTGCATCCATAATCTATGCTGAGAATATCGGCTAATGTGTCTTTACCATGCCGACCGTGACCGACAATATAGATATGTTTTTTCGCTTCGTACTCAATAGGAATCCCAAGCTCTAACGCTTTTTTGTGTTCAAGCCTTGCGCCATTGCTAAAGTTCCATCCCCTAAGCATGTAAAGCGCGTCGGCCTCTCGCTGAATTAGGTCTAAGTCATAAGCTATAACTTCGTCGTAATCTTCTGGGTTATAGACCCACCCTTTCAGCATCTTATCTACGTCGTGCTGCGCTGGGTTTATAGGTGTATCCCCTTGCTGTCGGATAAGTGCCGCTCTATAAAAAAACGCTTCAAAGTTGTAGGACTCATAGCCGCTCATTGGCCCGGCGATGTATATTTTCTTATTCATCACTTTCTCCTGCTTCTTCATAAGTCATATTAAAAATATCGGGTTTGCAAGGATAAAATTCTCCTTGAACACCCTTAATAATGTAATCGCCCTCAGTAGCAACGTGACAGACTCTAGCGTCAAAGCCATCTTCTAAAGTAAGCACCTCAAGCTCACCTTTTGCTTTAAAGGTCAACGACGTTCCTATTGCTGAAAGTTCAGTGGGCACGTTTGCAAAGCCGATATTGCTCTCCGTACCGCAAAAATTGCCTAGCCAGCCTTTTAATAAATCACTGGCAGGATAGGTATATTGAGTCGCCTCGATTGTTACTGGTTTTTTTCGATATTTAACTATCATAATGCTCTGCCTGCTTGTTTAGCTTTGGCTAAATAAACAACATTTTTTACCTGTTTAATACTGCGCGAGGCTGTTTGGGAATCACTTTCAATAATTTCAATTAACTCTTCTAGCAACAAAGCAATTTCTTGGTCATCGTTAAATAGTTTTTCCATCATGCTCTCCCTTCTGTAACATTAGTCCCACTTTATAAATAGCCGCTTCTAGCTCGGACTCAGCAGGGCAGATCCAGCCATCTAGATGCTGATGAGATTTTTTGTGGTGTAGGTTTTCACACTTTGCATGAGACTTTGCCGCGTCAATAACTTGTTTGATTAGATGGCTACGCTCTTTATGATTCATCATGCTCTCCCTTGCTCTTGGTCGCGTGTTCCATAATGTAATTAGTTCGTCTTCGGTATCCCCCAACAATACTGCCCCGCATTGACAGACGATGTTTAGGCATTGGTTCTCAAACTGCCTATGGCTCCCGTATTCTTTCTCTCCATCAGCAAAATACCGCCAAGTACCACCACTTGGGTATGGACATTCTTCGGTGTCAATCTTGCTTCCACAAAAAGGGCAAGGTAATAAATCAACTTGTTTATCTTTATCAGTCATTCATGCTCTCCACTTGCCGTTAATATTTGTAATCATGCAGCGCCCACCGTCTGCATAGTGAATAACGTCCATTTTCATCCAACTACCAATACCCTTTGCATATTGCTTGGTCATTTCCATCGCGTGAACACCTACACCCCAAGCGCCTTGCTGTATAAATGGGCTGTGCGAATGCCCCGTTGTAGTCTTGTTGAATGACCGGGCAAAAGCGTTAGGCGACCCACGCGAACCGTTTGGCCCCTTGTCGCCGTGGTGCGTTACGTCGGCACCTCCCAACAAAACCTGATCGTTACGTGTCAGGAAAATAATGTTATCCGTGGTGCGTTCGCCATCCGGTAAAAACGTGGTCATAAAGTGGGTGAAATCATCCTCGCCCCAATTAGCCGCGTCATTTGCCTTGCTGCCCATATACCGCGCATAAAAGTCTGCATTTTGAATGTCTTGCAATGGTTTAAATCTGTTTAGCCATTTCCCAAAAGCATTGGGGTGATTGCTGTCAACCACGTAAGAAATGCGCCCCTCGCTAGTAGAATTTAAATACCTGGCGGTTCTTTTTAGCCCACTCTCAACACAACAATGTCCGGTTTTTTGTTTGAGCATTGAAAGCATAAGATCGTCCTTGTGGTGGTGATTTCGCACATAGAAATCATCCACATCATGCCTAACCAAGCATTCAGGGTTGAGGGTTTCAATAGGGCCATTTTTACCCCACAAATATTTCCTGTCGGCATCGGTCATGTGTACTTCATGCTCATCGCCAATTACATAACCAACCGGCCTATGGCCCTCTGTAAAACCATCCGGTGTGAAGTGCTTGTCAAGAAAGTAAAAGTGGCCCTCTTTGTTTGCCTCTAACTGGAACACGTAAAAGCTATCACCGCGCATTTCGACATATAAGGCCGCGATGTTGTGGTTGTTTTTGGCTTTCTGGGCTGTAGCGCTAGGGCCATAATTGGGCAAAGTGCATGATCCGGTGGAATGCAGCATCTTAGGAATGACCGCGTGAGGTGTTGCCACTAAGCGCATTTGTAACTGACCATGCCCAACAATCATTGATTTGTTGCCCCCCGTTTGATGCAGGCCACCCAGAGGATTAACGCTGGTTGCTGGTATTTTTGTCCCGCCAGAAATCATTAAGTTGGGGCCAAGGCTTACGTCTTTATCTAAATACCAACCGTCTAGCGCGTGATCCCAGTAAAGGCCCTCTTCCTCTTTTGATGATGAATGCGAGTTAGGGTTTTTGTATCTCGCCATAATTGCGATAGGCTGCGCTTTAACGTGGTCGCAAAATGTGCGTATGCTGTCAACAAAGCCTTGGTGTATTTGGCTATTGTTTTGCGCCGACGTAATGACCCATCGCTTGACTGACCGCAGACCTTTGGCCTTCTTGTTGGCCTTTACTGCGTCGAGTTTACCGGCAGCCATTGCCTTTGCTGCAGATTTTTTAAGCGACGTATTAAGTGACTGCCGCGCAATATGGTCGGGCGTTCCAGCCAAAGCGATTGCCGTCTTCTGTATAGAGCCAAACTGCATAACGTGTTTAATATCCCGCTTACCCGCTACTGTGGCATGTTCGCTCATTATTTTGAGTTGTGGCAAAGTATACTCAGCCATTACGCGCCTATTCTTTTTTCAATTAATCGGGCTCTTTTATTAAATATTTTTGCCATTCGACGGCAATAGTCTTTCGTAAAATTTGCGGTGTCATGGTTGTTATTCAGCCAATCGACTTTTTCTTCACCGATTTTTGCCCTCAAATTGTTCTCATACATTTCACTAACCGTGTCCTCTTTTTTTGCGCTGTGGTTTGAGCCTCCATTACATTTTTTGCACTGTTTATGTACATTGAAAGTACAAAATCGTAGCTGGGGTCGGGCTCCTCTCGTCTTATAGTGTCCTGCGTCCCAACAACCGCCGACCAAATGGCCCTGATCAGCCTCAACATCTTCAACCGTGGCAGAGCAACTAATGCAAGGCTGGTGGTGATCCCTTAGCCTTATGTATTTGTTAAATGCCACTTGAGCTTTTTTAACTGCTTGCGGTAGCGTTTCGTTCTCGCTTTTAAATGCTTTCTTGGCTGCACCAATCTCTTGCTGCTTGATCTTTGCCGCTTTCTTGAGCCCATAATCTATGGCGCATTGGATTGAATGAAAACGCCCACCTTGAAGCTTTATTGCCTCATCCATTGGAAAATAAACCCGGCACCCTCTGCAGCAAAACTTTGAGTTCACTACTGAGCAACCGGTATTAGTTGCTTCCCACCGCAATCATGGCACTCCTTAAATCTGCTCGATAAAGGCAGTCTATTTTTACGCAAGCAAGTGCAGTGATTTAACTTTTCAATTCTGCTTCGCTCTATATGCCGCTGTGCTGCCGATTTTCGTGTAGCTGTTAAAAGTTTCAATGCTTTAACTCCCTGTTTAATCCAACCATTCGCGGATCTGTCAATTCATATTTAACGCCCATGACCCGGTTAAAATCATTCATGTAGCGAGACATTTGCGCGTTATCCATGAGGCTTGTCACTGGTAGCAATGGCATAAAATCCATAATTTCTTCGTAAGTCGGAAATCCAATTATCAGCTTTAACCAGGTAGCGTTGAATGACTCATCTTCCCGCATAATCGGCACACCCCACTTGTGCTTGGCAATGCTTTTAATACCGCCTGCATCAAACTCTGCACCCTGTTTGGCACAATCTGAATACCACATATGAGACAGCCTGTTCATAGCGTCAGAACGCTTTTCCTTGCCCAGTTTCATAGTGACCGTAAATGGGTTTGCCGCCGAAACGTCAAGCGCCCGAAACTGCTGTAAAAACTCATTTCGTTGAAAATCATTTAAAATGGTTTGCGGGAACTTGAGCAGACCCAAAAAGTCACTCACGCGGCCACCAACTTACGGCCCAGCCAAACGAGACTTAGGCTGTCTATATGGTCGGGTATGTCTTCAGCCTTTGCATGAGCCCGTAGAGGTCGGGGCGCACACAAATGCGACTCATTAAAAAACAATCGATGCTGTAACCTTTTTCTAAAAACGTGCGTACCAATGCCAGTTTTATCGCTAATGTCTCGAACTGAGTACAGCTCATCCTCAACAAATGTTCCGTTTTCGCCTTTAAACTGATAAAAATTTTTTGTTGTCCTCCCCGCCATGTTCTTTATTCCTCTAGCTGCTCGTTTAATGTTATCCATGCTTTTGCGGCTGTTTGTGGCACTACTCCGTTCCCCAAGAGCCTAATTCTGTCCACCCTGTCGGCACACCCATCAACC
>CESJ01114162.1_pt1 | contig 13136 bp, 10 predicted proteins | sample 356311 | NCBI WGS metagenome assembly CESJ01 (sample SAMEA2621487, study PRJEB7988) | marine metagenome | biome: marine biome (ENVO:00000447); feature: surface water layer (ENVO:00002042); material: "saline water (ENVO:00002010), including plankton (ENVO:xxxxxxxx)" | depth 5 m
CCCCCTTGCGCAAAGTTATCCTAACTGCAATCTTTGATTGACTTACTTTCAACCTAAAGTGTAATAAGAGGGGCCCAAGTGTCAAGTCTAGTCTTGAAACTGCGCATAATATACCTCTGCACGACCCCGATCGAAGACTAGCAGACCTAAACGCAATAGGTTTCAGTTCATCCATCATGATTTTTTGATAAAAATACTTAGATACCCCTCAAAAACCACTTAAGAGAGGGCAATTTAATGTCATATTTCGATTTTCAATACCTGCAGGTTGACGGGCTTGGCCTGCGCTTTGGCCATTTTGAGACATATTCCACCAACACTACTGATCATACTTTTCATTAATGCGCTACATAGTGCAAAACGATATGAAGTTTCAGATCAAACCTCAAAAAAGCGCCGCCCTGAAAGCCAATTCATGTGCCGGCAAATTCTCTGATAGAACTACATCAAATCCACTAAATGCAGCCCAGACCACAACGGGGGTCTGCGGTCCTACGCCCAGAATGTTACGACCGCGATGTTTCAGTTCGCATTACGATTGATTATCCACCCGTCTGCCATTGAAACGGGCGGCCTAATTACAGCACATAGCGGCTTAAATCGGTCGACCGGCTTAACGCACCAAGGTTTTTCTCAACAAAGGCATCATCGACAGTGATTTCATCTCCAGAGCGGTCCGGAGCGGTAAATGACAATTCTTCAAACACCCGCTCCAAAACCGTATACAGGCGACGTGCACCGATATTTTCAATGCTGTGATTGACCTCAGCGGCGATTCGCGCCAGCGCAGCGATGCCGTCTTCAGTAAAGCGAACTGTTACCTCTTCGGTCTGCATCAGCGCGGTATATTGCCGGGTCAAAGCATTGTCCGTCTCGGTCAGAATGCGCACAAAATCTTCTTCTGTTAGGGCGCGTAATTCAACGCGGATCGGCAGACGACCCTGCAGTTCGGGTAAAAGATCAGACGGTTTGGCGATATGAAACGCCCCAGATGCGATAAAGAGAATATGATCTGTTTTCACTGGCCCGTGTTTGGTTGAGACCACCGTTCCCTCAATCAATGGCAACAGATCGCGTTGTACGCCTTCGCGGGAAACATCGCCACCACGGGCATCACTGCGCGCACAGACCTTGTCGATCTCGTCAAGAAACACGATGCCATTTTCTTCCACTGCGGCCAACGCGCTGCGGGTCACCACCTCGTCTTCCAGCAGTTTATCCGCCTCTTCCCCGATCAGAAGCTCATAACTTTCGGCAACAGTCAGTTTGCGCCTCACGGTGCGATTGCCAAGCGCCTTGCCAAACAAATCACCAATATTCATCATGCCCATCTGTCCCTGCGGTTGGCCGGGGATATCAAACATCGGCATTGGGTTCGAGCTGTCTGCGACATCCAGCTCAATCTCGGTGTTATCAAGTTCGCCAGAGCGGAGCTTTTTACGGAACATCTCACGCGTCCCACTGCGCGCCTCACTACCAGCAATCGCATCAATGACGCGCTCTTCTGCGGCATGCTGGGCGTTGGCAGTCACCTCTTCGCGCATCAAATCACGGGTCATCGCAATCGCACTGTCCACCAGATCGCGAACAATCTGTTCAACGTCGCGTCCAACATATCCAACTTCGGTAAACTTGGTGGCCTCTACCTTGATAAAGGGAGCTTTGGTCAGCTTGGCTAAGCGCCGGCTGATTTCAGTTTTCCCCACCCCCGTCGGCCCGATCATCAAGATATTTTTCGGATAAACCTCGTCGCGCAGATCATCGCCCAACTGCTTTCGCCGCCACCGGTTGCGCAACGCCACAGCGACTGCACGTTTGGCATCTTTCTGTCCAATGATAAAACGGTCCAATTCCGAGACAATCTCGCGGGGGGTTAAGTCGGTCATTTATACCTCTGATACATACGGGGGAAGCCGGGATTTACCGGGAAAAACAGGTAAGATGCGCATTACTGCGGCGCGGATCTGCACCCACCAAGTGCCGATCGTGGTGAAAAAGCCACCGATAATGGCAACCACCATAAAGCCACCAACCTGGTCGCCAAAGCTGGCCGTTGCAGCCCAGACAATCACCGCAGCAAAGTAAAACAACCCAGCGGTCAAAAATGATCGCCGGTCAATCACAATAGCAAACAGCGTCACAAAGCACATCAACAGAGCCGTCAATACATAGCCGCGCGTATCGCCTAAGTTATACAGCGACATGGCGCAGGTGTTGACCAAAGCCGGGGCCGCCAGAATATGCAACCAGAACCCGGTGACCGCATGGCGGCTGATCCGGTGGGGATCTTTCATATCAAACCACAGACCTGCCGCCATCATTGCAAGGCCAAAACCCAAAGAGGCCAAAGCCACGCTTGAACCCTGCCCCAGATCAAACAGTGCCGCTGGAAAGTTTGATGCGAGAAAAAACCACTCTCCGCCGTCTATTGCAACACCATACACAAAGGCCATACAAAACAACCCGAACAAAAACATCGCAAATGGTAACTTAAACACATGGAAATAGCCCAGCATCGTGACCATTCCAATGGCTGATATAATCAAGAACGGGGTTTCATCCCGGATCTGTTCAATGACCAGAAAACTGCCAAAAAACGCCGTACTGCTAATTGCTGTACCTACCGCCAAAGCAATACTGGGCAAGCTCATGCGCCGCTCAAGCGTGTAATACCGCGCCAGCATCAAGCATATGAAAAAACCCAGCCCCGCCCCCCAAGACCATGAAACAAAAAGCACGGTAAGCCCGACAACGCCCCCGGTCAGCAGACCCAACCCAATCGTGACAAAGATTTCCGCAAAGCCTTTAAAAAACTCAAAAGGTTCCTCATCGGCCAACATCGCATTGCGGTACCCCATACGGGCCTGAGCATGCGCGATTAAAGTCGCAGCCTGCGCTTCGGTCACAATGCCGGCCTGTACGGCCGAGCGCATGTCGTCGGTGCTGAGTTTGGCGGTACCAGCCTCGCTCATGAAGCAATCGCCTCAACAGTCAGTTTGCCGTTGGTATAAACGCAAATATCAGCGGCTATGGCCATTGCATCACGGGCCACGTCTTCGGCAGATTTATCGCTATCCATCATCGCACGCGCTGCAGCCAGCGCATAGTTTCCACCCGATCCAATAGCGGCTATATTGTGCTCAGGTTCTAAAACATCGCCAGCTCCGGTAATCACCAACAGCTGTTTACCATCGGTTACGATTAACATCGCCTCGAGCTTTTGGAGGTATTTATCGGTGCGCCAATCCTTGGCCAGTTCCACGCTCGCGCGGGCCAGCTGACCGGGCGTCGCCTCTAACTTCGCCTCCAGACGTTCCAGCAAAGTAAAAGCATCGGCAGTAGAGCCGGCAAATCCGGCCACCACGTCGAAGCCTCCCGGAGACAACCGGCGCACTTTGCGCGCGGTGCCTTTAATCACTGTTTGACCCAAAGACACCTGTCCATCGCCCGCAATCACCACCTCGTCACCTTTTTTAACACCAATAATCGTGGTGCCATGCCAACCGGGAAAGGATACGTCGGTCATATTAATCTCCTGAGAACTGGTATTTATATGCAACTTGGCAAGCCAAGGTACAAGAGCCGGTGTCTATTAGGCCTTAGCACTTTACAAACGCGCGTGTAACAGCTGCCACACGCATAAAAAAAGGCGCCCGATGACGCCCTTTTTCAGATTTTGACCTACTGGATACTCAAACGGTTTCATCAATCCAGCTTTGCAGCGCTGCTTTCGGCGCGGCACCGGCACGATTCGATACCACTTCACCATCTTTAAAAATAAACAGCGCCGGAATGCCGCGAATGCCCAAAGCCGCTGCGGTATCTGGATTACTATCAACATCAATTTTGGCAATTTTTATCTTATCGCCGTATTCAGCAGCCAGTTCTTCGAGCGCTGGACCGATTTGTTTACAAGGCCCGCACCATTCGGCCCAAAAATCGACCACAACAGGAATGGTGGAATTTTTAACTTCGGCCTCGAATGTATCGTCGGTAACAGCAACAGTTGACATGGGGTATCTCCTAACGGGGGTATCAAGCTTACCTTAGAGATAGGGGCGCCACAGGGCACCGTCAAGAGACGTCAGCCCTCGAAAGAGCGTCACTCAGCAGACCATCAGGTAAAGACATCAGCGTTGCGGATTTTGTCCATAAAATAGCCATTGTTATTTTACGGTCGGGATAGATTTGTTTCAGCGCCTCGGCATAGGCTCCCATTTGCCGTAAAATTCCTTCGGGGCAATGTGCCACCTCGGCCGGAACAGCCACGTTTGATTTAAAGTCAATCGCTAAAACTTCGGCTTTATTGATCACCAAGCGATCTATTGTGCCATGGATACCGCGGCCATCAAGGCTGGGCAGCTCAGCGCTGACATCAACTTCGGCCAACGCCTCGGGGATGAAAATCTTACGCAACTCAGGCTTGGTTAACAAAGCCGTTGCCTCGGCAAGCAAGGCGGCTGTATCCACCCCACCGCAAGCTTGATTTGTTGTAGAAAGCAAGTTAGCCGCCAACACAGGCCAATCGGATTCGGGCCGTGTGGGCAAATGTTCCAACAACAGGTGAATCAACTGACCACTCTGCAGCGCGGTTTCCGTATCTGCGCCACGCTCATCTGACAGGGCTTTAGCGCCACCCAAGTTTGATGGGCTCAGCGTCTCTGTGGGGGCTATCACGGCAGGAGCTGGCTGGGTGGCAAAGGCTGGCAGTGGCGGGGGGCTTTCGGCAGTATCACGGGGGTGCATTTCCGAGACCAGCGCCGTCCAATCACCGTTTTCCAATCTTTGCCCAGCGCCGGTATCAAAGCGATGCGCGGTTGCTCCAGCCGCCGAAAGCCCCGCAGATACGCGGCTGTACCAATCGTTGCCATCTTTGCTTAAATCACCCGCTGCGGCGACGATCAGCCATTTTTCAGCGCGGGTGATAGCGACGTATAACAACCGATCCCGTTCATAGGCCTGACGCTGCTTCATTTTTTCAATCAAATCGCGGGTGAACTGTGGCCGTTCATCAACGGCACCAGACCAAAGCGGCCGATCCCCAGTATTAAGGATCTGATCATCAATCTTAATATCACGCCGCGCCGTATCGGGCAGGATAACAATCGGCGCTTCCAAGCCCTTGGCGCCATGCACGGTCATCACCCGTATCTGATTGCTGTTGCTGTCGATCTGACGCTTGATCTGCAACTTGTCAGTTTGCATCCAAATCAAAAATCCGCTCAGGCTCGGTGTTGTACCCTGTTCATAGTTCAAGGCTTGCGACAGCAGTGCGTCGATGCCGTCTTCTGCTTCGACACCGAGGCGCGCCAACAATTTACACCGCCCGTCATAGCGGGTTAAAATCCGCTCGATCAACTCATAGGGACGCAGAAAATCAGTCTGCCCCATCAGTGCCTCAAGCATGGATACCAGCGCAGGATAACAGTCGCGTTGCTGCCGCAGCGTCTGCCATAAAAACGGTTCACTGCGGCCGTGCGCCAGACTGAAAAGAGCTTGTTCATCCCAGCCAAATAAAGGCGATTTCAAAACCACCGCCAGCGAAAGACTGTCTTCAGGGGTGGCAAGAAACGCCAGCATCGCCGTGAGATCACGCACTGCAATTTCAGCCCCGACCTTGAGCCGGTCCGCACCGGCGATTGGCAAACCGCGCGCTTTACAGGCCCGGATCAATTCTTCAAACAACTCAGAACGCCGTTGCACAAGAACGAGAAAATCACCCGGTTGCACAGGACGCGCCACTGTCGCGGGCCCAGCGTTTGCACCCGTAGGCAGCAGCGTTTTTTCATCGATCAGCCGCTGAATTTCAGCGGCAACGCGTTGGGCCAAAACTACACTGTGATGCTGCGCGCCAAGCCGGTCCACCGGGTCATACCAAACACTTTCGGCATCGGGCGCGCCACGCGGCACCACGGGCCATAAATCCACCCGCCCCGGCATATCAGTTTTAAAGGCCCGATGCAGCGATGTTTTACCAAAACCCGAGGCAATATGGTCATGAAATGTGCAATCCACAAGCCGCAGGATTGCCTCGGCCGAGCGAAACGAATATTCAAGGGTCAAATCCTGAAATGGCTGGGACAGCGCGTTTAATTTGAGGCTGAACTCTTGTTTCATACGGTCAAACTCTGACGGGTCGGCACCCTGAAAAGAATAGATAGATTGCTTTTTATCGCCAACGACAAAGACTGTGCGGGTGATATCAGACCGCGCGCCCTGCCCGCTGGTAAACTCCTGTGCCAGCTTTTCAATCACCTGCCATTGCACCGGACTGGTATCCTGCGCCTCATCGACCAAAATATGGTCAATGCCACCGTCAAGCCGGTACAGCACCCATTGTGCCAGCGCCGGATCGGTCAGAAGATCCCGCGCCTTGAGGATCAGGTCGTCAAAATCAAGCCAGCCCCTTTGCAGTTTCTGCGCCTCATAGCGTTGGACAAAACGCTGCGCAAATGCGCCAAGAGCCACCGTTTTCTCGGCGGCATTCAGGCACAGCCGCTGTTCACGCGCGGTCTCAACGCGGCACATCCAATCATCGATCCGTGCCATATCAACCGACAGCACCCCGGTTTGCAACTTTTTGGTGGGAAATTTGCCCAGCTTGGCCGCGAACGGAGTACTGGTTTTCGCACCGGTCAGAAACACATTTTCCAGAACCTTCAGAGCCACCAGCGTCTGGCCCTTGGCTTGGGCAAGTTTTTCAGCATTTTTCTGATCGTTTGTGGTGCCGGTTTTCAACCCTGCAATCAACCGATCCAAAAGCTGCTCTTCGCCGCCAATGAACGCCATCGCCAACAGATCCGCTTGGCAGAACCCCAACGGCAAGCCCAGATCACCATAGATTTCATCGCTGTCAATTGTATTGGAAAATAACGCCTTATTGCGTATGATTGCGCCACAAATCTCGTCAAAATCGACGGCATTAATCTGTTTGGCAAGCCGCGCAACCAACGCGGTTTCGGACCCCATTGCCATCTGTTCAACGCAGTCACCACGCATTTGCAAGCTTGCGCGGTCGTCCATTTCTTTAAAGTTCGGGCTGACCCCAGCTTCCAACGGGAATCGGCGCAGCAAAGCGGCACAAAACGAGTGGATCGTTTGAATTTTCAAACCGCCGGGGGCTTCGATTGCGCGGGCAAACAACGTGCGAGCGTGGCGCAGCTTGTCCTTTGTCATCCGTTCCGCGATCCCGAGCGTGCTTAGTTCAGACCGCAGCGCCGCATCGGGTTTCATGGCCCAACCACCCAAGCGTTTGAACAACCGGTTCTGCATCTCACTGGCCGCAGCCTTGGTATAGGTCAGACATAAAATATGTTCAGGCGAGACATCCTCGAGCAACAACCGCGCCACCCTGTCGGTCAACACCCGTGTCTTGCCCGAACCGGCATTGGCCGACACCCAGGTCGACACGCCGGGTTCTGCGGCCTGCATCTGGCGTTCACTGGCAGCATCACGTTTCATGGTTTCACCATCTGTACGGTGGCAGGTATTGTCACATCCCATTCGCCAAATCGTGCCAACTGGTCATAATCACTGGGTGTTTTGTCACTTTGCATGGCGCGACGCGCGGTATAGCCTTGGGCGGGATCTTGATAGGCTTTTATCAATGCGTGGAACGCCTCCCACACCTGCATGGGAGGTTCATCATCCAATGGGGCTGCAGTGGTCACCGGCTTGCTGCCAAGCCCAATATAGATTGCCTCAGCCACTGAAACTGGCCCCAGCCCCTCAAAATCCCCATTTTCCGCCATCGCAGCCTCAAGCAATAGCTGCTTGTCAAAATAGCGCTGTTCTGATGGGCTAGGCGGCAAGCCGGTTTTATAATCATAGATATAAGCGCGCCCGTCAGCCGCTAAATCGATACGGTCGGCTTTTGCGGTCAGGCTAAAGCCCAGATCCGCAAGTGTCGCGCGGGCTTTAACCTCAAACTCTACCGGTTGGGCCAGCGCCAATCGGTCAGCCTCCCCTGATACGAACCAATCAGCGGTGCGGGCAATGCGCGCATACCACAGCGCGCGGGTCGCAGCCCAAGGCACATCCTGTCGCAGTTTATCGGCGCTAATATCTAGCATAATGCGCGTGCTCAGATGGCCGGGATCAGCCTGCACCACGCGGCAGAACGTCTCTAAAATATCATGGATCACAATGCCGCGCAGCAACGGGTCTGGGGTTTTTTCTAACGAGTCCAGCGGCCGCAATCTGAGCACATGCTTGGCATAGATCGCATACGGGTCACGGATAAGCCGCTTGATTTCGGTCACCGACAGCTGCTTTGGCCGGCTGGATATTGGGGGCTGCGGCGCGGGACGTGGTGCAGCAGGCACCGGTTTGGTTGCGTCTAGCTGGGCCGCCATAGCCAGCCAGTTTGCACCGCGTTTTTGTAAGGCCGTGATCGTCTCAGGACCTTGCTGGTTTGGCAAACCAGAGAGTAAATTTAACAGGCGGTTTAGCCAGCGCGACGGTACCGTTTCGGCATCATCAGATCGCGTGGAGCGGGTCAGCCAGACCTCAGGCGCGGCGATGGCTTGCTGAAAATCATGCGCAGAAAGCCCGATTCTGCGTTCGGGCAGCAACAATCCAGCCTGATCCCGCAATGCCCGGTTGAGCCATGGGTCCGGGGTGGGCATCTCGGGCCAGCTCCCCTCATTTAATCCAGCTAGGATCAAAAGATCAGCCCCCTGAACACGGGCCTCAAGCGTCCCCCAGATCAGGATATTGGGATGGGGGGCATCACGGTCCCGCACCTCCCCCCGCGCCAAAACCGCTGTAAAAAGCCCGCCATAATCCCCGGCCGACAGATTGCCCCCCAGAGAGGCGTGTTCGGTCAATTCCAGCACAATCTCGAGGGCCTTCTGCCCGGCTTTCCGCTCCCAAAGACCGCCGGTGTTCTGGGCAGCATCCGACTGGGCACACTCACTGTGCACAGAATCTCTCTCAGCGGGATCTCTATGGGGGCCAGCGGCGATGCGGCCCGCCAGATCTATATGGGTTGTCACCCAAAGGCTCAGCGCAATTTCCTCCGTCCGCCTTTGCCCTAACAGAGTGCTGTCAATCCAGCCTACCCAGCCGTTGGCAGACGGATCACTGTGTTTGTCCGCCCAGCGCTGCAAATCATGCATCCCGGGAAACGCCGGCCCGTGACGGCGCAGATGCAATTCAAGATCACGGGTCAGCAGCAAATGTGTGTTGCGACCATGCGCCGAATGACAAAGCGGGTGTTTCAGCAATTCCAAAAGGGTGGCAGCGCTGGTCTCGCCCTGAAACAGCGCCGCAACATGGCGCAGAAACCGCCCCGGAGGCGTCAGATGCAATGGCGTTCCGGCGCTGTCATCCGGCAAAATAGACCAGCGATCCAAAGCCGCGGTCACCTGCCGGCTTAGCACCCGATCAGAGGTGACCAGCGCTGCGGTTTGACCAGTTTCAGCAGCCTGCCGCAAACGCAGCGCAATGGCCACAGCCTCATCGCGCCGCGACGTCGCCTCGACCAAAGTGACGGCATCAAATGCTTGCATTATACTGCGCAATTCCGGCCCTTCAGACAGCCAGCAATCGGTCACCGGTGCCGGCCGCAGCGCCAGAGACACAATCTTGTTGCGCGCCAGAGAATTGGACAACAACTCCGACTGGGACGAGGGCGGAAACTTGTGCCACTGGCCAATATCGCCACGCTCAAGCCCCAGCCTGTCCATCAGCCGGCGAAACCGGAACTGCGGATGATCCTCGGCGGTCATCGCATTTGACAAATCATGCCAACCCGACGCGGGCATATCAAAATCAAACCCCGGCAGGACCAACGCGCCCTGTGGCAGCTGTGCCACCGCCTGCATCAGGGCCAGTGTCGTGCCGCGCGATCCCGTAGATCCCGCCAAAATTATCGGGGCTGCTGGTGGCGTTACAGCCCATACTGCCGCCAACCGTTCGACCACACGCCGTTGTCGGGCCTCGGCGTCAAGCGTTTGATCAGACGGTCCAAAAAACGTCTGGACGATCTGCAAAAACTGCAAAGACCGGCCCCAATGGCCCGATTGATCGCCAACGTCCAGTTTGGCAATCACGTCAGGAGGCACGCCTTCGCCCTGCATTTCATCCATCAAACCTGCTAGACTGTCGGCCAGATCGTACAGCGCCGCGCGCGGCGCAAGATCGGGTTCGCGGTCGAGCAGGCCAGCCACAAGCTGCGTTAATTCCAACCGGCGCTGCAAAGGCGAAACCGCTTTGGGAATATCTGCGGTATCAGGGCCTTTGCCCAGATCGGTAAGAAGTTGAATTTTTGGCAACAAACGCGCAGGTCCTGCGTCAAACAACGCGCGGATGCGCCGCGCCATCCGGCGAGTATTGACCACCAATGTGACCCGCGCCAGTGCTTCAGGGGGCAGGGTTTTGTGCTGTTCAACCAGGCCTGCGACCAATGCTTTGGGGAAATCTGCGCCGGGGGGCAGGCCAAAAACACGCGGTGTTGCACTGGACTCAAACATCAGGCAAGCCTAACATATCTTGCGCCAAGGCGATACTCTTGGGGCGCCCCACATCGCACCAATATCCCGGATACGAAACCCCATACAAACGGCCTTTTGCCGCCATCTGATCCCACAGCAGATTGAGCGAAAAAGCCGTCTGCGATATGGCGTGCAAACCATCGGTTTTCAACAGCTGCGCCCCACCATAAATCAGCCCACAACCGCGGGTCAAACGCCCGTCAGGCGCGAGCATAAAATCACCAGTGCCGTCGTGCCCCCTTGCCTGTTTGAAGGGGATACACACCAAAAGCGCATCCATTTTAGTCGGGTTCCACAGTGACTGTAAGAGCCGCAAAGGATTTGCACCGCGCCACACCGCATCTGGATTGAGCGCCAAGACCGGATCTGGACCCAAAAGTGGCAAAGCAGCGCGCAGACCGCCACCCGTCTCTAGAATGGCAGGGCTCTCATGCGATAGAGACACGGGCTTGGTCGCCAGATGATCGGCAATCATCTCAGATTTATAGTGGGTGTTGGCCACAATCCGGCCGATATCGGCCCCCGGCACCAGATCCAACGCGTGGTCGATCAAAGCCTTGCCAGAAACCTCAATCAACGGTTTGGGTCGATCTTGGGTCAAGGGCTGCATGCGCTGGCCAAAACCAGCCGCAAACAGCATCAAGGCGTGGGTGTCTGTGGGCATGCGGCTTTCAATTTTGTTACTAATTTTGAATCAGGAGCAGGCAGATTATCGGTGATCACCCGCGCGATATCACTCAGGTCGGGATGGGCAAGGTCATACAGCATATGATCCCAAACCCGTGGCAAAAGATCAAGATACCGAGTTTTGCCAGCCTCAAATGCCAGCCGGACAAAAATACCTAGAATGCGTAGATTGCGTTGCACCGAGAGCACAGCTGTTGCGTCTAAGAATGGCGCCGGTTCGACAGGAGACTGGGACAGATAATGCTGAGTTGTCAACGCAGCGACGCCCGGGCCCAGATCGCGACGGGCATCACGGGTCAAAGACACCAGATCGTAAGCGGGGTGACCAACCACCGCATCTTGAAAATCCAGCAATCCAACGCGGCAGATTCCTGTGCGCTCTGGCAGCCAGATAAGGTTTTCAGCATGAAAGTCACGCAATACTGTCACCGAACACTGCGAGGCATGGCGGCGCAAACTGGCACCCAACAGCGCAACGGTGGCGATTTTAGCTTTCGCCATGTTCTCCGAGGTTGCCTTGGCCGCATACCATTCAAATGCCGGGTCGATCAGTTTGGCCATGACGTCAGCAGAGGCCGGCAACAGACCTGGCGCAGCCGGCTGTCGGTGCAGGGCGGCCAAGCAATCAGCCGCAGCACGGTACAGCACTGCCTCTTGTGCGGGAAAATATGCCAGAATTTTGGCAAACAAGCCATCACCATAGTCCTCTAGCAGGACAAAGCCCTGCGCGATATCTGCCGCAAAAATACGCGGCGCACTAAAACCCGCAGCGGTAAGATAGCCAGCAATCTGGACAAAGGCGTGCTGCGTATCGCCTGTCTGCGGGTCGGCATCCATCAGAATTGCACGCTGATGATCCGGACCGCCAGTCAGACGCAGATAACACCGGGTTGAGGCATCCCCCGCAAGCGGCGTCATCTGTGCTTGTTCCCAACCGCTTAAGCGCAAAAACGCCAAGCGGCGCTGCTCACGCGGGGTCATTGGCCAACTCTTTTATGCGAGCATCCCATTTGTCATCTTGCCAGCTGAGATCTGCGAGACGGCTCTGATCCTCATCACCCTGACAAAGCGTGATGCTCAAGGCAGATACGGGCTGTAAACTGCCCAGCCGATCAGGCCATTCAATCAAGGTTACCGCCTGATCAAATGCATCAAGAAGCCCCAGCTCGATCACCTCGTCGGGCACAGACAAACGATATAAGTCGGCATGCCAGAGATCAAAGTTCTTGCCTTGATAGGTTTGAACCAGGGTAAAACTGGGTGACGGCACATCCTCAAATACCCGCAGCAAAGTTTGGATCAAAGCACGGGCAAAATGGGTTTTTCCAGATCCAATCGGACCGCTTAGCAAAACAATATCGCCCAGTCTCAGCTGTGGCGCCAAAGCGGTTGCCAAGCGGTTTGTAGCCTCCACAGAGGCAAGGGGTATGGTGATATTTTTTGCCAACATAGACTGTAAATACCCTATGTCACCTCAAGCGCAAGAGGCGCAGATTACACTTTTGTGCAAGGGCAAAGACCGGCTCTAGGCTGTTTCACATCTGGCTTGTTCCACTCACCTGAAAACAAACCATCGTACCGTTGTCCGGCAGGGGGCTGATGGCGCAATGAAGCGTATCACCGCTCTCTCGCGTGACCAAAGCCGTCCAGCGGTCGCGCCCTTCCAGCGTTATGGCATAGTCCCGGAGATCCCCCCAGACAGGGGTTGGCTGGCATGTGGCTTGCCAAGATCGAGACACCTCGATGATCGAGCGACCTTGAACGTTTGTCGCCGCTGCCTCAGTGTCCGCCCAAAGCGCCGCATAGGCTTGATTGGACAGTCTTATCTGACCCAAAGAATCAAATACAATAAGGGCTGGTTCAAGGTTTTGGATGATCGTGCCCAACCCGTCTAATTTGGTCCGGAATTTACGGGTCAGGGATATTTCAGCACTGATGTTTTCAAATAAAAAA
>CESJ01002193.1_pt1 | contig 13129 bp, 1 predicted proteins | sample 356311 | NCBI WGS metagenome assembly CESJ01 (sample SAMEA2621487, study PRJEB7988) | marine metagenome | biome: marine biome (ENVO:00000447); feature: surface water layer (ENVO:00002042); material: "saline water (ENVO:00002010), including plankton (ENVO:xxxxxxxx)" | depth 5 m
TTGACGCTCTGGGGGGCCTCGACTTTGATACCCCAAGCCGCAGCCGTCGTCGCCCCCGCCGTCGTCACCTCGCCCAACATGGCCGACCGAGATCGGAGTGGACCGTGCAAGGAATGCCGCAGTCCTCAAGACTCACGCACGCCATGCCCTAGCTGCAATCAACTCTTGTGCAAGAAATGCCTACCCCAAGAAATGCACGGCTACTGCGCTGACACCCTGCAACCACTGGAAAGCAAGCGCACGGCCACTGGCCCTGAAGGAGAGACCCTCGAAGGGTTCGTACGCGAGACCATCCAACGGCGAATGGGCGGGCAAGAACTCACCCCTGTCCAAGACGACTGCACGGAGCTTCCGCCGCCGTCATCGCCCCCACCGGCGTCACCGCAACCCTCACCACCAGCCTCGCCCATACCAGGAGACGACGCGCGGAGAGCGGAAGAACCACCGCCCGAGGAGACGGCCGCTCAGACCTTGCCTCCACTACCCGACCCAATTGGGCAAGCCAGTGAGACAACGCCCGTACACGAGCCGCCCGTGCTTCAACCGGTTGCCGTAACTGCTCCCCTTGTCGCCCCGATCCCGCTGGCGGCCGCAGGACCATCGACGGTGGAACCTGCTCCACCTAACGCCATGCTGGCCACCGAGGAGCCAAGGCCAAGAGAGCTCGCCACCCCCAGGCTCCCAGAAGGACCGCCAGGGACAGAAGTCAGCGAAGTCGAGACGACAATCCGTCCCGCTCGGCTCATGACCGCCGGCGAAAGTGGGCCACACCTTGAGCCGACCCAGACCGTCATGCCACTAGGCGGGACGGAGGTTCAATCCCCTGCCTACGGCGACTACGTACCCTTCGAATCTGTCGCGCCCAACGTACCCCTGCAGGGAGAGACGATATCTCGAGAGCAACGAACCCACGAGATGACAGAGGCGGGAATCGTGATGACCGAGATGCGCGACCTAATGGCCATGTTGCGGGCCGAGAGAGACGCCGCGGAGGCTGCAGCCCAGTCTCAGGCTGGGAGAGCAGCCCGCCCACAGTACGGGCCACCGCCACCACCAAGATCAGAGTCGCCCCAGCGACAGCGGCAGAGGGAAGACGACGAGGGTCAGGAAGAAATCCCAGAGCAGCGAGGCCAGCTACAGCTACGAACTACGGATCACTGGGAGCGGGAGAGTGAGCCTGAACGCCGTTCCAGCCAAAGGAACCGCGACTCAGACGAACCGAGATATTCCTCCTCACGGCCGGGCCACGAGCCCGATCGACCAGCTAGGTGTACAAGCAACCGGACGTACGCCGACCCACCAGAATCCGTGACGCACCCCAGGGGCCCGCCAAGAAGCAGCCACTGCGCGGCGACACGGTGGCAAGAAGCACCCTCGGAGGGACTCAACGTTGAGGAGAATCTTCCCCGGCCAGTAGATGGGCCAAGGCAGACGGGGTGGGATGCGCCACGTTACCCTGGAGGCTCGAGAGGCCAAAACTTCGATCAAAGCCGACGCCGCACAGCGCTCGACGGTCTAGACGAAGAAGATACTCGGTCGGTGGCTTCCTGTCGGTCTGAAGTGTCGGAACTTCGAGACTCAAGGCACGACCAAACCCACGGAGGAAGCTATACCAGGAGAAGCAGTGACCGAGACCACGAAGGTGGGCAGGAAGAAGAGCGAGAAGCCCGCCGGCATGAGAAAGTGGGCGCCTACCTCGATCTCTTCCACCAAGAGCATGAGACTACGTTGGAGGCGTTGCATCGGTCGCCCGAGTGTGAGACCATACGAGAGGTGCTAGCTTCCAAAGCCGACAATCGGGGCGAGCATTGGAATGCTAGGGCCTTCTGGGTGGAGGACGTGATCTCGTCTTGGGCTTACAAGTACATGACCACCAGGAGTGAGAAGGCCGTCAACGAGAACCTCAGGAACCTAGAGAAGATCAGGTTCCCAGCTCAACTGAGAGACCAAGACGAACAAGTCCTAGGAGCCACCTGGGAAGAGTATCGGGGAGACCTCATTACGACCTGGCGAGACTGCCTGAGGGCAGGATGCGCCTGGGAGCACATGCTGCAGAGAATACTCAACTCGGCGAAGAACAAGACGCGCGGCGGAAACAACCCTCGCGTGGAGTCGTTAGTTCGGAAAGCACTCTCTGACCCGGTGATGTACAACAACGACTTGAGGAACGGAGGCGGGTATGCACTCCTGCATGCTGACACTCTCCTTTGGCAACTAGACGAATCCTACGCCACGGCACACCATGGACCGCAGGCCGCCTCAAATGCATGGGGCAGGTGTACGCAATTCGAGGAAGGAGAAACGATCGTCACCCTGGGAGGCCGAGTCCTGACGACCTACAGCAAGTTCATCGGCATGGAAGAAGACGTGATCCACCTAGACGACCATCACCGTTCAGTACTGTTCGTGAGAGTGGGCAAATGCCTTCGAAACCACAAGAACAAGGAGCTAGGCCAGGCACTCTATTGCGCATGGGAGGACGGAGTCAAGTATTGCAAAGAGGCCGTACGAGCGAAGCTCATGAACAAGACCAACGTCACCGTTGACCTCATTCTCCGGATGCACGTCGACAGCAAGAAGTCCTTACTAGGATTCCTGGCCGACAAACACACCCCGGAAAGGAGACCTCGAGAAAAGGCTCCCCCAGCGCTCGCCTACGTGGAGCCTCGTCGATCCGCCCGACTGAGGCGCGAAGAGGTAAACGCGGTGAACGCGGGAGACCATGACGAGGACAGCGAAGACGTTGCCCAACCAGCAGCAGCAGTCTCACCCAGCGGAGCCAATGAATTCTCAAGAGTCCCTCCTCCCCACGCCAGAATGGAAGGGCGAGGCCTCCAAATGACCGAACACGAAAGAAGGTGGGGAAGGGAGTGCACCCATCCCGCTGGCAACAAAGGCCACCCGACGGGGAAGCAATGGGACGCTCTCGAGTGGAGGAGATGCACCATCGACTACAACCAGGTCATCAAGCTTGCCAACGACCCCCGGTTCCAGAAGCTGATGTGCCGAGTCCTGCCAATGACCAAAGAGATGTCCTCGTGCCGCAAAGACATACCTCGAAAAATCGATGGAGCTTGGGGCCCGCAAGCGTGCACGTTTTGCCTGAATAGGCCAACGAACGAGTCCACGGCGTGGAAGAGTGGTGACCCGCGCACAGGTGCCGGCAGCCACGTTCCGACGACCTGCAGGACCCTCAAGCGGTTCCTAGCAGAAGGAGGCGACGCTCAGCATGCTCCTATGCGCCAAGAACTGCAGAAGTGCCTGTTCTTCCGCAAGTACGAGCAGCCAGGTCACGAGCAGAAGGGATCCGATCGACCAAGGCCGAGGGAATCTGACCGCCGCTAGGGCACTGGCATCGAAGGGGAAGGAGGATGCCTCGACGGGTGTTCCCCCTCGTCAAGCCGATCACCCCTCCCAAATACGTCACATGCAGGCTTCGGTACAAGACTCCGTCGTGCACCGCCAAATACGTCACATACAGTAACTACGTCCGCTCAGGCCATGTACGTGGAAGAAAGGGAGACTCAAGTAGACGAGAACCCCAAGGACAACCATGAAAGCAACGAAAATTACCACCTCGAGACCAGCCTGGACTCCGAGGTAGGCTGCAAGGAAGACGTGGTGGTGGACGCAGCCCGGGTCACCCCGCCGACCACCACGAACCCACAACGAATGAGCCTCGAGCTGCCCAACGAAGTGGAAGGGGAGCCAAACTGGGTGTACACAGTGCAGGAGCATTCGTACGCCCGGATGGTAAGCCCTGCCCCTTGGGCAGCAATGTCACCCGAAGCTGACTTCGAGAAACACCTACAACTACTACCTGCCTCCGAGCTCATCACACTCATCGCAAGGTACCTGGTCACCTTGCGATGGAGCTCGGCTGACCCCGAGGCAGTCCAAGACAAAGTAAGCGGATCAAGGATCGAAAGCTGGCAAGTGGCCACGATGATCAACCGGCTAGAAGTATATACACCCAACTGGAAGGATCAAGTAGTCCAAGCATATGTACTACGAGAGCGAGAGTATGCAATCGAGAAGACCTCTAGAAGCAGAGCTAAACAAGAACTACCACCACCGCTCCCAGCGGAGGTCGTACCTGCTCGGCTTCGGCAGATTGAACAGCTGATCGACACCGCAACTGAGAACGGAGAGGTCACCTTTTTCGCGCGAAGAGTAATTCTCGCTTGGCGCCAAGTGGCGGACACCAAAATCAAGATGAGGGCCCGCCTAGAGCGACAGAGGACCGCCCTGAGGGACGGACCGAGGATCAGGCCGAACAAGCCAAGTTTACCCTCCCCCACCAAAGAGCTGAAAGGCATGCCAGCGGGCCTGCCAGCATTGGCCAGTTTGACTCCTGCCGCCGCCGAAGAGCTTACCCAGATAGTGGCGGTGGTTAACGAGAGGGACCCAACAGCGAGTCTAGACGTCGAGCAAAGCAACGACAAGCTCTTCGACCGCATTAAAGCCGAAGCACGACGCATCGCCAACCAAAAAGGGTCCACTGTAGTCAACTTCCGCGACATCCGACAGAGCGCCGAAGCCATGGACGAGGGATTCAGAAAGAAAGCAACCCCCAGCCCTTCTGAGGAACAACCGAAACACATCGACGAGGTCGTCGAGTCGCTGTCGGCGCTGTACGCCGAAACGCTCCGACTTAGTCGGGGGGGAAAAGCACCACCGAGGGTGCTAGTAGTGGGCGAAACAGGATCCAACGAGTCGCCACCAGTGGTGGCCAAGATGTTCAGAGACGCAGGAGCTGAAGTAGTCACCTGTGATCTCAAGGAATCATCCTACGAAGGTATTCCACACTACTGCGGCGATGCCGTCAACATTCAAGATCAAGGATGGGACCTAGTGATCTGTCACCCTCCGTGTACCTACTTATCGAACGCAGGAGTCATGTGGCTCAAGAAGGACCCGATCAGATGGCAGCAGCTACGCCAGAACGCCTCCGTCTTCCGAATGCTCTATGCAGCTCAAGCCCCATTCGTCGTCGCGGAAAATGCAAAAATGCACCTGCACGGGAGGCACCTGATAGGTGGAATAGGACCCTCCCAGTACGTGCACCCGTGGCAACACGGCCATGGACACACGAAGCCCACCGGCCTCTTCCTAAAGAATCTACCTCTACTCGTCCCGAGCAACGAAGTAGACGGACGGGAGAATGCATTGGCCAATGTCACGCCAAGCCCAAAGCGAGCTGAAATGCGCAGCCGCACTTACGCGGGCATCGCCGCAGCGATGGCGATCCAGTGGATGCCAACTTTACACCAACACTGCCAAACGCCCACATCAATCCGCAATGGCCTCACGGCCGAGCAGATGCTCGCTAAGGCTAGAGAGACCCCAATACACCGAGCCCACGTCATCTTCATACGAAAGACAGGAATCGGAGAGTACGAGGCCAACACCAGAGGCGGATCTACCCCTATGAACGAGATAGCCGAAGGAGAGGCCCCCGCAGTAGCAGTCACGGAGCTAGCCCAAGAATGCCTGACCCCTCAACGATGGATGGAAGCGTTACAGACCGAGCTAGAGGTCTACCCCGCCGGACATCGATGCTACTACCACACGCAGACCCCGGACTCGAGGTTCTGCAATCACCGACCGTCAGTGACCCGAGCATGGGTGGTAGACGTCTCCGAAATCCTCGAGACGGACTGTGAAACCGCTCTCGAATGGACGCCCCTCAAGTGCTTAAGGACCCCGTGGCCTTCCGAGCCTACGCAGAGTCCCCTAGCCCTACGCTACCAAAAGGACATCGAAGCCATAGCAAGAGCCTCGAGGGAGCTCACCGAGCCCCAGGTCCTCGCCGTAGCGTCATCAGACGAGTTGAACCCTGAGCCAACGAGCCGCCAACCATGGCTTGTGGACTACGAGGACCTGCCACCACCGCCGCCGACGCCAAGACACATTCGTCGGAGACACGGCAAGTGGCAAGTGTGGAACGTCATTAACCCCACTCCCACAAGCACGGTCAAAGTGGAGCCAGACGAGGCCGAACTTGAGCGTGACGAACCTCACACCAAGACATCAGAGGTAATGGACGTGGCAACAAGAATGGCCATGGCCAAGTCACGCCCGGTACCGAGATATGGATGGCAACACCTGCCGCCCTCCATAACGGACTCCCTCAACGCCCACCTAGGGCTGCCCTTCAAGCCGATGAAGGCTATGGTAGAGGAGACTCGATCGGAGGTCCCTAGTAGACCCACCAAAAAGGTTACCACGACCGCAGTCGTGGGTGCTCTCACTCGACAAGAAGGGCCGCAGCAAGCGACGTTCTGGAGGTGCCAGGACGTGCAAGCCCTATGGAACGTCGACTGGAGCAAAACGCCTGCCGAATGGATGAAGGCCCGAGGTGGCATGGATTGTCCACCGCTGACTGAAAGGTCTAAGCTCCTCTGGTCCAGGCGTCCTCCGAGAAAGACGGACCTAGAGACCCCAGGACTAGGGGCCTCCCTACGAAACCACTCACGAGAGAGGGAGCCGTACCCAACGGAGAGCAAGAAGGCCTGCTTCGAGTTCATTCGGAACGAGCATCGGAGGTTCGTGTCACACGGCGTTCTTATGTCTCTTCTGGACGGCCCAGAAAAGAAAGGAACGGACGTCGCCGTAATGGACTCGCCCGAGGGCCCTGAGGCGCCCGCTCCCTGTAACAAAGAAGCCGACGCCAACTACTCAGAGTGGCTCGATGACTGCTCGAACCATCGAAAGGGGACCCCAACCATAGCAGCAATGGTACGCTCTACAAGTTCCGACTCCATCATGGAGCAGGACGTCGCCCTTACCCCCAATATCAAAGACTACGCGGCAACCTCACTCTACGTCACCGATTTCCAAGTGTTCCGGCGAGCTCAGACTCGCAAAGGAGAAGACGAGAGCTACACAGTCGACACTGCCGTAGCCGGGAGAGTCCTGGCAGACACCGGAGCCGCACCTTCCATCGTCACCACGGAACTGCTGGAGAAGTTACCCCGCGACTGCCGAATCTCTAGAGACCCCCGCGCAGCAGTTGGACCCTTGAACGGTGCCGACGGTAACCCTCTCGTGACGCAAGGAAAAGTCAAGATTGACTTCTGCCTAGGCGGTCAACCTTGCCAACACGAGTTCACGGTGGTGCAAGGTAAGCCCCTCGTGCTACTAGGCAACGACTTTCTAGTGCCACGCAACGCAAAGATCAACCTCAACACCGACGGAGAGGGTAATGGAAGCATCACTTTGATCTCCCCCACCAGACAGGGGAACCAGATACACCACGGGTTCAATGTATCAAGCAGAGCTCGACCGCCCGATCGACTGGGCCCCATTAGGCCCACCGCCGAGAGAGGAGTAGCGTTAGTCGATCTCGCGCCGACAAAGAGCTCACCCAAAATCGGGACGGGCACCTCTGACGCCTCCGTGAGACGATGGGTACCCGAGCCCCAGAAACCCAATAACCTGACTATTGAGGCTTTCAAGGAAGAAGGCTGGAAGTTGGAAACGTCCGAGCACCTCCTCTACACCCACGAGGCCGTGGAGATTCCCCCTCAGAGCCGCATCTCCATTCGGGTTCGAGCGCCCCAGCAACTTCTAGAGCAGAAGGGTGTGCCGTCCTGCTTGGTGGATCGCCTCCGTCAGGTAGACAGCGAAGGTAACCTCGAGACCCGCCACGTACCACCGGTAGTCACGCGACTGACGACAATCCAAGACGGATACGTGGAGATCGAGTTAGTCAATGTCTCCAAGAAAAAGAAGTCCATCGCCGGCCTCAGCCCCTTGGCCATGCTGGACTCAGAGTACTACGTCAAGTGGAACCTCGACCCCACCAAGATGGTACCCGGCCAAGAAAGCCCAGATCCCCTCGACCAGTTGACCGAGGCTCAGACTAAGCTCCTCGATCAAGTGACGATCGATCCAGCAAACCGGCTGTCCGACGAGAAGAAAACTCAAGTGAGACGACTGCTGGCGGAGAACATCAGCGCCTTCGCCACCGACCCGAAGAACCCGACCAAGACTCACCTACTCGAAGTAGAGCTTCCTCTTAAGCCCAACGTCGCGCCTCACCGCCACGCGGCGAGTCGAGTAGGCGAAGAAGGTCGACAGATCATCGAGAAGCATGTCGAAGAGATGGAATCCCGAGGGATCATCCGAAAGTCCAACTCAGCGTGGGGCTCGAGGGTGGTCCTCGTCACCAAAAAGGACGGAAGCATCCGTTTCTGTGTGGACTACCGGGACCTCAACGCCAAATTGCAGCTACAGGACAGCCCGATCCCTCTTACAGTGGAAGCCCTAGATCGGCTCTCCTCTGGGAAGGGTTGCCCTTCGTCCCTGTTCCTGTCAACGCTAGACCTAGCGGCGGGATTTTGGACTCTACCCGTCAAGGAGTCAGACAAAGGTCTGACGGCCTTCGTGACCCATCGGCAGAAGTACGAATTCAACTACCTCCCGTTCGGAATCCAGAGTGGACCGTCATACATGGTCCGTCTGATGGATGCAGCCCTCCAAGGCCTAGCCTGGGAAACCTGCATGCCATATCTAGACGACGTCGGAGTCTGGAGCACCGGGATGGGTGACAACCTCCAGGAAAGAGAAGACGCCTCCTTCGAACAAATGATGACACGCCTCCGGGCGGTGTTCGAGAGGCTCCGATGGGCAGGGTTGTCCATGAAGGCCAGCAAGTGTATCCTCTTCGGAATCGAAGCCGAATACCTCGGACACGTGGTGAGCCGAGAAGGGCTCAAGATGGACCCGAAGAAGATCGAAGTCGTGAAGAACTGGGACATCACGGACATGAGCACGGTCACCAAGGTCCGCTCGTTCCTCGGTATGTGTTCTTACTACCGACGATTCATCGAGGGGTTCTCACGAGTAGCCGCCCCGCTGACTGACCTCACGAAGAACGGAGTCGACGTAGAAAAAGAGGCACAGACACCAGAATGCAAAAGAGCGATGCAGATCCTAGTCAAAGCGATCACGAGCGAGCCGGTAATGAGCACCCCTCGATTCGACCGCGAGTTCCTTGTCAAGACAGACGCGGCTAACAAAGAAGGGCTAGGAGGTGTGCTGAGCCAGGTCAACGATGAAGGCCGGGAAAAGGTCGTAGCCTATCACGGCCGACGCTTGAACAAGCACGAAAGAAACTACACCGTCACCGAGATCGAACTCCTAGCTGCAGTCGACTCCATAAAGCACTGGCGTCCCTACCTATGGGGTCGAGCTTTCAAGCTAATCGTCGATCACAGCGCCTTGCGCTGGCTTCACACGATGCGCGACACCATGGAAGGCGGCCCAGCGTCACGCCTAATGCGCTGGATCCTCAAGTTGTCGGAGTACCGCTTCCACGTGGAGCACAAACCCGGCAGCCTGCACAAAGACGCTGACGGAGTATCGAGGCTAGTAGCAGTGGCCAGCCGCCAGAAGTCGAGCACGACTATCACGGCTAGATCACGCCAGGCCGCGGCCCGAACGACGCAGACCACTGCCGAGGTGCAACTCAGCTACCTCGACACGGGAGCGCCCCCGCTGAAACAACTTCGGACGGAACAAGCCAACGACCCCGAGTGCGCCGAGATCATGGACTACCTGTCAGGCGACCTAGATGACGTCGCAGACGACCGAGATTTGAAACGCCTGGCCAAGCTCGTTAGGATGACAAGCAGCGGCACGCACAACCAGAAGAGAGCTGTGCACGTCCCGCGGGGCTGCGACGAAGACAACATGAAGGTCATCAAGCGAATGGCGGTGCATGACGGAGTCTTGTACCGAAGCCTGCATATCGAACGTGACTCCTCGGACGAAGAAAACGTCTCGCCCAACGATGGAGACCAGTGGGTCCCTTTCGTGCCGATCAAGATGCGGTCAGCACTGATAGCTGCCTTCCACGAGCGCATGGGACATGCCTCACGCGATCGAGTTCAGGGAGCACTCCAAAAGCGCTTCTTCTGGCCAAAGATGAGACAGGACATCGAAGACCACGTCTCAGAATGCCACGAGTGCACGCTCGCCAAGTACCCGACGACTAGGAACCGCGATCCAGTGGGCCCAGCCGTCGGGCGGTATCCCTTCGATATCCTATACACCGACGTACTCGACCTGGCCAACACGCATGACTACACGCCCGAGGGCGCAGGTTACCGCAAGCTAGTCGTGTTTGCTGACTCCCTGTCACGGTGGGTGGAAGCGGTGCCGACCCACGGAGAACCCACCGCTGCCGAATTCATGGACCTCTACCATGAACACATCGTAGCCCGGTACGGAGTCCCGAGGGCTATCGTATCCGACCGAGGTAGCAACCTCGTCGCCGCGCTCAACGCCGAAATCCTTAAGCAAACGGGCACGGACATGCGGGCATCCGCCGCCGAACACCACGAGGCTAACGGAGTAGTCGAGAGGTTCAACCAGACACTGCAGAACATGGCTCGCGCTAGCAATGAGGGAGGAGCCAACTGGAAGGACCACCTGCCCTTCCTCTTGATGGCTTACCGAGCCACGCCACACCGAGTGACCCGAGAGTCGCCGGCGATGATCCTATTTGGCCGCGAACTGAGACTCCCAGCCCAAGTAGGACAACCCGAGCCACCGCCCTCCACTCTACTACATGATGGCACAACCAAAGACGTCCGGGAATACGCCACGCGACTTCACAACCGCATGGTTTACGCCTGGAGGGCGGCCTACGAGGCGTCTCGGGAAGCGCAAGGTGGACAGGTGTCCGACACCACGGCACATGCCCTCCGAGGACATAGGATCTATCAGGTCAACGACCGAGTAGCTCGAAGACTCTACGGCGCGGCCAACGCAATGGCCCATAAGTACTCTGGCCCGTACCGCATCGCCAAAGTACTAGGCCACGGACGGTACAGACTGTCAGACCTTGAGAACCAGATCATTTACGATGAATTCGACGCGTCCAACCTCCGCCCGTACCGGACCCACACGGACGAAGAGGAGCTGAGCTCCGACGAGTACCTCGTGGAGTCGCTGCTGAACCGCCGAGTGGTACGTGGTCAGGTAAGCTACCTGGTCAAATACTTCGGGTACGCGAAGAATCTGGCGCAGTGGACGCCTCGAGAAGAACTCGAAAGACGCTGTGACGATCTCCTCGAAGAATATGACGCCAAGCAGCCCAAGCGCAAAAGTCCACCCAAGGCGAGGAAGGCCCTCGTACCTTTAGGACCCAGCCAAACGGCCCTAGTGCCAGAGCGGGCCCCGATGGAGCCTGTCGACTCACCGGAGTCCCACCTACCCGATCAAGCCCGTCTCGGAATGGGAGGATGGTCTTATGGGCGGAAAGTGAAGTCCAGAAGGTCCAAGGACATGAAGGTGGTATGGAAAGACGCCTCCCACTTCACGACCGAAGAGCTGGACTCGGAGAAATTCAAACTTCTGCGAGACCAAGCTCGAGCTGACGCTGAGGACGATGCAGACATAGCGGCTGTGTTCAGCCAAACCGACGCATACGAATCAGCTTACCCAGAAGCGGGGTTGTTCCGTGAATCTGGTCCTACTCCTGTGCGAGAGGAAGTCGTCAACGAATACGCCAGCCAAGTGTGGTTCGTGACCAATGACGACGCGATGTGCTTCCACCGAGTCAACGATGATCCGGCGATGCCGCGACTCGATACCTACGGAGGGAGAATGGAGCCGCACAGCAAAGAATCTTATGCAGATTATGCCGTGCGCAAGCTTGAAGAACAAGTAACCCTGCCAGGGTCCTGGATAGCGGCATTGAGACGAGCGGTGGCACTAGACCCAGAGGGTCAAGCCTGTGTCAAGCTCCGATCAGACGAACCAGGTGAACGACCTCGGACAGCAATCTGGTTCGTCCGCCTGACGGACCCTGAGGCAACAGATGGTCAACCCTCACTCACGCAGAGTGGGGGGACGGAAGTAAGGTCCGATACGATGATGTGGCGAGCCCACGGGGTGGTTCTGAGCAACCTCTCCTCATTCGACATGAAGTTGAACCCGTTGATTGCCGTTATGAAAACGCAATTAATACCCCTGTCATCTCGTGAACCTCGATGACAGAAGCGTCTTTGAACACCCTTGCTCATGTGGCCTGAACAACCACACGGATGATCAACGTAGGGTAAAACCTACCAGTTTCGCGAGCAAGGGCACAATAGCCGGTTCCTACCGTTGCTGTGGATCAAACAGTACTGATCGTTCAAACTAAGATGCGGGCAGAACGACCCGAAACCACGACACTGTTCCTGCAGGACAAGTGATCATTGAACGTCAAGGAGACGTCGAAGAAAGCGCGTCAAGAAGACGCACAAGAAAGACCGATGCCAAACAATGACGGCCTGTGGCCGCGCTGGCGTCGGGCGCGATCGACCCTACCACCAAGAGTATAGGGCTGGACCCAGCTATCTAGCTCGCCGGTGCTCTCGCCTAAGTAGGGGGATGTCGAAGCCTAGAGGGCTTTGACGGTGGGTGTCGATCCGCCTAAAACCTCAGTGTCAATTGATGGACACCGGGGTCCGCGACATCCATCGAGCTTCGATGGGGCGGTAAATTTCTACTTGACCTGGGGCGCGATGCGTCCTCTCTCCGTACACCTACGGGTGATCGGAGATCCGTGACTTCCATCAAGCCAAGCGGCTACGATGGGACGGTAAAAACAAGAGATACACCAAGAACGCAGTTTCGGAATAAGCACGCTGAGGCCGGCCTGGACTCGCGACCGCGCAGGGCGCGGAAGCTGAGCAAAGGCCGGTTGACCCCAGGGTCTCACGAAGCAATGCATCCGAGATGCTCATTTACCCCTTCCCCGATCGTGGGTTAACGCACGAGGGAGCGAAAAGGAGAATACAGCCTTCGCTTCCATGGGAGTACCCTCTCTACCCCAGCCCCTCGTCGGGCTTCAGAAGGGACGGGGGGAAAACCCATCGTGCGAGGAAGCGCTACAGTTTAAGTCAGGGCGAAAAGGCGAATGCACTTCGTCGCTTCGCTCATCGACGAAAGGCGGAGATAACATCTCGTGAGCATCCGAGCACCAATGCTGTAGAGACGGGCTCTAGGGGCGGCGCACGGGATTCTTAGCGGACGCCAATCAGCTGGCGTTCGCTGAGAATCCCATTTCGAGTGAGTCGACGGAGTTTGACGTTGCTTAGTAGCAACGCAAGCCGAAACTTCCAATCGA
>CESJ01020016.1_pt1 | contig 13107 bp, 12 predicted proteins | sample 356311 | NCBI WGS metagenome assembly CESJ01 (sample SAMEA2621487, study PRJEB7988) | marine metagenome | biome: marine biome (ENVO:00000447); feature: surface water layer (ENVO:00002042); material: "saline water (ENVO:00002010), including plankton (ENVO:xxxxxxxx)" | depth 5 m
CTCGATCCAAAATGTATGAAACTTGACTCCATTCGTAAACATGACATTTTAAAGCCGTACTAACACGGAGTCTCATTGTGAATTTCCCTAAAGCTTCCATTAAGCTCGGATTGGCTTTTGCTGTATTGGCATTCTCAGCTCTTGCTCAAGGCACCTTTCAACCCATCCAGTTGGCAGGTACAGTCTTGGCCTACAATAAGACTGGATTATCTTATGGCGCTCGTGGCTGTATCAAGGACTTTTCTCAAACTGCGGCTAAGACAGGGTTTGCAGCTAAGGGTGAAGTTTTGGTCGAGCTCAACGACCAAGCAGCAGCTTTAGTCGTCAAAACAGCTAAAGCGCGAGTCAGCGATCTTGAAGCCGCCGTAGCGGAACGCGACTTTGCAATAACAGCTGCGACCGCAGACATCGCCCGGATCAAAGAAGAGATGGATTTTGTGGGCCGTGAGTTCGATCGCACACAAGTATTATTCAAGCGTGGACTAGTCAATGAGACGACTTTAGAGACTATTGAACGGCGCAAGCTTGATGCGACCTTCACAGTTGAACGTTCAGAGGAAACACTCAAAAGGGCCCAATCTGCAAAAGTGCGCGCAATCATTGCTTTAGATATTGGAAAATTGGATGTCCAAGCTCGTGAATTGGATCTAGAAAATTTGACTATACACGCTCCCTTTGGCGGTGTGTTATTAAACTTCAAACCCAATATTGGTGAATGCGTATCCCAAGGAGAGCTTGCAGCGCAAATCTATTCATCAGACGAGAAAAGTGTTGAAACATTTGTGTTCATGGATCGACTTTTGGACGCAGAATCTGTTGGAGTAATAGTAGGTAATCCTGTGAATGTGATCCGAAGCAACGGTAGTGCCTGCCAGGGTGTATTTTCATTGGTTGGGACAGAGGCGAATTTGGAAACACAAAACGTAAAAATTACGATCGATCTGGATGCAACTTGTGCTCCAACAATGTTCCTAAACGAAGCAGTTGAAATCGAAACTTTATCTAAAGACAGGTAAGACAGACACTTTTAAAAATAGAGGTATTGTCGATCTAAAATTATTGGATCATCGCCCTTGAAGAACGATCTATCTTTTAGTGCAATCTTCTTTACTTAAGGCGCTACCTTGCTGAGCCTGCAAGTCAACTCCCGCTTCAGATGGTAAAGCTTTTTTAAAATTAGTGAGTATTACCTGTTTTTTATACTAGCAGGTCAAGATTTAATGGCCCCTAAAGCGCAGCATATCCTAACCTCAATTTGAGTTTAAATATGCCAGGCACACCTACGATTTTATCACAAAAAAATGAACGAGTAACACACGATCGCAATCGCAATCGATTAAATATAAATCATCTTCCAAGCACTGCCTTTTCCACGGTGGAATCCCAGCCGAGGAACCATTTTCCTTGATATTGGATTACCGGGCGAGCCATGAGCTTAGGACGTGCAGAAATTTGAGCTTCAGATTCAGAATTTTTTAACCAATCATTTAGACTACGGTAGTCATTGGTCGTGCGGTCAACCAAGCGATCACCAAATTCATTAAGTAATTCATTCAATTCCGACTCACTCAAGGGATCAGAACGAACATCACGAAACTCAATTTCTATACCTTCAGCCTCAAGCGTTTTGCACGCTCTTTGACAGACAACACAGGTGCTTAATCCATAAACCTTCATCCCACCGTCTCCTCTAATATAACCGTTTCTGGGCTCAATTGGTAGCAATTCTACGCTTTGTTAGGCATTTAATCTATCGCAAGTTCGGTAACTTCTCGTCTGAATGGGAGCGCATCCCCAATGTCGTCACCGTCCAATTCTCGAGCATAGCGGTGGCCCGCATATGTCGCCCAAGCGATTGGGCCAGGTGCATTTGCATCCCCAATCAGCTTGACCGTTTTAATACCAGCATCAGCCCATTCTCCCTCACGCGCTTTAAGATCATTGTAGACCCTGTTGTTTTCCAGCTTGGACGTCACCAACACGACAGCATCACATCCAATAGGCTGGGCTAGATCAGTAAATACACAGTTGGTCTCAATGTAATCTTTACCGATAGCTGTCACACCACGGTTAAGCTCAATTTTAACACCCATTTGTGCTAAACGGCGGTGTATCTCATGTTGCTCCAAGGTGTTTAGTGTCCACTCACTGACATAGGCCGCCGGGGTGACCAATGTCACACTGCATCCTTTTTGAATCAAAAGTTCGGCAATAACGCCACCCATGTAATAGTGATCATCATCAAAAATGACGATATGGCCAGTCGGATTGACCTCTCCCATTAAATCATCAGGCGTATAAATTTTCATCGCATCATCAGTTGGGAAAGGTACTACATGCTGCCGGGATACACCGTCGCGCCGCCATGAAGCACCCGTCGCAATACAAATATTTTCAAACCCAAATTCAAGAATACTTTCTGCATCCAACGCACTTTCAAAATAACTTTCAACATTTGCCTTTTGGCTGATCTGATACTCTCTGTAGTCGGCAACCCGTCCCCAAGCACTTAGGCCTGGAAGATGGCGTTCACGGGCCACGCGACCGCCTAATACCCTGCTGGCCTCAGCCAGAGCCACTTCATATCCACGTTCGGCCAATGCTCGTGTAGCCTCAAGCCCTGCTGGGCCTGCACCAATCACCAATGCATTGCTACTCACACCCTTGGCGTTCATCCGCTCTGGATGCCAACCTTTACGCCACTCCTCCATAAAAGTAGGGTTTTGAGTACAACGGCTGATCGACATAGTCATATCACCTGTGACACAAATATTGCATCCAATACACTCACGTATATCTTCAATGCGGCCTTCATCAATTTTATTTGGTAAAAAGGGATCAGCGATTGAAGGGCGTGCACAGCCGATAAAATCAAGTGTTCCACTGTTTATCATTTTTACCATAACGTCTGGACTAGTGAAGCGACCTACCCCAACAATAGGTCGGTCTGTGAGCTCATGTATCCCCTTAACCAAATCATGCTGTGCCGCCTCTTCCTTGAAGCGCGATGGGCCAGAGCAGTCTTCCCAAGTGCCTTGTGCCAAATCCCACAGGTCAGGTAAATTTTGGTTCATCTCTACAAATTCACGCACTTCAGCGTTAGAGAACCCCAAATCTCCAATGGTTTCATCCAAGGAAACTCTCAGAGTGATACCCATAGTATCGCCAATGGCATCTCGCATGTCCGATACAACTTCATTCACAAAACGTGCTCGGTTTTCGAGGCTACCGCCGTATTCATCAGTCCGGTGATTTGTTGCTCGACTCAGGAAATGCTGGAAGATCCCAAAACCATGGGCACCATACAAACAGATCAAATCAAACCCTGCCTCCTTGGAGCGCTTTGCTGCGTTCACAAACCAACGACGCAAGTCTCGTATATCCTTTTTATCGAGGGCACGAGCCTGCACGGGATCATTGGTGAAAGTTCGAATAGGCTGCGCTGAGACCGCCAATGGGACCTCTTTAGTATACAGATTGGGACCATTTACACCGGAATAGGCTAATTGAATACCAGCCAATGCCCCATGTTCCTTCATAGTCTCAGACATTTTTCGTAACATTGGGATATCTTTATCTTCCCAAAGACGCAGTTCGATAAATGGAGTGATTTCAGAGGTGTGATGCATTTCACATTGTTCAGTGAAAATTACGCCCCACCCACCTTCGGCTTTTGATCCACGCATCGCAGCTGCAGCAGATGGGTCGCGGTAACCCCCTCCGTTGCAATGAGGCACTTGATAAAAACGGTTTTTAGCCATAACGGGACCAATTTTCATCGGCTCAAAAAGAATATCGTAACGAGGATCACGCACAGTATTTACTCCTATTTACTTCTCGCTGTTAGCGGATCATGCCAGACTAATGGGGTAGGCTAAAGTAACGGTTCTAAAATCATGACTTAGGCTATGCTTAACTTTTCTGTAGCAACTGGAAGGCCTGGGTAACCCCAATTCGAAAGGGTTTCAGTCGCATTATTTATAAAGGCATCAACGGATAAAATGCTTCGCGCGCCCTTGGTTAAAACGAAGCCCAAGCGCATCGGACGTTGGGTGCCTTCAAGCGGAATATAGCATAATTCTTGCCCATCTGGTGATAGATCCGAGTGCGGCCGAATATTAGCAACAGAGAACCCAAATCCATTAGCCACAAGAGAACGCATGACAGCCATATCCCGCGTTCGTTCAACAATATTGGGTGTGCAGCCAACCCGTTCAAATACACTCATAAAATAAGTACGGCTCATGGGTAGATCAAGCAAAACCATGGGAAATTCTACCAGAGTTTCAACAGAAACGGTCTCACATTGCGCCAAAGGATGATCTGCTGCAAATACGGCATAAAGAGGTAATGAACGCAGCGGTATGAATTCTAAATCAGGCGGAATCTCCAAGTCATAAGTCAGCGCAATATCAATATCAGCATGGCGCATTTTCTCGATAAGAGTTTGCTGATCACACTCGATTTGCGACACCTGGACATCCGCATATTGGGCGTGAAACTTGCGCCGGATAGCTGGGAGCAACACTTGTGCAAAAGTCAAAAGGCACCCAATACTTAGAGGACCTTGAACGTTGCCAGATATCGCTCCCGCAAGGCGGTTCAAACTATCAGCTTCAGCCAGAACTTTTCGTGCCTGTTCCATAAATTGCTTGCCCGGCTGTGTAAGGCTTAGTCCATGTGCATGTTTTCGTACAAATAAGGGCAGTCCAAATTCTTCTTCAAGTTGCGAAATCGCAGCGGAAATTGAGGGTGATGACACATTGACCTGCATACTCGCCTGCGCAATTGAGCCGTTTTCGCCAACGCTGACGAAGTATTCCAATTGCCTTAGGGTAAAACGTAAAGTCATTATCGATTTATGCTCTGTCCCACTAAAACTTCAAGCCTCTATTACGGCATACCTTCTGTGTCATTTGTTTCATTTACACGCATCTTTAAAAGACTTTTTTGTGGCGAGCACTAATATCCATTTATTTAACTCAAAGAGTACTTGATCCAAGTCGTTTTTAGCGCTGTGTATTTGTCAAAACTATGTAACGATAAATCACGGCCAAAACCAGATTGTTTCATCCCACCGAATGGCGTTTGCGCGCTGAGTGCGTCAACCGTATTCACGGAAACAGTTCCCGCCATCAATCGATCAGATACCCGCAAGGCACGGCTCAAATTGGCAGTCCAAACAGACGCAGCAAGGCCATAGATACTATCATTTGCCATACTGACGGCTTCTACTTCAGTGTCAAAAGGTATAACTGACAAAACCGGCCCAAAAATTTCATCACGCGCGAGGGGATCATCATGGCTCACATTGTCAAAGATCGTTGGCTGAACAAAGCACCCTTTGCCATCGACCTTCACCTGCGCACCCCCTGTTACAAGATTGGCAGTTTGCTTACCCGCCTCAACAAAACACATAATACTCTCTGTTTGTTTTCTATCCACAATAGCGCCCATTTTGGACGCCGGATCTAACGGATTACCCGGTTGCATTGCTTGCGCCCGCTCAATGAGTTTTTCTACAAATTGATCTTTGACCGACCGCTCAACATAAAGTCGAGAATTTGCAGAGCAAACTTCTCCTTGGTTAAAGAAAATTCCCAACGCTGCCATGTCAGCTGCGGCATCAAAATTTTCACAATCAGCAAAAACAAGATTTGGGCTTTTGCCACCAGTTTCGGGCCAGATTTGTTTCAAGTTAGATTGTCCAGAATATTCCATGAATTTCTTACCAATCGCTGTTGATCCAGTGAAGGCAACACAATCAACATCCATATGTAAGCCTAGGGCCCGGCCCGCTGTATGGCCGTAACCAGGCACAACGTTGAAAACACCGTCTGGAAGGCCAGCCTCACTCGCAAGTTCCGCAAGACGGAGAGCTGACAAAGGGGACTGTTCTGCCGGTTTCAAAACAACTGAATTCCCCGCAGCCAAAGCAGCGGCAACCTTCCATGTGGCCATATCCAGCGGAAAGTTCCAAGGGGTCACTGCCCCGATCACACCCAATGGCACTCGAGCAATGATTGCCAAATCTCCTGGACCGTTTGGCGCTACTTCATCATAAATTTTGTCAATCGCCTCAGCGTACCACTGAAAGAAATGCGCGGATCCCGGCGCATCAATAGTTGCCGCATCCATGACTAATTTTCCCATATCAAGACTATCCAGCAAAGCAAACTCTTCTAGGTTTTCACGAATAAGTTCAGCTAGTTTCAGGAGAATCACTTTGCGCTCTGCCGGCGCCGCACGTGACCAACTACCAACTTCAAATACTGTTCTTGCAGCATGTACGGCACGGTCCACATCTTCCATATCGCAGGACGCTACATTTGCCAAAAGACCATCGGTTGCTGGATTTATAGATTGGAATACCTCACCAGAGGCGGCATCCACAAACTTGCCTCCAATAAAAGCTTTGTTCCGCAATCTTAGGCCAGAAGCGCGTTCGGTCCAATCAGCTTTTGTATAATCTAGCACTTTGGTACTCCTTTTTTATGTTCCAGATTTCATTCGTCCCCAGGAACTCCATAGGATGGTGCATCTCGCGGATCGATAGCACGTTGGACGTAAGCGTCCATTTGAGGTTTGTAGACATTCCATGCTGCAGCTACGGTTTCAATTGGGCAATCATCTGTCCAATCACAACGTAGTTCTGCCACCGGCCACGCCAATTTATCCACCATTAGCATCCCTGCAGAATGCAAGGGTCCAGCCTCTCCACCTGCGGCCAATCCCGCGCGCATCGCAACAATTAGGCGATCTCCAAGATGGCCAGAGCTTTCAAGAAATCCATTTACAATAGCCCGTGGAACAAGGTCATTCGCCAGCATGTTACCTCCAGAGGCTACGTCCATACCTTGAGCCTGCGTCCAAATTCCAAGTGAATTAGGACCAGAGTGGATCGCGGTTGCACCCTCTACGTCAACAGCCAAGACCTGACGGTATTCAATGAACTTTCCTTGCGCTTTGATGTATTCAATTGCTTCAGCTGACCCCATCCCACTTTGCATCAAATCGAGCGCCAATGGGCCCAAAGTAGGGTCAGTTACATTTTGCGACGCAACTGCGCCAACCCCTGCACGCGCGAAGGCACAACGTGCCGCGACCGCAGGTGACGATGACGATATAGCTAAGCCAAACATGCCGGTCTCAGCACAACGAGCTACCAGTGAAAAAGTCATTCCGGGATCACCGCAGTACCATCAATCTCAACAAGCCATTCTGGTCGAGCCAAGGCTTGCACGACGAGACCCGTAGAAACAGGGTGCACACCTTTGATGTACTCGCCCATTGTTCGATACACGGCCTCACGATGGCGTACATCAGTTATGTAGACTACTACTTTGACCAAATGTTCCATTGACCCGCCAGCCTCTTCAATTAGCTGACGAATGTTTTGCATCACTTTATGTGTCTGCTCAACGGGATCATGGCTCATAATATTTTGAGCATCATCAAGGTTCTGCGGACATTGACCACGCAGCCAAACTGTCTTGCCGCCTTGGGTCACAACGGCCTGGCAAAGATCATTATCTAGGCTTTGCTCTGGGTAAGTTTTTGCAGTGTTAAATTTTCGAATTCGAATGTGCGCCATTCTGGCTCCTTAATTAGCTTTGAGATCCTATTTATGGATTACTCTGCGCCGGCACTAACAACCGCCGCCTCACCGTTATAATCTGCATAAGCACGTTGGATAGCAATTTGATCAGCGACGAATTTGGCGTCATGCCAAACACCCCATAGAAAAGTTGAACCGCGGCGCGATTGCCATGGAAGACCTAAAAAATATAAACCAGGCTCTTTAGAAACACCCCGTTGATGAATTGGAGCGCCTTTCTCATCAAATGCATCAACTTTAAGCCAGCTAAAATCCTGCTTATAGCCCGTTGCCCAGATAATAGTTGTGACATTCTCGTCAGCAAGATTCAAACTACGCAAAGGATTACTCAGGCTTGAGGGTTCAGGCCAAGCCTTGCGTGCTTCAGGCTCTAAGGGCAAATCAAGCCCACTCGCTAAAACATAGGCATCAGCGGCATCCAACATGTCTGCATAGTTTTTATCGCCAGCAGCAATATTCATGCTGGCATCATCAGCAAAAGAAAGGGTTCCATCTAAAAAGCTCTCAGTGCGACCAACCAGCATCACACCCTCACTGGCCAAACGCCGAAAATCCATCGTACTGCCACCATATGCTCCACTTACAGAAATGGTGACGTGTTCAGTTCCCGGTTTTTGCGCCGCTAAATCCCAAAGGCCTAAAACACCTAACCACCAAACAAAATCACGATTGCGATACCTGCGAGGTGGGCGGTCATGTGGACCAACTGAAAGAACTACCTTGCGGCCTGCCCTATTTAATTCATCGGCAATTTGCGCTCCTGACGAGCCAGCACCCACAACCATGACTGCCCCTTCAGGCAGTTGTTTTGGGTTACGGTATTGGGCAGAATGTATCTGTTTAATACCGAGTTTCTCAGGTACTATCGACGGAATAATAGGTTGCTGAAATGCCCCCGTAGCCGATACGATCCGCCTTGCTTCGATCACACCTTGAGTTGTCTCAACGTGAAAGCCGGCGCGTTCAATAAAGGGTCGAGCGCTTAAAACTTCTACGCCCGAACGTACAGTCGCATTCACCATTTCGGCATATTCTTCAATATACGCTACAACACGCTCTTTACCTACAAATTCATCCGGCGCGTTGCCCTTAAATTCTAGGTTCGGAAAACGGTCATGCCAGACAGGACCATTTGTCATCAAAGCATCCCAACGGGATGTCCGCCAAGCCTCAGCAATTCGACTTTTTTCCAACACCAAATATGGAATACCTTGCTTGCCCAGGTGCTCACTTAAAGCGATCCCCGCCTGCCCAGCGCCTACTATCAGGGTATCTATTATTTCAACTGACATTTTGAGGTCCCAATTACTGAGTATAGCTAGTCAGATTTACCACCACACCACGATTTCTACTAACTATCCCTATTTTTGAGTAAATATAAAAGAATAGAATTCGTCACCTTTGCTTAGGTAATAGCTAATTGTCATAAAAATGACCAAGTTTTCGCCTAAGTCGGAATTCGCAAAATACGATTTTTTTTTGTGTAATCCAGAGCATAACTTCATCCCAACATGTGATAATCGTTATCTATAATCTACAGCCTTTAAGATGAGGTGACAGATTGTAATGTGATCGCTAGGCTTAGAACGGATAGGGGATTCAAAGAATGAAGGACCAAACGGACATTGCCGTCGAAGTACAAACCGCTGTAAAGCGTTATGGCAACTTTACGGCCTTGCACCGAATATCCCTCAGCATCCGTGATAATGAATTTTTCACATTGCTTGGGCCATCTGGCTGCGGCAAAACCACCCTTCTTCGGTTGATTGCTGGATTTGAAGATGTGTCTGAGGGTCAAATCTATTTGTTTGGAAATGAAATCGATACGCTTCCACCCCACAAACGCCCTGTGAATACAGTCTTTCAGAATTACGCCTTATTCCCTCACATGTCAGTTTTACAAAATGTTGCGTTTGGTCTTGAGATGCAAGGAAAATCATTGAGTAAAGCGCGGAAACGTGCCGGAGAAATGCTTGAATTAGTCCAACTATCTCAGTACGCAAATCGAAAGCCTGCACAAATGTCAGGCGGGCAGCAACAGAGGGTTGCCCTAGCCCGTGCCCTTGCCCCACAGCCAAAAGTATTGCTGCTGGATGAACCTTTGTCAGCTCTTGATCTAAAGCTGCGAAAAGCCATGCAGCTGGAACTTAAGCACATTCAGCGTGAGACTGGGATTACTTTCATCTTTGTCACCCATGACCAAGAAGAGGCGCTCACAATGTCTGATCGAATTGCAGTCATGTCGAATGGAGCACTACAACAACTCGGAACCCCCAGGGATATTTACGAACAACCCCACAATATGTTTGTAGCCGATTTCATCGGTGATACTAATCTGCTTGAGGTTACTATTGAGGCGATCTCAGACGGGGATGCTAAGTGCCGTGTCGATGATAGTCACACGTTAATATGCCCCGCAGTTGAAACTGTTGCAGTGGGCGCGCGCCTTCACCTATCCATCCGGCCTGAGCGACTGTTTTTGACAGAGGAGGCAAGCGCGAACCAGAGCTTTAAGGGAACAGTCGTCGACAATATATTTATTGGGACAGATATCACAACAATCATAAAACTGGAAACCGGATCTCAAATAATGGTGCGAACATCAAACTCCGACAGGGGCAGCAAGCGCATCATCGACGTAGGGCATGATGCTTTCGTCAATATGGAATTAGGCGCCGCACGTCTACTGGCCGACTAATGGCGAATGGCGACAGCAACTTAGGTGGATCATCCGCTACTGACGTCTATAGTAAAGCTCGCCATTGGTTATTGATGCCGTCTTGGGCAGTCCTGGGAACTTTTGTACTTGCACCTGTTTGCGTCATGTTAATCTATTCCTTCTTAACAAAAGAATTTCGTGGTGGCGTCATTTGGGATTTTTCCCTTGCCGCTTATGACCAGTTCTTTTTTGACCGAGGGCTGTTCGGCGATGGTGACCCAACATTACAATGGACCTATATAACAATATTCTGGCGTTCTATTTGGCAAGCAGGTTTAGCAACAATACTAGCATTACTAATTGGGTTTCCAACGGCTTATTATATAGCAACCCGACCCGAAAATACGCGCGCTCTATGGATCTTTTTGATCACCATCCCCTACTGGGTGAATCTACTCATTCGAACCGTTTCGATGAAATTTCTGTTACGTGACGAAGGCCCTCTCAATGATTTACTCATAAGCACCGGCCTTATTGATGACCCCCTGCGTATTATCAATACGAACTTGGCAGTACAGTTAGGGTTATTTTATAGCTATCTACCTTTCATGGTTTTACCGATCTATGCCTCTGTTGAGCGGTATAATTTCACTATGTCAGAAGCTGCGGCAGACCTTTATGCTTCGAAATGGAATACGTTGCGCCGTATTGTTCTACCTGCCGTGAAACCGGGTGTCGTTGCGGGGTGCATTTTGGTATTTGTACCGAGCTTAGGAGCCTTTCTTGCACCTGATCTTCTAGGTGGTGCAAAAAACTTTATGATCGGTTCCTTAATTGAGGAACAGTTCAAAGGAAACGCAGGAAACTGGCCCTTTGGCGCTGCCGCTTCGATGATACTATTGACCTTGGTCATGACAGTCTTGCTTATCCTAGCGCGACCACAACGCAGCGCGGGGGCAAAAACATGAGCCCCACCACAGACGTGAAGACTTATTCAGGTTTCAGACTGGCAACAATTTTTTGTATGGTGATACTCTATGCACCACTTATAGTAGTAACTATCTATTCATTTAACGCATCAAACTCTATCACTGTTTGGAAAGGCCTGTCGTTCCGATGGTATGTGGACGTATTTATTGGCCCCGAAAGTACTAAGTTCAAACAAGCAGCTTTAAATTCATTTTCTATCGCTTTCATTGCAGGCACTTTGGCCACATGCATTGCCACAGCGGCTGCAACAGCAATAGTACGAGGCGGTCGATACCGACTGCGGGCTCCCTCCTTAGGCCTTATAACACTCCCAATCATGGTCCCTGAGATCGTGCTTGCTGTGGCAACATTAATCTTTTTTAATTCTATTGGATTTACGCGCGGCTATCTTACGATTCTCATTGCACACACTGCATTTTGTATTCCCTTTGCGTACTTGCCTATTCAAGCGCGGATGCAAGGGATCGAGGACAGTTTTGAGCATGCGGCTATGGATTTATATGCCACTAGGTCGCAAGCGTTCCGACGTATACTTTTTCCACTGATGTTGCCTGGCATCATCTCAGGCTTCTTGCTGGCCTTTATTGTCAGCCTCGATGATTTCATCATCACCAACTTTGTTAAAGGGGCAGGTATTGAAACCCTCCCAACAGCGATCTTTGGCTCGGTGAAACAAGGGCTTAAGCCCAATATCATGGCGATCTCTACGATGCTTCTATGCCTCTCGATCGTGATGGTGACAATTTCCTACTTCATATCGAAGTGGGATAAAACAAAGTAAAAACAAGGAGTTATATAAATGAAACTTATGACAAAAACTGCTATGGCCTTAGCCTTGATAGCGAATTCTGCTGCTGCGAATGGCGAACTCGTAATCTATCACTGGTTTGAGTATATGCCCGCAGAGTTGCTTGAAAAGTTCACAGCTGAAACAGGAATATCAGTCACCATGGATACGTTCGACTCGAACGAAGCCATGCTCGCATCACTGAAAGCCGGCGGCATGGGCACTTATGACGTTGCCGTACCAGGTGATTATATGGTTGCCATTATGGCAAATCAGGGCTTGCTCGATACGATTGCAGACGGAGAGCTATCCAACAAAGGAAATATCTCACCCGCATGGGCAGACCCTTCTTTTGATCCAGGCCGCAAACATTCTATTCCTTATCAGTGGGGCTCAACATCCTTTTCGGTCAACACTGATGATTATGCTGGTGACATAAACACAACTGATATTCTGTTTAATCCGCCAGCTGAGCTTTCAGGCAAAATTAATATGCTCGACAGTCAAGGCGAAGTAATGGCTCTCGCATCACTACACATGGGCTTCCCACAATGCTCAAGTGATAGAGAGCAATTACAGGCCCTAAATGATATGCTAGAGGAGGCAAAAAAGCATTGGGCGTCGTTCAATTCAGACACCGCACGTGAAGTTTTAGTATCGGGAGATGCATCTGTTGGAATGATCTATGACGGTTTCAGCGCAAAGGCCCGCGAAGAGCGCGCCTCCATTAAATACGCCTTCCCAACACAAGGCTACGTTGTTTGGATGGATAACGTTGTCCTCTTAAATGACGCCCCAAACCGCGATAGCGCAATTGCGTTCATGGACTTCATGCTTGTACCAGAAAACATAGCGGCAGTTTCAAATTATGCGCGTTATGGCTTGGGTGTCTCAGGCGCCGAAGAATACCTTGATCCCGCATTGGCAACATTGCCAGAATCAAACCCACCAGCAACAGCAGGCGACGGCGCGTTTATCGAAGTTTGCGACCAAGAAACACAAACAATATATGACCAAATTTGGACGAACCTTAAAAACTAAGCTAACGTTGGT
>CESJ01012200.1_pt1 | contig 13078 bp, 10 predicted proteins | sample 356311 | NCBI WGS metagenome assembly CESJ01 (sample SAMEA2621487, study PRJEB7988) | marine metagenome | biome: marine biome (ENVO:00000447); feature: surface water layer (ENVO:00002042); material: "saline water (ENVO:00002010), including plankton (ENVO:xxxxxxxx)" | depth 5 m
TCTAATTCTATTTTTAAACTTATTAAAGAATTAGCTGAATTCGAAAATGAATCAAACTCGGTTCATATCAATGTTGAAGATATTGAAAATGACGGCTTTGGATCTGCTCCTAAATTTAAATGTTTTGTTGTTGAAAAAGATAATTATATTATTGGAATGGCACTATATTATCCCCGCTACTCAACATGGGATGGACAAACACTTCATCTTGAAGACTTGATTGTAAGTAAAAATCATAGAGGTAAAGGAGTTGGAAAACTACTATATACTGCATTTATAAATGAGGCTTTAAAAGCAGGATTAAAAAGGGTTGAATGGAATGTTTTGGATTGGAATGAAGGTGCTATTAAGTTTTATGAAAGCACTGGAGCTAAAATTTTAAAAGATTGGAGAACAGTTCAGATGTCCATAAATGGAATGATTAAATTTATTAGTTCAAATAATAAAAATTGAAAATATTTAAGTTTGGAGGAGCCTCTGTTAAGGATGCGGACGGAGTTCGGAATTTACTAAAAGTTTTAAAAACTGTCGACTACAATAATACAGTAATTGTTATTTCTGCTATGGGAAAGACTACTAATTCCCTTGAGAAAGTGGTAGATTCATATTTAAAAAAAAATAAATATTTAGGTGAATATTTATTTGAAATTGAAAATTTTCATCAAATAATAGCAACAAGTTTATTTGATTCAGAGTTGTCAAGAATCAGCTCTTTAATTAAAAATATTTTTAAAGATTTAAAAATATTTTTATCTACCAATAAATCACAAGAGTATAGTTTTATCTATGATCAGATAGTTTGTTATGGAGAGATTTTATCTACCACAATTATTCATAATTTTCTTGCATCTAACCAAATCAATAGTATTTGGTTAGATGCAAGAGAATACATAAAAACAGATAGTTATTACAGAGACTCCAATTTAGACTGGGATATAACTATTCAAAAAATAAAATCTAAGATTAAAAACAACAATACTTATATTACCCAGGGTTTTATTGCTAGTGACTCAAATAACTTCACTACAACTTTAGGAAGAGAAGGATCTGATTACTCTGCATCTATTTTTGCATATGCTCTAAATGCAACTGAAGTAACTATATGGAAGGATGTTGCAGGAGTTTTAAATGCTGATCCAAGATATTTTTCAGAGACAACCTTATTGGACTATATTTCATACAGAGAAGCAATTGAATTAGCTTTTTACGGCGCATCAGTTATCCATCCAAAAACTCTTCAACCATTACAGCGTAAAGAAATCCCACTTTATGTAAAGTCATTTTTAAATCCAAAAGCAAAAGGGACAACAATAAAAAAAGAAAGTTTTTTAGCTCCTTCAATACCTTGTTTTATATTAAAGCAGAATCAAATCTTTTTAAGATTATCTTCATTAGATTTTTCATTTATTATTGAAGATAATATTAGTGACATCTTTAAGTTGTTACATTTATATCAAATGAGAGTAGAGTTGATACAAAATTCTGCGATTAGTTTTTCTGTTTGTATTACTAATAAGTATGATCGTTTAAATGAATTAGTTTCTCAACTTAAGCATAGATTTAAAGTTGAGGTTAATAATAATGTAAGCTTATATACTATTAGACACTTTGATCAAAAAGCAATTGAAAAGATTAAAAAAAATAAAAAAAAAATTATTTTAGAGCAAAGAACTCAAGATACAATTCAATTTATAACTGACTAATTTTGTTTAAAATAACCTTTGAAAGTTTTTCATAGCTTTCAATTGTCAATCCTGCAACATGAGGGCTTAAAATAACATTTTCACTATTAATCAAATACTCAATTGGTTTAGGAAAAGATTTTCCTGCAAAAATAGAATTAAACGAACTAGACTCATACTCTAAAACATCTAATCCTGCCCCAAGTATTTTTCCACTTTTCAATCCTTTAACTAAATCTTTAGTAACAACTGCAGTTCCTCTCGAAGTATTTATTAGCCAAAAAGGATTTTTCATTTCTGAAATAAATTTTAAATTAACCATTCCTTCGGTAAGTAATGTTTGAGGTATATGTAAGCTAAGTATTTGGGCTTCATTTTTAATTCTTGAAAGATCAACTTGCTCAGCATTTTTATCTCCAATATTTTTTTTAATATCATAGAAAATAACCTTAGCATTAAATCCTTTTAATTTTTTTGCCAGACTTTTTCCCATGTTTCCATAACCAATTATTCCAAAAACTTTATTCTCTATTTCATTGCCTCTAGAAACTTCTCTATTCCAAATACCATTTTGTATGTTTTTATGAGATAAGATCATTTTATTCATTAAACATAAAATCATTCCAATAACATGTTCTCCAACAGCAGTTCTATTTCCTTCTGGAGCAGATAGTACTTTTATGCCACTTTTTTTAGCAAAATCAACATCAATATTTTCAAGTCCAGCACCTACACGTGCAATTAATTTAAGATTTTTAGCATTAGTTAGAAACTCTTTATCTATTGGAAATCTACTTCTAATAATTAGAATATCAAACTCATGAATAATTTTTAAAATTTCTGATTTTGATTCTAAAAATAATTTAATATTTTCATGACCTGATGATTCTAGACTTTCAATTAAAATAGGGTGGTTTTCATCTACATGCAGTATTTTCATATTAAAAACCTAAAATAATTTTTGCTATATAAAAAAATAAAAATATTCCAAAAATATCGTTAGAGGTAGTTATAAATGGACCAGTTGCTATTGCTGGATCAATACCTTTTTTGTTTAGCACAATAGGAGTGAAGGTTCCTATAAGAGCAGCAACTATAATAACACTCATCATTGATAATGCTATTGTAAGACTTAGTTTTAAGTCTTGATTTATAATTTGGCCAAATATTATTAAAAGTATAGATAGTGTGAATCCATTAATTAGACTTAATCCTACTTCTTTGACGAGCCTTGAAAGTAGAGATCCTTTCAAATTATTATTTGCTAAACCTTGAACAATTATTGCTGAAGACTGAACACCTACATTTCCTGCCATTGCAGCTATAAGAGGTATGTAAAAAAATAGACTTCTTAAATCAGGTCTTGTCATTATAACTTCAAATTCTTTAAGTATAAAGACACTTCCAAGACCGCCTATAAGCCCAAGGAAAAGCCACGGAAGACGTGCTCTTGTATGTTCAAGAATTGTATCATCAGCTTCTACATCTGATGCTATACCTGATGCAAGTTGATAATCTTTCTCAGCTTCATCTTTTATTAAGTCTAAAATATCATCAATCGTAATTCGTCCAACTAGCTCTCTTTTTTTATTTATAACTGGGATAGCTTCTAGATCATATTTTGTCATAATTTTTGCAACTTCTTCTCCATCCTGATCAACTGTTACGAAATCAACTTTTGAAATATAAATATCTTTTACTTTATCTTCAGAATTTGCAGTTAGAAGGTCTTTTAAAGATAATCTACCTTTAAGTCGATTGTTACTGTCTATTACATAGACTGAATGTATTCTGGTTACCTCTTCTGCTTGACTTTTAATAGTATTTAAACACTTTAAAACACTTAAATTTTCTTGAACTTTAACCAATTCTTTTGCCATTAAACCACCTGCAGAATTTTCCCCATAAGTTAAAAGTTCTCTAATATCTTCAATATGAGATGAGTCAGTAATTTCTAACATTACTTTTTCTTTCCTTTCTTCTGGAAGTTCAGCTATAATATCAGCAGCATCATCAGTATCTAGGATTTCAACTTCCTCGGCAATTTCTTTTTCTGAAAGGTTTCCTAAAACCGCTTCTCTTTGATATTCATCTAATTCTGGAAGAATATCTGCAGTTTTTACACTATCCAAAAGTTTAATTAAATAAGTTCCTTGATCAGGATTAAGTTCATTGACTAATTCAGCAATATCAGCGTAATGAAGATCTTTTAACTTTTTTCTAAGTTTTACATTGCTTTCCTCAGCTATTAATACTTTTATAGCTGTAACAAAATCTTTATGAATTTGAAAGTTTGACATTTTCAATCATTTTAGTTAGCTTGACAAATGCCTCACAATTGAGGGATTCTGGCCTTAGATCAAATATACTATCTTCTGTAATATTTTTTGGTAGACTTAGTGTTTTTAAACTATTTCTTAGTGTTTTCCTTCTTTGCTGAAAACTTGTTTTGATAATTCGAAATAATAATTTTTCATTACAGTCAAGGAAAAAATTTTCTTTTCTACGCATTTGAATTACTCCAGACTCTACTTTTGGTTTAGGATTAAAAACCTTTGGAGACACAGAGAATAAATAGGTTGTTGTAAAAAAAAGTTGACATAAAACAGAAAGTATTCCATATTTTTTTGAGCCTGATGGTTCACATATTCTTTGAGCAACCTCTTTTTGAAACATTCCCGAAAAAAAAGGAATTATTGCACGATTTTCAATTACTTTAAATACTATTTGTGAAGAAATGTTATAAGGAAAATTCCCAATTACTGCAAAAGGTTTATTGAAAATAGTATTAAGATCTAATTTCAGAAAGTCTTCTTCAATAATTCTATCTTTCAATTTAACAAAATTCTCGTTTAAATACTGGACTGATTCTGAGTCTATTTCAATCACATAAGGAATTGTTTTTTCTAGTATAAAATTTGTTAAAACCCCCATTCCTGGACCTATTTCTATAACTTCATTATAGTTTTCAAACTTTAAGGTATCTGAAATCTTTTTCGCAATATTTAAATCAGTTAAAAAATGTTGACCAAGTTTTTTTTTGGGTTTTATTTTTTTCATTTGTGTTCACTTATTACTTTAAGTTTCGTGCTAAATGACAGCACCTTATCTCCAAAGTTTTTAATTGTTTTTTCTTTTAAGATATTATCATTATTGTTGATGTATTTGTTGAGTGAGCTTTCCGAAGATGACAAGTACTGAGCTGCATATGTGCAAGTGCTTTTATCATCTAAATTTATTTTTAAGAGCTTTACTTCAATGAAGTATTTAGTATTCAACATCTCTGGGATATGTTCTTCTTGCATCCATCTTACCCACTCAGTTTCAATATTTATATCTATTTGAGATGTCACATTATAATATATCACAATTCAATGATGTCAAAACCTGTATATGGAATTAAAGCCTTAGGTATTGTAATCCCTTTTTCGGTTTGAAAGTTTTCTAATAATCCGGCAACGACTCTTGGAAGAGCTAGTGCACTTCCATTAAGAGTGTATACAGAGTATTTGTCTCCTTTACTAGTCTTATATCTGAGCTTGAGTCTCTCAGATTGATAGTTATTAAAGATAGATACAGAGCTAATTTCTAACCATCTTTTTTGAGCAGCTGAATATATTTCAAAGTCATAGGTTAGTGCTGAAGTAAAACCTAAATCTCCTCCACAAAGTTTTAAAATTCTGTATGGTAATTCTAACTCAGAAAGTATATTTTTAATATGTTCAACCATTTCATCTAAAGCAGACATAGCTTTTTCAGGAGTTTCCAAACGAACAATTTCAACTTTATCAAATTGGTGTAAACGATTTAAACCCCTCACATGGGCTCCATAACTTCCAGCCTCTCTTCTAAAACAGGGAGTATATCCTGTTAAACATATAGGCAGTTCGCTTTCGTTTAATAAAACATTTCTATATAAATTCGTTAATGGAACTTCTGCTGTTGGAATTAAATAAAGATCATCTTCTTTTGAGTGGTACATTTGCCCTTCTTTGTCAGGTAATTGACCAGTTCCAAATCCTGATTCTGAGTTTACAAGATGTGGGACTTGAAATTCAGTATAACCTGCAGAGATATTTTTATCCAAGAAAAAATTAATCAATCCACGTTGAAGTCGAGCACCTTTATTTTTATAGACTGGAAATCCAGCTCCAGAAATTTTACTTCCAAGCTCAAAATCAATTATATCATATTTTTTTGCAAGTTCCCAGTGAGGAATTGCTTTTTCAGATAATTTAGTTGAATCAGTACTTCTAAAAACCTCTTCATTATCTTTTTCTGAACTTCCATGAGGAACACTTTTATGAGGAGTATTTGGAATTTGTATTCTTAATTCAATTATAGCTTCTTCAATCTCACTTAATTCATCTTGAATAACTTTTGAAGTTATTTTAAGTTCAGATGATTCTATTTTTAGATTTTTTGCTTCTTCAATCTTATCAGTTTTATATAATTCTCCTATATTTTTAGCTAAAATATTAGCTTTTGCTAAGTTGTTTTCAAGCTCAGTCTGCTTATTTCTTTTTAAGGAATCAAGTTTAATTACTTCATCTATTATTTTTTTAGCATCATAATTTCGTTTCTTTTGAGCATCAATAATTAGATCTCTATTGTCTCGGATATATGAAAGTGCTAACATGTTTTATTATTTAATTATAAAAGTAGTGGAATTGTTAATTAGTATTTTCTAATTCGTAACAGAATTTTCTATCAAGGTTTAGTTGAGATTTTAACGACTCTAATGAATCAAACTTTTTTTCATCTCTAATTTTAGAGTGAAAACTTATTTTAATAGTTTCATCGTATATATTCTGGTTGAAATTAAAAAAATGAACTTCAATAGTTTTTTTCTTGATCAATAAAGAAGGCCTTATACCAAAATTCAACATTCCAAAATACTTTCTATTCATCCAAACCATTGATACCCAGTACACTCCTGTTTTTGGTAGTATTTTGTATTTTGGTATAACTTTAATATTGGCAGTGGGAAATCCTATTTTACTCCCTAACCCTTGATCATGTTCAACAAGGCCTTCAAGGGTATAATCTCTTCCTAAATACTGGCTTACAATTTCAATATCTCCTTCAGATAATGCTTTTCTAATTTTTGTTGAACTTACAGAAATAGCATCAATATCTTGAGCAGGAATAACTTCAACCTCAAAACCATAAGTTTGACCATATAATATTAAATCAGAAACTGATGCGGTCCTATTTTTACCAAAACGATGATCATATCCAATAAATAAATTAGAAACATTTAAGGTGTTAACTAAAATATCTCTAGTAAATTTTTTAGCATTTAAATTTGAAAACTCTAAAGTAAAGGGATGAATAATTAAAACATCAACTCCTAATTTTCGCAATATTTCTTCTTTCTCTTTTATGCTATCAATTAGTAAGACACTTTTCTTACCCTGAATTATACTTCTGGGATGAGGAAAAAAAGTTAGTACAACAGCTTGAGCATTTTTAGAATGAGAACTATTAACTAGTCTTTTAATTATGGCCTGGTGGCCAATATGAACGCCATCAAAAGTTCCGATTGTTAAAAAACTTTTTTTTAAACTACTGAAATCTTTTATGCTTTTATAAACCTTCATCAAAAAAATGTATATTACACATATAAAAATCAAAAATACTATTTTCATTTTATCCTTTTGGCCTGATTATTTATTAATATGAAAAAAACATATTTAATCCATTTATTATTACTGACAATTGGATTAATATTAATCCCATTACAAATTAGATCTCAAAATTATTGGATTTCAGATATAAATCAGGTTAAAGAAATAAACAACACTCCAGTTAACACCCTTGGTTTAAATGACATTAAATTTAAAAATGAATTTAAAAAACAAAAACAAAAAGTAGTTTTTCTTCCAAACGAAGATAATGATTACGAGTCATTTTTTATTGAAGAAATATCTATTCTGTCTTCACAGCTTGCACTAAAGCACCCTTTAATTAAAACTTTCAAAGGTTTTAGTCAAAAACGTCCAAGTGTATCTTTGAGAATGACATTAACTCCACAAGGGATAAATGCTTGGATTAATATTCCAGGAAAAGAGAATGTTTTCATTCAACCTGACAGAGAATTAAAAGGAAGACACTTTGCTTATAGAAGAAGTAAAAAATATAATAAAGATTGGGAGTGTAAAACAGTCAATGACTTCAATCCAAAACTAGAATTTAAAAAAAATTATGTTTCTAATAAGAGTATAAATAATGATAAAATATTAAGAACATTTAGGTTAGCAATATCAACAACAGCAGAATTTACAAATTTTTGGGATGATAATAATGATGAAAATGGAACAGGTCAGGAAGATGCTTTAGCTTCAATTGTTTCAACAATGAATAGAGTAAATAGTGTTTATGAAACTGATTTAAGCATAACAATGGAACTTGTTTCAGGAGTTGAATTAATTTACACAGATCCAGAAACAGACCCATATACTGGTAATTATAATTCTGAAGTTCAACAAGATCTTACTTCAAATTTTGGAGAAGAAAATTATGACATAGGTCATCTATTTGCTTATGGCTCGAATAATGGAAATGCTGGATGTATTGGTTGTATATGTAAAAATGGACAAAAAGGAAGTGCATTTACTTCCCATGGATTCTTATCTAATGACGGAGTATTTTTAAATGATTTTTTTGATATTGATTATGTCTCTCATGAAATAGGGCATCAATTTGGCGCATATCACACTTTTGCATATAACAATGAAGGAACAGGATCAAATGTGGAACCAGGAAGTGGTTCAACAATTATGGGATATGCAGGAATAACTGGTCCAGATGACGTTCAAGACCACAGTGATCCATATTTTAATTTCAAAAGCATTAAAAATATTACTGATTATATTGCTACAGAGTCTTGTTTTAGTTCTTCAGAATTAACAAATAATCCACCAATTGCCGACGCTGGAATAAATTATATACTTCCAAAAGGAACTGCCTATGAACTTAGAGCTTCAGCTTTTGATATTGATAATGACCAGTTAACATATTGTTGGGAACAAATTGATAGTGGTTCAATGACTGTATCAGAATTTGGACCTGACAACTATACTGGTGTAACGGCCAGATCCCGCCCACCGTCAACCAATCCGGTAAGAAGCATACCTAATTTGAACTCGGTTTTAATTGGAGCATTAACTCAAATTAATCCCCCAAAAGGTTCAGCATGGGAAACTGTTTCTAATGTTGCAAGAGAATTGAATTGGGGATTGACAGTTCGAGACAGATCGCCTTCTTCAATTGGACAAGGTGGTCAATCTTCTACAGATTCTATGACATTATCAATAACAACAAATGCAGGGCCTTTTAGCGTGACCTCGCAGTCTGAAGATGAAAATATTTGGAAAACAGGAGATAATATCGTTATTCAATGGGATGTTGCCAATACAAATTTACAACCAATTAATACCTTGGAAGTATCAATATTACTGTCTTTAGATGCGGGCCAGAGCTTCAATACTGTAATATCTAATTCCACTCCGAATGATGGTGAATTTATTTACAGAGTTCCAAGTGGTTTGTCATCAGAAAATGCAAGAATAAAAATAAGTTCTAAAAACTCTATTTATTATTCAGTTAATAAAAAATCTATAAGTATTGTTCAAAGACCTTTTGCGGTACTATTTGATAAGTTTTCTTATGATTTTTGTAATCCGTCAAGTGAAACAATTTTAATGGATCTTGGAGTTTACGAATCCTTAAATAATCCAATTTCGCTTAGTATTGTAAACTCAAACAGTGGGTTAAGCTATACGTTTAGTCAAAATTTATTTTCATCAAGTACTTCAAGTATTAGTATTAATTTAAATGGATTGTCATCCCTACCTGTTGGAGTAAATAGAATTAATATACTTGCAGAATCAGGAAATGTGTCTGCGATTTTTCCAATTGATATAAATAATTATCAAGAATTAATATCTAGACCGGAACTAATCTCTCCATCTCAAGGAAATCAAGAAGTTTTAGATTTTCAATTTGAATGGAATACTAATCCAAATGTATCGAAATACATATTTGAAATATCTTTAGATTCAGATTTATCATCGATAAAAAATCAGATAAATACTGAAAATAATTTTATTGAGTTACAAGAATTAGATTCTGGAACAACTTATTACTGGAGGGTAGCCTCCGAAAATGAATGTGATATTAGTGAATGGTCTGATGTTTTTTCATTTGTCACTGCTAAAATCACTAACAATAGTTATGTTGCTAGTAGTTTACCTATAGTGTTAAATGATGCTACAGTAATTAACAACCAAAGTGTCACCACTGGATATACTAATTCTTCGATTTTCATAAGTGATGTGAATAATATAAGTGATATTGAAGTACTTGTAAATATAGATCATACTTGGGTTTCTGATTTGTCTTTATTTTTAGTTTCACCTGATGGAACTATTTATAGTCTTGCCGAAAATATTGGAATAGGAACAGAATCAGGGTCAGGTGACAATTTTACAAACACCATCTTTAATCAAAGTGCTAGTACTTCTATAAATAGTGCAAGTCCACCTTTTACAGGAAAATTCCGTCCTAATCAACCTATTGATGCTTTGATTGGAAAAACAGCATTTGGAAATTGGACATTAAACATTGAAGATAATGGACCTCAGGACACTGGCGAATTAATTAATTTTCAAATTAATATGACAATTAAAGGGGAGATACTATTGAATAGTGATCTAGATAGTTTCGCAGATCCAATAGATAATTGTCCTCAAATTACTAATCAAGATCAATCTGATTATGATTCAGATGGTGAGGGTGATATATGTGATTTTGATGCACAAAATAATTTTCAAATCTTAAAATTTAATGAAAGCTGTATTACGAGAAATAATGGTTCTATATCAATTTCAGCTTTTGCAGACTTTAACTATACATATATTTTATTGGGTCCTAATGGATATAATGAAGAAGGAACTTTTTTAAAGCAAAATGGTAAAACCATTAATAATCTTCAAAGTGGTGAATATATGTTGTGTCTATATTCTAATGGAGAAAAACAAATTGAAAGATGTTTTACAGCAGCAATAAATCAGCCAGAACCATTATCGGTGAGTACACTAGTAAACTACTTTAATCAAGAATTAAATTTGAATTTAAATGGGGGAGATAATTATTATGTTGAATTAAATGGAAGAACTTATAATTATAGTAGATCAGATGAGATTAGCTTGCCTCTAACGAAAGGAATAAATCAGCTTAAGGTTACTACTGACTTAGGGTGCCAGGGAGTATATCAAAGAACAATTAATATAAGTGATAATGCATATGTTTCTCCTAATCCAGTTATTTCCATAGCAAAAATTTATGTTGGAGATTTTGATAAAAACTTTACTATTAACTTTTATAGTATTGATGGAGAATTTATAAATTCAAGTAAAATAATTTTACAAAATGATGAAAATTATTTTGAATGGCCAATGGCTGAATACCCTCCTGGAGGCTACATAATGAATATTATAACTAAGACAAGGAGTCAATCTGTTAAAATTATTAAAAGATGAAAATTAAAATAGTTCTTTTTTTATTTATAATTTATTCTTGTGGAAAAGATTCAATTCCTGATCCAGATCCAGCAGTTCTTTTAGCTCCACAAAATGGTGATAATTGTAATACAGCATCAAGTATTAGTCTTGACCAAAGTAGGGTTGATTTTTCTTGGACAAAATCAGAGAATACTGATTATTATGAGATTATAGCTATTGCTAAATCTTCAAATGTAAAATATAAGGATACAACAAGCGGAATTCAATTTAATGGTGAGGTTCCAGAAACTATAAATAAGAAATTAACTTTACCTAAAGGTGGTGCTTATTCTTGGTCGGTTACTTCAATTTCAAATTCTACAATAATAACAACTCAAAGTGAGATATGGGAATTTTATTTAGAAGGAAATGTGAGTGGTGATTTTTTGCCTCAGCCAGCAAATTTAATTTATCCAGCAAATGAAGAACTAATATCTCTTTCAAATTCTGATATAATTGAATTTTTATGGACAAGTAGTGATGAGGACAATAATATTCTAGGTTATGATTTTTATTTAGGAACTTCAATTGATGATTTATCAAAACTTGGAGATAAAATCATCCAAACTTCATTTAGCCAAGAATTATCTTTAAATACAAGTTATTTTTGGCAAGTTGTTACTATTGATCAACAAGGAAATAATTCAGCTTCTGGAATTAATCAGTTTCAGACAGAACCTTAACTTTTATTATTAAAATTATTCATCGTGTTTTGAATACCATCAGTTCCAAAACTTACGATCATTTTACAGCTTTGAATTATTTTAGTGTTTAATAATTTTTCCTCCTTTTCATGCCACTTTCCTAAAACAAAGTCAGTTTGTGATTTTTTTTCTTCATTTCCTATTCCAAACCTTAATCTAGGATAATCAGAAGTGTTTAAAAAATCCTCAATATTTTTAAGACCGTTGTGACCTCCAGAACTACCTTTGGGTTTAAGTCTAAGTTGACAAAATGGAAGATTTAAATCATCAGTTATGATTAGAATATTTTCAAGATTGATTTTCTCCTTTTGAATCCAATATTTAACAGCTTTACCACTAAGATTCATAAATGTGGTAGGTTTAATACAGATAAACTGTTTACCCTTGTGTTTAAATTCACTTTTAAAGGCATGCCTAGTGAGTTCAAATTTTTTTTCATTCTCTTTAATCAGTATGTCTAAGATTTCAAAACCTATATTATGTCGGGTTCCGTTATAATCATTACCAATATTTCCTAGTCCAACAATGAGAAACTTTTTCATTTTATCAGATTTATTTATTCTTGAAAATAAGTTAATTAAACACATTATGTGCTAAAATAAAAAAAGCACTCCATTTATGAAGTGCTTTTATGAATGATAAATATTAAAATTTATTTTTCTGTTTTAGCATCAGCTTCGCCAGGAGTTTCCTTGCCTTTAGACTCAGGACTCTCAGGGCCTTCTGCACCTTCTGCAACTTCTTCATCTACAATTTCTTCTTCTACTAATGAAGCTCGAGATATTTTAACTTGACAAACAACCATGTTGTCAGAGTGCTGAAGAGTATATTTTTCGTTTTTTAAATCTGCAGTATAAACTTTATTACCAAGTTCTAAATTAGAAATATCAATAGTTATATCATCTGGGAGATTTGAAGGAATGGCCTTGATTTTAAGCTTACGCTTATTTAAAATTAAAGTACCCCCACTATTTAAAACTCCTGGAGCAGCACCTTCAATTTTTACGGGAATATTTATAGAGACCTCTCTATCATCAAATAATTGATAAAAATCAATATGAAGTATTGAATCGCTTACAGGATGAAATTGAATATCCTGTAGGATTGCATTAATTTTTGTATCATC
>CESJ01008932.1_pt1 | contig 13043 bp, 10 predicted proteins | sample 356311 | NCBI WGS metagenome assembly CESJ01 (sample SAMEA2621487, study PRJEB7988) | marine metagenome | biome: marine biome (ENVO:00000447); feature: surface water layer (ENVO:00002042); material: "saline water (ENVO:00002010), including plankton (ENVO:xxxxxxxx)" | depth 5 m
AGCCACAAGCGCCTCTGCCAGTGGCACCGCGTCACGACTGTCCTCGATCGTAACCACCGCGATCAAACGATGACCGGCCAATAATTCACGCATTCAATCACTCCTCTGAATAGCAATATGTTTTGTCGCGCCCAACAGCCCAAGGTTGGCACGGGTGACCAAATAGGTCGGAATCGCCTCGAGGTACCCGACAAAGCGGCCCTTGCTCTCGAAATAGGTTCTAAATTGACTGCCGATAAAATAATCTGCAAAGCGCGGCACGATGCCACCGGCAACGTAAATTCCGCCGCGAGCACCATAGGTCAAAGCGAGATTACCAGCGGTCGATCCGATCACTTCGCAGAATAGGTCTAAGGTCTGAGCGGCTATCGACTGGTTGTCTTCGATAGCCTGTTCGACGACCTCGGAGGGCATTGTCAAGGCTGATTGATGGTCGTGAATATGCGACAGTGCGGCGTAAATATTTAACAGACCTGCGCCAGACAATAAACGCTCGAGCGAAACGCGCGAATGACTGCGTCGTAAATAGCGCAGCACTTCGACCTGCAGATCACCCACTGGCGCGAAGTCGGCATGCCCTCCCTCGCTGTCAATCACTTGATAACCGTCATTATGGGGCACCAATGCCGCCACTCCGAGGCCAGTCCCAGCGCCCAAAATAACTTTAGGTTTGTCCGTCCTCGGTGCTCCGCCGCCAATTTGGCGCAGATCATCACTCCCTAGCGCGTTAACACCGCGCGCCAGAGCCTCGAAGTCGTTGATCAATGTCACTTTGCTACAATTAAGGCAGTTCATCAATTGATCGCGTGAAAATGCCCAGTGGCTATTGGTAAAACGAATAATCTCGTTGTCGACTGGGCAGGCCACCGCAAAACACACCTGTTCAGGGGGACATCGCCAGCCGCACATCTGTTCAATTTCCGTCGTTAATACCCCAAGAAGCTGGTCGAATTGCGGGTATTCGTTCACCGCGTGGTGAAATTCGAAAAGCATCTCGGGTTGATCGACCAGATAGGCTGCAAAACGGGCATTGGTGCCGCCAATATCGGCGACTAAATTCCAACTGTTGTGCATATTCCCTAGACCCTCGGAAACAAATACGATGCACCCTGCTCTGCATCGCTAATGTTTTCGCGATTAATGCTGAATAGCTCACGCCCACAGCCGCGCTGTTGGTCAATCGAGCGCGGTGAGCACGCGCGATCTTGGATCGCAGCCACGTCGCCCAACAACTGCAATTCGCCGCTGTGAGCGTCGACCCGCAGTAGGTCACCATCGCGCAACTTGGCCAGCAGTCCACCGTCAGCCGCCTCGGGCACCAGCTGAATAGCAGCCGGCACCTTGCCGGAAGCACCCGACATACGACCATCAGTGACCAGCGCTACACTGTAACCCCGATCCTGTAAAATACCCAGAAAGGGGGTTAATTTATGCAATTCTGGCATACCGAGGGCGCGCGGCCCCTGATAGCGCACAACCACAATGCAATCTCGATCCAGCCTGCCCGCTCGAAATAGCGGTTCGAGGTCGTTTTGATCTTCGATCACCACCGCAGGCGCTTCGACCACTCGGTGCTGTGCAGCAACGGCCGATACTTTTAGCACGCAACGCCCAAGATTTCCCTCGAGCAGACGCAACCCACCCTCGCTGGCGAATGGCTTTTGTATGGTCGCAAGAACCGACTCATCGAGCGATTTCTCGGGCGACTGGCGCCAGTCTAAGCGCCCATTATCCAAAAATGGTTCGTTGATGAAAGCGCTAAATGCATCTCCCCAGACGGTGCGTGCATCGGGGTGCATATAGCCGCCGGCCAGCAGCGCCCGGAACAGGCAACTGGTGCCGCCGGCCGCGTGAAAGTGGTTGACGTCCGCTTGACCATTAGGGTAGACCTTGGCCATCAACGGCACTACCGATGACAGTGCCGCAAGATCCGACCAGTCGAGTAAAATTCCAGCAGCCCGCGCGATCGCAACAATGTGCATGCTGTGGTTGGTCGACCCACCAGAGGACAGTAACGCAACGCTGGCGTTGATAATGGAGCGCTCATCGACAACCTTACCAATCGGCCGATAGTCGTTACCTAACGCGGTGATCCGCGCCAACTGATGCGCCGCTCCGGCGGTCAATGCCTCGCGCAGGGGATTGTCAGGATTGACAAAGGAACTTCCCGGCAATTGCAGACCGAGGGCTTCGAGCACCACCTGATTACTATTTGCAGTACCATAAAAAGTGCAGGTGCCATGGCTGTGATAGGACTCAGATTCGGCTTGAAGAAGCCGTTCTCGGTCGACTTTACCTTCGGCAAACAACTGCCTGATACGCTGCTTTTCGGCGTTTGGCAAACCGCTTTCCATCGGGCCGGCGGGAACAAAAATGACCGGCAAATAACCAAAACTTAACGCGCCCATCAATAGACCCGGCACAATTTTATCGCAGATCCCGAGCGCCAGCACGCCGTCAAACATCTGGTGAGACAGCGCCAGAGCGGTGCATTGAGCGATCAAATCACGACTTAGCAAGCTCAACTCCATGCCGTCCTGCCCCTGGGTGACACCATCGCACATCGCCGGAACGCCACCAGCGACCTGTCCAGTGCAACCCATCTCTCTGAGCGCGCGTTTAATTTTATCGGGATAATCAGCGTAGGGTTGATGCGCCGAAAGCATGTCATTATAGGCCGTCACAATGGCTATATTAGCGGCTTGAACCAACCTCAAACTGTCTTTATCACCGCTACCACAGGCAGCAAATCCGTGGGCCAAGTTGCCACAACTCAGCTTTCCACGCTCCGGACGATTGTTTTGATCGCTGGCCAATTGCTGTAAATAATCACTTCGCAGCGAAGCGCTACGACGAATCACGCGCTGAGTAACCGACGAGACGACCGAATTAAGACTTTGCATAAATTTCCGTGAAAACCAGCCAGTAATGTATAATAATTACTTAATTAGACGGGCTTTATAATCATTTTCACTGATTATACCGACTTTTTAATTTTAATCTAATATTAATTAGGTGAAACTGTAGTAAAACTACATTTAGCCCAACCCTATGAAATGACCCAATAACGGCGCTAAAATATCGCTTTTTACATGTTGCCTACTTATAATTGCAAGCATGTATCGATCGCCGATTGCTTCACAAATCACAACCGGTTTACAGCCGTCTCTGCATGTAAAAAGCAGCTTACTATAAGATAGAGAGCACATGGATTATACCCATTTTTGCCCGACTAAAACCGCAGCCTGGCAGCATCTCAAAGAATTTGCCAAGCGCGACCCTATCAATATTCAACGGCAGTTTAAAACTGACCCGGGGCGGGTAGCTGATTTATCGATCACCTGCGATGAACTGCTGCTGGATTTCTCAAAAAACCTAATTGATCGCGACATATGGCAGCAATTGATCGCTCTGGCTGAACAATCACCTCTCGCGGCGCATCGCAGTGCAATGTTTAGCGGTGAATCGATCAATACTTCGGAAGACCGCGCGGTACTGCACACAGCACTGCGCAGCGTGGCCGAGAACAACCCCACTAACGAACATCTTGGCAATGCTCTAGAACGTGCTCAACGAGCAACCGACGTGCACCGACAACGCCAACAACTGGCGCGCATCAGTGACAAAATCCGCGCCGGTGAGTGGCTTGGCAGTACCGGAAAAACGGTGACCGATGTGGTCAATATCGGCATAGGCGGTTCCGATCTTGGCCCAAAACTCGCTTGTCAGGCGCTCGCTGAGTACGCACAACCGAACCTAAATATGCATTTTATCGCCAACGTCGATGGTGCCGAGATACTGACTACGCTTGGGCAACTGAATGCCGAAACCACATTAATTACCGTAGCCAGTAAGACGTTTACGACACAGGAAACTCTGCTCAACGCGAATACCGCAATCGACTGGTTCGAAAACCGGCTCGGCTTGGCAAACGCTCAGACTAGCAGCCATTTTATCGCCATCACCGCCAGTCGCCACAATGCGCGCGCCTTTGGCATCGACGATCAGCATATCCTTGAATTTTCCGACTGGGTTGGCGGACGTTACTCACTATGGTCGAGTATTGGGCTGTCGATCGCTATCAGCATTGGCAGTCACAACTTTGACCAGATGCTGGCTGGCGCCGCGGCGATGGATGATCATTTTCTGACCGCACCACTGAATGCAAATATGCCGGTTGCGCTCGCCTTGCTTGGCATTTGGTACAGTAATTTTTTGCATGCCCAAAGCCACGCGGTCATTCCGTACTGCGAGCGACTGAACTTACTGCCGACCTATCTGCAGCAGCTGGACATGGAAAGTAATGGCAAATCGACCCGCTTAAACGGGCAACCGGTAGACTATTCGACCGGTCCAATCCTTTGGGGACAGACCGGCACCAACGGTCAGCACGCATTTTTTCAGTTGCTCCACCAAGGCACCCACTGCATCCCGGTCGACTTTATCGCTGTCGCCGACGACGCACTCAGTAACCCGACACATCATCGGGTTCTGCTGGGTAATATGTTAGCGCAAGGATCGGCTCTAATGACAGGCCAGAGCGCCGCCGCCGATCAACCCCATCGTCACTACCCCGGTAACAAGCCGTCCAACACCTTGCTGATGGATCGCTTGACGGCGAAGAACTTTGGCGCGTTGATCGCCCTTTATGAGCACAAGGTATTTGTCCAGGGAAGCCTTTGGAATATCAATTCATTCGATCAGTGGGGGGTTGAGCTAGGCAAGAAAATGGCCGCAGAAATCCTCGGGGACGACGCATCTAAAGCACCGATGGATGCTTCGACAGCGGCGTTATATGCCCACTTACAGAAAATAACCATCTAATAACGCCGATTGCGCGTCGCTATCAGGCCCGTAATTCACGCGGTAGAGAAAATTCGATACTTTCCACCACGCCCTGCAATTCGCGCGGACGTGAAGCACCCAGTTCGACTAATTTGGCAACCACATTTTCCACCAACACCTCGGGCGCCGATGCCCCCGCGGTAACGCCTATGGTCGTGACATCTTGCAGCCAATCAACGTCAATGTCGTCGGCGCCGTCGATCAAATACGCGCGACAGCCACAGCGCTCGGCGAGCTCGCGCAGGCGGTTTGAATTAGAACTTGCCATAGAACCTACGACCAAAATCACATCGCTCTCCATCGCCAATTGGCGGACCGCGTCTTGGCGGTTTTGTGTAGCGTAGCAAATGTCGTCTTTACGCGGCCCGACGATCGATGGAAAGCGGTCTCTCAGTGCATCAATCACTAATGCAGTATCATCCATCGACAACGTCGTTTGAGTCACAAAAGCAAGATTCGAGGGATCTTCGACCAGTAAATTTTCGACATCCTGTGGGTTTTCTACCAGATATATTTGACCTCCCGCGGACCGGTCATACTGACCCATGGTGCCCTCGACCTCCGGATGCCCAGCGTGCCCAATCAATACACACTCCATGCCATCGCGGCTAAACTTAGACACTTCCAAATGCACTTTAGTGACCAGCGGGCAAGTCGCATCAAAGACTTTTAACGGGCGGTTGTGAGCCTCTCGCTGAACCGCCTTAGACACCCCATGGGCACTAAAAATCAACACCACATCGTCGGGCACTTCACTGAGTTCTTCGATGAATATAGCGCCACGACGGCGCAAATTTTCGACCACATATTTATTGTGCACCACCTCATGACGCACGTAGATGGGCGCACCGAAAAGCACGAGCGCACGATCAACAATTTCAATCGCACGATCAACCCCAGCACAGAACCCGCGAGGATTGGCGAGTTTAATTTCCATCAATGCACGCTCGCGGGTTGCACGTCAAAAATCTTCACGCGAAACAAAATCGTCTGACCGGCCAGTGGATGATTAAAGTCAACTGTGACCTCGGCGTCCGACACCGCCACTACTACCCCCGGTAGTTCGCCATCACCATTTTGGAAAGATAGTACCAGCCCCAGATCTAATTCGTCATCACTGAAGTTGTCGCGCTCGATGGACTGCACATTTTGTGGATTATGCTGCCCGAAGGCCTTTTCTGGAGCGATCAAGAATTCATTTTCGTCGCCAGACTTTAAACCCACCAGTGACGCCTCAAAACCGGGCAATAGATTGCCATCGCCAATCGTAAAACTGGCCGGGGGGGCGTCAAAATTACTGTCGACGACCTCGCCATCTTCGAGCGTCAACGCGAAATTAAGCGTCACTCGAGTACCTACCTCTATGGTTATGCTCATGCCTAGCACCTACCTATTGCCGTAATTGTTATCTAATCGTGTTTACTGCTGTCATCCGCACCTGTACGCCAAGCGTCAACGAGCATCAAAACGGCACCGATAGTAATCGCGCTATCGGCGACGTTAAAGGCCGGAAAATGTCGTGCCGACCAGTGAAAATCCAAAAAGTCGACAACGTAGCCGAGCGTTAACCGATCCCAAAGGTTGCCCAGCGCACCCCCCAAAATCAGCGCCAATGCCAATCGCTCGAGCCATTGTTGACTCGGCAAGCGGGCGATCCAAACAACTATAACCGCGCTGATAAGCCCTGCCAACCCACTCAGCGCCCATCGCTGCCAGCCACCTGCATCGCTCAAAAAACTGAACGCAGCGCCGGCATTGTGCACCCTCACAACGTTAAAGTAAGCGCTGACAGATAGACTGTCTCCATAGACAAAATGACGCATGATCGCAGTCTTTGTCAGCTGATCGAGCAGCAGTACGGCCACCGCGACAGCGTACCAGAACCACAGGTGCCGGCGGTTGCTATCGTCAGACATAACTGCGAATCTCGCCGGCACCCACGACGTTTCCGACGCAGCGAGCGCAGAGATCAGGGTGCGCCTCGACACTGCCCACGTCACCCATATAATGCCAACAGCGCACACATTTTGTGGCGTCTGAACGACGTATAGCAACGTTCAGACCGGTCAGCGAGGACTGCGGAGCATCGCCTGACTGGGCCATCGGCAACAGCGAAGCGGTCGATGTGATGGTGACAAAACGCAACTCATCGCCGAGTTTCCCCAGCGCCTGCATATAGTGATCGTCAGCGTACAGCACGATCTCGGCGTCCAGAGATCCCCTAATCAAACCCTCAGACCTGCTAGTTTCGAGCATTTTATTGATGGCTTCCTTGGCCTCCATAATGGCATCCCAATCGGCGCGTTGAAAGCCTTTTTCAGCGTTCAACTGCGGCAGATCGTACCATTCGGCGAGGAACACAGAGGCGTCGCGCTGGCCCGGCATATAGCCCCATATTTCGTGCGCAGTAAAACTCAAAATGGGCGCGATCCAGCGCACAAAGGCCTCACTAATATGGTACAACGCGGTCTGCGCAGATCGCCGTGGCAGGCTATCAGGCGCGCAGGTATAGATGCGATCCTTGATAATATCGAGATATAAGCCCCCCATATCGCGGACGCAAAAATTATGTAGCTTTTGATAAACTTGGTGAAACTGAAACTGCTGATAAGCGGTCTGTACCTCGGTTTGCAACCGGTCAGTGCAGTCCAGAGCCCAGCGATCCAAGGCCAATAAATCTGCCGATTCAACCAGATGCTGGTCGGGTTCGAAACCATCGAGATTGGCGAGAAAATAACGCGCCGTATTGCGAATTCGCCGGTAGGAATCTCCAGCGCGCTTGAGTATTTCATCCGAGACGGTCATTTCACTGCTAAAGTCGGCGGATGCCACCCACAGGCGCAGTACATCCGCACCCAGTTCGTTGATCACCTTTTGTGGCGCTACCACGTTGCCTATCGACTTAGACATTTTGCGGCCCTGCTCGTCGACCGTAAAACCATGGGTTAACACCGCTTTATACGGCGCTGTTCCGTTGATCGCAATGGCAGTTTTCAATGACGACTGAAACCACCCCCGGTGCTGGTCGGAGCCCTCGAGATAAAGATCAGCCGGGTAACTCAGACCTTCTCGAGCGGCAATCACCGAGGCGTGAGTCACACCGGAGTCAAACCAGACATCGAGCGTGTCAGTGACTTTTTGATAATCGTCAGCATCCGCGCCGAGAAGATCGACCGGATCGAGATCGTACCAAGCATCGATACCCTCTCGTTCGATACGCAACGCCACTTGCTCGATCAGTTCGGCGCAACGCGGGTGTAAATCACCGCTCTGACGGTGCACAAACAGCGCGATAGGCACGCCCCAGGTACGCTGCCGCGATACACACCAGTCCGGACTGTTATCCAGCATGCCGCGAATCCTTGCCGCGCCCCAATCAGGATGCCAATCAACTGTATCAACCGCCTTTAGAGCTTTTTCGAGGAGCCCATTTTCGCGCATCGAGATAAACCATTGCGGAGTTGCGCGATAGATCAGCGGCGTCTTGGTTCGCCAGCAATGCGCATAACTGTGGGTAAACTGGCTGCAGGCCATCAACCGGCCGTGTTCGGTCAAAACGCTGATCACATGCGGATCTACCTTGTAGACGTGTTCACCCGCAAACAGTTCAACCTCGTCCCTAAACAGGCCGTTATCGAGAATATAATTTAACGTGCCAATGCCATACTCGTTGGCGACCAGAAAATCTTCCATACCATGATCAGGCGCCGTATGCACGCAGCCGGTTCCGGCATCGTCGGTGACGTGCTCTCCTAACAGCAGCGGAATGTCGCGCCGATAGAAGGGGTGTTGCACCACTAAGTGCTCAAGCGCCGTTCCGGAGCACTCGGACAACATTTGATAATCCTCGATTGCGAGTCGCTGCATCACCGAGTCGAGCAGCGATCGCGCGCAGATCAATCGGCATGGTTGGCCATCGCGCTGATACTGCACCAAGGTATAAGTCAGATCGGCTCCCACCGAAATCGCCTGACTGCTGGGGATGGTCCAGGGTGTGGTCGTCCAGATTAACACCTGAATTTCACCCTCTCCCGGCTTACCAGAAAACGCCCTCTCGAGGCGCTCTAGTTGTGCGTCGCCAATCACAGGGTAGCCAACGTCTATGGCATAGGACTGCTTGTCCTGGTATTCGACCTCGGCCTCGGCCAACGCAGAACCCCCGACTACGCTCCAGTAAACCGGCTTGTAGCCCTTGACCAAATGACCGTTCTCAACCACCTTGCCGAGCGCCCGCACGATATTCGCTTCAACCTCGTATTGCATGGTCAAATAGGGATTTTGCCAATCGGCAAGTATGCCTAACCGAACGAAATCGCGGCGTTGGCCGTCGACCTGCCGCATAGCGTAATCGCGGCATTTTTGGCGAAACAGTGCATGCTCGACCTTACTGCCGGCCTTGCCGATTTTCTTTTCCACCACGTGTTCAATGGGCAGGCCATGACAATCCCAACCGGGTACAAAGGGTGCATCAAAACCACTCAAAGTGCGGGATTTTACGACGATATCCTTGAGCGTTTTATTGACTGCATGGCCAAGATGGATGTCGCCATTCGCATAGGGAGGGCCGTCGTGCAGAATGTACCGTTTACGGCCACTGCGCGCCGCACGAATTTGTCCGTAGAGATCACTGTCCTGCCACTCCTTGAGAAGACCTGGCTCGCGTTGCGCTAAGTTGGCGCGCATCGGAAAGGCGGTTTTTGGCAAATTTAAAGTCGCTTTATAATCGGTCATCGGCGTTGCTTTTTGATCCTGTGCTTGTGATTACGTCGGTGGTTGGCAAATGTCCTTTCAGCCATCCTCTAATTTTTAGAATATCATTTTTAATGCCTACGACAAGCGCATCCAAACCGTCAAACTTTTGCTCATCGCGAACTTTGTGCAAAAACTCAACGCTGATAAATTGGCCGTATAGCTCGCCACGAAAATCCAGCAAATGCACTTCCAAAATAGGCTTTACAGAGTCGCCGATGGTCGGCCGCACACCGACGTTGGCAGCTCCGTAGTATACCTGATCAGCGACGGCCACGCGCACCGCAAAGACCCCCGAAACTGGGGCTCTGTAACGGTGCAAATGGACATTGGCTGTGGGAAAGCCAAGCTGCCGACCGAGGTGCTGGCCGTGCACCACGCGCCCCTTGATGGCGAACGGGCGCCCCAGCAACGCGGCAACCCGCGGAAAGTCGCCTAACGCGATCGTCTCGCGCACTAAGGTACTGCTGATGCGCTGACCCTCGGTCTCCAGCGTCTGGGTATCGCTCACAGTAAAGTCGTAGCGCTGGCCAAACTCTCGCAACATGGTCAGGTCGCCGCTGCGATCACAACCAAAGCGAAAGTCATCGCCAACGATTAAGTGTTCAACCCGAAAACCCTCGACCAGCACCTGAACGATAAATTCAGCGGCAGTCAGACTGCGTAATTCGCGGTTAAAATGCAGGCAAACCACGCGATCGACACCGACCTCAAGCAGCGTCTCAATTTTTTCGCGCAGACGCATCAAGCGGGCGGGCGCTCGCTCCTCGGCAAAAAATTCCCTCGGTTGGGGTTCAAAAGTCATTGCGACCGCGGTCAAATTTAGATCGCGAGCGCGCGCGACGGCGGTATTCAAAACGGCTTGGTGACCCAGGTGCACGCCGTCAAACGAACCGATGCTGACTACCGACCTAAGCGCCTCGGCACGCAGTGAACGCAGACTCCGAACAAACGTCATATTTCCCTGTTGCACTGCTGAGATCTTCCTCTCGATACAAGCGCTAGATTATACCTAGCAACGCCGTCAAAGCTAATAAAAAGCGCAGCTTTCACAGCGCCGTAAAGCGTACCGCCAACCGGCGGCTAATGTCGCTCGGAAACCGCGGTCTTCGGACCACGCAGATCACCGACCCGGAACCCGGCAAGGAATAGTACCGCGGCATAGATTGCAGCACCACCAGCACAGATCGCCACTAAACGCTGTCCGCGCTGCCACCAAACAAATCCTTGCCAGATCGAGGTATCCAACGCACCCACTGCGTCGGCCAGTAGCCAGACTATCGCGAGCATAGCCGCCAGAGCCGCCAACAGACGCAGGCCAAACACCGACCATTGCCCCGATGCGCGGTAAATTTTTTGCCGTCGCAACTGATGAAACAGTAGTGCCGCGTTGAGGTAGGCCGAAACCGATGTCGCCAGCGCTAGGCCGACATGACCTATCTGCCAATACAGGTGCAGTGGCACCAAAAACAGCAGATTTAGCAGCATATTAGAGATCATAGCGACGATCCCAATACGCACCGGGGTGCGCATATCCTGACGGGCGAAAAACCCTGGCGCCAGCACCTTGATCAACATAAAGGCGACCACTCCAAGAGAGTAAGCCTGCAGGCTAAAGGTCGCCATCTGCATATCGCGAGCAGTCATCACATCGCCATAGAAAAATAATGCAACTAGAATCGGTTGCGCTAAAAGGATTAACGCTGCCGCCGCAGGTATCGCAATTAACAGCACCATCTTAATCGCCCATTCCAACGTCTGTGAGAAGGCAGCGGTCGATTCAGCCGTGTGATGGCGTGAGAGATTAGGTAAAATGACCGTCGCGATCGCCACCCCAAAAACTCCTAATGGCAATTCCGCTAATCGATCCGAGTAGTACAACCAGGAGACGCTGCCGGTGGGTAAAAAAGTCGCCAGAACTGTGTCTAACAACAAATTGATTTGGCTGACCGAAACTCCGAAAATAGCCGGCGCCATCAATCCGAGAATCTTTCTCACTCCCGGGTGATGCCAGTCGACCACCGGCATCGGCAACATATGCATGCGCTGCAAAAACGGTAACTGAAAGGTCAACTGCACGACTCCGGCAAAAAACACGCCCCATGCCAAAGCCAGTGCCGGTTGGTCAAACGCGGGGGCAGCAAATAGTGCCGCAGCAATCAGGGTGGTATTTAACAGTAGCGGAGTAAACGCCGGAACCGCAAATCGGTCGTAACTGTTTAATATGCCGCCAGCGACGCCGGTCAGAGAAATAAACATCAGGTAGGGAAAGGTGATGCGCAACATCGACCCAAGGGCGGTAAACTTGTCTGGCTGCTCTTGGTACCAACTGGGCGCAAAGAGCGCGGCAAACAACGGCGCCAGCACCACCACGGCAAGGGTTACCAGTAACAGCGAAAAACCCAGAGTACCGATCACCCGACTCACCAACTCGCGCACTGCTGCCCGACTGCCACGCTCACGATACTCGCCAAGCACCGGCACGAACGCCTGAGCAAAGGCGCCTTCGGCAAACAGTCGACGGAAAAAATTGGGGATTTTAAACGCCACAAAAAATACATCGGCAAACGCATCGGCACCGATCACTCGCGCCAAAATAACGTCCCGAATCAGCCCCATAATACGCGATAGCATGGTGAAAAAGCTCACCACTCCACTGGAGCGCAGTAATCCAGTGCTCGCTCGGGCGACCTCTTTGGATGCCGCTAGCGGCCCCTCGGGACGGTCATTTTTTGGCTTTTCTTTGCCCACCGCTACACCCTTAAAAATTGATCGACGATAGTCTCGCCATAGCCTAGTTTACGCACCAATCGAGCGATCGCCAAGTCCGTCGCTAACGCTGACATCACAGATTGAACCAAGATCACAAGCCACCACTTGCGACCGCGATCGACAAATTGATAACGACAGCACAAGGGACTTGAATCTCGCCCACAAACCCTGTATCTTACCGCGCCTTTAGACATGTCCCTTTGCAAGGAGTAGACCCAGTTGGCTAATTCAACACAAGCAAAAAAACGCGCCCGTCAAAATGAGAAACGCAGGCAGCACAACGCCAGTTTGCGATCCATGGTGCGAACCTATTTGAAAAAAGTCGATGCTGCGATTGACAGTGGCGATCAAGCCGTCGCGCAAGCAGCTTACGCTGAATCGATGCCGGTAATTGATCGAATGGCAGACAAAGGGATTATTCACAAGAACAAAGCAGCCCGTCACAAGAGCCGCTTGAACACAAAGATCAAAGCGCTTGCCGCGGCTTAAGTGACAACAGGCGCAAAAAAACCGGCGTAAGTGCTGGTTTTTTTTCGTCTTTTGTTTATTATCCGGGAATTATTTGGCCCGCCAGCCGGCATTAGCATAGCGATCTAAAAAGAGCTGAGCAAAAAACAGGCCTGCGTCAATAGCGGCACGTCGCTAGCCCAATACCACCAGATTATCGCGGTGGATCA
>CESJ01127607.1_pt1 | contig 12969 bp, 7 predicted proteins | sample 356311 | NCBI WGS metagenome assembly CESJ01 (sample SAMEA2621487, study PRJEB7988) | marine metagenome | biome: marine biome (ENVO:00000447); feature: surface water layer (ENVO:00002042); material: "saline water (ENVO:00002010), including plankton (ENVO:xxxxxxxx)" | depth 5 m
AGCATATTCGAAGATGTGGCGCAACAGGCGCCGTCATCGGCGGCTCCAGCGGGTGGTCTTATCGACGGGCCTTTGGGCCGGGGCCGAGGTTTGACCCGAATCTTGTTGGCGATTTTGTTCGCATTGGTGGTTTTGATGATCTTGGTTGGGGGGCTGACACGATTGACCGATAGTGGCCTCAGCATTACCGAATGGCGCCCGGTCACTGGTGCGGTGCCGCCGCTGGGTGCAGCAGACTGGCAATCAGAGTTTGAAAAGTACCAAACAATCCCCGAGTATCAGCTTCAAAACAAAGGGATGACGTTGTCGGAGTTCAAGGTCATTTACTGGTGGGAATGGGGTCACAGGCAACTTGGCCGGGTGATTGGTCTGGTCTGGGCGGTTGGTTTCTTCGGGCTGTTACTAAGCCGTCGAATGCCGCGCGGTTGGAGCATGCGGTTGCTGGCAATCGGCGCTTTGGGTGGGCTGCAGGGGGCCATTGGCTGGTGGATGGTGGCAAGTGGTCTCAGCGGCACCATGCTGGACGTTGCCAGCTACCGTTTGGCCACGCATTTGGGGCTGGCGTTTGTCATCCTTGGAGCGATTACATGGTTTTCGTTATTGCTTGCGCGGCCGGACCGCGATTTGATGCACTCCCGCCGGCAACGCGAGACGGGGCTTGTGCGGATGGCGACCCTCTTGGTGGGCTTGACTTTTGTGCAGATTATTTTTGGCGCTCTCGTTGCAGGGATTGATGCTGGCCGTAACTATATCGACTGGCCGCTCATGGCGGGTGGCATTCTGCCTCCGGATCCGTTCGACCTTGCGCCGTGGTGGCGGAATTTTTTTGAAAACGACGGTTTGGTGCAGTTTGTTCACAGAATGGCTGGCTATATATTGTTCGTCTTTGGTGCATTTGTGTGGTGGCGTGCGCGCGCCTCGACAAGTGATACGGTGCGGCTTGGTTTTCACCTAGTTATGGCTATGATGTTCGTGCAGATGGTGCTGGGGATTGTGACGGTAATGCATTCTGCGCCGTGGAATTTGGCGATACTGCACCAACTGGGGGCTATTTTATTGTGGGTTTTCTGCCTGCAGGCCCGATTTAGAACCGGCTATCCGGTGTTTGTACCCTTAAGGAGCCCGTGATGCGCGCTTATCAAGACCTGATTTCGTTTCAAAGCCAGACCGAAGCGTTGGCTCAGATTTCTGGCAGGCAGGATTGGGATCAGGAAACCATGATGCCGCCCGGCGCTGCCGACCAACGCGGCGAGGAAAGTGCCGCGATGGAAGGTGTTATGCACGCCAGACGCAGTGATCTGCGCATTGGAGACTGGTTGGAGCAATGTGAAGGTGCTGATCTGGATGCGGTAGCGCGGGCACAATTACGCCATATCCGTCACAGTTATGATCGCACTTGCAAGGTGCCGGCGCGGCTGGCGGCTGAACTTGCCCGGGTGACCAGCCTTGCTCAAGGTGTCTGGGCAGCAGCGCGGGAGGCCAATGATTTTTCAGCTTTTGCTCCCAAACTGACTGAGGTTCTGGCGCTGCGCCGCGAAGAGGGCGCGGCTCTGGCTGATGGTGGCGATGTCTACGACGCGCTTCTTGATGGTTATGAGACGTCGATCAAAGCCACAGAGATCGAGGCGATGTTTGGCGCGATGCGGCCGCGTTTGGTGGCGCTGCGTGCGGCGGTTCTGGACCGGCCCGCGCCCGTGCCGCTTGCCGGGCATTTCGAGAGTGATCTTCAAATGCGCTTTGCCCGTGATCTGGCTGAGACCTTTGGGTATGATTTGACGCGCGGGCGCCTGGATAAATCTGTGCATCCGTTTTCGATGGGGTCGGGCGATGACACGCGTATCACCACGCGGACAGCTGAAGATGACCCGTTCAATTGTATCTATTCGACCATCCACGAGGTCGGTCATGCCGCTTACGAACAAAATATTTCACCCGCGTACCGACTGACGCCGCTGGGCTGCGGTGTCTCGATGGGGGTGCATGAAAGTCAGTCGCGGATTTATGAAAACCAATTGGGCCGCAGCCGGGCCTTTACTGGCTGGATGTTTGGCAAGATGAAAGATGCCTTTGGCCCGTTTGGTATAGCGGATGAAGAGGCATTTTATGCCACTGTGAACCGGGTCTCGAACGGCTATATCCGCACTGAGGCCGATGAGGTGCAATATAATCTGCATATCATGATGCGCTTCGATCTGGAGCGGGCGCTGATTAGCGGCGATTTGGCGGTGGGCGATCTTGAGGCTGCGTGGAACGACCGTTTTGCCGCAGATTTTGGGTATCAGGTAGACCGCCCGTCGCACGGCGTCCTGCAGGATGTACATTGGTCTGTGGGTCTGTTTGGGTATTTCCCGACCTATGCGCTGGGCAACGTCTATGCCGGGTGCTTGTATCAGGCGCTGCGCGCGGATATTCCGGATCTTGACGATCAGCTTGCGGTGGGTAATTTGAGTGCGGCAACCAGCTGGCTGGGACGTCATGTTCAGTGCCATGGTGGCTTGTATGAACCGCACGAGGTGATTGCACAGGCGGCGCGTCAAGCGCCCTCAGAATTGCCACTTTTGAGTTACCTCGAGTATAAGTTTAGCGATTTGTACGGGCTGTAACCACATATCATCGCCCCTATGTAAAAATTATCATAAAACCCCGTTTGCATAAGGGCAGCAGTATCGTGGGCGCTGGTTATTACCGGCCTTAATGGTTGGTGAAATGCACAACGCCCCCACGTAGGGGGGCGTTTGAGTTGCTCGAAAAATCTGTCTCTCGTGGCGGCGTCAAGACCCTAGCTTTCGCCGGCTTCAGGCTCGCCTTCGATCGCCTCCTCTTGGTCGCCCTGATCTGCGATCCAAGCAACCGAAACGACTTCTTCTCCCTTGGCGGTGTTGAACACCCGCACGCCGCCGGCGCTGCGTGATCGGAACGAAATCCCTTCCACTGGCACTCGAATGGACTGGCCGTTTGAGGTCGCAAGCATGATCTGGTCGTCAAGCTCGACCGGGAAGCAGGCCAACAACCGGCCTCCTCGCATCGCCTTGTCCATTGCCGAGACGCCCATTCCACCGCGCCCGCGCAGCGGATAGTCGTGGCTGCTGGACAGTTTGCCAGCACCGTTTGCAGTGATCGTCAGGATCAGGTTTTCTGAAGCGGACATCTCGGCATAACGCTCGGGGCTGATACTGGCGTTGGCGTTGGTATCTTCGTCATCCGGCAGCTCTGCATCATCGGCCAGACCCGCCACCGCGCGCCGCATTTTCAGATAGGCCACGCGCTCGTCCGAGCTGGCTTTAAAATGACGAATAATCGACATAGAGACAACGCCATCATCGCCGCTGAGTTTAATCCCACGCACACCCACCGAGGCGCGGCTGTTAAACACCCGCACATCCGTGGCCGAAAAACGGATCGCGCGCCCCGAACTGGTGGTCAGCATCACGTCATCATCATTGGATGCAATCCGCGCGTTGATCAGTGTGGTATCGGCATGTTCGTTTTCGAACTTCATAGCGATTTTGCCGTTACGCATCACGTTGGTGAAATCCGACAATTTGTTGCGGCGCACAGTCCCGGCCGAGGTGGCAAATACCACTTGCAGATCATCCCACTCTTTTTCGTCACGGTCGACCGGCATTATAGCGGCGATAGATACCCCAGGCGGTATTGGTAGAATATTGACCACAGCCTTACCTTTGGAGGTGCGGCCACCTTGCGGCAGGCGCCAGGTTTTCAGCTTATACACCATGCCATCCGTGGTGAAAAACAACAGCTGAGTATGGGTATTGGCTACAAATAAAGTGGTGACGACATCATCGTCTTTGGTGGACATGCCCGACAGACCTTTGCCACCGCGGCGCTGGGCGCGAAAATCCCCCAGTGGCGTGCGCTTGATATAGCCGGTCTGGGTGACCGTCACCACCATATCGGCGCGTTCGATCAAATCTTCATCGTCCATATCACCAGACCAGTCGACAATTTCAGTGCGGCGGGGGACAGCGAATTGGTCGCGGACCTCAGTCAACTCATTGGCAATGATCGCCATGATCCGTTCGCGTGACCCAAGAATTTCGAGGTATTCGCGAATTTTTCCTGCCAGTTCCTGCAACTCGTCCGTCACTTCTTTGACCCCAATTTGGGTCAGGCGCTGCAGCCGCAATTCAAGGATGGCTCTTGCTTGGGTCTCGGATAGAAAATAAGTATCGTCTTCGTTGATTTTGTGGGTCGGATCATCGATCAATTTGATAAATTCAACAATCTCATGGGCGGGCCAGCGCCGGCTCATCAATTTTTGACGGGCTTCGGCGGCATCGGCCGAGCCACGGATTGTCGCAACAACTTCGTCAACGTTGGATACAGCCGCGGCCAGACCGCACAGGATGTGACTGCGCTCGCGGGCTTTGCGCAATTCAAAGGCGGTGCGACGCGCCACGACATCCTCGCGAAAATCGATGAATGAGGTTAAAAATCGGCGCAGCGTTAACTGTTCGGGGCGGCCACCATTCAACGCCAGCATGTTGCAGCCGAAATAGGTCTGCATCGGGGTGAACCGGTAAAGCTGGTTGAGAACCACTTCGGGCGTTGCATCGCGTTTCAGCTCTATCACCACGCGTACGCCGTTGCGATCGGATTCGTCCTGCACATGGGCGATGTTTTCGATTTTTTTCTCGCGCACTTGTTCGACGATTTTTTCAATCATCGACGCCTTGTTTACCTGATAAGGAATTTCGTCGATGACAATCGCATACCGGTCTTTGCGAATTTCCTCTACCCGAGTTTTAGAGCGGATGATCACGCTGCCGCGTCCCTCAAGATAGGCTTTGCGCGCACCAGAGCGCCCAAGCATCGTTGCTCCGGTTGGAAAGTCGGGTCCCGGGACATAATCGATCAGCTGTTCGCTGGTCAGGTCCGGGTCTTCGATGAGTGCAAGTGTTGCGTTGATCACCTCGCCCAGATTGTGCGGGGGAATATTGGTGGCCATGCCGACGGCAATGCCGCCAGCGCCATTGACCAACATGTTTGGAAAACGCGCGGGCAGGACGGTTGGTTCGCGATCTTTGCCGTCATAATTGTCTTGGAAATCGACGGTATCCTTGTCGATGTCGGCCAGTATAAAGGCTGCCGGCTTGTCCATCCGGACTTCGGTATAGCGCATCGCAGCTGGGTTGTCGCCATCCATGGAGCCGAAATTACCCTGCCCGTCAAGCAAGGGTAGAGACATCGAGAAATCCTGTGCCATCCGCACCAGCGCGTCATAGATCGCACTGTCGCCATGCGGGTGATATTTACCCATCACATCGCCAACGGGCCGCGCTGATTTTCGATAGGACTTATCATGCGTATTGCCGGTCTCGTTCATCGCGTAAAGTATCCGGCGGTGCACGGGTTTTAAGCCGTCCCGCAAGTCTGGGATGGCGCGCGAGACAATCACACTCATCGCATAGTCTAGATAGGATGTTTTCATCTCGTCAGTGATGGACACAGACGGGCCGTCATAAGTTGAGCGAGATATTGTATTTTCTTCTTCGTTATCGGTATCTTCTGGCGTATCGCTCACGTTATTATGCCTGCTCTTTGTTGTCAGTTTCCATTATCCTGAAGACGGTATAACAGAGCCTGTGTGGGGTGCGCAATGGCGCGGAAACCAAGGTGAAAAAACATACAGCGCCCATTGACTTGATTTTTGCGCGCGGCACCAAACGGAAGACCCCCAAACCCAGAGTTATCATGTTTTTTCGGAGGTCTGGCGGGGCTGATTTTTAAAGTGTCTGGGTCCAAAAAACCATGATCTGGCAGACCAAACACGCGGTTTTATGGGATAATTCGACTGTATTTTGTACCCTCTAACGTGGCCCCAAGTCTTAGCCCGGACTGCGCAAAGACGACACCAATCACTGGCGCCAGCGAGGTGAGTGTCTGTGCCCTTACCGACTTGCCGCGCTCCGGTGTGGCATATTCGACATCAGCACCACCAACCCATCCGGGGCTGCGCCTAAAGCCCGCCAAGGCATCTTCGGTCATGAAAAATAAAACATGAGCGAATTGCTGCCCGCCAATTTGCAATCCGAAATTGCCAGAGGTGGCCGAATAGTAATCGACTACGGTATTATTGATCACCAACGCTCCGCGGCCAAAACTGCCCCCTAAAAGGAACCCGGCTTTTGTGACCAGTGGCATCACCAGCATACCATTTGATTTTGCGGCCAAATCCTGCGTGTCGGGATAGTTTTGAAACATGTCTTCCAAGGTGGCTTGCACCTGATTGTCAATGGCTTCCGGATTGCCAGAGCCAATGCCATTTCCACAGCCCGCGACTAAGGCTGCGCCGCTCAAAACGCTTAGGTTGAAGTTCCGACGGTTAATTTGTGTCATGCGTTTTACCTGTGTTTGTATAAGTGTGTTTGGTTTGTCCAAATTTATAACTTAGGCATACCGCCTGTCGGGCAAAATGTCACCATGATTTCGTGTTTCTAGTGCAATATCGTCACGCTTTTGCGATCTTTTGGGCCGCCTCGACAGCAAAATAACTTAGAATGCCATCGCAGCCCGCGCGTTTAAAGGCCATCAGGCTTTCCATCATTACTTTTTCGCGGTTAATCCAGCCATTTGCCGCAGCGGCTTGTATCATCGCGTATTCACCTGATACCTGATAAGCAAAGGTCGGGACACCAAAGCGATCCTTGATGCCACGGCAGATGTCGAGATACGGCAGCCCGGGCTTGACGATCACCATATCCGCGCCCTCGCTGAGATCCCGCGCGACCAACTGCAGGGCCGCATCTGCGTTTGCCGGATCCAGTTGATAAGTCGATTTATCACCTTTCAGCGCCCCGGACGCGCCCAAGGCATCCCGAAATGGTCCATAAAAGGCGCTGGCGTATTTGGCGGCATAAGACAGTAAGAGCACATCCTTATGCCCCTGTGCTTCGAGCGCGCCGCGGATCGCGCCAATGCGACCATCCATCATGTCGGACGGGCCGATGATGTCTGCGCCCGCCTCGGCCTGAGAGAGTGCCTGTTTCACCAGCGCCTCGACCGTTGCGTCATTGACGACCACGCCATCGACAAGAAATCCGTCATGGCCATCGATATTATAGGGGTCCAGCGCCACGTCGGTCATAACCGCAATTTCAGGCACGGCCGCTTTAATGGCGCGGGTGGCGCGGTTTGACAGGTTTTGCGGGTTCCATGCCTCGGCGCAATCGGCGGTTTTTAACGCCGGATCGGTATATGGGAACAGACAGATCGCGGGGATGCCTAGGTCGGCGGCATGGTGGGCGGCTTCGACCAACTTGTCGATACTGCGCCGCATAACGCCCGGCATCGAGGCGACTGGATCTTCTATATTGTCACCATCGCATATAAAAACTGGCCAGATAAGGTCGTTGACGCTGAGGTGGTTTTCGCGCGCCAAGGCGCGGATGGCGTCGGTGCGGCGTAGGCGGCGGGCGCGGGCAGTGGGAAAGCTGGCAATCATTGATTTCATTTCAGTAAGTCCTTGAACACATGCTGTAGGGGTGGCATGGAAAGCGCCTTAGGACAAGAGTGAGGTTGGAGCGAGCAGCGTGAAGCAGCGGTTTGTATCGGTGAAAGGCCCATCAGGGCAGAATGGGCGGTCATATGGCTGCGTTTGAGGTGATTGATATCAGATCATTTTCGAACCTGTGGTTCTGGATGGTACTGGCGGTCATGTGGTCCAGTGCCAGCCATCGAGTGATCGGAATTCCTTATGATATGATACAAAATGCCAAACGACACGGTGGGCGGGCCGAGCACGATCTTGAGGCGCTGATGCAGATCAATGCCCAGCGTTTCTTTGATATGCGGTCGCGGTCCGGGCTGACAGTGATCGGGCTGGGGTGTGCGGGGCTCAGCTCGCTTGGCCTGCTTGGCTTTAGCTATCAGATCGAATTGGCCCAAGCGGTGTTTCTGTTGGCTTTCCCCATCAGCATAATTGCCACAATGAATCTGCGCACCGCCGCTTTGGTGCGGGCGTGCGATGGCATCTCTGATGGCTTGTATCGCCGATTTCGCCGTCACCGTATGACGACGCAATTGCTGGCTGTCGCCTCTATCTTTGTCACCGCCACCTGGGGCATGTACCACAATATTTCACACGCATTACTCGGGGGCATAAACTGATATGGAAGCAGGGTCTTCTGACAGAAAAACCACACCTGACGCGAAAAACAAGTATGGTTTGAACACCTCCGCAACAATCACCACTGGAGGCGCGCCGGAAGGCTATGATGCGCGTCTGGTTCTCAACGAGATTGCCCGCAGCAACGCCCCGGTTGTGCATATCGCGCGTGATGATAAACGCATGGCGATCATGAAGGCCTCACTGCAGTTTTTCGCCCCCGAGATGCCGGTGCTCAGCTTTCCCGGTTGGGATTGTTTGCCCTATGACAGGATTTCTCCCAACGCTGATATTTCTGCGGTGCGGATGGCGACATTGGCCGGTTTGGTTCATGTAATGCCGACGCAATTTGTTGTTTTGACCACGTTGAATGCCGCCTCTCAGCGGCTGCCGGCGCGCAGCGTATTGCGTGAGGCGGTCTTTACCGCTGAGGTTGGACAACGGATCAATGAGACTGAACTGAAAGCGTTTTTGGTGCGCATGGGGTTCACTCAGGCCCCAACCGTGATGGAGCCGGGTGACTATGCGGTGCGTGGGGGAATCATTGATGTGTATCCCCCTGGTGAGTTGGGGCCGGTTCGGCTGGATCTTTTTGGGGATGTCTTAGATGGTGCGCGGCGCTTTGATCCCGCTACGCAGCGCACCACTGAGAAATTGAATGCAGTCGAATTTTCTCCGGTCTCTGAAGTTATTCTGGATGCCGCGGCCATCACCCGCTTTCGGCAAAATTACCGCATAGAGTTTGGCGTCGGGCGCAGCGATGATCCGCTGTACGAAGCGGTAAGTGCCGGGCGCAAACACCAGGGTGTAGAGCATTGGCTTGGTTTGTTTCATGAAAAGCTTGAGACGCTGTTTGACTATTTGCCGAGGGCGACAGTCACGCTGGATGACCAGATAACACCAGCGCGAATCGCGCGCTGGGAAATGGTTCAGGATCAATATGAAACCCGCCATCTGGCGATGTCTCACAAAAGCCGTCTGGATACAGTCTATAAGCCGGCGCCGCCGAACCTTTTGTATCTTGATGAGGCGGCATGGGACGCGGCCGTGCAAGGCCACAAAGTGGTGCAGTTTCATCCCTTGGCGCAAGCCTCGGGTCCGGGTGTGATTGATGCAGGGGGGCGCATAGGTCGAAATTTTTCACCAGAAAGACAGCAAGAGAATATTGGCCTTTTTAAGGCTTTAGCGGATCACCTTAAGGTTAAGCTGCAACTTGGCCCGGTGGTGATTGCGGCCTATTCCGAAGGCGCCTGCACACGGCTTAGTGGATTGATCGAAGACGAAGGTCTGGCTGAAACAATCTTGATTACCAGCGGAACTCGGATTGGAAAAGCGGGGCTTTATCTTGCGGTATGGCCGCTGGAGCACGGCTTTGAGACACCAGGTATGACGGTGATTTCTGAGCAGGACGTGCTGGGTGATCGGTTAATCCAGCGGGCCAAAAAACGCCGCAAGGCCGAAAATTTTCTTACTGAGACCCAGTCTTTGACCAGTGGCGATCTGGTGGTGCATGTTGACCATGGTATCGGGCGCTTTCATGGCCTTGAGGTGATTACGGCGGCGGGCGCTGCGCTTGAATGTCTGATGTTGGAATATGCCGATAACGCGCGGCTCTATCTGCCTGTCGTCAATATCGAATTACTGTCGAAATATGGGCATGATGAGGGCTTGCTTGATCGGTTGGGTGGCGGTGCGTGGCAGGCCAAAAAAGCCCGCTTGAAGGACCGTATTCGTGACATGGCTGACCGGTTGATTCGGGTGGCGGCCGAACGCGCGTTGCGCAAAGCACCGGTATTAGACCCGCCACCGGGCATGTGGGATGCGTTCAGCGCCCGCTTTCCCTATCAAGAAACTGATGATCAACTGCGCGCAATCAGCGATGTGGTGGGCGATCTGACCAGTGGCCAGCCGATGGATAGGCTGATTTGTGGCGATGTTGGATTTGGCAAAACCGAGGTTGCGATGCGCGCTGCGTTTGTTGCGGCCATGTCAGGGGTTCAGGTGGCGGTGGTGGCACCGACCACTTTGCTGTCGCGTCAACATGCCAAAAGCTTTGCGGAACGCTTTCGCGGTTTTCCGATCCAAGTGCGACAGCTGTCGCGGTTCGTGCCGGCCAAAGAGGCGCAGGCCACCCGCGATGGGATTACAAATGGCACGGTCGATATTGTTATTGGCACCCATGCCTTGCTAGCGAAATCAATTCGCTTTCAGAACCTTGGTCTTCTAATCATCGATGAAGAACAGCATTTCGGGGTCTCGCACAAAGAGCGGCTAAAGCAGATGCGCACTGATATCCACGTGATGACACTGACGGCAACGCCTATCCCGCGTACCTTGCAATTGTCGCTGTCTGGGGTGCGCGATCTGTCGATCATCGGTACGCCGCCGGTCGACAGGTTGGCAATTCGCACCTACGTCAGCGAATTTGATGCGGTGAGCATCCGACAGGCACTGCTGCGCGAGCATTACCGCGGGGGACAGTCGTTTTATGTCGTACCGCGCATTGCCGATTTGCCTGAAATTGAAGAGTTTTTGAAAGAACAATTGCCGGAGCTGAGCTATGTGGTGGCCAATGGCCAGATGGCGCCCGGGCAATTGGATGACCGGATGAATGCGTTCTACGACGGCAAATATGATATTCTTCTGGCAACAACGATTGTCGAGTCGGGTTTGGATATCCCCACTGCCAACACAATGATCATTCATCGCGCGGATATGTTTGGTCTGGCACAATTGTATCAGATTCGTGGGCGTGTTGGACGTTCAAAGACCCGTGCCTATGCGTATCTGACAACCAAGCCGCGGATGAAATTGACGGCAACAGCTGAAAAACGCCTGCGGGTATTGGGCAGTCTCGATACGTTGGGGGCTGGCTTTACGCTGGCCTCGCAGGATCTTGATATTCGCGGTGCGGGCAATCTTTTGGGCGAAGAGCAATCTGGCCAGATGCGTGATGTCGGCTATGAGCTGTATCAATCGATGCTGGAAGAGGCGATTGCCAAAATCAAGGCTGGCGAAATGGAAGGCCTGTCAGAGGCCGATGATCAGTGGGCACCGCAGATCAATCTTGGTGTTCCGGTCTTGATCCCTGAGGCATTTGTTCCCGATTTGGACGTGCGGTTGGGGCTGTATCGCCGGTTGTCGGGGCTTAGTAAAAAAGTCGAACTTGAGGGATTTGCAGCCGAGTTGATCGACCGTTTTGGCCCGTTGCCGAAAGAGGTCAATACATTGCTGTTGGTGGTGCGGATCAAGGCGATGTGCAAACGGGCGGGTATTGCGAAATTGGATGGCGGTCCGAAAGGGGCGACGCTGCAGTTTCACAATGATAAATTTGCCTCTCCACAGGGATTGGCCGAATTTGTGCGGGACCAGCGCGGTCTTGCCAAGGTCAAGGGCAACAAAATTGTTGTGCGGCGCAATTGGGCGAAAGATAGTGATAAAATCAAAGGCGCATTTGCAATTGCCCGGGATCTGGTCGAGCAAGTGGTGGCTGAAAAAGCCCGAAAGAAGGCGGCCAAAGGCTGAGGTCCTTGCTATTTGATGCGTCGCATAAAAGGAGCTGTAGGGACTAGTTTTCTGCCAGAAAACGCTTTATTTTTGGCTTTAACCAGGCCCAGAGCCCGGGGGCGCCGATGGCTATTTTAGCCCCCACCTTGGCGTCTATCCGCTTAAGATCGACGCCGTATTCTTTCCAACTGCCACCGCCAGAGGCAAGGTTCTGGTTGGGGGGTTGAAAGCGATCCATCGACTTGGCGAATTGCGCATCCGGGGTCGCTGCGGCCTCAAATTCTTTCCATAGATCAAGGAGGTTGCTCGCTTGATCGGTCGGCAGTAGGCCAAAAATACGACGGGCCGCTGTGGCCTCCTCGGTGGCGAGCTTGTCCGCGTCGTATTGCCCAAAGATTGGCACATCTCCGACATCAATTTCGACCAGATCATGGATCAAGAGCATCTTGATCACGCGTGATATGTCTACATCTGGGCGGGCCTGGTCGGCCAGGACAAGTGCGTAAAGCGCCACGTGCCAACTGTGTTCAGCGCTGTTTTCGCGCCGCGTGCCATCGGCGAGCGTGGTTGCCCTATCAACCGATTTGAGGCGGTCAATTTCTGTTAGAAACGCGACCTGCTTGTCAATGCTATCGGCAGGCATTGTAATGTGCGGACCGCGCATCCTGCGGGGTTGCGGCCGCGCAGGTGCATTTGTCATGTAACGGCTGCAAGCGTGGCATCAGCGTGTATTTTCTGTCAGCCGCCGTTTGACGTAGTCGGTGACGTTGCCGATCATGTCGTCCATGTGGTGCTCAAAGAAATGCCCAGCACCGTCCATCTGGGTGTGTGTGATGGTAATGCCTTTTTGCTCATGCAGTTTGGCGACCATGGCTTCGGTATCTGGCGGAGGCGCGACGCGGTCGTCTTTCCCGTTGATCACCAACCCCGAAGCCGGGCAGGGTGCCAGGAATGAAAAGTCGTACATATTCGCTGGTGGCGCCACAGAGATAAAGCCCGTAATTTCCGGCCGTCTCATCAGCAGTTGCATGCCGATCCATGCACCAAAACTAAAGCCAGCGACCCAGCAGTGTTTGGAATTGGTGTTCATCGACTGCAAATAGTCTAGCGCCGAGGCGGCATCTGACAGCTCGCCAACCCCTTGATCATATTCGCCTTGCGATCGGCCTACCCCCCGAAAGTTAAACCGCAACACGGTGAAGCCCATATTATAAAAGGCATAGTGCAGATTATACACCACTTTGTTATTCATCGTCCCCCCAAATTGTGGGTGAGGGTGCAGTACGATGGCAATCGGCGCATCTTTTTCTTTTTGCGGATGGTACCGGCCTTCT
>CESJ01120617.1_pt1 | contig 12966 bp, 11 predicted proteins | sample 356311 | NCBI WGS metagenome assembly CESJ01 (sample SAMEA2621487, study PRJEB7988) | marine metagenome | biome: marine biome (ENVO:00000447); feature: surface water layer (ENVO:00002042); material: "saline water (ENVO:00002010), including plankton (ENVO:xxxxxxxx)" | depth 5 m
ACATATGCTAATAAAATATTTCAATATATGTCATTTGGTTGTCCAATGATTTGTAGTAATGTTGTTGCTCAGAAAGAAATTATAGAAAAATATGAAGTAGGGGAGTTGTTTAATCCTGGAAATGTTCAAGAATTTACAGAAAAAGTACTTAGTTTATACAATGATGTTGATAAAATTAAATCATATAGTTTGAACTCTAAAAATGCTATTAAAAATTTCTTGAATAATGATATTGTGTCAAGTGAAATCGTAAAGTTGTATGGTTAATAAAAAAATATTAATTATAACTTATTATTGGCCTCCGTCAGGTGGTTCAGGGGTTCAACGTTGGTTGAATTTTTCAAATTACTTAGTAGGCATGGGATATGATGTTACATTACTGTCTCCAGAATTTGCAGATTATCCAATACTAGACAATAGTTTAAATAGTAAAGTGAATCCCAAGATTAAAATTTTAAAGGTTCCTGTTTTTGAACCTGCTAAGTTTTTTAAATCAAAAAAAAATAACTCTGATAATATTGAAAGTAAAGGAATTATCAATTATTTAAAATTATTTATAAGATCTAATTTTTTCTTTCCTGATTCTAGAATGTTTTGGATAAATGATGTAGTAAAAACAGCATCTTCTTATATTAATAAACACAATATCAACTGTGTTATAACTACTTCTCCACCTTTTAGTATTAACATAATTGGTTATAAATTGAAATTAAAAAATAATATTAAATGGATTTCTGATTATAGAGATCCTTGGTCAGATTTTTTTCAATTTAAAAAAATGCCCATGTTCAATATTATTAAAAAAAAGCATTTAAGTTGGGAGGAGAAATGTCTAAAAATAGCTGATTCAGTAATTGTAACTTCACCATCTTTAAAAATAACATATTCCAAAATTAATCCCAGTACACATTTAATAACTAATGGATTTAATTCTATTGAAAAAACGGTTATTACAAAAGACTTTGAAATCATCTACTCTGGAGTTATGAAATCTTCTCAAAACCCAAAAATGTTATGGAAAATTCTTTATGAAATTTCAATGACTAATAAATCATTTTATAAAGACTTAAAATTAAACTTGATTGGTAGTTTTGATAAATCTATATTTCAAAATAAATATCTAAAAAAACTTAAGGAAAAAGTAATTTTTAAAAATTACCTGAGTAAAGATATATTGAATAAAAACTTATCAACTGGAAATGTATTTATTTTATGTGATGTCAATAATTCAGGTGGTGGTAATTTAATACCAGGAAAGTTTTTTCATTATTTATCTTTTAAAATTCCCATTATAGCTTTTTCATCAAAAAATAGTGACACTTCAAATATTGTTAATGAAACTAAATGTGGAAATGTATTTGAATTTTCAAATGAAATTGATTTAAAAAATCATATTTTAGAACTGTATTCTAATTTTAAAGACGGTAATTATTTAGTAAAACCAAATGGAACTGAAAAATATAAATATTCAAATCTAAGTTCTGAATTAGAGTCTGTTATAAAAAAAACAATAGATTAGTGGGTATAGTTTTTAAACAAACATCTTGGAATATCTTAACAATTTCTATTGCAATATTAATAGGTGGTGTAAATACATTATATTTTTATCCTGAGTTTCTAAAAGATAATTATTATGGTTTAGTAGTTTTTTTGTTGGCTACATCAAACTTGTTACAACCTTTAATGTCATTTGGAGCTCAACACACTATAATAAAGTTTTTTAGTTCTTTTAATGATAAAAAAAAGAAAGATCAATTTTTGTCAAGTGTAATTTTTTTACCTCTATTTTTTATTATTCCCATTACTTTTTTAGTTGTTCAATTCCATGATCTAATCGCACAGTTTTTATCTGTAAAAAACCCAATTATTGAATCTTATATATGGGTGATTTTCCTAGTTTCATTTGCAACTTCTTATTTTGAAGTTTTTTATTCATGGTCTAGAGTTCAGTTTAAATCAATTTTCGGCAATGTTTTAAAAGAAATTTATCCGCGTATTTCAGTTCTTCTCTTATTAATATTAGTTTCTGTAGACGTATTGAATAAGGAAGATTTTGTTTGGTGGTTAACAGGTTTTTATTATTTAAGATTGATTTTAATGATAGCATATTCATTTTACTTGTATATGCCTCAGTTTTCAATTGTAGTTCCAGAAAATTATAAGGAAATACTTTCTTACTCTTTTTATATTTTATTAGCTGGTTCTGCTGCTAGTTTTCTTATAGATATTGACAAATATATGATTCCTCAAAAAGAAGCAATTAGCCAAACTGCCTATTATGCAGTAGCTGTTTTTATAGCCACAGTTGTAGAAATTCCTGGAAGAGCAATGTTTCAAATTTTAAATCCATTAGTTGCTAAATCATTAAACGATCAGAATTATTCTGAATTAAAAAGTCTTTATAATAAAAGTTCTGAAAACCTATTACTTGTCAGTGGATTGTTTTTCTTATTAGTTAATCTAAATATTGATTCCTTTTACCTTTTATTAAATAATCAATATTATTCTAATGCTTCTTTGGTTGTTCTAATTATCTCATCAGCTAAATTGATCCAAATGAGTTTTGGATGTGGTCCAGCAATATTAGCAACATCAAATTTTTATAGAATTACTCTTCCGTTTTCAATCTCAATGGCAGTATCAGTTTATTTACTTAATGATTTTCTAATTGACTTATATGGAATAAATGGAGCGGCAATTTCAACTTTTATAGTTTTATTGGTGTTTACTGTTTTAAAGATTTTATACATAATGTTTAAAATTAATATTCAACCATATAACTTAAATTCTTTGAAAATAATATTTTCAATTTTTATAGTTTTTTTGATAAGCTATTTCGTTAAGATTGATACCAATCCTCTAACTGAAATTATAGTCAGATCAGTTGGGATAGTGATTATCTATTTATTTATGATTTACTTTTTAGGAATTTCTCAAAAACTAAAAGGTTTATTAAAATTTTAATTCTAAATATTTTTTTAGTCTTGATTTTTTTTCTAAAAGAAGTTTTTTTGGGGTTCCACTAAAAATCAATTCACCACCATTTTCTCCACCATCAGGACCTAAATCAATTATATTGTCTGAACATTTTATAAGGTCTAGATTATGTTCAACAACAATAATTGAATGACCATTGTCTAATAATGAATTAAAAGATTTAAGTAGTTTTTTTATATCGTGAAAATGAAGTCCTGTTGTTGGTTCATCAAAAATAAATAGTGTTTTTTTTCCTTTATTTCCTTTCAATAAAAATGTTGCTAATTTTATTCTTTGAGCTTCTCCACCTGAGAGAGTTGAGGAAGATTGTCCAAGTTGAACATAACCCATACCTACATCTTGTAATGGTTTTAATTTAGTGCTTATTTTTTTATTTTCATGTAAAGAGAAAAAACTTACAGCTTGATCAACAGTCATTGTCAAAATATCATCAATAGTTTTATTATGGTATTTTACTTTTAAAATTTCATTTTTAAATCTTTTTCCTTTACAATTTTCACAAATCAAACTAACATCTGCCATAAACTGCATTTCTATCTTTACATTCCCTTCTCCTTTACAGTTATCACATCTTCCACCATCAACATTAAAGGAGAAATGTTTTGCCTTATAATTATTAAGTTTAGATAATTTTAAAGATGAATATAAGTTACGGATATCATCATAAATTTTTAAATATGTAACTGGATTTGATCTAGAAGATGTTCCGATTGGATTTTGATCAATAAATTCAACTTCATCAATTTTTGAAGTATCTCCACTTATAGAATCAAATTGACCAGGTTTTATTTTAAATATTCCCTTTTCTTTTAATAGGGCAGGGTAAAGTATTTTTTTAACCAGAGTAGTTTTTCCACTTCCTGAAACGCCTGTAACAACGTTTAAATTATTTAAAGGAAACTCTACATTAATATTTTTAAGATTGTTTTCTCTCGCTCCTTTAATTACAATTTTTCCGGAGCTGTATCTTACCTTTTCTGGTTTACTAATTTCTTCCTGATTATTTAAATATTTTGCGGTTAAACTATTTGAGTTTAATATTTCTTTAATTGTTCCTTGAGCCACTACTAAACCACCATTAGAACCTGCTTCTGGACCAATATCAATTATCTGATCAGCACATCTAATAATATCTTCATCGTGTTCAACAACAATTACTGTATTGCCAATATTCTTTAATTCTTTGAGGATATCAATTAACTTTTCTGTATCTCTTGGATGAAGACCTATACTAGGCTCGTCTAGCACATAAAGTGAACTTACTAATGAACTTCCAAGAGATGTTGCTAAATTTATTCTTTGAGATTCACCACCAGACAGTGTACTAGATCTTCTGTTTAGAGTTAAATATCCAAGTCCCACATTATTTATGAATTTAAGTCGACTATTAATTTCTTTCAAAACTCTGTTAGCTAATTCATTTTCATAATCATTTAATTTGAGATTATTAAAAAAATTAATAACTGAGCTTATTGGCATTTGAACTAGTTCAGTAATTGATTTATTATTTATTTTAACATAAGAAGATTCTTTTTTTAATCTATTCCCATTGCAATCTGAACATGTAGTTTTTCCTCTGTACCTGGAAAGCATAACTCTATTTTGAATCTTATATATTTTTGATTCAAGTTTTTTAAAAAAATAATTTATGCCCTTGAAATATTCATTTCCTTCCCAAACTAACTTTTTTTGATCACTTGAAAGCTTATAATATGGTTTATGAATAGGAAATTTAAAACTTGAAGCATTTTTTATTAATTCATTTTTATATTTTTTTAACTTTTCACCTCTCCAAGGAGCAATCGCATTCTCATATATAGACAATCCTGTATTTGGAACTACTAATTCAGGATCTATCCCGACTATGTCTCCGTATCCTCCGCATTTAGAACAGGCTCCTAAAGGATTGTTAAAGCTAAATAAGTGTTGAGTAGGTTCGTTAAATTTGATATTGTCTTTTTCAAAATTATTATTAAAATTAAATTCTTTTTTAAGATTTAAGTTTTCAATAGTAATCTTCCCATTTCCTTCGTAAAAGGCTAATTCAACTGAATCAGATAATCTGTTCAAATAATCATTATCCTCTTTGTAAATAGATCTATCAATTACTAAATAAAAATCTTTGTTATCTAACCCCTCTAATTCTTCAATTCTTTTTATTTCATTATTTATTTTAATCCTAGCAAATCCTTGTTCCTTTATTAGGTTCAATGATTGGTTTCCTTCAGAAAGTTTATTTATTTTTTTTTGAGACATAAGTATAAACTTGTCTCCAACCTTAAACTCTTTAATTTTATTAATTACAGAACTAATTGAATCTTTTTTAACTTCTGAATTTGAAACAGGAGAGTAAGTTCTTCCAATTCTAGCATATAATAATTTTAAATAATCATAAATTTCTGAAGAAGTTCCAACAGTTGATCGAGGGTTTGAATTATTAACTTTCTGTTCTATCGCAATTGCTGGAGATATCCCCGTGATACTATCAACTTTTGGTTTATTTAATTTTCCTAAAAATTGTCTCGCATATGAGGATAAGCTTTCGATATATCTTCTCTGGCCCTCTGCATAAAGGGTATCAAAAGCTAAACTCGATTTTCCAGAACCAGATAGTCCAGTAATAACTACTAACTTATTTTTAGGAATATCTAAATCTATGTTTTTTAGATTGTGCATTTTAGCACCTCTAATTTTAATAAATCCAGGACTTAATTTATGATTTTCCAAATTCTAAAATAATCTATAAAGATAATCTTTAAAACACTTTAAATATTTTAATTTTTAAAAGTATTAATTATTGATTTTCTACCAATTTTTTTGGTAATAGGATCATTGTTTAAATTCCATGCTCTTGCGGGTGAAAATTTTCTTCCATACCAGATAATTTGTAAATGAAGCTTGTTCCAAAGCCTTTCAGGAAAAAGTCTTTTAGCATCTTTTTCGGTAGTTTTTACGTTTTTCCCATTAGACATTCCCCAACGATACATTAGACGATGAATGTGTGTATCAACAGGGAATGTAGGTATATTAAATGCCTGTGCTAATACTACACCAGCAGTTTTATGACCAACTGCAGGAAGTTCTTCTAAATCCTCAAAATTTCCCGGAACTTTCCCATTATGTTTTTGAATTAATATTTGAGACAATCCATGAATTCCTTTAGATTTCATAGGGGATAGACCTACGGGTCTTATGATTTGTCTTATTTCATCAATACTAAGTTTAACCATATCGTACGGATTATCTGCTTTTGAAAATAAAATAGGAGTAACTTTATTTACACCAACATCTGTACTTTGAGCAGATAATAATACTGCTATTAAAAGAGTATATGGATCTTTATGATCTAGTGGAACGGGAACCTTTGGAAAAAGTAGTTCAAGGGTATCTATTATGTAATTAATTTTTTCAGATTTGTTCATAATAATTATGTAAATTTAAAAATTAAAATTTATAAAAAATGTTAAAAATTGGAGATAATTTACCAGATTTTTCTTGTCTAGATGATAAAGGTAATGTGGTGACACAAGATGACTTTAAAGGGAAAAATATTGTATTATTTTTTTATCCTAGGGCGAATACACCTGGTTGTACAGCTCAAGCTTGTAATTTATCTGAGAATTATGATAGACTAACCAAAGCAGGTTACTCAGTTTTTGGTGTTAGTGCAGATCAGGTCAAGCATCAATCTTCATTTTCAATAAAATTTGGTTTCCCATATCCTCTTCTTGCTGATACTGAGAAAACATTAATAAATGGTTTTGGTGTGTGGGGTTTTAAAAAATTTATGGGAAAAGAATACGAAGGTATTTTAAGAACGACATTTGTTTTGAATATGGAGGGTAATATTACTAACGTTATAGAAAAAGTTAAAACAAAAGATCACACAAGTCAAATACTTGATTTATAAATTTTTATAACCAAAAAGATTTTTTTGTTTAATTAGTTTGGTAACTTTTTTTGGAATCATTTTTTCCCAACCCTCTTCATTTTTCTTGATCATTTCTAAAACTCTTTGAGAGTATATATCTAATAAAGATTTATCAAAACCAAAAATATCAATAACCTTATTATTGAATTTGAAAAACTTATAAAGATTTTTCATTCTTGGAGCTACATGAAGATTATTGCTGTTAATTATATCTCCGTTAACTTTCATAGGGTAAAGAAAAATTCTTAAATTTTTATAAAAAAGTTTTCCGAAAGCCTCTAATATTCCGCCACTTAAATGATTGTAATATTTTTCATCAAAAATTTCAACTAAATTATTTACACCCATTGTTAAAACAATTTTTTCTTGAGTATAGTTTGAGAAATATTCTGCTAGTCTGTAATATTCCTTAAAATTAGTGATCATAACGGTTAAACCAAGGGAACATAAAAGTGTTGCCCTATGAATAAAGTCAAGTTCATTTACATCTCCGTTTGAGGTTTTTAAATTTGATAGAGTTATTTCAAATACAGTTAAATGTTTGTTTTCGTCATAATCTTCCTCATGTGAGATTATTTCAATAGACTTATCGAACATATCTTCATTCACTTTGGTAACAGGTCTAAAACTTCCTCTTATAGCTAAAATATTTTTTTTATATAATACTCTAGCAGGTAATATGTTGTTTCCATCAGGCCCAAACATAACTGCTTCAGTCATCCCGTTTTTCACTAATTCCAAACTCATCACTCTGTTATCAACTTCCTTGAACAAAGGACCAGAGAAATTAATGGTATCAATTTCAATTGCATCAGGATCTAAGTGGTCATACAAGTATTTTAGTAATTTTCTTGGTTCGTTATGTTTATAATAAGCACCATAAATAAGATTCAATCCCATTAACCCTAAAGCTTCTTGTTGTGCTCTAGCTTCAAATAAATTAAATCTTACATGAATTAATATCTCACTATAATCCTCAGAGGAATCTGTTTGAAATTTAATACCCATCCAACCATGACCACGATATTTTTTAGCAAAATCAATTGTAGCTACTGTATTTGCATAAGTAAAAAACATTTTATCAGGATGTTCTTTTCTGTCCATCCTAGATTCTAATAAATTTATTTCGTGAGACAACATTTTTTTTAATCTTGACTCAGAAACATATTTGTTGTCTGGTTCTTCCCCATAAATAGCATCACTAAATGCCTTATCATATGCACTCATAGTCTTCGCTATGGTTCCTGAAGCACCACCAGATCTAAAAAAGTGTCTTGCTACTTCTTGTCCAGCACCAATTTCAGCGAATGTTCCATAAATGTGCTCGTTTAAATTTATTCTTAAAGCTTTGGCTTTAATTGAAGGGATGTTTTCAAAAGGTTGATCACCTTTAAGAGAAATTGACATATTTTAAAAATATTCAGCTAAGTTAAAAAGTTTATCAATTAAAAAATATATTTTTATAAAAAAATATTGTGAAAATTACTTTTCTGGGTACCGGTACATCGACAGGAATTCCTTTAATTGGAAGTAACCATCCTGTATGCTTAAGTCAAAACACTAAGGACAAACGCCTTAGATCCTCAGTTAAAATTGATTTTGATAACAATACATATATAATTGATTGTGGACCAGATTTTCGTCAACAAATGATAAATTGTAATTGTAATAAAATTGATGGTATTTTATTTACACATGAACATGCAGATCACACAGCTGGCTTAGACGATATACGTCCTTTTTGTTTTAGAAATGGAGCACTACCTATTTACGGACACAAAAGGGTCTTAGATAATCTTTCTAAAAGATTTAGCTATATTTTTAATAATGACAACAAGTATCCTGGTGCTCCCTCTGTTAAGCCTAACTATATAAATCATAAATCAAGTTTAGATTTAAATAATATTAGTGTAGTACCTGTTTCATATTTGCATGCAGATCTTCAAGTTTACGGATACAGATTTAATCATTTCGCTTACTTAACCGACTTGAAAACGATAGATATTAATGAAATTAAAAAGCTTAAAAATTTAGATGTTTTGGTATTAAATACAATTAGAATTGAACCACATTTTTCACATCTAAATCTCAAAGAAGCTTTAGATTTAATAAAAATTATTAGACCAAGAAAAACTTATTTAACTCACATAAGTCATATGTTAGGTTTTCACGATGATGTAGAAAAGGAATTACCAGAAAATGTTCACTTGTCTTATGACGGACTTGTTATTGAGGTGAATTAATCTTTTCATTCATCCATTTTAACATGGATTTAAAATTATCAGGAGATACTCCGTGACCTATAGGATATTCTTCGAAAACGTAATTAACTTCATTTTCATCTAATATTTTTAGACTTTGTTTGGAAAGTTCAAATGGCAGTATTTCATCTAGTTTCCCATGTGAAACATAAAAAGATAACTTCTTTAGTGATTTAATATCTGAAATGTCTATAATGTTAGGATCAAATGCTCCACTTAATGAAATTACATTATTAATTTTTTCAGGGTTCGATAATGCAACAGCATTCACTAACATCGATCCTTGACTAAATCCCATTAGTGTGATATTTTTTTCATCAATATTGTATGTTTCAACACATTGATCAATACATTTTACAATCGTATCTCTAGATTCTTGAGCTTTAGTAATATCATAAGATTTGTTTCCATTAAAATCTAATGATATATTATACCAAGCATAACCATTATTTTGTATTTCAATATCTCCTCTTAAAGAAATTATTGTTATGTGATTAGGTATTGCTCTGGCAAATGAAAACAAATCTTTTTCATTGCTACCATATCCGTGAACCATAATAAGAAGTGGGGATGGAGTGTTTTCTGAATTTGACTTACGTATTAAATGATGAAAAGGTAGTTTATTATTCATTAATCGTAACCTTATTTCCGTTTATTACTCCTAAAGGTTTCCCCTTCATTTTCTCTCCTAAAAAAGCACTGTTTTTTGATTTAGAAAGAATATGATTTTTAGAAAATTCATAATCTTCAATAGTGAATAAAGTCAGTGACGCTTTACTACCAATTTCTAATCTAGGTTTTTCAATATTGAATATTTCACGTCCTCTTGTTAAAATTTCAATAGTTTGATTTAAATCGATTAATGTCAATAATGACCCAAATAAAGATTCAAGTCCTATTGTTCCATACTTTGCGTTTTTAATATCAGTTTTTTTGTTTTCTAAGTCAATTGGAAGATGGTCACTTGTTACCATGTCAATTATGCCAGATTTAACACCTTTTACCAATGCTAATCTGTCTTTTTCTTCTCTTAGTGGAGGTAAAACCTTAAATCTTGTATCAAAATCTTTTAATTTTTTATCATTAAAAATTAAATTGTGTAATGCAACACTACAAGTAACATTCAAACCTTTCGATTTAGCTTTCTCAATTAATTCTAAAGACTTTTTTGTTGAAATAGTAGGTATGTGTAATTTACCTCCTGTATATTCTAATATGTGCAAATCACGAGAAATTTGAATTTCTTCTGCAAAATTTGGAATACCTTTTATTCCATAATTTACACTCATTAATCCCTCATTAATAAGACCATTTTTAGCAATGGAATTATCCTGTGGAAATGACATTATAACAGAATCAAAAGATTGAGAATATAAAAGTGCAGTTTTTAATAAATTAGAATTTAAAATAGGTTTTTTAAAATCGTAAAATCCGACTGCACCAGATTTTTTCATATCATATAATTCTGCTAAATCATTAGATTCACTTGAAAGAGTTAATGATCCCAACGGATGAATATTGCAACAGAAATTAGATGATTTTGATTTTATAAAAGATATACCAGTTTGATTATCAAGAACAGGTTTTGTACTTGGGTTTAAAATGAGATCAGTAAATCCGCTTTTAGAAGCAACATCGGCACCATTTAAAAGGGTCTCTCTTTCTTCATATCCTGGTTCTCCAAATGAAACACTACTATCAAACCAACCTATAGAAACATAAAGATTATCAATGCTTATTATTTTTGCATTTTTTTCGGAAATTGATTTACCAATTTTCTTTATTTTACCTTCAGAAATTAAAATATCTTGCTTAGTGCCGTTGTGTTTACTTTCGACATTTATAACTTTTGCAGATTTAAGAATTATATTCATGCAATCAAGTTACTTTTAAATACATTTTTTTATAAATGCTGGGCAAATATAAGAATTGATTTGAATTTATTTATTATTAATAGTTAAAATCCTTCAAATACTCCAAGACCGAACAAAGAAAAATCATACTTAGCAGGATCATTTGAGTCTAGAACTCTTAATTTTTCATCAAGTTCAAGAACTGACTTGTGATCATTTTGATTTCGTTTCAATAAGTCTAATTTTCTAGCAACTCTGCCGCTATGAACATCAAGAGGGCAAGACAAATAGGATGGATGTATTTTGTTCCATATTCCAAAATCAACTCCATTAGAATCTTTTCTTACCATCCATCTTAAAAACATATTTATTCTTTTACAAGCAGAACCTTTAAATGGATCGCTTATATGTTTTGTTGTTCTTAATGGGTAATTATTTTTAAAAAAAATTGATTTAAAACTGTGTATTGAGTTATGTAAGGTATTTCCCCTTATATTATCAAAAAATACATTTTCTAAATTTCCGTAATCTTTGTAAATATATTTTAGTCTTTTAATGAAATATCTGAAATCGATCTCGTTAAAAGTTCTGTGCTTTATATTTAATTTATCAATTTCTTTTTCAGTAGAATTAATTATGTAATCGTATGGGGAATTATCTAATAAATCCATCATTTTAAATGAATTTTTAATTATAGTTTTTCTTTGTCCCCAAGCAATTGTTGCAGTTAAAAAAGAGGATATCTCGATATCTTCTTTAGATCTAAAATTATGAGGCACCTGAATGGGATCTGATTCAATAAATTTTTTCTGATTGTACTGTACGTATTTAGAGTCTAAGAACTCTTTTAATTCGTTATCGCTAAGCCCATTTGCCATCTACAAGATTAAGTTTTCTGTCTGTCATGTTCGACAATTCTTTGTTGTGAGTAACAATTATAAATGTAATGTTTAGTTTCTCTCGCAAGTCAAAGAAAAGTTTGTGTAATAAATCTGACGATTTAGAATCTAAGTTCCCACTTGGCTCATCTGCAAAAATAACTTTAGGATCGTTAATTAAAGCTCTTGCGACAGCAACTCTTTGTTGTTCCCCTCCTGAAAGTTGAGAAGGAAATTGATTAATTACATTTGAAAGACCTAATGTTTCTAGGAGTCCTTTTGCTTTTTTTATTGAAATATTTTTCTTTTCCCCTTTAATAATTGCTGGAATAATCACATTTTCTAAAGCAGTAAATTCAGGAAGAAGTTCATGAAATTGAAATATAAATCCAATTTGAGTATTTCTGAATTTAGAAAGATTTTTATCGTTTAAACTCAATACATCAACATCATTAATTTTAATTATTGAATCATTATTCTTATCTGGTAAGTCTAGCGTACTTATAAGATTTAGAAGAGTAGTTTTTCCAGCACCCGATGGACCTGTTATTGAAATAATTTCTCCTTTATTTACAATAAAGTCAATTTCATTTATAACTTTTTTATTATTGTAAGTTTTGGATATGTTCTTAACTAAAATCATTCTAAACTTTTTTCTTTTTCAGCAGATTAAAATCAATAAAGTAATTTATTCTTAACGAAAGTTGATGATTTATTGGTTTTTCAAATAATTCTTTTGTGCTCTTATAATAAGAAATACCAGAAAAATTATCTTCATTAAAAATATTGTTTCTGTAAAGAAAAGTTATTTTACTTCCTGGTGCAAATTCCCAGTCATAACTTAAATCAAGATTCCAAAGATTAAAATTTGTGTTGGGATCATAATCAGAAATATTTTTGTCAGAGATAGATCTATTTCCATCTGATTTTAATGCAAAAAAGTCATTCTTATAAAGCGCTGAACTCCAAAATTGTCTAAATTTTAATTCAAGAGATTTATAAGAATTGAAATTATAATTTAATGAAATGTTATTTTCTGTAAATTT
>CESJ01006163.1_pt1 | contig 12963 bp, 13 predicted proteins | sample 356311 | NCBI WGS metagenome assembly CESJ01 (sample SAMEA2621487, study PRJEB7988) | marine metagenome | biome: marine biome (ENVO:00000447); feature: surface water layer (ENVO:00002042); material: "saline water (ENVO:00002010), including plankton (ENVO:xxxxxxxx)" | depth 5 m
GATTGGCTGCGGTGGGCAAAAGTGTCTTGATCATGTCGGCTAATGTCAAAACTTTCGGCAACATTTTCGGCAGTCTCAGGCATGCTGTCTATCCCAAAGCTGGCCTCCATATCCTGGTTCACAAACCGCCAGCCAATTGTGGTGTCATAAATTTCTGCTTTGCGCGAAAAGGCGGTGTCAGCTTTTGGCATCACCATGGGCGCGCGGGTCATGCTTTCCACACCACCAGCCAAAATCACATCGGCCTCACCGGCTTTGATGGCCCGCGCGGCCATGGCCACCGCGTCCAACCCAGAGCCGCACAGCCGGTTGATGGTTACGCCGGGAACGCTTTCGGGCAATCCGGCCAAAAGAGCGGCCATCCGGGCCACGTTGCGATTGTCTTCGCCGGCTTGATTGGCGCAGCCCATGATCACATCATCGATGGCCGTTGGATCCAAACCGGGCACATCGGCCATGGTCGCGCGGATCACTTGCGCCAGTAGGTCATCTGGTCGGGTTTGGGCGAGTGCGCCGCCAAATCGGCCAATGGCGCTGCGGCGCCCTGCGCAGAGATAGGCTTCGGTCATGACTGTGTATCCTCAAAATGTTGGCCTTTGGTGGTGCGTGATTGTCCACGAAATTGAGCGATGATTTCCCCGGCAGCACTCATAACCTCTATGTCATAAATACCGCTGCGCCCGGCGCGGTGCACCTCGCGGGCCGTCGCCGTTAATATGTCATCGGCTTTGCCGGGCGCCAGAAAACTGATGCTACAACTTTGCGCCACAACCCTTTGATTGTAGCTGTTGCAGGCATGGGCGAAGGCGGTATCGGCGAGGGTGAAGATTAAGCCACCGTGGCAAATTCCATGGCCGTTGAGCTTGTCGGGGGTGATCGGCATGGTGGCCATGGCAAGACCCGGGGCAATCTGCGTCACCACAATGCCTAAACCGTGGCTGGCAGCATCATTTGCATCTAGCGCGGCAGAGGACTTCTTGGCAATGTCCTGTGGTGTCATACTAGGCTCCGGTATAGCGCGCAGGGCGCTTGTTGAGAAAGGCTGTAACACCCTCAAGATAATCCGCCGATTGGCCGCAGGCGCGCTGAATGTCGGCCTCAAGGGCCATGTGGGCATCAAGATCTTGCAGACCTACCTGATGAATGGCTGCTTTGGTTTGTGCCAGTCCCAGCGTGGCCCCCTGCGCCAATTCAATAGCCATGGCACGCGCGGCGTCCATAAGGTCGTCAGGTGCGAAACACTCCCAAACTAAGCCCCAGTTTTTGGCCGTGGCTGCTGAGATGGGAGCGCCTGTCATGGCCCAAGCTTTGGCGCGCAGCGGGCCGAGGATTTGCGTCAAGTGATAGGTGCCGCCTGCGTCTGGGATCAGTCCCACTTTGGCAAAGCTTTGCACAAATTTGGCGTTGTCAGAGGCCAATACAATGTCACAGCCAAAAACAATACTGGCACCCGCACCAGCCGCCACGCCGTTAACAGCACATATTATGGGCTTGGCAAGATTGCGCAACTTATGGACTAAAGGGTTGTAGAGCGTGTTCAAGGTTTTGCCTAAGTCAGGAGGCCCACTCATTTTGCGCGGGTCGCGCCCGTCCAAATCTTGGCCGGTACAAAACCCGCGCCCGGCTCCGGTCAAAACAACTGCACGGATCTTTGGATCAGCGGCCTGGTCAAGTGCCTTTTGGATGGTCACATGCATCTCGTCATTGAACGCGTTCAAACGCTCTGGCCGGTTGAGAGTGATTTCCATCCAACTGCCGTTATTTTCTGTAAGAATGGTATCGGACAAAACTACCTCCGCTGATGTTTGCACAAATAACTTGCATAGACTGACCGATTGGTCAATTAATAATCCAAATTTTTCAGGAGGCCGCGCATGTTGGATCAGCAGAACTTTTCAAGTTTCGTGATGGGCGATTGGATTGCCCCAAGCAACCCCAGCCGCGCGGTATGTTCAGCGATCACTGGCCGAGAGCTTGGATTTGTGGGTGGGGCTTTGGATGTTTCTGGCATGCGGAATTACGCCAAAATCTTTGGTGGGCCGGGGTTGAGAGGGTTCAACTTTCACGATCGCGCCCGGATGCTAAAGGCCTTGGCCTTACACCTGAAGCTCCATCGTAAAGCGCTGTATGAGTTATCGTTTGAAACTGGGGCGACACTGGCCGACAGTAAGATTGACATCGACGGAGGCATTGCGACGCTGTTAGTCTATGCCTCTAAAGGTAGGCGGGAAATGCCGGAAGGGTTCATTTTTCCGGATGGTGAATTGGAAATTCTTAGCCGTGACGGCAGCTTTTTGGGCCAGCATGTCTATACGCCTTTACAGGGAGTGGCGGTGCAAATTAATGCATTTAACTTCCCGGTTTGGGGCATGTTAGAGAAACTTGCACCCAGTCTGCTGGCGGGGGTACCTAGTATGATCAAACCCGCCACTAGCACTGGATATGTTACGCGAGCGGTGGTGCGGCTTATTCTGGACAGTGGAATTTTGCCCGTTGGGGCCATTCAATTAATTATGGGTGGCACGGGCAACCTGTTGGATATATTAGATTGCCAAGACACAGTGGGTTTCACTGGAAGTGCCGCTACAGCCTTATCCCTGCGCAGCACGCCTAATATCTTGAGAAATGGTGTGCGCTTTACAGCAGAGCAGGACAGTTTGAACGGCTCAATCCTTGGTCCTGATGTAGTGCCAGGCAGCGCTGAATTTGATCTTTTCGTGACAGAAGTTCATCGCGAGATGATAACGAAGGCGGGGCAGAAATGCACAGCAATCCGCCGCATTATGGTTCTGGAGGCGCATATGGAGGCAGTTCAGATTGCTTTGAAAGCACGCCTCTGTACCACCAAAATTGGCCATCCAGCTCTTGCAGATACGCAAATGGGTTCTCTTGTATCGCTAGACCAACGCTTGGATGTGCTTGCCCAGGCGCGGGTTATCTCCAAAGAGTGCAACCTAATTTTTGGTGATGAAGGTAGCTGTAATGTGGAAGGAGCGTGTGCAGAGGCCGGGGCGTTCCTCGCGCCGATGCTGTTTGTCTGCCCTGATCCAGATCACGCCGTGGCGGTGCATGAGGTGGAGGCGTTCGGACCGGTGGCCACCTTAATGCCCTACCGAGACATGGACCATGCCATTGAGCTGCTCAATCGTGGGGGCGGGTCCCTAGTGGCTTCAGTGATCACGCATGATCCGGCCGTGGCGCGGCAGGTGGTCTTGGGGGCTGGGGCGTTTCACGGACGATTATATTTTAATGATCGGGTATCTCAGGCTGAAAGCACAGGCCATGGTTCTCCTTTGCCGCATATGGTGCACGGTGGGCCGGGTCGGGCAGGCGGCTCGGAAGAGCTCGGTGGGCTGCGTGGTGTGAAACATTACATGCAACGTAGCGCTGTGCAGGGCAGCCCTGACATGCTTACCGCCATTTGTGGGACTTGGATCCCAGGTTCTACCGAGTTGACCGCCCCGGCGCATCCTTTCACCCGTAACTTTAATCAGCTACAAATTGGGGAGACGCTCCACACCGCTGGGCGTGAGGTGACACTTGAAGATATCGAACATTTTGCAGATTTCACCGGAGACCGGTTTTACGCGCATTTGGATGCCGAGGCTGCGAAGGCCAACCCGTTTTTTCCGGACCGTGTGGCTCATGGTTATTTGCTACTCAGCTTTGCGGCTGGCCTATTTGTGGAACCTAACCCCGGACCTGTCTTGGCGAATACTGGCCTGAACGCTTTGTCATTTCAAAAACCGGTTGTGGTGGGTGACAGCATTGCTGTGCAACTGACGGTAAAGCGTAAAACCAGGCGCACGGAGGACTATGGTGAAGTGCGCTGGCATGTGGTCCTGCGCAATCAAGATCAGGAACACGTGGCGGAATATGAATTGTTGACCATGAATTCATATGGTGAAACCAAGAGCGCATGAGCAAAACACCTGCTGCCTTAAGTGATCTAATACGCCATCTGCACGCCCAAGGTCGATTGCGGGTCTGGTCCGTAATTGTCACTATTTTGGGAGAGATTGCGCAGCCTGAGGGTGGGGAAATTTCCATGGCCTCCTTGCTGGAGATTTGCGCCGCTCTGGATATTGAGCCGCAAGCGGTGCGCACGGCGATGTCTCGATTGTCGAAAGACGGGCTGGTTGCGGGCAAACGTGAAGGCCGCACGGCGCATTATCAGTTCTCCCCTCAAGGTTTGGCAGAGTATAGCAAGGCCGCCGCTGTCATCTATGCTGCGCCGGAGGCACTTGTGGATTGGATCTTTGCGTTTGCTGCCGATGGTGCTGATATGGCCGAGCTACAGACGACATTTGCATCTAATCCGCCGCTGGTGCTGGGTGGGCGTTGTTGTGTTTGGCCTGCAGAATCCATGCCGCATGTTTTGGCGCATTGCAATGCCGATTTCATGGTCTTTGCTTGCCAGCCCCTAGCCCTGTCAAATTGGGCAAAGGCTAGTGTATTGCCCGCGCTCAACGTCCAAACTTGCCAGCGGATCAGTGCGTGTTGCCAAGATCTCACGGATGGTGAGATGACCGCGGATCAGGCGCGTGTTGCGCGAGTGCTGCTGATTCATTTTTGGCGGCGGCTAGTATTGCGATATCCCACAGTACAAGCCCCAATACCTGAGTGGCCTTTGGCGCAGGTTCAACAAGAGATCGCTGGGCTTTATCCGCATCTGCTGCGTATGAGTGGGGTGGAAAACGTTGCTGGCGCGCGCTTTCATTAACATTACAAAAAATTATTGATTTGATGGTATTTGTAACATAACGTGTTCCGGGAAGCTTGGAGATTAAGATGTATTCGCAAGGATTAATTGGCGCAGGTTCGGAAAATGCCGAAACACCTGAATTTTTGGCCGCATTTCAGGCCCGTATTGACGCAGATGAAAAAATTGAGCCAAACGACCCAATGCCAGCGGCTTACCGAAAAACCCTGATCCGCCAGATTGGTCAGCACGCGCATTCGGAAATTGTAGGCATGTTGCCAGAAGGCAATTGGATTACCCGGGCTCCCACCTTACGGCGCAAAGCGGCTTTGCTGGCCAAGGTTCAGGATGAGGGTGGCCATGGTCTTTATCTGTATTCAGCGGCCGAAACCCTGGGCGTCACTCGCAAGGAGATGACTGAAGAGCTGATTTCTGGGCGGGCTAAATATTCATCAATCTTCAATTACCCAACTCAAACTTGGGCCGATATTGGCACGATTGGGTGGTTAGTGGATGGGGCCGCCATCATGAACCAGGTGCCGCTGTGTCGTTGTTCTTACGGCCCCTATGCCCGGGCAATGATTAGGGTGTGCAAGGAAGAAAGTTTTCACCAACGCCAAGGCTATGAAATCATGCTGACCTTGGCTGAGGGTACTGCTGAGCAAAAAGATATGGCGCAGGATGCGCTAAACCGCTGGTGGTGGCCCTCGCTCATGATGTTTGGCCCACCGGATGGTGAAAGCCTACATTCAGATCAATCTACCCTTTGGAAAATTAAACGGTTCAGTAATGATGAGCTACGTCAAAAATTTGTTGACGCTACGGTGCCGCAAGCGCAACGCTTGGGCCTAACTTTGCCGGATGAAGCTTTGGTTTGGAACGAAGTAGAGGGTCGATATGACTATGGCGAGATTGATTGGGACGAGTTTTGGGCTGTGGTTAAGGGCCATGGACCACTTAATAAAGACCGCGTGGCTGCGCGCAAAAAGGCTTGGGACGATGGTGCTTGGGTGCGTGAGGCTGCTATGGCCCACGCTCGCAAACGTGCGCAACGTGCCGCCACGCCAATGGCCGCAGAGTGAATGAGATCCGATGACCAACACTCAGGAAATTCCACTTTGGGAAGTGTTCATCCGGCCCCGCAATGGATTAGCGCACAGGCATTGTGGCTCGCTACATGCCGCCGACGCAGAAATGGCTCTGCAAGCTGCGAGGGATGTCTATACCCGTAGGGGTGAGGGGCTCTCGGTTTGGGTTATCCCTTCGGCGCAGATCGTTGCCTCTGATCCACAAGATCGTGATCAAATGTTTGATCCGTCCGATGACAAAATTTATCGTCACCCAAGCTTTTACGACATTCCCGATGACGTGGGGCATATGTGATGTACGCCCCCATGTTTGCAGCATTGATACGTTTGGCGGATGACCATTTGATTTTGGGTCATAGGCTGTCGGAATGGTGTGGCCAGGCGCCGATGCTGGAAGAAGACTTGGCGATGCCGAACATTGCTTTGGATTTGATCGGCCAGGCCCGGGCGCTTTATAGCTATGCGGGTGACATGGAGGCGTTGGGACGTGATGAAGATATCTTGGCTTTTGGGCGCCTTGAGCGGGACTACCAAAACCTGTTGATTTGCGAATTACCAAATGGCGATTTTGCACAAACCATGCTGCGGCAGTTCTATTTTGCGAGTTTTATGCTGCTGTTTTGGGCAGAGGCCGAGGGCTCATCAAATGCTGCAGTCGCGGCGATTGCTGCCAAGGCGGTTAAAGAAGCTAAATATCATAGGCGTCACTGTGGTGAATGGGTGATTCGCTTGGGTGATGGCACTGAGGAAAGTACACGGCGCATGCAGAAGGCTTGCTCTGTGCTGGAGCCTTATCTGGGTGAGTTTTTCGCTGTAGGTGATGTGGAGCTTGAAATGTCAAAGGCTTTAATCTTACCCGATCCACAAAGCTTGCGTGGGGCTTGGCTGGCTGATGTCTGTGAAGTGTTTAAGGCGGCTAAATTACAGGCGCCAGATCTCACCCACGCGCACAAAGGCGGACGTGAAGGGCGACATACGGAAGCGATGGGGCATCTGTTGACGCAGTTGCAATATATGCAGCGCAGTTTTCCAAATATGACATGGTAGATCTACAGGTCAAAAGGGCTTGGGCTGTCGCAGCAGCGGTGTTGGATCCCGAGGTGCCTGCGGTGACCGTGGCTGATTTGGGTATTTTGCGTAGTCTGGAGATTGATGCGCAAGGCCGGGCTGTGGCACGTGTCACGCCAACCTATTCGGGTTGTCCTGCTGTGCTGGCGATTGAGCTGGCCATTGAGGCTGCACTCCGAGATGCGGGGTTTGATCCCCTGATTGAGCGGGTGCTTACCCCGGCTTGGACCACGGATTGGATCACCGACCGGGGGCGCGAAAAACTGCGCGCCTATGGTATTGCGCCACCGGTGACTGGCTCGTCGTCAAAGCGTGCTTTGTTTGGGGATGTTATGGTATCCTGCCCGCGCTGTGCGGCACAAGATACTTCCAAATTATCCGAATTTGGCTCAACAGCCTGCAAGGCGCATTATCGCTGCAATGCCTGTCTTGAGCCTTTTGACTATTTCAAATGTATTTGAGGGGGCGACATGGCCAAGTCTAGGTTTTATGATTTGACGATATCTGCGGTGCGTGAAGACACGGCCTCCTCCGTAGAGCTTAGTTTTGATATACCACTGACGCTGCAATCCGCTTTTACGTTTGTACCGGGACAATATTTGACTCTACGAGCCGAGATTGACGGAGTGGATGTGCGCCGGTCTTATTCTATCTGTTCGCCAGTTAGATCTGATGTGGTATCAGTCGGGATTAAACGCATTGAAGGCGGGACTTTTTCGGGTTTTGCGCTTGGGTTGAACCCAGGAGATGTATTACGTGTGATGTCGCCGCAAGGGCGCTTTACTGCTCCAATTGGTGGACGTCATAATTATTTGCTTTTGGCTGCTGGTTCTGGCGTGACCCCGATTAAATCCATCGCGCAATCGGTGCTGGAAGGCGAACCTCATAGTACGATCACACTTTGCTATGCCAATCGCAATACCGACAGTGTGATGTTTAGGCAGGCGTTTGATGATCTTAAAGACCAATACCTGACACGGTTTTTGATGACCCACGTAATGGATGAGGAGGCGCAGGATGTAGCGCTGTTCAATGGTCGAATAGATGCAGAAAAGCTCAGCACCATGGCCACACGCGGATTAATCGCTCCGTTGGAGTATGATGCAATCTATATCTGTGGGCCCCAATCGATGATTGAGGCTGCCTCGGACGCCTTGCGTGTTTTAGGTGTGCCTGCTGGTCGGATCAAGTTTGAGCTATTTACACCTTCCAGTCCTTTGCCCGTTGCGGGATCAGCGCCTGTGATGGCGGCAACTAAAGGCGCGCTGGTTGAGGTAGTACTCGATGGCGCGCGGCGGCGTTTCCGGATGGTAGAGGGGCAAATGCTTTTGGATGCGGCAACGCAATCTGGGCTTGAGTTGCCTTATTCGTGTGCTAATGGCATGTGCGCCACTTGCCGTTGTAAGCTAGCCGAGGGGCAGGGCGCTATGGTCCAAAACTTTTCTCTTGAGGCTTGGGAGATGGAGAAAGGCTTTGTTTTAGCCTGCCAGTTCCAACCAAAATCTGATCATGTAGTGTTAGATTTTGATGCGGTTTAACGCTCAAAAAGTACTGGGAACCAATCATCGCGCAGCTTTTGTCCAGGGTTCATGCCATGGTTCGGAAAAGGTGGAGATGTGCTTCCTGGGCGGGCAACATAGTGGGCATCATCGCCTAGAAGGCGCAGCGAAAAGGCTCGGCGGCGGCTGGTGCTTTCATTACCGCGCGCGCCGTGCAGACTGGCAAAGCTAAACGCCACCGCATCCCCCGGTTCCATTGCCCATTCGCGGATTTCCATATCCTCAGCATCCGGATCCGGAACGGGCATATAATCATCCTCATTTGGGTAAAAACTATCCTCCGCTAGCCAACGGGTGGGCAAGACTGGCTTGGGCCATTTGTGACTGCCTGCCACACAGCGAAGAGAGGCGTTAGTTACTTGGTCTAGCGGACTCCAAAAGCTGATATTTTGAACGCCACCTACAAAGTAATAAGGGCTGTCTTGGTGCCATGGCGTCGGTTTGGACGTACCAGGCTCTTTGACCAAAATATGTTCATGGAACATCTGCACGCAATTCGAACTCATCAAGTCTGCCGCAACTGCCGCAGCGGGACTTTGTCGCACAACCGTTTCAAATTCTGGTATCCGCTGCCAATTGCAATAATCATCAAAAAAACGGCCGCTCTCAGTGGCTTTTAGGTTTTCGGCTGCATATGGACCAGGATCCTCCATGTTGCGGGCAATGCCAGCGCGCAGTTTGTCAACATAATCGGCGAACAATCCCTTCACCAACACAACTCCATCGCGTTGAAACGTGTTGATATTTGATCTGGTCACCAAGGGATGTGGCATCATGAATTCCTTTTACTCTGCCTTTGCAGACTCGTATTGATTAAATCTCGATTTCTAAGATATTCCGTCCCATGAAATGGTAAAATAATCTATGACCTTAGAAAAGTTTTTATTTGCTGATCAACCTCTGGCAAAATTTTTGCCTCCATTATAATAATCATTATGGGAGTATGAATGATGACAAAACGCAGATCACTATTTGACCTATTGGGTGGCGTAGCCATTAGTCTTGGATTGTCTAGTATGGCTATCGCCGCAGAGTACAATTTCAACCTTCAAAGCTTTCTTCCAGCACAAGCTACGATTCCCGCAAAAATTATTGATGTATGGGCAGACAAGATCGAAGCTGCCTCTGGTGATCGCATTGAAATCACTCGCTATGCGGCGATGCAATTGGGTGGTAAGCCGCCTGAGTTGATAGACCAAGTTTTGGATGGTGTGATTGATATTACTTGGAACGTTGTAGGCTACACCCCGGGACGTTACCCGTCCACCGAAGTTTTTGAGTTACCCTTTTTGGTAGATGACGCGGCACCAGCTTCGGCAGCGTTCTGGACGATGATGGAAAATGACATTGCAGAGCGTGAGTTTGGCAATCTGAAAGTTTTGGGAGCATGGGTTCATGGACCTGGTGTGATCCATGCCAACAAAGCGGTCACAACACCGTCTGATTTCAATGGTATGAAAATTCGCGGAGCGTCGCGCCAGATCAACGCGATGTTGAAAGAATTGGGTGCAACTCCAGTTGGAATGCCCGTGCCAGCTGTTCCAGAGGCGCTGTCCAAAGGTGTAATAGATGGCACAACTATTCCTTGGGAGGTAACCAAAGCTTTGAAGGTGCCAGAGTTGGTAGAAAACCATACTGAGTTCACTGGCGCCATGATGTACACATTGACCTTTGTTTTGGTGATGAACAAAGACAAGTTTGCATCTCTTCCTGATGATCTTAAAGTAGTTATGGAAGAAAACTCTGGTTTGGAATTCTCGATCTTTGCAGGTACTACGCAACAGGCTTATGATGCGGCTGGGCGCAAAGTAGCTGTAGACCGTGGTAATAACATCATTACCCTAAATGCTGCCCAATCAGCCGTATGGGCTAAGGCTGCGGAACCAGTTTATGGTTTTTGGCTAAAAGAAATGACAGGTCGTGGTATTGATGGTCAGGCCTTAATTGATGAAGCCACTCGACTGATGACTTCTGCCAACTAAGATTAAAACATATTAACTACGACTTGCGGGTTGGTTCGCGCGGCGATTTTTATTATAGAGTGGAGGGAGACATGCACAACTTAGCGATGCGGGCTGCGCGCTTAATGGCTATTTGTGGAGGTCTGGTTTTGGTACTCTTGATTATGCTTATCTGTATTTCGGTTGTCGGCCGCAGCTTAAACGGCTTGCTGCATGGCTGGATTGGCTTAGCGCTTCCCACAGTCTCCACATGGTTTTTGCAGGCTGGTGTTGGCCCTATCAATGGCGATTTTGAACTCTTAGAGGCTGGTGTGGCATTTTCAATTTTTGCCTTTTTGCCTTTTTGCCAAATCTCTGGTGGTCACGCTTCCGTTGATGTTTTTACCTCAAAACTACCTAAGGGAGTAAATCGCTTTTTACAGATGGTCATCGATACAGTGTTCGCCATTGCGTTGATCGTGATAGCCTATCAGCTTTATAGAGGCATGCTATCTAAACAAAGCTATGGGGACACCACATTTTTGCTGCAATTTCCAGTTTGGTGGGCCTATGCTGCCAGCCTTATTGGGGCTGTTATGGCTGCGGTTATTGCAGCTTTTGTAGCAGGAGTTCGGATTCTCGAATTTGCTACTGATAAAGATGTTATATCTGATGAAACGGGAATGATTTCATGAGCAATTTAGAAATTGGTTTGGCTTCTTTTCCTGCACTTCTCATATTAATTTTTATTCGTGTCCCAATAGGGTTGGCGATGTTTTTAGTGGGGTTGATGGGGCTGTATTTTGTGACTGGAAGTTTTAATTTACCTTTGGCGAGACTAAAATCTGAAACATTCAGTACCTTTTCTAGCTACACATTGTCGATTGTACCGATGTTTTTGCTAATGGGCCATTTTGCCACTCTCGGTGGCATGTCTGCCTCTGTGTTTAAGGCTGCGGAAAGTTTTCTTGGCCACCGTAAGGGTGGCATTGCCATGGCGGCGATTGGGGCCTGTGCTGGCTTTGGTTCGATCTGTGGCTCGTCTTTGGCAACAGCAGCGACGATGGGCCGGGTGGTCCTGCCTGAATTACGAAAATATGGATATTCTGGAGGGTTCTCTACGGCGACTTTAGCGGCTGGCGGTACTTTGGGGATTTTGATCCCACCTTCGGTTGTCTTGGTTATTTATGCTATTTTAACCGAGCAAAATATTGCTAAGTTATTTCTTGCTGCTTTGATTCCTGGTATATTAGCCGCCTTAGGCTATGTGATCGTTATCTCGATCTATGTGCGGTTACACCCAGATGCCGCTGGCGTAAAAGCCGCGGTTCCCTATGGGGAGCGGATCAAAGCATTGTTCCACGTCTGGCCAGTACTATTGGTCTTTGCCCTGGTCGTTGGCGGAATATATCAAGGTTGGTTTACCCCCACTGAGGGTGCTGCGGTTGGCGCGGCTGGAACGGGCTTTATTGCTTGGATGAACCGAGGTTTAACACGCACCACATTGGTAGAAAGCTTCTTTGTTACTGCAAAATCAAGCGCAATGATTTTCTTTATAATTTTCGGCGCTGGTTTTTATAATGGTTTTTTAGCTCTGACACAGGTGCCACAAGAAATTTCCAACTTTGTCGTTGGTCAAGACTTTAGCCCTTGGGTAGTGTTGAGCATAATTTTGGGGTTCTATCTAATATTTGGCTGCCTAATGGACAGCCTGTCAATGATCTTGCTGACTATACCAATCTTTTTTCCGGTGGTTGTGGCCCTTGATTTTGGCATGAGCCAGGAGCATATCGCTATATGGTTCGGTATCTTGGTTTTGATCGTGGTTGAGGTGGGGTTGATTACGCCACCAGTGGGGATTAATTTATTTGTTATTAATGCAATGGACCGTAAAACACCTTTGTTAGAAACCTATAAAGTGATTATGTACTTCGTCGCCTCGGATATTGTGCGAGTGATTATACTTGTTGCCTTTCCAATTATTACACTATTTTGGCTAAGGCTTTGAAATAGTCCACCTGCGGCGGCATCATTTTTTCAGGACGTCAATACATTGAATTATGCGCATGCTATTGCCTAGTTTTTGGACCTAAGTTTATCTAACAAAAACAAATATATTAACTTTATTATGTTATCAGGCATTAAAAACGTCAGTAGTTTTCTGCCATGCATCCTGTTCTATTTCATCCCAAAAACCAAGCTTTACCCCATCTCTAACTTCATCGTAGCAACACATATCAATTTGTGTAGGGAAAAATGTTACACGGTTATTTTGGCATCGTGCCTAAGAAAAACGCATATTGGACAGGCGTTTGATATGATTTTCGTGTTGCTTGCTACTTGTTACTAGCTAGACCGTGAAGCTCTTTGGCGTCATTTTGTAAACTGAACAGCATTGTAAGATGTTTTTCGGTCCAAACTATTTTCCAGCGAAAATCAAAGGCCATCATTAGCAGACAGCTTTTCTATCCGAGCTGAGGTGACGCAAATCTTTGCGAGCCGATTAGTTTTATTCAGAGATAACCACATCACGTGATAAAGAGCCTGTACCCGACAATACGGGTATCAGTGATTTGCTTTCAAGGATGTGATTAGGTGCCTCTGCA
>CESJ01115571.1_pt1 | contig 12946 bp, 10 predicted proteins | sample 356311 | NCBI WGS metagenome assembly CESJ01 (sample SAMEA2621487, study PRJEB7988) | marine metagenome | biome: marine biome (ENVO:00000447); feature: surface water layer (ENVO:00002042); material: "saline water (ENVO:00002010), including plankton (ENVO:xxxxxxxx)" | depth 5 m
AGCTTTAGAGACAGGTTAAGAGGCGTTGAAGCACCTACAGATATGATTGATCAGTTAGGTGGCTGGGCTTTAAAGTCTGTTGGGCAGGGCTATGGTGATGGGTATGAGTTGGAGTTGTTAGTTAGATATCTAAATAGACTGTCGGATCAATAGCTCTAACTAGTATCTATCTCAATTAGACCGAGCCAGAGCTACGCTTGGAATTAAACTTACTGGGGAAACATTTCCAAGAATTCATCCATATCAAATTGATTTCCATAAAGCATACTACTATTCAGAGCTACGTCAGCTGCTACAGCAACGGCAGTTTTTATCTCTTCATCACTAGCTCCTGCGGCTTTAGCCATCGCTGTGTGGGCAGGTATACAGTATAAGCACTTAGCTGCAACCGAAGCAGAAATGGCAGCCAGCTGAGCATATTTCAACGGAATTGCTCCATTGAACACGTTTTTCTCAACAGCTTTGTAATAGGCATCTGCCGCTTTTTGATTAGCTGCTGGATGAAGTGTAATCATAGGATTACCCCCTTTCGCTGCACGGACATCTGAGTTTTTATGGTCATCCGCTGCTACAAAAACCGAAAAAAAACACGCGAATATCGCAGCACTTATTGTCTTTAAAAACATATTTCCTCCAAATATTAAGGTGTCGAAACTGCTCCTTATTAGCCTCGTAAGAAACGAAATCTAACAAGGGCTTTAGAGCATTTTAAGCTTAATAATGGCGGTGGGATAGCACCTCATCGCCTACATTTGGCTCCATCAGCGTTGTTAGCTAGCGTGTTTACAAGTCTCTCCAGAAGCTAGTTCACTGTCAAGGGCCGAAAAGTGTCTACTGTTTTGTCTACTTCAAAGGCTCTGTAGTTTGGAAGCCCTGGGCAGGTCGCCATGCCGAGGGCTACCCATATATAGAGGTGGTCGAGAATTTTCAGAGTGTGATGGGTGGAAAAAAGATTAGATCAAAGTCTATATTAACGGCGAGATAACGAGAGAAATATTCTGGTAAGCAAGAAGACTGAGACCAAGATATGTAGTAAGCATACCTGATATTCTCAAAAACGGATTGTAATCAAAAAAAGCGAAACAAATAGCGTGGCTAATCCTACCATAGGAAAAGATCGCTGTGGTCACGATTAGGTACTCGTTAGATGTATTGCCCATTAGCTCCAAATTCAGTAGCAAAAGGCCAAAAAGCGGAAAGTATTCAGAAAAATTCCCGTGTGCACGAACGTTTCTATTAAGCTTATCCTCTGAAACTTCTTTTTCCATCTTAAAGAAAAGCTTCATGACAGGACTACCTCTCAGATACCCAATCCGCATAGACAGAAAAAGATAAAAAAAAGTAAAAAAACCTAAAAATACCGGCAGTATTACCAGTTGCATCTAACATTTCTCCAAAAAAATAAACAATAAATTAAGGCATATTTTTAGATATCTAGTGTGAAGCCTATAGTAATTGGGGAAAACGAGTATTTAATATCTATCCCAGACGCCTTACTTCTCCCAAACTTTACAGTCCCTATCTCGCATCATCAGTTGACCAAAGTCTGATCCTTTGATTTTGCAATAACCTACCACTCGATCATATGTTTTTGCGCCGGTAAGCTCACATAAAGCCTCCAGTCCTGCAAACTGCATGGCCTTCTTGCAGCATAACTCCCTGCCTTTGTGTCCGTCTCAGGGTAATCTAAAGCGGCCAGACGTATTGGGAGTCCGTTGACTTCAATGGTATCGCCGTCACTTACGTGAGTGAATGCATTACACTAACCAATTACGACAACAGAGCCGATGAGCAAAACTATGGCTTAGATCAGACAGTCAAACGTGTAACTGCATCTGACGATTTATAATTAACAGCTTAAATTCGGAGCAGACTAATCTAACATTTAGTCGCCGAGATCATTGAAAACCGGATAGTGACCTAGAGTTAGCATAAGTAAGGACCCAGTGACCGAAGCTCCCGCGGCTACACATAAGATGAATTGATAACTTCCAAGTAGATCATAGCTCAAACCAAAAAGGGCGGGCGCAAGTCCAGCGCCAATCGAGAAAAATACGTAGATACCTCCGTAAAGTGCTCCATAGTTTTTTAATCCAAAATAACGACTAGCGAGAAAGGCCATTAAATCCACTTCTGCCCCAGCAGCTAGACCCACCAACAATGCGGAAATAACCACCATGCTCGGGTCATCAATGAAAGTCACCAACAATAGAGCAGCCAAGGCAGGCATAATCAAAAATAACGCTGAGATGGCTGGAGCCCAGACATAGTCCATCATAAAACCGGCCACTAAACGGCCTGCAATAACACTAATACCCATCACTCCAGCATATTTTGCCGCGCTGCTAAGGCTGTTACCACTATCAGTCAAAATAGAAGCTAGACTTGTAATGATGCCAGAAATACTAGCGGCTGCGAGCAGTATTCCAATAGCTATCACCCAAAAGCGATAATCGCCTAACGCTCCTCGGACAGACGAACCGCTCAATTGTTTAGGAACAGCTAAATCGGATTGACAAGCTTTTATCAAAGCAGATTCCTTTTGCTTTTCGGTAACTACAACCCCAGTCGGCATCCTAAATAAAAGATAAACGGCTGGGATAGATATAACCATTACTGTGGCACTAAGTAGAGCATAAGCACTTCTCCAACCATGCATATCTATGAGCCAGACAACATAACTGGGGGCAAACGTCGCTGCGACACCTGTGCCCGTGAGTGCCCCGCCAAGCGCCAGTCCTCGGTAACTATCAAACCAACTTATTACCACTTTGGTCCAGGTCACAGGCAATGTACCAGCGGCAAGCAGCGACATCACCGCCCAGCCAAGATAAAAATGCCCAATACTATTATCCGCAATCGATAAACCAGCTAATCCAATACCAAAAAGCGGCAGTGATATCAGAGCGACATGCCGCGGGCCATAGCGATCTATAAGCCAACCGGCGGCGGGCGCTGTGACCACAGCCATGAGTATCATAATACTTATACCTATTTGAATAGCGCCCCTAGACCAGCCTGTATCATTAGCAATAGCCACGGCAAAAACACCATTTGTGTAGAAACAAATAGATGAGATTCCACAACCGGCCCCGACTAGAGCACCGAGAAGAGGTTTCCAACCGCGCTGAAATTCACTTTGAAATAGCGTGTTAGCCTTCGTTAAAGCGAAGTCATTAGCCTGCATAGTAATTCCTCAGGGCTTGCTCTCGGTGCAATGGTTAGATCTACATGCTTGGGATATGGCCGATATGATGCTCAAGATAATGTTCTGCAATATCCTCCCTTCGTAAAAAATTAACTCCATCAAGACTACTTGCATAGCTCAAAAATTCTCTTATGGCTCTTATGCGATATGCCCTACCCGACACGTGAGGGTGTAATCCTAGATTCATAATACGCGCACTGCCATCACTGATCGCCTCACCCAGAAGGACATCTAATTCTTCCGTTATAATGTCTAAAAACTCGCTAGTCGTGTGTCCGCGGCGGGTCAATAAGGTAAAATCATTGATCTCATTCGAATAGGGAATCGACACAATTGGGCCATTCTTAGTTTGGACTAAGTAAGGTTGATCATCGTTCATCATATCGCAATAGAATAACAACCCATTTTCGGTTAACAAGTCGCAAGTATTGAGCGTGCCCCTAAGCGATGATGAAAGCCATCCCTTTGCCGGTCGCTTAAGCGTATTTTCATAGATATCCAGCGTCTTTTTAATAACATTTCGTTCACTGTTAATATCGCCACTGTAATCAGTCAGTAACTCGCCCTGCTCATAGTTATGGGCCAATATTTCCCAGCCCCTTTCATTAGCCGCATCGACAATGGCTCTTCTTTCAATTGCGGTTTTTGCATTTATTGTGCAACTAGCAGGCACCCCGATCTTGTCAAATTCGTCAAACAGCCGCCAAATACCCACGCGCTGGCCGTATTCGCGCCACATATAGTTCGGAAAATCTGGTACATCGCCCGGCAAGGAATCGGGCAAGATCGCTGGGCCGCCGGCATAATAAGGTGATTTACTATTTTTCGTCATATCCCAATGCTCGAGATTTAATGTGACGATCAAAGCTAATTTACAATCATTAGGAAGGGTTAGCTTCCCTCTTTCAGGATAAGGAGAGTAAGGATAACGCATAAATAAACTCGCAAATAATTGGCGGACACCTGTGTTAAATTTCCAAAACCATCTTTGTTACCAAGGTTCTTTGCACTAGATTTAAAATCTAAGGTACTCATGGTAGCTCTCAAGCAACAGTGTAATTTATCTTGCGTCCACATTTGAAACGACTTTACGAAACAAACGGTCGTGCGTAGTTTCTTTGGTAATGTGCTGATGGTAGCGGTGAAGTGGACAGCCCAATGCGATGAAAACCATCAGCGATCGCAATAGGCGCCTAACATCGTCATTGAGAGCTATAAAATACGCCATCACAAGAATTCGTAAATTGGGCACAAAAAATGAATGTAATAGCACCCATCATTGTGGCTGGCATGGGGCCTTCAGGCTCCATTCTGGCGCTAGCCCTAGCTAAACAAAACATCCCAGTCATTTTATTAGAAAAAGAAGCGGCACTCCCAATTGACTTGCGTGCATCGACATTTCACCCGCCATCGTTAGATTTAATTGCCGAGTTGGACGCTAATGTCATCGAGAAAATGTTGGAAAAAGGACTAAAAGCACATCGCTATCAATACCGAGATCGAGTGAGTGGCGATGTTGCCACTTTCGAAATGAAGCTACTTAAAGGAGAAACGCAGCACCCCTTTCGTCTTCAGTTAGAACAATACGAATTAACCCACTGCGTTAACGATGAACTGGCAAGCTACGCCAATGTTGAAGTCCGCTTTTCCCATGAGGTAATGGATTATACAGAGAACGATAGTGGAGTTCAGGCGAAAATAAAGACATCTAAGGGAACAATCGTAATCGACGGTAGTTTTATAATTGGGTGTGATGGGGCACGTAGTAAGGTGCGAAAATCAGCCGGAATTGGTTATGACGGTTTTACTTATGACGAAAAATTTCTAGTCGTTAGCACTGACTTTGCATTTGAGAAGGTTTTCGATGACTTCTCCTACGTAAATTATATCTCGGACCCCAATGAGTGGTGCGTAGTGTTGCGAACAGAAAAAATATGGCGCGTATTATTTCCCACTTCACCAAAAAACAGAGACGATGAAAAACTTCTTTTGTCGGATGAATTTATAGAAGAAAGGTTACAGCATTTCTGCCCCTCGACGCACGCTTACCGTGTGCCTTATAGGACTTTATATTCTGTAAATCAACGAGTTGCGTCTACATATTTTCGAGGCCGAATGGCGCTGGTTGGTGATTCCTGTCACATAAATAATCCGCTTGGAGGGATGGGTATGAATGGTGGATTGCATGATGCCTTTAATCTAGCCAAACGCCTGATTGACATAGTGGTCAATGAAGCCTGCTTTGAGCAGGAGTTTATCGATTACGATCGTCAAAGACGTTGCCTTGCCATGCGATTTGTACAAGAGCACACGATTAACAATAAAAAATTAATGGAATCCACTCAATCCGATGTGCAAAAAGAACGTCAAAAATTTTTTATGCAGTCGGCCAATGATCCTGTCAGTGCCAAAAAATTTATGATGGAGCGCTCGATGATCGACTCATTACGCGAAAGCTTACAGTCTTAAAAATGGAGGTATGAGAATGCTATTCTCCAACCAAATTGATCTTTTAAAAAATCGAGATCGAGTTCAGAGAACTAACGGATATCAAGATAACTATATCGCCCATCGCGCGAAAATCGGTGTGATTTTACCTTCTACCAACACCGCTGTTGAGTACGACTGCCAAAAAATAATCCCGCGAGGCGTGAGCTGGCATTTTTCTCGCTTTATGATCAGCCAAGCAGATTTAAGTGACGACAAAAAGTTTATGGACTTTTTAGAAATGGTACGCCAAAACATTGGCGCATCCATAGATTCAGTCATGAGTTGTAAGCCAGATCACGTGATGATGGGGATGTCTGCGGAGACTTTTTGGGGAGGAATTAAGGGAAATGATGGCTTTGTGGAAAAAGTTCAACAAATGATCGGCATTGATACCGGCCTTACAACAGGTGCCAATGCAGTAACTGCAGCCCTTTCTGCGCTGGGTGTTAAAGGAAATTGTGGGCAGAAAATAGCGGTAATTACTCCCTATCAACCTATCGGTGACAAAAATGTTCGCTTGTTTTTTGAAGACTCAGGCTATGAGGTGGTTTCAGTTGAAGGGTTGAAATGCGAAAATGCTCACGATGCAATAGCACTGGTGCCCGAGCATAAGGTCATGGAACTCGTAATGAAAGCAAATGACGATAGTGTGAATGCTATTGTTCAGGTGGGCACCAATCTGTGTGCGTCAAATGTTTTCCCAACATTAGAAAAATTACTTCACAAACCCATAGTGCCAATTAATATAGCCACCATATGGCACGCCCTGCGCTCGTGCGGAATAAATGATCAATATGACAATAAAGGGCGCCTACTAGAAAACCACTAATAATTTTTCTTCACGCCCTTCGCATCGAAAGGCGAAGGCGAAATCAAATTCTATGACTTACGATCTATACCGCCTGTTCCCAAAAGAGCGTTCATATAATCGAGGTTTGCCAATACCCTATCCGGCATATCTGTGTGACCTTCAATTAATATATGCCTCAAGACAGCCTCTGCGCTAGGAACAAATGCATGGAGTAATGCTAGCGGGTACAACGCGATTTTATAGTTTAATAATTCCACTTCCGCACTCCCATGTAGAGGACTAATACCACCCTCAACCAAGTTATGTATCAAGGGAACACTGTCGCCAAATGTGACGCCAATCGTTTTCATTTGCTCTAAAGTCTCAAATCCCTCAATCAATAGGCCATCAGCACCCGCCTCAATATAGTGATGCGCCCTTGCTAGAACTTGATCGAAATTTTCAATGGCTAAAGCATCGCTCCTAGCAAAAATTAAGGTGCTATGCCGTCGTGAGTCGACCGCGGCTTTAATTTTAGCTACCATCTCCTCGGCCGGTATCACCTGTTTTCCTGTCATGTGACCACAACGTTTGGGAAAGACTTGATCTTCGATCTGTAACGCCGAAGCACCAGCCCGCTCAAATACTCGGACTGTGCGCCCAACATTTAAAATAGCACCAAAGCCGGTATCCATATCAACGATTAAAGGCAGATCGGAGCGATCTCGAACAGCGGCAATGATATCCGCAACCTCTGACGCCGTAGTGAGCCCCACATCGGGCCGTCCCAATCGTGAAAAAGAGATGCCAGCCCCTGAGATAAATGCGACTTCAAAGCCCGCTCTTTCAACTAAAACTGCTGATAAGCTATCAAAGACGCCTGGGGACTTGATCAGTTCAGATCCTTGAATCAGAGATATTAGTCTTTTGGTATGGTGCATCTAAGTTCCAATATATTATTTGCGTAGGGATAGCGGGCATAAAAATACATATCAGTTTATGACGCCCACAAGTTTTGGCGCGATCAGCTAGTATGACTACAATGCGTACGGGAATGTCCGACTGATCGTGGGAAACTATGCCAGTGTTAATAAATTTCTAACTAGTCTTTTCACTTTTGTCCAATATTGATACATGAAATATTTTTGTCTTGTTTAAGCTTGTCCCACAGGAATATTCTTTTGATAGAGGGCAGTTGCAACTGACAACGCAACATGGACGCGCTAAATAATAATACTCGTCCCTCGATATGCGACATCAACCCGATGTCGCAACTGAATTGGGGTGAATCATGATGAAGGGTAAAAAAGACAAATATAATTCCATCAAGGCACTTCTATCAACAAAAACAGTGGGGGCTCTAGCACTATTAATGCCCTGTTTCCCTGCGATTTCTTATGCTCAAAATGTCGGAAACTTAGAAGAAATTGTGGTTACTGCACGAAAGAGAGAAGAGAGTCTGCTGGAGGTGCCATTAGCCATTACCGCGCTCACGTCGGCCGATATTGAAGCGAGAGGCATAAATGAATTTAAAGATATTATTGCCTTCACTCCAGGCTTTCATTTCGCAGAACATTCCGTGGGGAGAGCGGATCGGTCAAATCGGATCTTAGTCATTCGGGGTATGCATATCAGTCAAGAAAATGATCATCAACAAGCTGCTACGGTATTTGTCGATGGTGCTCCTACCCACGGCAGCGTCATAGCGGGCCTAGAGGATGCAGAGAGAATCGAGGTAGTAAGGGGCCCACAAAGCGCATATTTTGGCAGAGCTACACTGTCAGGAGCAGTTAATTTTATAACAAGAACACCTAGTCGCGAATTTGAAGGGAAAATAATTGGCGAATTTGGCAAATTCGGAACTAAGAACATCGGTGCATCTTTTGAAGGTCCTCTGGGAGAAACCGTCGCCTATCGAATTTCGTTAAGTCATCAAGAGACCGATGGCCAGTACAAAGTAGCTAACAATCCAGCACTCACTCTGGGCGCAAGAGAGACCCAGAGTGTGGCGGCGACACTTTACTTCGAACCAAGCGACAGATTTAACGCTAAATTGCGCGTCCATCAGTGGGAGGATGACGATGGCCCCGGCGCGGCATTTGGTTATGGGGTAACCAATGGGGAAGAGCTATTTAATTGTTTATTACCCAATTCAACGTTGGCGGTAAGAAGCGGTGGCGGAAATTGGTTCTGTGGTGAGGCGCCCTTCCCGTCCGCTCAACATATTCAGTACGATGACGAGATGAGTCCCGGCAAGAACAATCTCCTCAACGGTATCGCAAGCCCCGGCCTCAGCATCGATACAATAACAGACAGTCCTTTTCTAGATGGCTTTGGTTTCGCTCGAGAAGCGGAGCAAATGAGTTTAATCATGAATTATGTGTTGGATAATGGGATCACAATATCGTCGATAACCGCCACCAGCGAAAATAAATGGATGGCACTCGATGATTTAGACAGACGAGCGACTGCCAGCATATCCGCCATGAAAGACGTGTCACTTCTCAATGGCAGAGACCTTGAAGACTTTAGCCAAGAAATTAGGGTGACCTCCAGCCAAGAGCAGCGGCTCAGATGGTTATTTGGGATCAGTAAATTTAAATTTGAAGGTAAGCGAACTAGCGGGTTCCACATTTTCAATTCGGTTCGATCTCTCAGTTTAGGCAACGTCTTTGATATTGAAACCACCGGCATCTTTGCCGCCGTTGAGTACGATATAACTGATGCCCTCACGATTAATCTCGAGGGCAGAAAGCAGAAAGACGAGGTAGAGGAAGCCAGATCTAGTGGTGATGAATTCGTGTCGGGCACGTTTAAGAGCACCACACCAAAATTTGTCGTCGACTATCGTTTCAACGATGAGATCACCTTATATGGTAGCTATGGCGAGGGAACTCGACCCGGCGGATTTAATGTCAATTTATTTAACCAGCCCCAAAGCGTTCTTACTGCCTTGGCTGATATCGGCCTGTACAAAGAAATAGAGGAAGAAGAACTCGACATGTACGAATTAGGGGTCAAAGCATCATTACTCGATGGTCAGGCTTGGTTACAGGCATCAATTTATCGCGGAGACTGGACTGCCCAGACTGCCGCTGGAACGTTTGTGGGCGATGTTTTTTATGGGGGAACAGCCACCGGTGGCGAAATAGAATTATCCGGATTCGAAGTAGAGGGAGCATGGGCCGTTTCTGATAACTTTATGCTGGAAGCCACCTATGGCCTCAACGACTCGGACATCAAAGTCCTCAAAGATTGTGCTGATTGCGGAGTATTGATGGGTACTCAGGACATATCTGGGATGGGCAAGCGAAAGCAAAGAAATCCGAAAGTTCAGGGGTCGCTCTCGGGAACACTCACTGGTGAAATGCAGGCTGGAATTGCCTGGTATCTGCGAGCCGACTATATTCACACGGGCAGCAGTTATGCGACTGATGCAAATATACTTGAGACCGGTGATAGCAATCGAATCAACATGCGTCTAGGTTTTGAGAGAGACAATTTCAAGGTTGAGCTTGTTGGAGAAAATTTGACCGACGACGAGACAGTTACCAACTACCAGTTCTTAATCGACTTTGCCTGGCTGCCACCGGGTGTCAACCGAGTGGCAACGGCCGGTCTTCCAGACAAAAGATACTTCGGAGTGAAGGCAACTTATAGTTTCTGATATTTAAATACTAATAGTTCGAACGTCGATATAACTGGTCTGCGCACCCCACCATTTAATAGGGTGGGCAGATCCAGCGTCGCACAGATTACTGAAAGCTATCCATTGCGAGTCAACTACAAAGAGTGCGCGGCTGAGTTAGCTACTTTAAAAACTAAACAATGATAACGCGGTCACCATTAGGGTGAATTGGCATGCAACCGTCCTTGGTGATCAGTGTTAAATCCTCTAAATGCGCAGAGCCCCCGATACCGGTGTGCAAGACTGGCATGTCCACACTGATAATCATATTTTCTTCGAGCACTAAATCATCTTTTTGCCAGTAGGCGCCAACGCCATCGCGACCCGGCTCATCTGTGTGGCACAGCCCTACGCTGTGAGGAGTCACTGCAACAGCAAGGTCATAACCAGCGCTCTTAATTGCACGTCTACCGATCTCTTTGATCTCAGAGTAACGCATACCAGGCTGCAGTTTTTCGCGCACGGCATCCCAACCGATTGCAATTGCATCAGTTGCGCGTTTCATGCTTTTTGTGGGTTCGCCGATAAAAATGGTTCGCCCATAGTCGCCTGTGTAATGCAACCCCTGACTCACCGCGTCAATTGCAAACCCTGAACCCTCTTTGAACTCCATATTGTGTATTTCCGACATGATAGTATCAATTTGCATGAACAACGGGGTGTTACCGTGCAGCGCACATTGGGAAAAAAAAGACGCCCTTAATTCATGGAGCGTAGCTCCAGAACGCAAGGAAGAGGCTGCAACGATCGCGGACTGTGCATTGGCTGTTGCAGCCAACTTCATCAGCTCTATTTCTCGCGCCGATTTGATCATGCGGATCCTACGTAAGGCATAGTCACCATCAACCGTAGTCGCGCCTAAATTAGCTGTTTTAATAATACGTTCGATAACCGGATCATCAATCCCAATTCGGCTCTTATCGAGTTTTAAGTCATAAATTGCTTTGACTAACGCAGTCTGAGCATTCCCACTCGGAGGGTTATTATCTAATGCTTGATTGAGTACTTTAAGACGATCCTTCTCAAAATCACGATCGATTTGTGGATCTTTACTGGTAAATACAAACGGAGGAAGTACCGCCCTCTCCACCGAATTATTATTTTGAGATTCAGCCGTTATTTTACCGCCCCAGCCTGTAAAAAGATTGACAGTAGAGTCCCACTGAAAGTCGCTGTCAGCAACGCTGTAGTAATAAATAAATTGATTTATTACTACACAGGATGGACGAGCCTTATCTCGGCTTAAGAGAGCAAATGAGCAAGGGGTATCCATTCGAATTGAAAGGTGGTCCAAATAACCGGTGAAATGATAGAAGTTCATTGGCCGAGTAACTATCAGCGCATCTAAGTTCTCCTCATCCATCACCTGATAGGCACGGGCGAGATCAAAAAGACGCCCCCCCTGTAAAATAGCACCGCTGTCGCTTTTTGGAGCCGCTTTATAGCTATTATTTTTAAACCCAAAAGATGACCCAGCAAGCGCGGTTATGCCTGCAGCGGCTAAAAATTGCCTTCTATCGAGCATGACTGAACCTCAATTTTCATAATATTAAACAACTACCACGATATTATCACTCCCAACCCCCTAGTCTAGCGCTAGATAACACTGGTCCGTTATTGAGATCTTATAACCTTGCCGCGTAACCCTTAAAACGGCGAACGTCATCGACATAACTTTACTCGGCATCGTGCTTAATAAATAAATGTTTGAGTGTCTAATCAGCGCGCTAATAGAGCTGAAAAGTTTACGGCAGTTTTATTTAACAATGGGAAGACAACGCGATTTAATTCGTCTTGGCTGACGGCTGGCTCGTGGTAACGCAAGGTCAAAGCGCCGTATACCTTGTCACCTGTGCGCACAGGGACAGCAATAGCAGATATATCGAATCGTGCGCGCTTACGTCTGCGCGTAGCATAACCTATTCTGGAGGCCTTCTCGATTAGAAGTCTAAACTCAGCCGATTGGCGCGCCGTTTGGTCACGATTGCAATTCACCTTGCTAAGCATCACTAAAATATTTTCACGCTCAATATCAGGCATGAAAGCTAGGATACAAATACCGGAGGCAGATTCCAGTATTGGCATACGGTAACCAATTTTAAATTTTTCAACTGCCAGCGGACTTGATGCGTCAGTATTTTCGTGGATAATGACGTCCGCGCCCGATATGGCTGAGAAAGAAACGGGCCAAGCTAGCGCTTTGGTTACCTCCTCCATCAAATCTCTACCTAAATTGGCCATGACCGCCTGATCAGTGAACCCGGAACTTAGTGTCCTGACTTTAACGGTCAATCGAAATATACCATCGGATGGATGCTGGTAGACATAACCTTTTTCGATCAAGGTCTCCAAAATTCGGTGCACAGTGGCACGGGGAACACTTAACTCTCGGGCTAAGATAACAGGCGTCGCGCCGCTAGACCGATTTAAAAAATCAAGTATATCTAATCCACGACTTAATGAACGAATCATATGAAGACCTTATTTATACAAAAGTAAATCCTTCTGGTTTGCCAACGTATTTAACATAGTATAAGTCGATTATAACCATAACTGATTTGCTGATATAAAAGAGTAACTCAATTCACCGATCATTGGGAATCATATTTACTGACAGATCATTTCATCGCGGTTAACTGATAAAGCATGCGTATACAGACCTTTAACATTATTACTACACTCGGATATATTTTAAAAAGAGAAGTGGTCCGGACAGGATAAATCAACAAAGTGCATTGTATTTATATTAGGGATGATTATTAGGTATGAT
>CESJ01076611.1_pt1 | contig 12873 bp, 12 predicted proteins | sample 356311 | NCBI WGS metagenome assembly CESJ01 (sample SAMEA2621487, study PRJEB7988) | marine metagenome | biome: marine biome (ENVO:00000447); feature: surface water layer (ENVO:00002042); material: "saline water (ENVO:00002010), including plankton (ENVO:xxxxxxxx)" | depth 5 m
GCTGGCCATATGCTCAAATCCATTTGTGCATTTCAATAAAACTGGAATTACCCAATTTTGCGATTATCTTCCTGCGCAGTTTGCGCATGCTGCCTAACCATTTCTCATAATTTGATGCTTTGAATTCCATAAAGCCTGCAACGTCAGGATGAGGTAGGATCATAAAACGCTCCGCCTGCATGTCATCAGCTACGTGGCATGCTAAAGCTTTTGGGCTGATCACACCTGGAAAACCTTCTGCTGCGTTGGGCTCATCATACCCCAACATTGGTGTTGCAACATACTGAGGGCAGATAACAGAGACATTGATACCGTCATCTTTGTGAGTGATCGCTAGAGCTTCAGAAAATCCAACAGCAGCGTGTTTTGTTGCAGAATATGCTGCATCACCAATTTGATTTAGTAATCCTGCGGCGGAGGCTACCTGGACCAAATAACCAGATTTTCGCTTTTTCATATCAGGTAATACCGCTCGGCAGGCATAAACATGAGCCATTACATGAATATCCCAGCAGGCCTGCCAATTAGTGTTGGAAGCTGAGGCTGCGTGATCTGGCTCGCCGCGACAGATGCCTGCATTTGATACAAATATGTCAACGGGCGCAATTGTATTTCGAACTTGCATCACTATTCTTTGAATATCAGATTCTTGGGTGACATCGCAGTAGAAAGCCGTACCATTGATTTCTCCTGCAACGACCTGTGCTTTTGCCAAGTCGATATCGGTCACGATCACATTTGCGCCGCGATGGGAAAACTCACGCGCGAGAGCGGCGCCAATTCCTTGGCCGGCACCAGTAATGATGATTGTTTTTGCCATAAATTTCATGCCTAGTGACCTTCAAATAAACATCCGATGATATAAGATGCAATACGGGAATGGACTGTATGTCCAGCAGATATGTACAGGAACGAACATGACCACACAGGACTACCTAGAAAAGCTGATCGCTTTTGATACGACGAGTGCCCTTTCGAATATTGCACTGATCGATTGGGTGCAGAGTATTTTGGTCCCGTTGGGCGCAGATGTCCAAATCATTCGAAACGCAGATGGTAGTAAGGCCAATATTTTTGCAACTATTGGGCCGGCTGATCGTCCCGGTGTGATGTTGTCGGGCCATACCGATGTCGTTCCGGTGGCAGGCCAAAATTGGAGCAGACCGGCATTTGAGATGACAAGGCGTGGCGACAATCTTTATGGACGTGGAACTACCGATATGAAGGGGTTTGTGGCCGCGATGCTAACAGCAGCGCATCAGGCCTCCAAGCAACCCTTAGATACGCCGCTTCATCTAGCCTTGTCCTATGATGAAGAAATAGGCTGTATGGGTGTTCGCTCTTTAATTGATATGCTGGCTCTTGCTCCACAGCGCCCTAAAATGTGTATCGTAGGCGAGCCTACAGGGCTTACAGTTGCTACTGGTCATAAGGGGAAATGTGCTGCACGAGCGCATTTCAATGGACTAGCTGGCCATTCTGCTTTGGCGCCCTTTGCTGTTAATGCAGTTTATATGGCAAGTGATTTTATAACTGCATTACGCAATATTCAGGAAGAACTGCAAAATGGATCTGTACAAGATAATGGGTATGATGTGCCTTATACAACACTTCATGTTGGTCGGATTGAGGGTGGAGGTGCGCTTAATATCGTACCGCATAACTGCTGGCTTGATTTTGAAATACGTAACATATCGCAAGATGACCCGGTTGAAATTTTGGAGCGATTACAGGCTTCATGTGATGAGATCGTGACCGAAGCGCAGGAAATTGCTCCGGAGGCTGCGATTGAGATTAATGTGTCTAACACATATCCGGGACTTGATACGCCTGAAACATCGCAGGTTGTGGCATTTGTGAAGTCTTTGACCGGTGCTAATAGCACTAGGAAGGTAGCGTTTGGAACGGAAGGTGGCTTGTTTGATCAAAGACTAGGCGTGCCAACTGTGGTTTGTGGACCGGGTGATATGGCGCAGGGACACAAAGCTGACGAGTTTATCACAAGGACGCAGCTTGATCTTTGTGATGAGATGCTGGCTAATTTAGTATCACGTTTAGTAGTAGGGCTTTAGTCAGCTGCCTTTTGGACACGTGAGTTAAGATATTGTGCAAAATCGTAGTTCGGCCGTTCGAGATGTGACAAGGGGCCGGGGATGGCCATTGCTGAACACAAGCCGCGATAGACCTTTTCAGTGCAGCCACGATCTTCGATGTTCACTTCATCCAAAAGTGTTTTAAGCTGCAAGAAATGCGCCTGCGCATCAGGGTCGTCCACATAATCTGCACTCATGCCTCCACCAAATATAATTTTAACTTGGCCAACACCATTTGGGTGGAGGCTGAGGTACCAAAAGTAGCCAGGGGTTAAGGTGATCATCAGACTGGGGTAGATGGCCAGCAAATAAGTCATCCGGCGACGCTCACCTTTCAGGCGTGTGTTGCTGGTATGCGCTAGCGCTATTTGCAACGTATCATCCTTCAAAATCGTATGATAATTGAACGCTGGCAGGCCTGGAGGACATATCATCTCATCAAGCTTGGATAGCCCACCAATTGTGCCTGCGTGACACACGGGGAGGTGATAACTTTCCATAAAATTTTCAGCCAAAACTTTCCAGTTAGTATCCCAGAGATGGGTTTCAAAGAAGGTTTCTGAGTAATTCTCCATCCCGTAGTCGCCGACCAAACCTTCGACTTCTGCCAAATCTTGGGCCACAAAATTGGCATTAGGATTTAAGGTTACAAAAACCCAACCCAGCCATGCTTCACAACGTACTGTTGGCAGTGCGATTTCACTTTTGCAAAACGCAGAGTTTTGTTCCATCGCAGGTGCGCCGCGCAAACTTCCATCGAGGTTATAGGTCCAAGCATGGTACGGGCAGACGATTGAGCGTGCATTGCCACGCCCTTCTTTCAAGGTCGACATCCGATGACGGCAGACGTTAGACATGGCTCTTAGTTCGCCAGTGTTGTCACGTAGCACTAAAATTGGTTGTCCCGCCAATTCTAGGGTCATGTAATCTCCAGGGTTTTTAAGCGCATCTGCTCGTCCAACGCAGAACCAATCATGTGAGAAAACCTGTGATAGCTCCGCCTCTAAAAACGCATGGTCTGTATAAACAGCCGTTGGCATCGCATGCGCTTTTTCAAACGGTACTGACGTGTTGGCTTTCAGATCAGATATGGCATTCATCGATATAGCTCCGGTTGTTGCAACAAAGATGCCAAATAAATTGAAGTTTGGCAATTGTGTAGGGACTATTTGTGAATTTCCTTATCATAATCATTAATCCAGTGTTGGCTTGTCTTACCTGCGAATTACCATCCTGGAGAGTATCATGACATCCCCTGTTGTTATCCCCAAATTAAGATTTGAAACATCAGAACTTGAACAACGGCTATGCAAGACTTTAACCGCCATGCAAGTCGGGGGCATTGGGCTTTCGAGATTACCGAAACCATTCGTATCACGCACAGTGGCCAAAATGTTTAGTGGACGTTTCACGCAAAATGGTAGTCAAAAGCTAAGTTGCATTATTTTCAATTTTTAGAGTGTTCTAGGTTTGACCTTGAATTTTCATGGGTTACTGATGGGCACAAAGCATTGGTAGGAGCCTAAAATGCAGTGGGACGAGTTTTCAGATTGGGGCGCTAAGATTTCTCAATGGGCGGCTGATTATCATACCAACCTCAGGGATCGCCCTGTGCGGGCGCAAAGTCTACCTGGTGACGTTGCTGCGCTTATTGCGCTGGCCCCACCAGAGGGCCCACAGGACATGAGTGAAATCATGGAAGATTTCGAACGTGTTGTTATGCCTGGCATTACCCACTGGCAACATCCCCGATTTTTTGCATATTTTCCGGCTAATGCGGCCCCCCCGTCTATGCTTGCAGAGATGCTGGTCTCAACAATTGCAGCGCAATGTATGCTTTGGCAGACTTCACCAGCAGCGACAGAAATGGAAACTGTTATGCTGGACTGGCTTCGGCAAGCAATCGGTTTGCCGAAGCATTTTTCAGGTGTAATTCAAGACTCTGCTTCATCGGCCACTTTGGCCGCGGTTCTAACAATGCGGGAACGTGCTTTGAATTGGGAAGGCAATCAGTCTGGTCTATCAGGAGCTGCCCGCTTGCGAATCTATTGCTCATCCGAAGTACACACATCTGTTGATCGTGCTATTTGGGTGGCCGGTATTGGACAAGCTAACCTGGTACGGATCCCAATTTCGGGTGGGTTAAGAGGCTTACGACCAGAGGTCTTGCGTCAATCAATTATATCAGATATTACAATGGGTTACCGTCCTGCAGGTATTATTGCGTGCACAGGTGGAACCGGCACAGGCGCTTGCGATGACATAGCTGAGGTGGTCAAAATAGCAAAAGAATTTGATCTCTATACCCATATTGATGCCGCTTGGGCTGGTGCTGCCATGATCTGTCCGGAATTTCGCACTCTTTGGGCTGGCGCGGAAGGGGCAGATTCTATTGTATTTAATCCGCACAAATGGCTTGGTGCACAATTTGACTGCTCAGCGCATTTCTTGGCTGACCCTACGAGCTTGGTAAAAACGCTGGCCATTCAACCTGAATACCTCAAAACACATGGACATGATGGACTGATTAATTACTCAGAATGGTCAGTCCCTCTTGGGCGCCGTTTCAGAGCCCTGAAGTTATGGTTTTTACTTCGCTCATATGGTTTGGAAGCCCTCCGTACTCGCCTTCGCAATCATGTGGCTTGGGCTGAAGAGTTAGCCGAAAAGCTACGCGGAAATGGACGATTTGAAATAGTTACAGAACCCACCTTGTCACTCTTTACTTTCCGCATTGCAGGTACTGATGATCAAGCACAAATCGATTTTGTAAACCGTGTTAATGATGATGGCCGTATGTATATCACTCAAACTAAAGTGGACGGTGCGATTGCGATACGCTTTCAAATTGGCCAGTTCGATGTAACTAAAGTGGACATTGATTTCGCCTTTGATGTGATGTGCGAGATTGTGGGTTGATTTGACAAAGTACAAGAAACAGTCGCAATTATGGTAAATCTGTGGCATTCCGATTTTAATCAAAGATGGAAGCATGATCATGGCCCCTCTAATTACAATTTTAAATGGACCTAACCTCAATCTTCTGGGGCAACGGCAACCCGAACTTTACGGCTATGACACCCTAGAAGACGTGGGCAAAGCATGCGCCGAAGCTGCAAAATCAGTTGGTCTTCGGTCTGAGCTGTTCCAGAGCAATCATGAGGGCGCTTTGATCGACATGGTCCATGCAGCGCGTGAGACTTCAGTGGGTATTATCATTAACCCTGCTGCTCTCACGCACACGTCTGTGGCATTGCTAGATGCTCTGCAGACTTTTGTTGGACCTGTGCTCGAAGTTCATATTTCCAATATTCATAAACGCGAAGATTTTCGGCATAAAAGCTATGTTTCCTTACGTGCTGATGGGGTAATTGCAGGATTTGGCGTGCAAGGGTATGCCTTGGCAATGCAACGCATGAGCATTTTGCTTTCCTAATTTAACGTACTTAATTTTTAGACATTTTGTATTTTAGGGTCTAATCGAAGCTGGTAAATTATTATTGCGTCAGGCGTGATAGTCTTAACGTTGCATGCGATCTAAGCCACCCAGCAGTATTTGGGTAGCCATTTCGGCATATTCATCGCGGTTAATTCCACGCCCGGGTTGATACCAAAGATAAAACCAATTTAGCATTCCCAGCAACGACATCGTCACTGGTATTTGATGATGCGGGTCTTTGGCAAAATAAGCAGGGGCTAAGTGCTCTAAAGTTGCCGCAAATAGTTTGACAATCTGCCTTTGAATGTCCGTCAGCTCCTGAAGTTGCTCAGGAGACAAAGCGTTTGGAGTTTGTAGTTGGAGCCTATGCTCAGCATCGGCACCACGGTACGTAATTAGTAATTCTCCAACAAGGTTTCGGAGATGAGCCTCGTGTGTAGAGGCTCCCTGAGCAACGCCAGCTACACGCCTACGCACAACAGATAAATGACTGTGTAAGATATCGTAAAGTAATTGCTCTTTGCTATCATAATAATGGTATATTAACGCCTTCGAAATACCACATGCCTCGGCCACCTGGTTGACCGACGAGCGATCGTATCCATGGTCTGCAAAATGCGTCGCGGCTTTCTGGAGAATAGCCGTGCGCTTGGCATCATAGTCTTTGGCAATAGTGCGTGCCATGCTCTAGCCTTTTGTACGATTATCGATCAATCGCACCGCTTTACCTTGTGAACGTGGCACTGAATTAACCTCACTGGCGTTAACTTCAGCCGTTACGCCCACGTTAGCTTTGATCAGGGCTGCCAGCTCTGCGGCCGCAGGCGCGTCCCCTTCAACATGGATAATCATATGATCCATTGGGCCTTTTTTGACGAGCTCAATTTGGAAATGTGCCGCTAGTGTGGGCACTTTCATCAACTGCTCTTCGATTTGCATTGGAAAGACATTCACCCCTCGTAAGATAATCATATCGTCACTGCGACCTGTAACTTTCTCCATCCTACGCATGCTGCGTGCAGTTCCAGATAAAAGCCGTGTTAAGTCGCGGGTTCGATAACGAATTATAGGGAAGGCTTCTTTGCTGAGCGAAGTGAAGACCAACTCGCCCAATTCTCCATCGGGCAATACTTCGCCTGTTTGAGGATGAATGATTTCTGGATAAAAGTGGTCTTCCCAAATATGGAGGCCATCTTTGCTTTCAACACATTCGCAGGACACACCGGGACCAAGCACCTCGGAAAGGCCATAAATATCGACTGCATGCATGTTAAAAGACTGCTCAACTTCTTCACGCATCGCGTTGGTCCAAGGCTCTGCGCCAAAGATACCTACTTTAAGGGGGGATTTCTTAGGATCGAGGCCTAACCTACGATATTCATCTAGAATGGAAAGCATGTAGGACGGTGTAACGGTGATGCCGGTGGCTTGAAAATCTTCTATCAGACGCACTTGGCGCTCGGTCATCCCACCAGATACCGGGACAACGGTGAGGCCCATTTTCTCGGCACCTCCATGCACGCCTAAACCGCCCGTAAAAAGGCCATAGCCATATGCATTGTGCAGCAAGTCGCCGTAGCGCAAGCCTGCAGCGCGTAAAGAACGACCCATCACATGGTTCCACATCGTCAGATCTGCTTGCGTGTAGCCAACGACAGTTGGTTGCCCAGTGGTTCCTGATGAAGCATGAATTCTGTTCACCCGTTCAAGCGGCACTGCGAACATCCCAAACGGATAGTTTTTGCGTAGGTCCGACTTTACAGTAAAGGGGAACTTCGCCAAATCTGCAAGTGATTTCAAGTTATCAGGATGTACTCCAGCTGCATCAAAGCTGGCTTTGTAATGCCCAACGTTATTATACGCGTGGCTTAGTGACCACCGCATCCGTTCGAACTGGAGGGCTTGAATTTCATCATGACTTGCCGTCTCGATGGCTTCTAAATCACCAGGCTTGGGTGATAAATCTTTCATGGTTTTATCCTTAAACTTGCTCGAGCATCAAAGCTATGCCTTGGCCGACACCGATGCACATTGTGCATAATGCACGTTTATGACCTTTTATTTGCATTTCGTATGCGGCTGTTAGAGCCAAACGTGCGCCGGACATGCCCAAGGGATGACCCAAGGCGATAGCTCCACCGTTTGGGTTCACATGTGTTGCATCATCTGGGAGATCTAATTCCCGCATGACTGCGAGCCCTTGAGCTGCAAAAGCCTCGTTTAATTCAATATGATCAATATCCTCAATTGTAAGATCCAGACGCTTCAAGAGCTTTCGAGTGGCCGGCGCGGGTCCAATCCCCATAATACGAGGAGAAACGCCTGCAACAGCCGTCCCAGTGATGCGTGCCAGTGGATTTAAATTGTATTTCTCAACCGCAGCGTCCGATGCAATAATCAAAGCGGCGGCTCCATCGTTCACACCTGAAGCATTGCCGGCCGTTACTGAACCGCCGTCGCGAAACGGCGTGCCAAGGCTTGCAAGTTTCTCAAGTGTTGTAGCGCGGGGGTGTTCGTCTTTATCAAATACAATTAGACCGCCCTTGCGCTGCGGGATTTCAACGCGCGCAATCTCACGTTCAAACCGACCCACAGCAATTGCTTTTGCAGCTCGGGATTGGCTGCGAAACGCAAACGCGTCTTGATCAGCGCGGCTGACGTCAAACTCAGATGCAATGTTCTCAGCAGTTTCTGGCATACTATCGATACCAAATTGCCTCTTCATCTGCCTGTTTACAAACCGCCATCCAATTGTCGTGTCATAAATTTCAGCACGGCGTGAAAATGCACTATCTGCTTTTGGCATAACCATTGGTGCGCGGGTCATGCTTTCAACACCCCCTGCAAGAATAACCTCCGCCTCGCCAGCCTTGATAGCACGAGCCGCCATGGATACTGCGTCTAGGCCTGAGCCGCAAAGCCTGTTGAGCGTAACACCCGCCACTGTGTCTGGCAGCCCTGCAAGCAAAGATGACATGCGGGCTACGTTTCGATTGTCCTCACCAGCTTGGTTAGCACAGCCCATGATGACATCATCAATTGCCGCAGGGTTCAGATCTGGAACATCGGCCATAGTTGAACGAATTACTTGGGCTAAAAGGTCATCTGGGCGTGTTGTTGACAGTGTGCCTCCAAAACGGCCAATTGCGCTACGGCGTCCGGCGCAGATATATGCTTCAGTCATTGGGTGTCCTCAAAATATTGACCTTTAATGGTACGAGAATGTCCCCGAAATTGGGCAATCACCTCACCAGAACAGTTTCTGATTTCAATGTCATAAATGCCGCTCCTGCCAGCGTGGTGCACTTCGCGAGCCTGAGCCGTAAGGACATCCCCTGGCATGCCGGGGGCCATGAAGCTTACACTACAATGCTGCGCGACAACGCGTTGGTTGTAGCTGTTACAGGCATGTGCAAAGGCTGTATCTGCTAAGGCAAAGATTAAGCCACCGTGGCACATCCCATGGCCATTGAGCTTATCTGGTGTGATTGGCATGCGAAGTTGCGCAGTTCCTGGGCTCACTGCTTCGACCACAATTCCTAAAGATCGAGCTGCTGCATCTTTTGCATCTAGCCCAGCAGACGATTTTTCTGCAATTTCTTGTGCGCTCATGACCATGCTATTCTCCTGAATAATGCGGTGGACGCTTGTCTAAAAATGCAGTGACACCTTCACGGTAATCGGCGGATTGACCACATGCCCTCTGTATCTCTGCTTCAAGTGTCATGTGACCATCAAAGTCTTGGATGCCAACCTGATGGATTGCAGATTTTGTCGCTGCTAGCCCAAATGTTGGTCCTTTAGCCATATCGGCAGCCATTTCATGGGCCGCAGGCATCAGATCGTCCGGTGCAAAACATTCCCACACAAGTCCCCAGTCCTTTGCTATAGCGGCTGTTATTGGTGTTGCCGTCATTGCCCAAGCTTTTGCACGTAATGGGCCGAGAATTTGTGCTAAGTGATAGGTTCCGCCTGCATCTGGGATAAGACCAACTTTAGCAAAGCTTTGCACAAATTTAGCCTCCTCTGAGGCTAAAACTATATCGCATCCAAACACGATATTCGCACCAGCGCCTGCGGCCACGCCATTCACAGCGCAAATGATGGGCTTGGCTAAACTGCGCAATCGTCGGACTAAAGGATTATACAAGGTGCTCAAAGTTTTACCCAGATCTGGAGGGCCATCCATTTTTCTAGGATCGCGGCCGTCAAGATCTTGCCCTGCACAAAATCCACGACCTGACCCAGTTAAAACAACAGCACGAATACTTGGGTTCGTGGCCTCGTCTAAAGCGGTTCCAAGGGCCATATGCATTTCGTCGTTAAATGAGTTTAAACAGTCTGGTCGATTGAGTGTAATCTCCATCCAGCCCGTGTGATGTTTTGTCAAAATCGTATCACTCAAAAAATGTCTCCATTTACTGCTATATATAATTTACTTGCATAAACCGACCGGTTGGTCAATTTTTAATATAAACTGCTCATAGGGACCACTCCATGTTTGATATCAACAATTTTTCAAGTTTTGCTTTGGGCGAATGGGTTGCTCCTCAAGGAGCTAATAGAGACGTACACTCTGCTATAACGGGAAAGGTTCTAGGAGCTGTGGGCGGTACTTTGGACGTTGAGGCCATGCGTGATTATGCCAAAACTCATGGTGGGCCGGCTTTGCGTGCATTGAACTTCCATGATCGCGCGCGGATGATAAAAGCTTTGGCTCTATATCTGCGCGATCATCGAAGAGCTCTCTATGAATTGTCGTTTGAGACTGGTGCCACAATAGCTGACAGTAAAATCGATATTGATGGTGGCATTGGAACGATGCTTGTCTATGCCTCAAAAGGACGCCGAGAAATGCCGGAGGGGCATATTTTTCCTGATGGTGATTTGGAGGTCTTAAGCCGGGATGGAAGTTTTCTAGGACAACATATTTGCACGCCTCTGCGCGGCGTTGCCGTGCAAATTAATGCGTTTAACTTCCCAGTTTGGGGTATGCTTGAGAAATTGGCACCAAGTCTGTTAGCGGGAATGCCTAGCCTGATTAAACCTGCAACCAGCACAGGATTTCTAGCTCAAGCAGTGGTTCGTCTCATGCTGCAAAGCGGCCTTTTACCAGATGGAGCCGTACAATTGATCATGGGTAGGACTGGCCCACTTTTGGACGTTCTTGATTGCCAAGATGTGGTGGGGTTCACTGGCAGTGCAGCGACCGCTCTATCTTTGCGAAGCACACCGAATATTCTCAAAAATAGCGTCCGGTTTACAGCTGAGCAAGACAGTTTGAATGGGTCTCTTTTAGGTCCGGATGTGATGCCTGGCAGCCCCGAGTTTGATCTTTTTGTAACTGAAGTTCACCGGGAAATGATCACAAAAGCGGGTCAAAAATGTACAGCAATTCGGCGTATCATGGTGCCAAAGCCGCATCTGCTGGCAGTGCAAACTGCTCTGACTGAGCGTCTTGCTGTCACACAAATTGGCCATCCAGCGCTTAAAGAAACGCAGATGGGGCCATTGTCTTCCACGCGGCAACGTCAGGATGTTCTAGCTCAGTCAAGGTTGATTTCTGACTCGGCGGATTTAGTTTTTGGCTCTTTTGAAGTGCCTGATGTCACTGGAGCAGATGCGCAAAAGGGGGCGTTCATATCTCCTATGCTCTTTTCTTGCGCAGATCCGGATGTGGCTCAGTCCGTGCATAGTATTGAGGCCTTTGGGCCTGTGGCGACGTTGATGCCTTTTGCTGATATTGATCATGGAATTGAATTACTGAACCGTGGCGGTGGCTCTTTGGTTGCATCCGTCATTACACATGATCCTGATGTTGCGCGAAAGGTTGTGCTCGGATCTGGCGCTTTGCACGGCAGGCTATACTTTAACGACCGAACGTCTCAGGCTGAAAGTACAGGGCATGGATCTCCGCTTCCACATATGGTGCATGGAGGACCCGGCCGAGCTGGTGGGTCTGAAGAGTTAGGTGGCATTCGAGGTGTGAAACACTTTATGCAACGCACTGCTATTCAGGGTAGTCCAGATATGTTGAGTGCAGTCTTGGGAACATGGGTCAAAGGAGCTGCGCAACATACGGCTGAAAGTCATCCTTTTACCCGCGATTTTCATACTTTACGCATTGGCGAAACGATAAATACTGCACCGCGTGAGATCACAATTGATGATATTGAGCACTTTGCAAAATTTACGGGTGATAACTTCTATGCTCATATGGATGAAGACGCTGCAAAGGCAAACCCATTCTTTTCTGGACGGGTGGCGCATGGATATTTGCTGCTAAGTTTTGCAGCGGGTTTGTTTGTTGATCCAAACCCTGGCCCAGTTCTAGCAAACACAGGCCTTAATGCTTTGTCGTTCCAAAAGCCCGTCGAAGCCGGTGACTCAATCAACGTTCAGTTGACCGTTAAGCGTAAAACGCGGAGGACGGACGAATATGGAGAAGTTCGTTGGCATGCTATTGTGCGTAACCAAGAGGCCGAACAAGTGGCTGAATATGAATTGTTGACGATGAATTCATACAGTGAGATTTAAGAGGCATGATTGAAATAAACCCTGCCCTTGCTCCGCTGATACGGCATCTGCATGCTGAAGGTCGGTTGCGTGTATGGTCATTAATTGTGTCTATTTTGGGTGAGGTAGCACAACCTGAAGGAGGACAAATTGCGATGGCAGATGTACTAAAACTTTGCGCAGCCCTCAATATCGAACCTCAAGCTGTGCGCACAGCAATGTCCCGTTTATCAAAAGAGGGATTGGTACAAGGGCGCAAGCAAGGGCGCATAGCTTTGTACGCTTTCTCTTCAAAAGGTAAGAAAGAATATGAGATTGCTGCTCGTATAATCTACGCCAAGCCGCGTCAGATCAAAACTTGGATTTATGCTGTGCCACCGCCAGAAATGTCCCGAGCTCGCCTTGATGAAATATCTGGTCATAACCCTATGTTCGAGATCAGCGGATCATGCTACGCTTGGCCTTCTGAGTATGCCTCCTCCATTAAATCACGTGCTGCAGGTGAATTAATTTTATTCAACCAGCATCCAGACACCCTGCCGGACTGGACGCAAAGCACAGCTATGAAACATTTGAATTTTGAGACTTGTACGATCCTTTCGGAAAGCTGCTCAGAATTATCTTTAGGTCAACTTTCGATGAATGATGCGCGCGCAGCCCGGGTGCTCATTGTGCACTTTTGGCGCAGATTGGCACTGAGATACCCGTTGATAGAAGCGCCATTTCCCTTGCAAGCTTGGCCATTATCTGCAGCGCACCGAGCTATTTGTGCTGTATATCCTCATCTTGTAATGCAAACAGCAGCAGAACAAATAGGCCGTTTTA
>CESJ01139090.1_pt1 | contig 12813 bp, 9 predicted proteins | sample 356311 | NCBI WGS metagenome assembly CESJ01 (sample SAMEA2621487, study PRJEB7988) | marine metagenome | biome: marine biome (ENVO:00000447); feature: surface water layer (ENVO:00002042); material: "saline water (ENVO:00002010), including plankton (ENVO:xxxxxxxx)" | depth 5 m
ATGATCGGATTGGGAACATTCATGTCTCTGAAGTATTCGTCTTGAGCATCAATCAATTTGTATTTGTAGAATACAGCTCTTGTCATCGCTGTAACAGTGTTTTTTGAAGGATGATTAATCTTCTTCATAAACGCTTTCAACTCCTTTACTTTCTTTGCAAAATCTTCTTTAGGTAAACCCAGAACTCGTCCGAACTTGGCGCAACATCTTTTTATAATGGCTCTGTCAACCCCTGGGTCAAAGTGTTTGGGGACCAAGCTCAAGTTCGCTGATACGACGATCATCAAGAATCGACCGTAGTCTTTGGGGTCAAGTTCAGGACTTTTTTCAAACTCCGGGGAAGAGTTTATCAACTCTACAATTTGAGGCCAACCTTCTTCTACGATCTCTAGAGATGTGTTCACGAAAATGTTCGCCACCTTTTCATCGGTAAGTTTTCGCTTAGAAAGCCAGTTGAGTAGTCCTAGGTTTTTCATCCTTGGGACCCAAAGTTAAAGCACACAAACAACTGTTGTTGGAACTATTTTATGTTCGCTATTAACAGGGTTATCCACAATTTATGTGAAACTATCTTCTTCTTCTTACCTTTGTGCAATGTATAAAAACCTCGTCAAACCCTTGCTGTTCAAGCTTAATACGGAGAATGCTCATCATTTTTCAATGGCGATGTTAACTTTTGCAATTCACATTCCTGGTGTCGCGTGGTTCTTAAAGCAATGCTTTAAGTCAGACGATTCTTGCAAGCGTGTCACAATTTGTGGAATCGAGTTTCCAAACGTTGTAGGTCTTGCTGCTGGGTTTGACAAAGATGCGAGATGGCTCAGAGAATTAGATGTGTTGGGATTTGGTCATGTTGAGATTGGAACTGTAACACCCCTTGCACAGCCAGGTAATCCGCTTCCTCGTCTTTTCCGTCTTCCCCAAGATTCGGCATTGTTAAATCGTATGGGGTTTAACAATGGAGGTGTACAGTCCACGATATCAAGGCTTAAGAATCGTCCAGTGAGCCTTATCGTTGGTGGAAACATTGGGCGCAATAAAATCACATCTAATGAGCTGGCTGCCTCGGATTATATCAAATGCTTTGATGCTCTTTACCCTTATGTAGACTATTTCACAGTGAATGTTAGCTCGCCCAATACGCCAGGTCTTCGTGAACTTCAAGATCGTGAACCACTTGCCGCATTGCTTCGTGAAGTGGTTCAATGCAACTTGTCTAAAGCATTCCCCCGTCCAATTTTCCTAAAAATTGCACCAGATTTAACAGATGGTCAACTGGATGATGTGGTGTCAATCATTTCTGAGGAAGGAGTAGATGGTCTGATTGCTACCAACACGACAGTGAGTCGCAAGACCCTCTCGGCACATTCCGATGATGTTGAAGCCTTGGGCTCAGGCGGTATATCTGGGGCGCCAGTCCGAAGTCGCTCTACAGAAGTAATTCAATACATCTATAAAAAATCGGGAGGTTCATTCCCCATTATTGGTGTTGGCGGTATCGACTCTGTCGCTTCGGCGCAAGAAAAATTAGACGCAGGAGCCTCATTAGTTCAGATCTATTCTGGAATGATTTACGAAGGCCCTTCTCTTGTTAAAAAAATTGCCAACGGTGTTAAATAATCATCGAACAACAGCAGTCTCTAACGTCATCACTTCTTCAAGTCGCGGTCCTTTCTCAGTTTGAATGAGTGTACAAACTTCGTTGGTAGCATCGTGTTCTAAAAAGAGATAATACCCTTTGTCAGCTGCTTCGTTGAATATTCGCCCACGTTCTTCTAATGTCAAGAGTGGACGGGTATCATAACCCATGACGTAAGGAATGGGTATATGCCCAACAGAAGGAAGAAGGTCTGCCATAAACACAATCGTTTTGTCTCCCAAGTCAATGATAGGGCACATTTGTGCATCTGTGTGACCGTTCACTACAAAAGCGTCAAATCCCAATCCGGTGGAGATTCGAAGATTGTCCTGTGCAGCATCTAAAAATTTCAATTGTCCAGATTCCTGAAGTGGCATCATGTTTTCTTTCAAAAAGCTCGCTCTCTCTCGTGGGTTAGGTTCTGTAGCCCATTTCCAATGTCGTGAATTGCTCCAATATGTTGCATTCTTAAAGGATGGCCTGTATCCATTTTTCGCGTCGTTCCATTCTACAGCTCCTCCAACATGGTCGAAATGAAGGTGGGTGAGGAAGACGTCTGTGATGTCATCACGAGAGAACCCTTTCATGGCTAAAGATTTGTCTAAGGAGTCCTCACCGTGTGGATGGTAATGTCCAAAAAACTTTTCACTTTGTTTGTCACCCAATCCGCAGTCTATCAGTACCAATCTATTGCCGTCTTCGATGAGCAATGATCTCATCGCCCAAGGGCATAAATTGTTCGCGTCAGCTGGATTTGTTCTGGACCAAAGCTTTTTAGGGACTACGCCGAACATCGCTCCTCCGTCTAACTTAAAATTACCGTTGTGAATTGTATGAAGTTGCATCCGTCTAAGATATGTAAATCGTATCTTTACCTTTTAGATTCAGGAACAAATATTCTATCTAACATGAAGCTTTCAAACTTGAATGCGATTTCACCAGTTGACGGTCGATACGGAAGACACACTTCAGCACTTTCTCCGCTGTTGTCTGAATTTGGATTAATACTTCACAGAGTAGAAGTGGAGGTGAAATATTTTATAGATCTGGTGGAACTTCCGCTTCCTCAACTTTCTTCATTTCCCAGAGATAAATTCAGTGCAATGCGCGGCCTTTATCAAAATCTTTCGGAAAAGGATGCTCAGAGAATTAAGGATCTTGAAGCAACAACGAACCACGATGTTAAGGCTGTGGAGTATTGGATCAAGGAAGAGATGGCGAAGTTGGGGTTGAGTGATTGGAGTGAATTCGTGCACTTCGGTTTGACTTCTCAGGATGTGAATAACACCGCCATTCCGCTTTCGCTGAAAAGAGCTACAAATGATGTTTACTTGCCCCTCATTGATGAGGTGCTTGCCGTATTGCATGGTCTTGCAATTGAGTGGAAGTCTATCCCGATGCTTGCAAGGACCCATGGACAGGCTGCCTCCCCTGTGACACTTGGAAAGGAAATCCGAGTGTTCGAGGATAGGCTCAGGATTCAAAGAAATCAAATTGCGGGCGCCACTTATGCCGCTAAATTTGGAGGAGCTACTGGTGGGTTTAATGCACATAAAGTTGCATATCCAGGCATCGATTGGTTGTCATTCGGAACTCGATTTGTTGAACTTAACCTGGGTCTCCATAGGAGCAAGGTGACCACACAAATTGAACATTATGATCATTTGGCAGCTTGGTGTGATTCTTTGAGAAGGGCGCATACTGTCATGATGGATTTAGACAAGGATATTTGGACTTATGTGTCAATCGATTATTTCAAGCAGAAAATTGTCAAAGGAGAAGTAGGCTCGTCTGCCATGCCACACAAAGTGAATCCCATCGATTTTGAAAACTCGGAGGGAAATTTCGGAATAGCAAATGCGATGTTGGGACATTTTTCAGAAAAATTGCCTATTTCTAGAATGCAGCGGGATTTGACAGATTCGACCGTGTTACGGAATTTAGGTGTCCCCTTAAGCCATGGAATCATTGCAGCCAAGTCACTGTTAAAAGGACTGTCTAAACTGGTCTTGAATACGTCCGCCTTGGAAGCGGATCTGGAGAACAATTGGGCTGTTGTGTCTGAAGGCATTCAAACAATTCTTCGCAGAGAAGGCTATCCCAAGCCATACGAAGCACTGAAGGAGCTAACACGTACTGGCGATAAAATTGACGCAACATCAATGCGGGTTTTCATAGAATCTCTCAATGTGTCGAACTCTGTGAAAGATGAGTTAAGACAGATTACTCCTTCAAATTACCTTGGATATTCTTCGGATTTAGTTGATTAAATGAGAAGACTGGTCACTCTTTTTCCATTCTTTAGACCTTACAGGTGGAACCTCGTAACCAATGGATTGTTGAATGCATTTGGTGCCGTGCTCTCGCTATTTTCTTTCTTGAGTGTCGTGCCGTTTTTAAGAATTTTATTTGCCGGAAAAGCCACTGAAGTAGAGACTCAATTTGTGCCAACGGCGACTGATTGGCCAGGTATGATTGGTGCATGGTTTGATGGTTTTGTTCTCGATGTAGGAACTGGTCAAGCATTGTTCGTTGTTTGTATCACCGTGATTATACTTGCCATATTAAAGAATTCAGTGTCTTATTTAGCAATGTACAGTTTGGCCACGATTCGCACAGGTGTAAGTCGGGATTTGAGAAATAAAACTTACAACAGAGTGCTAGGAATGAGCATGGGTTGGTTTACAGACTCGCGAAAGGGTGATGTTTTGAGTAGGTTAACAGTAGATTTAAACGAGGTTGAAATCAGTATTGTAGGGTCGATAGAAGTGTTGTTTAAATCTCCTTTAATTGTATTGATTTCAATTGGTGCACTTTTCGCATTGAGTTGGGAACTGACAATTTTTGCGTTAATCTTTCTTCCCATAAGCGGGGTTTTAATCAGTCGTATCGCAAAGAAATTAAAACACTCTGCTCTGAAAGGAAAGGAGGAGCTAGGTTCGTTGGTGAATATCTTAGAAGAGACATTAAGCGGAGTGAGGATTATCAAGGCATTTGGTGTTGAACGACTTTTCTCCAAGATGTTCCGCGACAGAAATGAGAGACACTTTAAAGCTATGCGCAAAATGTACAGAAGAGAGTATTTAAGTTCTCCTGTAAGTGAAGTTATTTCTATTAGCGTGATGGCGATCCTCCTAGGATATGGAGGAAGAATTGTACTTGAAGGTAGCACGGGTCTTACTGGGGATTGGTTTATCGGATATTTGGTGATATTTTCTCAAATCATTCCACCGGCGAGGGCCTTCAGTGATGGTTGGTTTAGAATACATAAAGGGGTCGCTTCTTTAGACCGTCTAGAAGAAATGTTGGAAGTTGCCAATCCCGTTCCTGATGCGCCTGAAGGCGCGGCGCAAATGTTAGATTTAAAGAATGCCATCTCATTTGAAAATGTCAGTTTTTCATATGGAGACATTCCAGTTATTTCTGAACTCAGCCTTGAGATTAACAAAGGTGAAGTAGTGGCTCTTGTAGGAGCTTCAGGGTCTGGTAAGACCACGCTTTCTAATCTGCTCATTAGATTCGATGATCCGTCATTGGGGAATATTTTCATCGATGGCAGAGATTTGAAAGACATACCTGTTGGCTCATGGAGAGAAAAATTAGGTGTTGTAACCCAAGAGTCAATTTTGTTTCACGGTTCGATTGCTTCAAACATTGCACTGGGTGATGTAATTATTGATCATGAGCGTCTTGAGAGAGCGTCTCAAATTGCTCAGGTTTCAGAGTTTGCAAACCGCTTGCCTGAAGGACTAAATACTCCAGTTGGAGATAGCGGTTGTAAGCTAAGCGGAGGCCAGCGACAGAGAGTCGCACTTGCAAGAGCGTTGTATCGAGATCCTTCTATTTTAGTCTTGGATGAGGCAACTTCAGCTTTGGATGCCGCTTCGGAGCACGAGGTCCAAAAGGCGTTAGATGCTGCCATGAAAAACAGGACGGTGTTGGTGATCGCTCACAGGCTTTCTACAGTTTCTAAAGCTGATAAGATTGTTCTGCTAGATCATGGTAAAGTAACAGAGCAGGGTTCGCACGAAGAGTTAATTGAGAAAAACGGCAATTATGCTGAACTCGTCAGATTACAATCCTTTTCGAGATGATAAATTTTGACAAACGACCCGTTGTGATCGCTGGACCTTGTAGTGCAGAATCAAGAGAGCAGGTGATGTCTACCGCATTGGCGTTAAAATCCACGGCAAACTATTACCGTGCAGGATTGTGGAAACCCAGAACTCGGCCCAATGAGTTTGAGGGAGTGGGAGAGAAAGGTCTGCCTTGGTTAAGAGAGGTCAAGGAAACAGTCGGGCTTCCTGTGATGACAGAGGTCGCAAATACAGAACATGTAGATTTGGTGTTGAAAAATGAGATCGACGCTGTTTGGATTGGAGCCAGGACCACAGTAAGTCCTTTCGCAGTCCAGTCAATTGCCGATGCATTGCGGGGTACAAATATTCCTGTTTTCGTAAAAAACCCGATTCACGCAGATTTAAAGTTGTGGATAGGAGCTGTAGAGAGAATTGAGAGCGCTACGAAAGGAGATGTGATTGCATTGCACAGAGGGTTTTCTAGCTATGGGTTAAAAAAATACCGCAATGCTCCCATGTGGGAGATTCCTATTGGTCTCAGGTCTGAAATGCCAGAGATCAAGCTTTTTTGCGACCCGAGTCATATTTCGGGAAAACGAGATTTAATCCAATCTGTTGCTCAAAAATCGATGGACTTAGGTATGGATGGTTTGATGATAGAGTCGCACATCAATCCCCAAGTGGCTTTAAGCGATGCGAAGCAACAGCTTACACCCAAGGATTTGATTTCTTTGATGACATCTTTGAAAATAAGAGACTTGAATTTAGATCAGTCCCAAACTTCAGACCTTCGTGATCTCCGTATCGAAATGGACTCAATCGATGAGAGACTTGTTGAATTGCTTAGTGGAAGGATGAATATATCAAGATCAATAGGTGGGTATAAAAAAGAAAATGGGCTTGCAGTTTTTCAGTTGTCTAGATGGAAAGAGATCATGCAATCGCGAAAAGTTTGGTCTGAAGAGATGGGGATCGAACAAGAATTTCTACGTTTGGTCCTAGAACAAGTCCACAAGGAAAGTATCAGAATTCAGACTGAAATCTTAGGCTCTGGGCTCGGTGAAGACAGCTAGCCAAATGGATCTTGAGACCCTAAAGATGATCGGAACCAAGAGGAGAAGCAGTGTGATTCCAGTGCCTAGAAAAGTCATAGGGTGAGTTAGAAAACCATATTCAATCAAGCCGATTGCGTCGAATGTTAATAGCGCGACGACGACAGCTACCCAAAGAGCTACAGTAAGAGCGTAGCTCACATAGGATGCCCCAAAATAAAAGCCTGGTTCTTTCATAAAGTCCGCTCCACATTTGGGACAGCTTTTGTGCATAACGGTTAGAGTCGAGAGTTTGTAAGGGTTGGAAACTTCGAAAAGATGCCCCTTTCCGCAACATGGACAATAGCAAGTTAGAATGGTTTTTAAATGTTTGGGACTCATTTTTTCAACGTGCTGGGGCAAACATTTTCATTCATTGGAATCTCGGTTTGAGAGATGGCTGCATATCCACCTAGGACATCAATTCCGTTGTGAATTCCGTGGGCTTTCAAAATAGAGTTTGCAATCACTGATCTGTATCCGCCTTCACAGTGAATGTAGAATCCCCCCTCTCTTGGATACTCTTGCAAATGATCGTTTAAAAAACCTAATGCAGTATGCTTAGCCTCTTGGATGTGCTTGGCATTGAATTCACCCGACTTTCTCACATCGTAAACAGCAGTGTTTGGATTAGATTTCAATGTTAGTTCTAACTCCTTAGCACTTGTGGTTTCGATGGTGTCCACCTCCTTTCCTGCTTGAGACCAACTGAGAATCCCGCCATCTAAAACACCGATTACGTTGTCAAAGCCTACTCTTGAGAGTCTAATTACAGCCTCTTCTTCCTGTCCTTCATTGACAACAAGTAAAATGGGTGTTTTCACATCGACTAGCAGCGTGCCTACCCACGGTGCAAATCCACCTTGAAGCCCTATAAATATCGACCTCGGAACGAACCCCTGGACAAATTCGTTTTGATGTCTCACATCTAGAATGACAGCTTTTGTAGTGTTAGCAGCATTTTCAAATTCATCTGGAGTCAGCATGTTGTTGCCGTGTTGAATTAATTCCTCGATGGAAGTATAGCCTGCTTTATTCATTTGAATATTGAATCCAAAATAGTCTAATGGGGGCATCAAACCTTCTAGGACTTCACGCACAAATTCCTCTCGAGTCATGTCAGATCTTAAAGCGTAGTTTGTGGCTCTTTCATGCTGGATACTTCCTACAGTTTCTTGACTCATGTTTTTTCCACAAGCAGATCCGGCTCCATGTCCAGGGTAGATCACAACATGATCTTCTAGAGGCATAATCTTTTCTCTGATGCTGTCAAACAGGATTCCGGCAAGTTGTTCTTGAGAGATGTCAGCAGCTTTTTGCGCTAAATCTGGACGTCCTACATCACCTAAAAAGACAGTGTCTCCTGAAAACAAGGAGTGCTGATTTCCTTTCTTGTCGTAAAGTAAAAAGCAGGAGCTTTCCATCGTATGACCCGGTGTGTGAAGTACTTCAATTTCTAATTCACCTACCTTAAACCTCTGTCCATCTTGAGCAATTGTTGAATCGAAATCTGTTTTTGCTGTCGGTCCATAGATAATTTCCGCTCCAGTTTTTTCAGCCAGTGTGACATGGCCTGAAACAAAGTCTGCATGGAAATGCGTTTCGAATACATACTTGATCTTCACACCGTCCTTCTCAGCCAGATCGATGTACTGTTGCACTTCTCTTAGCGGATCAACAACCGCAGCTTCGCCATTGCATTTGATATAGTATGAACCTTGCGACAGGCAACCTGTGTAGATCTGCTTAATTTCCATAATCAGTTTTCATGCTCTTTAAACGGTGCCTAAGTTACTTTCTATTTACCATCCATCTGTTTTCTTACCGCTGTCTTTCGCTCGATTTATTTCCACTTTCCTGAACCGCGATATTTTTCAACCCTTCACGCAAAGATCCAGGGTTATCCATATCTTCAATCGCTGAAGCTATGCTGGTAAAACATCGTGTTTTCCCGATTTTATTAATCAGTGTTGATGTTCCTATGACGTCGCGAACTGGACCGATAGCAGCAGCAAGTCGAAAGCCAATCCCTTTTTTTTCAAGATCATCAATGAGGCTTTCTAATCCAGCTAGCCCAGAAGCGTCGATATACCCGATGGACTCTGCGCACAAAACTACCGTTTCTACTTTTTTATTTCTGGCGTCTAGAAGGTTTTTGATCGAAGAATTTAAAAACCTGTGATTGGCAAAATTCACAGCGTCGTCGAATCTTATAATTAGAACATCCTCTCTAACGCAAGCGTTTTCAAATCTTTTCACATTTCTAAAGACACCCTCTATTTCACCCAATTCCGCAAAATGTGGTCTCATCTGCTTGAATACGAGGACGACAATCGACAATCCCACCCCTGATCCAATCCCCTCAGGCATACCTACTGTTGCTGTGACTGTGAAGGTAATAAGTAAAAGTATGGCTTCCATTTTGTGGTTTTTCCACAGCAAAACCGGCAGCTTAAAATCGACAAGACCTGACACTGCAACCATCACAATAGCTGCCAAGACTGTTTTTGGCAAGTGGTAAAATAAAGGGGTGAAAAACAGAAGCGTCAGAGCTATTAAAGCTGCAGATATTAATGACGCCATAGGGGTGACAGCTCCAGCCTGATCATTCACGGCTGTCCTCGAAAAGCCTCCTGTTGTAGGGTATGATTTAAAGAGTGCACCAATAATATTTGCAAGCCCCAAAGCTCTGAGTTCTTGGTCAGCATCGATTTTATAGTTGTGCTTGACTTCAATTGCTTTTGCCACAGAATATGCTTCCATAAATGCAATAAGAGCTAATGTTGCTGCAATTGGAAGTAGTTGGGTGAAATCTGCAGCATTGATAGATGGCAATGAGAAAGATGGAAGACCTTCTGGAATGACTCCTACGACAGCCACACCTTTCTCATTCAGTTGAAGTAGTTTTACCACGAATATCCCTGCTGCTACAACAATTAACGTTGCCGGAACTTTGATCTTCCCTTTGTATTTGGAAAGCACCACAAGAAGTAACATTGCGCTTAGACCCATTAGCAATGTGGTCAGATGCAGTCCTCCCAAAGAGTCTAACAGTGTGTATAGTAATTTGTGTATTTGATTGTCTCTGGGGAGATCTACTCCCAATAAATTTGTGAGTTGGTTTGCGCCAATAATGATCGCAGCTGCGGAAGTAAAACCACTAACAATAGGCTTTGAAAGAAAGTTAACCAGAAATCCAGCCTTTAAAATACCCAGAAGAAGTTGAATAAAACCCACCATTAAAGCAAGTGCAATCGCCAATTCAATATATCTTTCAGTCCCCACCATTGCGATAGTAGTAAGTCCAGCGGCTACCAGAAGAGAGTCCATGGCAACTGGGCCAACTGCCAGATGTCTAGATGTGCCTGTAAGAGCATAGATTACTTGCGGAACTAGGGAGGCGTAAAGTCCGTAAACCAAAGGCAGACCTGCGATTAATGCATAGGCCATTCCCTGAGGTACAAGCATAATCCCTACGGTTATTCCCGCAGGTAAGTCTTGATAAAAATCTGATTTAGAATAGCCGGGAAGCCAATCGACTATAGGAAGTAGCTTTTTAATCACGTATGGCTAAGTTAGGTAAAAAAAAAACGAGCCGCTTGTTGCAACTCGTCTAGTGCCCAGAGCGGGACTCGAACCCGCACGCCCTAACGGACACATGGCCCTCAACCATGCCTGTCTACCAATTTCAGCACCTGGGCGGTGCAGTTAGGCTGTGCTTAACTCGCGTCATCTTAAAGATAGTGTGACCTGGCTGGGACTCGAACCCAGGACCCTCTCATTAAAAGTGAGATGCTCTAACCAGCTGAGCTACCAAGTCAATTCCCCCTTAAGGGGGTGCAAAGATAGTTAGAATCTTTATTTTCCAAAGAAGTTTTTTAATATTTTTTTTTACTTTTCATTTGCCATCTTTCATTGGTTATCTTGCAACCTCATTACCTGCATTATGAAACAAACTTTTCTTATTTATCTGACAGTTTTACTGATTTCTATGTCTTTAGGACATTTTTCAGCCCAAACAAATGCTGATCTTCCAGGTTCAGTTGTGATCAACTCTATCTATCCTGAGTTGTCTCTCCAATCAGAGCAAGGCATGCGGCTTTGCTGTTTTGCGGCTTACGGGTGGCATTCCACTCAGGAATTAAAGTTTGAGGCTGCAACTCAACCTCTTCCAGGAGAAGGTGATGATATCGCAAAGAGACTTGTCGTTGCGGGGATTGTTTCTGACTTATCGGAACAGTTCTTCACGATGGATGATGGTAGTTTTGTGGTGGTTTCTAAACTTGAAACTTTTGAAAAGCAAATGAGTAGGTATGTCGTTAATGCTAATTCTCATAGAAAGTAATCATGAAAAAATCATTGCTCTTTCTTTTTGTTTTTTCTCTTGGACCTATTTTTTATGCTCAGGAAATCAGTATTGCTGCTAATGATTCTTATACATCGTGTATAGGTGCCGTTGTAGATTCAGGACTGAGCGCTGCAGATTATGGCGCCAATGAAAATGAAACAATTACTTGGTGTCCAGAAGCTCCAGAAACTGTCTTAAATTTTTACTGGGTAATTTTCGCTTTAGATGCTGGATCAACTATAGCACTATATGATGGAGATGACGTTACGGCTCCATTAATAGACACCTATTCAGGAAACGATCTTCAAGGTCTAGATGTTTTCTCGGGTGCGGACAATGTCACGGGTTGTATCACTGTTGTATTTACATCTGGACCAGGAAGTTCTGGGAATTTCGGTGCTTATGCCTCTTGTGGATTTCCATGTGACCGTCCATTTGCAATCGTAAACCCAACGGAATTACAGCCTCATTATGCATGTTTAAATGAGCCTATTTATCTTGAAGCTCTTTCTTCCACTGTTGCTGAGGGTCAGGAGCTGGTAAGTTGGGTTTGGGACCTAGGTGATGGGAACATTGATGACACATCTGGTCCTACGCTGGAGCACATGTATACTTCTCCAGGACTTTATACCATGAACCTGTCTTTGACTGATGACAATGATTGTTCAAACAACAACCTTCTGGATTACCAAATCTTGGTTTCCACAAACCCAGACTTCTCCGGTACATCTTCAGATGTAACAATGTGTGTAGGGGATGAAATCGATTTAACAGGTGCCGTAACAGGTGTGTTGTACAATGCTGAGCCATCTGTTGATTTTGGTGATGGTCTGTTTATTCCAGATGACCAAGGGCAGTGCTTTTCAAGTCAGTTAACATTTACAAGTTTCAATGCTCAAGATGTTGTGACTGATGCAAATATCGATATTGAAAATCTGTTCATGAATTTTGAACACAGTTATATGGGTGATATAACCATAACATTTACATGCCCCTCCAATCAAAGTATACAAGTTCATCAACAAGGAGGAGGAGGTACTTTCTTAGGAATCCCCGTTGACAATGATGCTCTGCCTGATGACCCGGGCATAGGTTTTGATTACTGGTGGGAGCCAGGGGCAACGAATGGTACTTGGGGTGATAATGCTGGAGGAACTCTTGAATCGGGTGTGTATGAATCTGTTCAGCCGTTCACAAATCTGAACGGTTGTCCTTTGAATGGCACTTGGGAGATGGAAATTTGTGATTTATTTGCTTCAGACAATGGTTTTGCATTTGATTGGTCGATCGAATTTGCGCCGGAACTTTACCCTGAAGCAATTTCATTTACTCCAACGTTTGGTCCTGAATGTGACTCAACATACTGGGAGGGTCCTTCAATTGTCGATGATGGAGGAGATTGCAATGTTGTAACTATTTCGCCTCAATTTATTGGAGAGGAATCTTATGTTTACAGAGGTCAAAACGACTTTGGATGTTATTATGACCGTACGATTGATGTAACCGTTGTAGGTACGATTCCTACTGTGACCGCAGACCAAAATCAATACTGTGGTTCTCCAGTAACCATGATGGCTAACGTGGGAGACGTTAATGCAGAGGATTGTGATTTTATTTGGTCTCCTGCTGATTATCTAACCGATACAGATGTTCAAT
>CESJ01142785.1_pt1 | contig 12747 bp, 10 predicted proteins | sample 356311 | NCBI WGS metagenome assembly CESJ01 (sample SAMEA2621487, study PRJEB7988) | marine metagenome | biome: marine biome (ENVO:00000447); feature: surface water layer (ENVO:00002042); material: "saline water (ENVO:00002010), including plankton (ENVO:xxxxxxxx)" | depth 5 m
TTTTTTTTTTTTTTCAAAATTATAAAGTTTAAGTTTCATATTACCTTTAATTTTTTTGTTTAATTTATCTAAGTTGCAATTAATATCGATTTGTCTATTTTTTTCGACTAATAACCTAACTGATATTCTACCGATATCTTTTTTATGTGGTTGCGTTCCATGCAGTATAAACGGATGCCAGTAATGAAGAGTGCCCTGTTTACCGGTTAATACTTTGAAATTATATTTCTTTTTTTTTAAATTATTGGATCCATAAGTTATTGTTCTGTTATTTAATCTGGTAATCTTGTGCGGATATTTGGTTGCACCAGGTATGTGTGTGTTTGGGAGTACGTATAGTGGAGCTGAATTTTTATCCACATTCTCTAAATATAAATAAGCTGTAATAAAATCAGGTCCTCTTGTTGGGAAATCAATAATATCTTGATGAAAATCTATACCTCTAAAATAAGTTATATCCCTATATTTTGGTTTTATAAATTCCCCAAGATTAACTGTATGACTATCTTTTTTCATCTCTAAAATCCATTTAGGAATTAGATATTTTGGGACTCCCATTACTAATTTTGAGTCAAGTATTCTATAATTTTTCCCAACAACTTTTCTCATCAAGTTAATAAATTTACTGTTATCAAAAATAAATTGTGTATCTAGCTTATTTAATAAATTTCGACCAGGGCCAGGGTTATTTTTTATATGCTTATACTTTCCAAATTTCCAATCTGAATGACTAATAAACAATTTCTTAAAATTTCTATCTTTTTTAATCTTATTTGAAAGATTTTTACATTTTCTTTCATCAAAAATTAATCCTGCCTTCTCAACTCCATTAACTAAAAAATTCATCATTTTTTTATTAAATTAATTCTTTATGAAACATACATCTGAAATATTATGCTTATATTTTATCCATTTACCTTGATATTCATATATTTTCTTTATTTTTGCAAACAAGTAATTTTGATCTTTTTTTGTAAGTATTTTACTAATGAATTTTTTTTTATTATTTAAATTTTTTATAATATTAAAAACTGATGGTTCTGTTTTCAAGTCGTTAAGGTAGTTAAATTTTAATCCATAATCTTCAATTACATAAAAAGAGTCTTTATTCTTTAGGCAATTAAAAAAATACTTTAAATTATTTAAAATATGAGATTTATAATGCCCACCATCATCAATAATAATATCAAAAAAATTTTTATAGGTTCTGCAAAACCTTTTTACATTTTTTAAATTCATGTAGTCTAATTTGAATAATTTAATCCTATTTGACTTAAACATAAAATTTTTATGATCTACATCAACGCAATATAAGTTAGAATTTTTAAAATAATGCATAAACGCTGCAGCAGATGAACCTTTAAAACTTCCAATTTCAAGTATGTTTAATTTTTTGTGCTTCATTTTTTTAAATTGAGCATCGTAAAACGGTCCATAATTGTGTGTTTTATAATTATAATTTAATCTTTTTTGATATTTTGCTTTATCAGAATTATAAAATTCAAATAATTTAGATAAATTAAAGTCATTATTTCTTTTTATATCTAAATTAATTTTTTTTATATTTTCCTTATAGCTAAAAAAAATTTTTTTGTATTTGATATCTAAATTAAGTTCTTCGTATAACTTTTTATCAGTAATGATGATCAAATCATCATTATTAAACATTACTTTTTTTAAAGGAATACAAATTTTACTTTTGTTATAATTGTCAATTACCGAATGATTTTTTTTATCAAACTGATCGGATAAAAACTTTGACGTAGCATTAAATGGAAATAAATATAATTTATTATATTTAATTTTTTTTACTTTTAAGATTAAACGTTTTAAATCTTGTATTTGCTTCAAATTTATATCTTCTAATTTTTTATGCATGTACAATTTTTTTAAATTTTTTGAATATTTAAATTTCTTTTCTTATTTAACTCATAACATGAAATTGATTTAATTTCTGATTTTAAAAATTTTTTTGTAAATTTAAAAATTTTAATTTTAGTTGTTGGAAAAATTTTATTATTTTTCTTTTTATCATTATCAAAAATAAAATTTATTTTATTTGTTATTTTATTTATTGAACTTAGTGCCAGCACCATGCTTCCTCCCGATCCATAAACATCATATTTCTCTTTATTTAAATGTTGTAAAATTTTTTTTTGCATTTCTTTGTAATTTTTATCTAATTTTCTTAGCAAAAAAATATTGTTAATTTTGTTTAATTTTTTTTTTTTTTTAAAATTTTTTTTAACTGAACAAAAAATTATATTTGTTTTAGTGATAACTTTCTCAATATACAAATCATTAATATGTAGTAAATTTGAAAGATGTTTTAATGTAAACATACTTAAATGTTGGTGAAATATTGAATAGTATGTGTTTTTTTTCGTATAATAATCAAAATTTGGCACTTCTATGAATATTCTTCCTTCATCTTTTAAAGATCTTTTAATATTTGAAATTGCTAATTTTGGATTTTTAAAATGTTCAAGTGTGTGAATAAGAAATATTATATCAAATTTATGGTTAATTTTTTGTCTCTCTATATCTAATTCATACCAATGTTCTTTGTAAAAATTCTTCACATCTTGTTGTATTTTAAAATCAGCAATAAATAATTTTTTATTTTTTATAATAGGGTTTACTCCTCCACCCACATCAAGCATTTCTTTTTTTAAAAAAAAATTTTTTCCAAAATTATTTTTAATAGCTAATAACCTTTTATTATGCGTTTCTGTCTTATCGAGATTTAATTGATCAGTACCATAAAAACTTAAAATCTTCTTTTTAGAAAAATTTTGCAATTGTAAATGATGGCATTTTACGCAAGAGTAAACATTACATTTTGATAGAGTATAATTTCCATATGAAGATGGCCATATACACTCGGGAAGTGATGGAGTTGAATGTATTTTTATTGTTTTATATCCACAAGACCTACAGATCATTTTTTTAAAATAATATTTAAACTTCTAAAATTTTTTTATTTTTTAAAATCAAAAATATCTTTTTCACTCCATTCATACTTATATTTAATCTTTTTGAAATATCTTCTAGATCATTTTTACCATCAGAATATTGAAGAAAATCCATCAAACTTTTAACATCATAATGAATTTTATTAGTGCTAGATGATTTAGAAATTAATGGGTAAAGTCCTCTTTTACCCATGTTGGGTTCACATTTAAATCTTGAAAATGGAATTATCTTTTTTTGAAAAATTTCAATTGTTTTTGAAATTAATTTAAATGAACTTTCTATATTTCTATTTGTTACAATATCAAAATTATCAAGAGATGTGTGATATTGTCTATAGTTACCAAATTTGGATTTAAAAACAGTGGCAATTGGCAAATCTACAAAAGGAGAATTGAATTGTCTTTCATCGGATCCTCTTTTTAAAAAGCTAAATTTTTTATATTTAATTTTTAAAATTTTATAAGCTTGCACTAAATATTTATCACACAAATTATTTTCATATTTAGACAAGATACAACCAAAATCTTTTTGATTATATCCAAGGCATGTCAAATTATACCCTCCAATACAATTTTTTTTAAGATTTTCAAAATTTTTATTTATATATGCAATTGAGCCAATTGTTTCTGGAATAAAAATAAACCTCATTGAATAATTTAGTTTTTTTTTCATAAAATAATTTAGCAATGACATGCTTACTATTGGGCCAGATAACTCATTGTTTGCCATTGATGGATGGCAAATATATGTGGATATTAAAATTTCTTTTTTGGATTTCCCCTTTAAGAGACACTCACCATATTGCATCAGACCATTTTTTTTAAATTTAGAATTTATAAAAACATTAAAAATTTGATTTTTTGAATATTCTTTTTTTAGTTTTTTTAATAATATGTACTTAATGCAAAACCCCCAGTATCTTTTGTAATAAGATGTGACATATGGAATTGCATTTTGCTGCTTCTTATTTGTATGCAAATGGTTTGTTAGCAGTGATCCAAAAGTAATCTTTTTTTTAACTTTTGTAGAATATCCAACTAAATGTAAATTATTTTCCTTAAAGTCTATTATTCTTTTGCCATCTTTATCTTTTATATATGCTTCTGACACATTCCATTCATGGGGTATTTTCCAATCATAAGCTTTAGCACCTGAGTTGAAGGTTTTAATTTTAAAATTTAGAAAATGTTTTTTTATGTACTGAAGGGTTATTCTGTTTCCTGAGCCAGTTATACTTCTGTTAATCTTAAAAAGTATATTCTTAGCTAATAAATAAAATTTTTTTGTTTTCATAAAAATATTTTTGAAACTGGGAACTTAATATCTTAAATAGAGTTTTTTAATTTTATAGCTTTTAAATTTAGTTAGTAAAAATATTAACTTTGTTTATAAAGTATTATGTAAAAAAATCAAAAAATGTTTTAATTTTAAAATAATTTAATATAGATCAAAATTTATATGGTCTTATAAATGAAAAATACACAGATTGTATGCACTCGATAAATAATTTATAGTTTTATTTTTAATATGAAGAATTTTAAATTTTCAAATATAAAGACTCCGATATTAATTGCAGAAATTTCAGCAAACCACAATGGTTCTTTGGCTCATGCAAAAAAACTAATTAAAACAGCAAAATTGTATAAAGCAGATTTTGTAAAGCTTCAAACTTATGAGGCTAGAAATATGACAATAGAATCAAATAGAAATGAATTTATAATTAAGAAAGGACTTTGGAAAGATTACACACTTTGGGACTTGTATTCAAAGGCATGTACACCTTTAAATTGGCAGAAAGAACTTTTTTCTTACTCAAGGAAAATAGGTATTAATTGTTTAAGCTCTCCTTTTGATGAAGAATGTGTAGATTTATTGGAAAAAATTAATTGCCCAATTTATAAATTGGCATCCTTTGAGATGACAGACATCCCATTAGTCAAAAAAATTGCTCAAACTAAAAAACCTATAATAATTTCAACAGGACTTTCCAGTATTGGTGAAATAGAAAAAACGGTAAATATTGCAAAAACTAATGGTGCAAAAGAAATAGCTTTGCTTTATTGTGTGAGCAGTTACCCAGCCAAAATGTCAGATTTTAATTTAAATAATATTACTATTTTGAAAAATAAATTTAAAAACTGTACAATAGGTTTATCTGATCATTCTCTAAATGATGATGTTGCAAAAATTGCAATCTCACTTGGTGCAAAAATCATCGAAAAACATATAGCTTTAGATAATCAAAAAAATGGGTTGGATATTGAGTTTTCTATTAAAGGAAAAGAAATTTTACTTTTCAAGAAGATGATTGAAAATACTTATAAAACCTTAGGAAAAAATTATTTTTATAGAAATAAAAATGAGAAGGAAAATATTATTTATAGACGTTCTATTTATTCAATAAAAAATATTTCACAGAATGAAGTATTTACGCATGATAATATTAAGAGAATACGACCATATAATGGATTATCACCAGAAAAGTATGATTTTATAATAGGAAAGAAAGCGAAAAATAAAATATTATCTGGGTGCCCCATAAAAATTTCCCATATAAAAAAATAAGTAGTATTAATAATATTATTAGAAAGTTAAGATTTTCTAATTTATTATATTTCTGGTATAACTTTTATAAATAAAAATTATTGTCTGGCTAATAAAATTGAAAAAAAACTATTTTAACTTTTCAAACGTAAATGCTCTTGTAACAGGTTCCAGTGGGAATCTAGGTTCAGAGATTAGCATGTGTTTAGCGGAGCATGGAGCCAATGTGTTTCTTAATGGAAGGAATAAAAAAAAAATTTCAGAACTGAATCTATCAATTACAGAAAAGGGTTATAAATCTCAACCAGCAATTTTTGATGTAACTAACCAAACTCAAGTTAAAAAATTTTTTTTAAAAAATAAATCAATAGGAATTATTATTAACAATGCCTACGAAGGAAAAACTGGAAATTTTAATACATTCTCATCTTTAAATTATAAAAAAGCATTTCAAAGTAATATTTTATCAACAGCAAATATAATTAATGAGTCAAAAAAATCATTGATAAACTCTTTAAAGAAAAATGGTTTTGCTTCAATAATAAATGTGTCATCTATTTATGGAAGCTTGTCCCCTGATCCAAATATTTATGAAAATACTAAACTTGACAATCCACCATATTATGGTGTTGTAAAAGCAGGCTTGCAACAATTGACAAGATATGCTGCAGTCAATTTAGCTAAAAACCACATTAGAGTAAATTCTATAAGTCCAGGCCCATTTCCAAATATTAAAATTAAAAAAAAATATCCTAAATTTATTTCAAAATTAAAAAAAAAAGTTCCTCTTAATAGAATTGGAAATCCAGAAGAAATTAATACTGCCATATTATTTCTATCTTCAAAATACACTTCATTTGTTACAGGCATCAATATACCAATAGATGGTGGTTGGTCTGCATGGTAAGCAGTTAAAGGAAAATAAACAAAAGTTTTATTTTGATAATTTTTTAGACAAAATACCTATCTTATTATCATGTTTATATATATTCGACATTATTTTAGCAGCTTCTTTTGGAGAGTATTTAAATGCAATTCTTAATAAATCCATCCAATTTGAATTATTGTTTTTTCTAATCTTTTCAATTTTTTTTATTATCGACAAATAATCAGTTTTATTTTTAGATAATTTTTTTTTCATAATTATGAACTCTCCAGATATTTTATATTTATTATAATCAAGAGAACGAAACAAGGAAATTGATTTAGCATTTTTATTGTTTACTAGTGCAATAAAAGTATTTTTATTAATAAGATTTTCAGCATAACTCAAGATTACTTTGGAATATCCTCTATTTCTAAAATTCTTAGAAAGTGCAATTGAGACATATGCAGAAGATTTAACAATTTCAAATCTTACGTACCCTATTCTAATATTATTTTTTGCTAAGAAAATATAAATTAAAGTTTTCTTTGAATTAATAGTTTTTTCAAACCATTTTTTATGATCTTTATATTCTATGACTTTATTGTTTATTGAAAAATTTCTTACGTCTTTATCATTTCTTAAATTAAATAAATATTTAATGTGTTTATTTGATAATTTTTCTATCTTAAAAACCATTTTGTTATATATCTATAAATATTTAGTGAATTTCAAACTAATAATAGATTAATTTATTACGGTAATTATTTTTTTAAAAGGAAAACTTTTATATACACATAATTAATGGTAATAATTTTAATTTAAAAAATGAAAATATAAATCAACATTATATCAATAAGAATTATAATAAAATGCTAAATAATAAAACAATCTTAATTACAGGTGCTACTGGAAGTTTTGGACAAAAATTTGTTAGTAAAATTCTCAATAAATATAAATCAGTTAAAAAAGTAATAGTTTTTAGTAGAGATGAGTACAAACAATTGTTAATGCAAGAAAAATTTGAAAAGAGTAATTATAAAAAATTAAGATTTTTTTTAGGTGATATAAGAGATGTAAATAGACTCAAGCAAGCATTTGAGGGAGTTGATATTATTGTACACGCGGCAGCTTTAAAACAGGTTCCTGCTGCCGAATATAATCCAATTGAATTTATTAAAACAAATATAATAGGTGCTCAAAATATAATTGAGGCAGCTATAGAAAAAAATGTATCAAAAGTTTTAAGCCTTTCGACTGATAAAGCTGTTGCGCCAATCAATTTATATGGAGCTACGAAGCTTTGTGCTGATAAACTTTTTCTAGCTGCCAATAATATTAAAGGAGGTAAAAAAATAACTTTTAGTATTTTGAGATATGGAAATGTTATGATGTCTAGAGGATCAGTTATTCCTATTTTTTTAAAAATAAAAAATAATATATTTCCAGTTACAGATAAAAAAATGACACGTTTTAGTATAACTCTAGATCAAAGTGTGGAAATGGCAATTAAAGCTCTAGAATATTCAATCGGTGGAGAAATTTTTATACCTAAATTAAAAAGCTATAAAATTGTTGACTTGGTTAAAGCTATTTCAGGAAGTGGAAAAATAAAGAACATAGGTATTAGACAGGGTGAAAAAATATATGAAGAATTAATCTCTGAAGGTGAAACTGCAGATATTTTTTCTTATAAAGATTTTTACATTATTTCATCTCAAACAAAAAAAAACCTTAAAGGTGATTATAAAAAGATAGAAAAAAATTTTAGTTATAACAGTAATAATTCAGGTTTTTATAATGTTAACGAACTTAAAAAAATAATTAGTGGTGAGTTAAAATAATTTAAAATGATCCCATACGCAAGACCAAAAATTTTTAAGCAAGACATAATTAATGTTAATAAAGTTCTTAAATCTCAATACTTAACTACTGGCCCAGAAATTTTAAAATTTGAAAAAAAGTTATCTTCATTGTGTAAATCAAGATATGCTCTCGCATCAAATAGCGCAACTTCAGCCCTTCATTTATGCTGTCTAGCGTTGGGATTGTCAAAGAATGATTATGTTTGGACATCAAGTATTACTTTTGTTGCAAGTGCAAATTGTGCTCTTTATTGTGGTGCTAAAGTCGAGTTAGTTGATATTGATCCAGATACATTAAATATTTCAATTGAGAAACTAGAAAAAAAACTAATTCAAGCTAGAGATAACAATAAATTACCAAAGATAATTATACCTGTACATTTGGGAGGTAATCCCTGTGAAATGAAAAACCTAAAAAAATTATCAAAAAAATATAAATTTAAAATAATTGAAGATGCCTCTCATGCAATTGGGGCATCTTATAATGGTTCACTAATTGGATCATGTAGTTATTCAGATGCCTGCGTATTTAGTTTTCACCCTGTTAAAATTATTACCACTGGTGAAGGAGGAGCAATGCTTACTAATAATAAAGATATAGCTTCAAAATTCAGTGCGTTAAGAAGCCATGGAATTGTAAGAGATAAATTATTAAAAAAATCACACTACGCCTGGTATTATGAACAAAGGAGCTTAGGGTACAATTATCGTATGAATGAAATAGAGGCATCACTTGGATCCTCCCAATTAAATAAACTAAAAAAATTTATAAAGGAAAGAAACGAAATAGCTAATTATTATAAAAAAAATTTGAATTCAGAAATTGTTAAATTTCAGAAAGTAGATAAATTAACAAAATCTTCGTATCACTTGTTTATTATAAGAACTAATAAAATATTAAGAAAAATAATTTATGATAAGCTCAAAAAAAATGGAATAACAACTAGTTTTCATTATATTCCAGTCTACAGACAGCCATATTACGAAAAGTTTAAATTTTCTAAAAAAAATTTTTTAGTTTCAGAAAAGTATTACAATGATGGTTTATCTTTACCATTATATTGTGGTTTTAATAAAAAAACTCAAGACAAGGTTATTAAAATTATAAATAATATTACTAAAGATTGATATCATTAATTGGCTCAAATAAATTTAATTAGAAATTAAATGAAGATACTTGCAATCATACAATCTAGACTGGACTCAGAAAGATTACCAAATAAGGGTTTACTACCAATTAAAAATATTCCATTAACAGTTTTGGTTGCAAAAAGAATTTTTTCAAAAAAATATAAAACGTTAGTAGCAACTACAAACAAAAAATCTGATGATGATTTATGTAAGATATTAGAAAAAAATAAAATTGATTATTTTAGAGGGTCAAACAACAATGTAAGAAAAAGATTTTTAGATTATTGCAAAGGTTATAACGACGAGGATATAATAGTTAGATTAACAGCAGACAATTGTTTTCCTGATAAAAATTTAGTTGAAAAATTATTAAAAAAAATAAAAAAAGATATTAGCTACATTTATATAAATAATATTTTTTCCAAAGTTCCATATGGACTATCAGTGGAAGCTTTCAAATTAGGATATTTTAGAAGAAAGAAAGTTAAAAGTAAAAAAGAATTAGAGCACATAACCTTAAATTTTGATAAAAAAAATAAGTATGACTATAAATCTAAAGTAAACATGCAAGATCTTAGGTGTACTATAGATACGATAGATGATTATGTAAAAATTGCTCAAATTTTTCAAGATATTAAAAATCCAATCTCTATCAGTTGGAAAAAGCTATGCAACAAATTATATAAAAATAATAATAAAGACTTAAAGATCAATCAAAAAAAAAATAATCCTATTTCGAAATTAGTTTTGGGATGTGCGCAGATGGGTTTTAAATATGGTTATACAAATAAAAAAAAAATTATAACTTCAGAAACTACAAAAATTTTTAAATTTTGCGAAAAAGTTGGCATAAGTCAATTTGATACTGCAGAGTCTTATGGAATTTCTGAAAAAATAATTGGAAAAAATTTAAGAAATAATCCTAAAAGTGCAATTGATACAAAAATTTATTTTGACTATAAACAGACGGATAATAAAAATTTTGGAAAATATTTTTATAATAAATTAATTAAGTCGAACAAAAAAATAAAAAAAAGGATAAATACTTTATATATCCACAATCTATCCACAGATAATATGATAAATAATAAAATTCTTGAGGAATTTAATCACTATAAAAAAACTTTTTTTCTTAATAGAGGTATTTCTTTTGATAAATATTCTGATTTTAATAATTTTTCTAAGAATTATGCAAAAAATATTGAAGCTGTACAGATACCACATAATATTTTAGATCACAGATGGAGTGACAAGGATTTTAACAAACTAAAAAAAGGTAAAATTAAAATTGCTATAAGAAGCATTTTTTTGCAAGGCCTTCTAACATCCAGTGATGTAATTTGGCCAAAAAATTTAAATTCTTTTGGTAATCAATTAAAAAAAAAAATTAATTTTTTAGTTAGGAAATTCAAAAGACTTAATTTTATGGACCTATGTATTTCATATATAAACTCAATAAACCATATAGATAAAATAATTATTGGAGTGAATTCTTTAAAACAGCTAACTAAAGTATATTATTTAATGAATTTAAGACCTTTAAATAATAAACAAAAACTAATTGTGCAAAAAACCTTTTCAAATCTACCCATACAAATTATACAGCCATCCAAATGGAAAATTTGACAAACAAATGAATTTGAAATTAATTTTAAAATATAATAATAAGGATAAACAGGCTTATAAAATTGTAAAAAATCTAGTTTTATTTGTTCATAAAATTATAAAAAAAAACTTAGTTTTTCAAAGTTTATTATCTAATTTAAGTCTTGTTTTAGATGTCCCAAAAGAAATTTTAGAAAAAAGATCTAATCAAATTTTATTTAAGTCTTATGAATTTGAAAAAAAGAAATTTAATAAAAACTTTAATTTCATTTATATTTTTTGGGATTTCACTCTATTATTCTTTATTACTATTTTTTTAATAATTAACAGTTTTATTTATATAAAAAAAAAAACAAAAAAATATGATATAATTTGTGATAATATTTATACAATTAGTGATGCTGAAAGCCATCAAAACTTTTCAAAAAATTTTAAATCTGTATTATTTTTAAGTTACACAAACTTAAATTTTTTTAATAAGAAAATTAATATTATTAATATTAAAAATGAATTATTAAATTTTATAGATTTTCAATTTAAAAAAAGATTATTTTTATTTTTTTTTATATTCAAAGTTTTATTCTATTCATTATACCACAGGATAAATTTATTTTTTATATTCAAGTTTATAATTTATGATTTTATAAAGTATGAAAAACTATATTCTCAACACACTGGAAAATATTATTTTAATTATAGGTTTTACGATACCAATATATTACAAAATTATTTATTTAAAAAAAAAGGTGGATTAAAAACGTCTTGTTTTCAAAAAAATATTTGTATTTTATCGCTAAGCTGCTTTGTATATTCTGATATATTTTTTACGTTAGGAAATAATCAAGGTAAAATTTGCAAAGAACTTGGTGGAGAAATTAAAATTATTGAGCCAGTTGGTTCTTTATTTATGGAAAATAGATGGTTTGATAGTAATCAAAATATATCAAATATTTCCAATGTTGATATTTTAATACTAGGTATCAATGCGCCCTGGCCAAGGGGATGTATCAACAACGATTTCCATAATAGTTATTATAAAAAGTTTATTCCTTGGATAAAAAAAATATCAAAAGAATTTCCTAATAAAAATATTTTATATAAACATCATAATAATTATCCAGGGGACTCTAGAGAAGCAAAGTTATTATCTAACTCTAATATCAAAATAATTATTGATGACAATAATTTAAATTCTTATGGCTGGGCATTTAAAAGTAAACTAATATTATCCTTTGCATCAACAATGGTTGTCGAATTACTTGGAAATAATAAAGAAGCCTATTTTATAGATCCAGGTGGAATAAACGATCAATGGTTTTATGGTATAAAACAATTAAATAAATACAAAATAAATGATTATAAATCCTTAAAAAATCTAGTTTTAAGAAAGAACTATAAGTCAAACAGAGTGCCACCTAAAAAAAGAAATTACTATTGCCATAAGAGCAGTAACACAATTGAAAAAATTTCAAAATTTCTAAAACAAAGTTAATTAAAAGTTTTTAAAATTTTAATTAATTATTTATTAATTCTTTAATGCCTTGTTCCAAGCTTATGTATTTCTTGAGTTTGATGACTGATCCTTGTCTTAATTTATATGTAAAAGGATTTATTTTATAATTATACTTTCTTTTATCACTTTTTGAGTAAATAATTTTTAAACCAGATATTTTTTTTTTTATAATTTGAAATAACTCTTTAACAAAAAATTTTTTGTTTCCTATGATGTTATAATGATTGTTAATATATTTATTTTTTGTC
>CESJ01001982.1_pt1 | contig 12695 bp, 12 predicted proteins | sample 356311 | NCBI WGS metagenome assembly CESJ01 (sample SAMEA2621487, study PRJEB7988) | marine metagenome | biome: marine biome (ENVO:00000447); feature: surface water layer (ENVO:00002042); material: "saline water (ENVO:00002010), including plankton (ENVO:xxxxxxxx)" | depth 5 m
AAAAAAATCAGAGAGGCCACTGCCTTCTAATAAGATCAGATTAACGACGTCGGAGTGTTTTAACGATTTGCTTTTTCATCAAACTATTGTACCAAACCGATCCCCACTTGAAAAGACAAAATTTATTTTCCCCTTTTTCAACCGCTTTAAATTGTTAGGATTTCAGGCGATACCCTCGGTAAAACCAGACCCAAACCAAGCTCACTGCACAGATGTTTGCTACTATTATCACTATAAGTGCAGTCCACGGACCACTATCAGATACACCCAATACACCAAAACGCCCCCCATCAATGATATAAAACATCGGATTAGCCCTAGTAATCGGCTGCAGTATTTCAGGAAGTGCTGTTATTGAATAAAATGTACCAGAAAGGAACGCCAACGGTGTCACAACAAAATTGGAAATAGCAGCCATCTGATCAAATTTATAGGCGAATATACCGCCCAATAACCCGAGAGCACCCATAAACATGCCCCCCATCAAAACGAAGACCAATGTCCATAGTAGGTGAGCGGGCCAAACACCGAGAGTGATCCCCATCGCCAGTAACAAGACAAGCCCAATCATCAAGCCGCGGCCTATCCCACCCGCTAAGAATCCCAGTGTCATCTCCATTGGAGATAAGGGCGGCATCAGAGTATCGACAATTGAACCCATTACTTTCGCGGAAAGCATAGACGATGATGTGTTTGCAAAAGAATTTTGTATCACCGTCATCATCAGCAGTCCGGGGGCAAGAAAGGCCACATAGCTAAAACCCATCACATCAGCCCTATTCGGGCCTATAGCAACGGAAAATACCAATAAAAACAGACCCGCAGTCACTAATGGCGCAAAAATAGTTTGCTGCCATATAGCCAAGTATCGCATATTTTCGCGCTTAATAAGGGTCCAAACTCCAAGCCAATTAGCCCTTCCAAAGCGTCTCACGCCGTACTCCGAAACATTTGCCACAGGTTATCTCCGTTTGGGTGGTTGTCCTTACGCAAAGTAGAGACTAAAGTAAAACACTTGCATGGTTTCACCAAGTATTGTCACTGAATTCAAGGGGGGGCGTCATGTCCTGGACTGATGAGCGCGTTGAAGTTCTAAAAAAAATGTGGGGCGAAGGCCAATCGGCTAGCGTCATTGCGAAGGAATTGGGCGGGGTTACACGAAACGCCGTGATTGGGAAAGTCCATCGTCTGGGCCTATCAAATAGAGTGACGTCCACCACAGCAAAACCTGCTGCGAAGGGTAAAATCAAAACCCAAGCCAAGCCAAAGTCCACCGCAACGTCCACCCCATCAAAGCACGGTGTGACAATCTCAGCGGAGCCAGTGCGGATTACTCCACCAGCTGTTCGCAAAATTATACCCGCAGGCCAACCTCTGCCACCACAGCCTTCAGCCAATGAAATTAGTCCTGAGGCCCTAGCCAAAGTAAACGAAATTGAGAAAACCGCCAAGAAAATTGGCTTGATGGAGTTGACTGAGAAAACCTGCAAATGGCCGGTTGGCGATCCAGCAACTGATGACTTTTGGTTTTGTGGGCTTGGAGTAAAAACTGGAAAGCCTTACTGCGAGGCGCATGTGGGCGTTGCATTCCAGCCAATGTCGAGTCGTCGGGAACGTCGCCGTTAATTCAGCCCAGGATAATAAAAACCTTTAACCTACCCTACACTTTAACCTATCGCATGGTATAGGGCGGGCTATGGCACAGAATCCACCAAACATCCGCCCAGATATAGCTCCAAAAGTTAGGATCGACACTCCTCGCCCCGGTCAGCCGACAATCGGCATGGTTTCATTGGGTTGCCCCAAAGCTTTGGTAGACAGTGAACGCATACTCACCCGTCTAAGAGCGGAAGGCTATGCTATCAGCCCTGACTATTCCGGCGCAGAAGCAGTAATTGTGAACACCTGCGGATTTCTCGACAGCGCTAAAGCAGAAAGTCTCGAGGCGATTGGTGAAGCACTCGACCAAAACGGCAAGGTTATTGTAACCGGCTGTCTCGGAGCTGAGCCTGAATACATTACCGGTGCGCATCCAAAGGTTCTGGCCGTTACGGGCCCACATCAATATGAGCAAGTTCTTGATGCTGTGCATGCCGTTGTCCCACCCAGCCCTGATCCCTTCGTTGATCTTCTGCCAGCCTCCGGTGTCTCTTTGACACCACGCCATTACAGCTATTTGAAGATTTCTGAAGGCTGCAATCATAAGTGCAAATTCTGCATCATTCCAGATATGCGAGGCAAACTTGCAAGTCGTCCACCGCGGGCCATCTTACGAGAAGCAGAAAAACTTGTTGAAGCTGGCGTCCGCGAGCTATTGGTAATTTCCCAAGATACCAGTGCATATGGCATTGATATTAAAAATCAAAAATTGGGTGATATCACTCCACACATTACTGATTTGGCCCGTGAATTGGGACAGCTAGGGGCATGGGTGCGGCTGCATTATGTCTACCCCTACCCACACGTACGCAAACTTATCCCCCTGATGGCAGACGGGTTGATCTTGCCGTATCTCGATATTCCGTTTCAACATGCACATCCGAATGTGCTGAAACGTATGGCACGCCCTGCGGCAGCGTCGAAGACCTTGGATGAGATCTCAGCTTGGCGTTCAGATTGCCCAGATATCACCCTGCGCTCAACTTTCATTGTGGGCTTCCCAGGTGAGACTGAGGAGGAATTCCAAACCCTACTCGATTGGATGGATGAGGCGCAATTAGACCGCGTCGGATGTTTTCAGTATGAGAATGTATCCGGTGCACGATCGAACACCCTACCAGATCATGTTCCTGCAGAAGTTAAGCAGGAACGTTGGGACCAGTTTATGGAGAAAGCGCAGGCTATCTCCGCATCGAAGCTCGAGGCCAAAGTTGGGTCAGTCATCGAAGTGATTGTTGATGACGTCGACGCCGATGGCATCGCAACTTGCCGGACCAAGGCAGACGCTCCCGAAATCGATGGTAACCTGTTTATCGACGAAAACGCCTCAACCCTAACCCCTGGCGATATCGTAACCGTTGAAGTGGAAGAAGCTGGTGAATATGACCTATGGGGCCGTTTGGTGGAAGTTTAGCCGCCAGTCTATTAAAGAATGGGTGCGTTATTTACGAAATTCTCAAGAAGATAGTACGTTTTTATCGTTCCAGAAAATAATGGTTTTTAAGATTTACAATATTAATTATTTGCGTGATTTGTTTGGTTGATTATAAAAATTTATTTCCTTTCTAGATACATCCTTGTCGCATCTTGAACATGCCTAAATCTATCACCTCCAAGGTGTTTACCACCATACCAGCGGGTCACGATAATTAATTCGTTTTGTCGCTCAGCACGTTCCAACATCCGCAAGATCACCATGCCTGCACCACTTTCCCCGTCATCTGATTTTAACGGTTTTCCATTCAGAAGTACGCCCCAGATATTGTGTGTGGCCTTCGCGTATTTCTTGTCCCTTTTTAACTCCTTCAACGCTGCATCAATGGAGTGACGGTCTGTGACGGCACAGCCCGTCACCGCATATTTTGAGCCACGATCACTGAGAATTACACCAAGTTGTTTCAAACAAGATCTACCACTGCGAGGACCAAAATCCCAAGACATAAGGTTATCACACGCAAGATCATATCAATAGGCAGCCACAGCGCCAATCCAGAAGACGCTAAATCCATGTAAAACCAAAATCGGAAGGAATGCTCCTCACGCCAGGCCGAAATCAACCCAGCAGCTGAAAACCTAAAGCGTCCGCAAAATCGACGCCATTCTCGTACCAAAATTTGCTTCATCTGCCGACCGCCACACGCACAGCCGCAATCCGGGCACTATTTGGCGGATGCGTTCCTAGAAATTTATTCCCAGGGTCCACAATACGAGTAAAATAAGCGGCACCCAACACGGGATCATATCCAGCCTGAAATGTCATTTTTGCTCCAAGTCGATCCGCCTCTAGTTCGTAATCCTTGGAATAATTCCGCGCGCCAACAGCAGCACCCATGTCTACAGCAGCATCAACAGACTCTATGGATCCCCCCAGTGCAGCAGCCAAAACACCAAATATCACTGCCCCACCTTTCGCAGATTTCCTCTGCCTATTAAGATGTCCCAAAATATGATGCGAAGCTTCATGTCCAATAACAAAGGCCATTTCGTCCTTGCTACGCATATCCATTAGTAGAGTGAGGCTGAAGCCAAGCACCGGACGTCCATCACTCCTTATAGATTGGAACGCATTCGGTGGCGCACCGGATCGGCTATCAAGTTCAAAATAAAAGTCACAATTGAGCTTTTTTGTCGCCTGTGCGCAGGTCTCCAATATAACAGGGCGCATGTGCCTTAGTGCCATGGCAAAGTTCTGTGCCACAGATTCACGTTCACCACTCGTAAAAGCCGGGCGATCAGTCTTTAAAGCCACACCAGTGCTACTGGACTGTACTGAACAACCGGCCACAGCCAAAAACAGCAAGCCCACAAACGCACGCATACAGATGCTCTCCTTTTTCTAGACCAGACCTTAGCACCTAATCAAGCCTGGGCCAGCCCTTTGACTTGCACGACTGCATAATCTGGATAGGGTTATGACATGTTTACTATTGAGCATGGCTTCGAGGCCACAACTATAACTTTAATCGACGATGCTGAAGCGCATCTACCTGAAGATGTGACGATCAATACTTTTGACGATTGCGTTACACTCGAACAGTGGGACCCCAGAAGAGACAGATTACACAAAATTAAACTCTTTGTGAATCAGGCAAAGGGTTTAGCGGCCGCGCTAGACTTAACCGAGGCGTATATCAGCGCCAAGAAAAATGAATTTTGGCCAGAAAAGGGCATGTGAATGACAACGGGTTTTTATTGGGATGAGCAATGTTTCTGGTTTTCAGGTGGCAACTATGCCTTCACACAACCTGTTGGCGGATTAGTGCAACCACTGGCCGCAGGGGGCATACCTGAGAGCCCAGAAACCAAACGGCGCCTAAAAAACTTAATGGACGTCACTGGCCTAACACGCACACTCGTCAATAATAGTGCCAATGCGGCCAGTACTGAAACTCTATTGCGGGTGCATCCCCAGTCTTATTTAGAGTCATTTTTTAAGGCATCTCAAGGCGCCGGGGGCGAGCTAGGTCTCCGAACTCCTTTTGGTCATGGCGGATACGAGCAGGCAGCCCTATCTACGGGCTTGGCCTGTCGAGCTGTGACCGATGTAATGGCAGGCCGAGTTAAAAATGCCTATTCTTTATCGCGTCCGCCAGGCCACCATTGCTTGCCTGACTTCCCCAATGGCTTTTGTTTGTTTGCGAATATAGCTGTGGCTGTCCAAGCCGCCCGAGCCATACAGCCAGAGTTGAAAGTCGCAATTTTAGATTGGGATGTCCATCACGGCAACGGTACAGAGGCCATCTTTCTTGAGGACCCCAGTACGTTAACCCTCTCAATACACCAAGAAAATAACTACCCATTAGATACAGGTGCGGCCGATGTGCGAGGCGTTGATAATAGTAATGTTAATATCCCTCTTCCCCCAGGAGCGGGCCATAAAACTTACCTCCGTGTTTTTTCTAACATAGTGCGGCCTGCCCTAGATCGGTTCAAACCTGACTTAATAGTAGTTGCATGCGGCTTTGACGCCTCATCTATTGACCCGTTATCACGTATGCTAGCGACCGTCGCTACGTTTGCAGCACTCACTAGATCGATAAAACAAGCAGCACATGATCTATGTGGCGATAGATTGGTTCTTGTGCATGAAGGCGGCTATTCAGAGGTCTATGTACCGTTTTGCGGCCATGCAACGATTGCCACTCTTGCAGATAGTTTAATCGATGCGCCCGATCCGTTTATGACTACATTTGAACGTCGGCAGCCGGCCCAACGCTTTCAAACTGTCTTTGACGAATACATAGACGAACTTGCAGAGTTTCATGCAACGTAGCCGTTACTTTAGAAATCCAAATATAGGCAACATTTGTAACAAAATTCGATAATATTCGCTCCTGCCCACTTGTGGAGCGCGTTGGGATGCCCCAAACTTAAGTTCATGACTGATGCACTTACATTCTTGAAAACTCGCCGCTCGCGACCTGCAAAAATTCTAAAAGGACCAGTGCCTGACAAAGAAGCTCTGGAGGCGCTTTTAATTGTCGCTGCTAGAACGCCTGATCATGGAAAATTGGAACCATGGCGGTTTGTGGTCCTTGAGCAGGCAGCACTCAGACGTTTAAGCATCCTTGTTCGAAGCATAGCAGACGCCGCTGGACCTGATATTGTGGACACGGTTAAAACCACCCATCAATTTGAAACAGGGACGTTGGCCGTCGTAGTTATCGAGAGCCCAAAAGTATGTATAAAATTTCCAGTCATAGAACAAACTTACTCAGCCGGAGCGGTATGTTTATCATTGCTGAACGCAGCACTTGCCAGTGGTTGGGGAGCAAATTGGCTGTCAGGTTGGGCGTCTCATAATAAGCAATTTCAAAAAGAAGGGCTGGGTATGGAGCCGCATGAAAGCGTAGCAGGAATTATTCATATTGGCACAGGCCCTACCCAAATGCCCGATCGCCCTCGGCCTAATGTGACAGCTCTCACACAATGGATTAAAGATTAATTTATCAAAACTTCACAGAAAACACTATACTATATTGCCCAAAGCTTCCCTGTAGGATTATTGATTGCAATGCCACTATTGAGAGACTGATCTCTACTTTACACTTAACAAATCTATCCACCAGTTTGAGAGACTTCAGGCGTTGCCATCCGATTAAACCAATCAAAATCACGCACAGTAAAAATACCACTCACAATGCTTCCTGCAACGATGACCCAAACAAAAGCGGCAAAAACCGTCGTAACTAAAAAGCGTTTCTTCATTTGCGGGTTTTCTGGGCTACCCGCATGGGTGCCCGGAACCACTTTACCTAAATCGCCCTGCGTTTGGAGCCGCAACGGTAGCACAACTAACAGGGTCAGAAACCATATGACGGCGTAGAGAACGATGGCAGATGTAATACCCATTAAAAATTTTCCTTTAGTTCTATTTAGACTTGTTCTAGCTCGATTAAGCATCCGTTAAAGTCTTTGGGGTGGAGAAATAGCACAGGTTTACCGTGGGCTCCAATTTTTGGTTCACCACTTCCTAAAACCCGAGCTCCTTGTACCTGAAGCTGATCTCGTGCAGCAAGGATATCATCAACTTCATAACACATATGGTGAATGCCCCCTGAAGGATTTTTATCTAGGAAATTTTGGATTGGGGAATCTTCACCCAACGGAAATAAGAGTTCAATTTTCGTATTGGGCAATTCGATAAAAACGACTGTTACACCATGATCAGGCTCGTCTTTTGCTAAGCCAACTTTGGCACCAAGTGTATTTGCATATTGCGCAGACGCAGCGTCCAAATCGGGCACGGCAATCGCTACATGGTTCAATCTACCGATCATACTTCTCTCCAAAATCTCTTTGCTTTAAGCGGCACCAGACAACCAATGCAAGGGGGGTTAAAACCACTTTAGAACCTCTCTGGCGAAATCATCATAGTTTTAAACCCGAATAAGCGCAGGTGCGCAATTATGCTGTTGGTATGCCTTCGCCCAAGCATAAGTTGAAGTGTAGTTTATTTAGATTACTGAAAAGCAGACAACATCGCACTACAGTGACCCTCTTGACTATTCTACTCGCAAGGCCTCAAGATATAATATATTTAGTCAGGCTCAATGACCCGCAAAGACAACTCGCGCAGCTGTTCATTAATTGGTTCAGAGGGCGCGGACATCATCAAATCTTCGCCACGTTGGTTCATTGGAAACATAATCACTTCGCGGATGTTTGCTTCATCAGCTAACAGCATAACGATCCGATCAATACCAGCGGCACACCCCCCGTGAGGCGGAGCACCATATTGGAACGCATTAACCATGCCACCAAAACGCTTTTTAACTTCTTCTTTGCCGTAACCCGCAATTTCAAAAGCCTTAAACATAATCTCAGGCCGGTGATTTCGGATCGCACCACTGACCAATTCGTAACCATTACAAGCCAAGTCATATTGATATCCCAGCACTTTTAGGGGATCCCCGTGAAGTGCTTCCATCCCACCTTGTGGCATTGAAAACGGGTTATGCTCAAAGTCTACTTTACCTGTTTCTGCATCTTTCTCATAAATTGGGAAATCTACGATCCACGCAAATGCAAAACGGTCTTTATCAGTTAGCCCCAGCTCATCGCCTATTTCGTTGCGCGCACGCCCAGCCACAGCTTCAAATGCTTTCGGTTTTCCGCCCAAGAAGAATGCAGCATCGCCAACGCCCAAACCTAATTGCTGCCGAATTGCCTCTGTGCGCTCAGGCCCAATGTTCTTAGCCAAAGGCCCTGCGGCCTCCATGCCTTCGCCTTGATCGCGCCAGAAGATGTAGCCCATTCCAGGCAAGCCTTCCTTTTGCGCAAATGCGTTCATCCGATCACAAAATTTTCGACTGCCGCCAGTTTGCGCTGGAATCGCACGAATTTCTGTACCTTCTTGTTCCAAAAGTTTCGCAAAAATAGCAAAACCAGAACCACTGAAGTGATCAGAAACAACTTGCATTTTAATCGGGTTACGCAAATCTGGTTTATCGCTACCATACCAAAGTGCCGCGTCACGGTAACTAATTTGCTCCCAAGTTTGGTCGACTTTACGGCCACCGCCAAACTCCTCAAATACACCCGCAATAACAGGTTGGATCGTATCAAATATATCCTGCTGCTCAACAAAAGACATCTCAAGGTCCAACTGGTAAAAGTCAGTCGGTGAGCGATCAGCACGCGGGTCTTCATCACGAAAACACGGTGCTATCTGAAAGTATTTATCATAGCCAGAAACCATTATCAGCTGTTTAAATTGCTGAGGGGCCTGGGGTAGGGCATAGAACTTGCCCGGGTGAAGGCGGGACGGCACTAGAAAATCCCGCGCGCCTTCAGGGCTTGAAGCTGTGATGATTGGAGTTTGAAACTCACGGAAACCTTTGTCCCACATGCGTTTTCGCATCGAAGCAACAACATCAGACCGCATCTTCATATTATTCTGCAACTTTTCACGGCGCAAATCGAGATAACGGTATTTCAAGCGTGTCTCTTCAGGATATTCCTGCTCGCCAAATACCATCAAAGGCAATTCTTCTGAAGCGCCCAAAACTTCCATATCACGGATAAAAACTTCAATTTCACCCGTTGGGATTTTAGGATTTATCAGACCTTCATCACGCGCTTTCACTGTGCCATCAATCCGGATACACCATTCGCTGCGCACTTTTTCGATTTCGGCGAAAACTGGACTATCCGGATCACAAAGCACCTGCGTCATTCCGTAGTGGTCGCGCAAATCTATAAACAAGATGCCACCATGATCACGAACGCGGTGAACCCAGCCGGAGAGACGAATTGCTTCTCCAACGTTAGCTTTGGTAAGGTCGGCACAAGTGTGGCTACGATAGGCGTGCATGGTCAAGCTCCTTCAAGCAGTCGCGCTGATACAGCCCGGCACGAACATAAAGTCAAGGCAATCTGCCATTTTACAGCTGAAACAGAAATAAAATATAGTATTGGATACGCAAGAAACACAGATTTTTTTACAGATTACTTTTGACCACATTTCTCATGACACAACACAAGCTGACTAGAAAGATGAGCTAAAAAATGAGCTGATTTTAAGCATCACCAAATTTTGAAAGCTCCAGAGCTTAACTTGGCGCATCAAAGAAGATAAAGACCAGCTAGATATACCTAAATACCCTTGCACCTGACCCCCTGATATCTATAAGTCAGGACAATTTGCACGCCTACTATGAGGACATAGTGATGCCAAAGAGAACAGACATTAATTCGATCATGATCATTGGAGCCGGACCAATTATCATTGGCCAAGCGTGTGAGTTCGACTACTCCGGAGCGCAAGCGTGTAAAGCACTTCGCGAAGAAGGCTACAGAGTTATCTTAGTAAACTCCAATCCAGCAACGATCATGACAGACCCTGATATGGCTGATGCCACATACATCGAGCCAATCACACCAGAAACTGTAGCTAAAATCATCGAGATTGAACGCCCCGATGCACTTTTGCCGACGATGGGGGGGCAGACTGGATTGAACACCTCACTAGCACTGGATGAGATGGGCATTCTTAAAAAATTTGACGTCGAGATGATTGGCGCCAAGCGCCCAGCCATCGAAATGGCTGAAGATCGCAAATTGTTCCGTGAGGCTATGGACCGCTTAGGTTTAGAAAATCCACGGGCAGCAATTGCAGAAACAATGGAAGAATGCATGGATGCCCTGGAAGGTATTGGTCTTCCTGCAATTATACGTCCTGCGTTTACTTTGGGTGGGACAGGCGGCGGTGTAGCATATAATCGTGAAGATTATGAGCACTTCTGCAAGACTGGCCTTGATGCCTCTCCAGTGAATCAAATTCTCATTGATGAGAGCTTGCTGGGCTGGAAAGAATTCGAAATGGAAGTTGTTCGTGACAAGGCGGATAATGCCATTATCGTATGTGCTATCGAGAACATTGACCCGATGGGCGTTCACACAGGGGATAGCATCACTGTGGCGCCGGCCCTGACCCTCACTGATAAAGAATATCAAATCATGCGAAATGCTAGCATCGCTGTCCTGCGCGAAATTGGTGTTGAAACTGGCGGCTCAAATGTTCAATGGGCGGTTAACCCCAAAGATGGTCGCATGGTTGTCATTGAAATGAACCCAAGGGTGTCTCGCTCATCCGCATTGGCTTCAAAAGCGACAGGATTTCCAATCGCAAAAATAGCGGCAAAATTAGCCGTTGGCTATACACTCGATGAGTTAGATAACGATATCACCAAAGTTACCCCTGCAAGCTTTGAGCCTTCAATTGACTATATTGTTACAAAGATTCCCCGTTTTGCATTTGAGAAATTCCCTGGCTCGGAAGCCGTGCTTTCAACTGCAATGAAATCCGTGGGTGAGGCTATGGCCATTGGTCGAACATTTCACGAATCTGTACAAAAAGCTTTGGCATCCATGGAAACGGGCCTTACAGGTTTTGACGAAGTCACAATCAGCGATATGCCTCCAGACAACCAAATTGTTCTAAAGAACGGTATTTTGGTCGGAGCTAATTCAGAATCCCAACATGTCATCGACAAAGCGCTCACACGAGAATTGGCTATCCAATCTCCCGATCGCATGCGCGTTATTGCTCACGCAATGCGTTTCGGATTTTCGGATGATGAACTCTTTGATATTACAAGTTTTGACCATTGGTTTCTTGCGCGTATTCGCGAAATTATTGATGCTGAAGGGTTTGTGAGAACTAATGGGCTGCCACAAGATGAGCTAGGTTTGCGTCGCCTCAAAATGATGGGCTTTACCGACGGTCGGCTCGCAGTCTTGACAGGTCGAAGCGAAGACGACGTTCGTAAATCACGCTATGCAGTTGGCGTAGTATCTGTTTTCAAGCGGATAGACACTTGCGCCGCTGAGTTTGAAGCACAGACACCATACATGTATTCTACGTATGAAGCCCCAGCGATGGGCACAACAGAGTGCGAAGCACGCCCATCAGATCGTAAAAAAGTTGTCATTCTTGGCGGTGGCCCAAATCGTATTGGGCAGGGTATTGAGTTTGATTACTGCTGCTGTCATGCCTGTTATTCTCTGACGGATCAGGGCTATGAAACTATCATGATCAATTGCAATCCAGAAACAGTTAGCACGGATTATGATACCTCAGATCGTTTATATTTTGAACCTCTTACCTATGAGCATGTGATGGAAATCCTGCGCGTTGAGCAAGAGAATGGTACGTTGCACGGAGTTATTGTTCAATTTGGAGGTCAAACTCCTTTGAAATTGGCAAACGCACTTGAAGAAGCGGGTATTCCGATTTTAGGCACAAGTCCGGATGCCATCGATTTGGCAGAGGATCGAGAAAGGTTTCAAGACCTAGTAACTAAGCTTGATCTCAAGCAACCAACTAACGGCATTGCACGATCAGATGCTGAAGCTTTTAAGATTGCTTCAAAGATTGGCTTTCCTTTGGTTATTCGCCCCTCGTACGTTTTGGGTGGGCGGGCGATGGAAATCGTGCGTGATCAAACCAATCTGGAACGCTATATATCAGAAGCGGTTGTCGTTTCCGGTGACAGTCCTGTTTTACTTGATAGTTATCTGTCTGGCGCCATAGAAATTGATGTGGATGCACTATGTGACGGTAAAAACGTTCATATCGCTGGCATCATGCAGCACATTGAAGAAGCCGGAGTTCACTCTGGTGATAGTGCTTGCTCATTGCCTCCGTATTCATTGTCAGACGAAGTCATTGATGAGCTCAAAAAACAAACTGAAGCTTTGGCTCTCGCTTTAAATGTTGTGGGTCTTATGAACATCCAATTTGCAATTAAAGATCAGGACATCTACCTTATCGAGGTTAACCCTCGCGCCAGTCGGACAGTTCCGTTTGTCGCAAAAGCCGTCCGCAGCCCAATTGCCAGCATCGCGGCTCGGATTATGGCGGGTGAGCCTTTAAATAATTTTGACCTTATTGATCCATCCACTATCAAAGGATTCGCTGTAAAAGAGGCTGTTCTTCCATTCGCACGGTTCCCAGGTGTTGATACCCTGCTTGGCCCAGAAATGCGCTCAACTGGCGAGGTGATGGGATTCGACAGTAAGTTCCACCGCGC
>CESJ01027027.1_pt1 | contig 12682 bp, 13 predicted proteins | sample 356311 | NCBI WGS metagenome assembly CESJ01 (sample SAMEA2621487, study PRJEB7988) | marine metagenome | biome: marine biome (ENVO:00000447); feature: surface water layer (ENVO:00002042); material: "saline water (ENVO:00002010), including plankton (ENVO:xxxxxxxx)" | depth 5 m
AAAAAAGATAAGAAAAAGGAAGACAAAAAAGACAAGAAAAAAGAGAAGCCGCAACCCAACAAAATATCCCCTGAGCAACTTAAAAATCTATTAAAAGCAATGGATAATCAGGAAAAAAAAGTTCAACAGAAGATTAACAAAAAGAAAATTAAAGGAAGTCCTGTTAAAAACAAAAAAGATTGGTAATTAAAAAATGAAACTTAGATTTTACATATTTTTATTCTTTGCCGTTGCTGTAATTAGTAATCTAAAAGCTCAGGAGGATTCGGTTAATTTTGAGGCTATTTTGAGTAAAAAATCTTTAGGAATTAATGAAAATTTGAGAGTAGATTTCAAAATGAATAAAGATGGGGATAATTTTACTCCACCAGATTTTTCCGGCTTTAAAGTTGTTGGAGGACCAAATCAATCTGTAAGTAACATGTGGGTAAACGGAAAGAGAACCTTCTCTAAAAATTACTCATATTTTTTAAGTCCAATCAAGAAAGGTATACTTTCAATAGGACAGGCTACCATAGAGATAGATAAAAATATTTATAAAACTCTTGCTGTAAAAATTAGTGTTAGTGAATCTGTTTCAATAAGTAAAGATCCAAATGATCCTAACTATGTTGTTAATGAAAATCTTCATTTAGTTGCTGAAGTTTCAAATGCGAACCCATATTTAAACGAAGGAATTTCTATTGTTTATAAATTATACTACTCTCCTCAAATTAATGTCACTAATGTAGGAGAGATTGAAACGCCTGAATATGAAAACTTTTGGTCTCAAAGTATAAAAATACCAAGATTACAAATTGAAAGAGGATCTTTCAAGGGCGACAGTTATAATTTTGTTACTTGGAAAAAAATAGTTTTATATCCACAAAAATCTGGAAAACTTGATATTCTTCCACTTTCATTAGATGTTTCTGTCGATGTTCCTACAAATAGAAGAGATTTTTTTGGAAATCGTATTTATAATCAAGTTTCAAAAAAAGTAACAGCAGGAAAAAGATCAATTAATGTCAAAGTATTACCATTGAATGCTCCTGAAAGTTTTAGCGGAGCAGTTGGAAAATTTGACATTAAATTAAATACTAGTAAAACAGAATTAAATGCTTCTGAATCTTTACAGGCAACTGTTAAAATTTCAGGAAACGGAAATCTAAAGCTGTTTTCACCACCTTTATTTCAGGTTCCAAGTTCCCTTGAGAAGTACGATCCAGAATACAATGAAAAGGTATTAACTAATTTAAAAGGAATGAAAGGTTTTATTTCTAATACTTATACTTTGGTTCCTCAATTTCAAGGAAAGTACCCTTTAAATTCAGTAGAATTCACTTTTTTTAATCCTCGATCAAATAATTATGAGACAATTTACTCTGATGAAAAAATAATTAATGTATTAAAAGGACCATTGTCTTTAGAAGAAAGTAATATTGAAAGCTTGAATACGGAAAAGGCAAATAATATATTGCCTTCAATGAATCAATTTAAGTTTATTAAAACAGATTCTAATTTGTTTAAAATCAGTTCAAAACCCTTCATTTATTCTTTAAGCTTTTATTCAATATTAGTATTTCCTTTATTACTAATTTTATTGTTGATAGTATTTTTTAGTTCAAAGAATATTACAAATTCTAAACTAAAAGAATCTAGATCAAGAAGAGCTAATAAACTTGCAAAAAAATATTTATTTGAAGCTAGAAAAAATTTAGACAATAAAGATGTGTTTTATATTGCACTGGAAAAGGCACTACATAATTTTTTAAAATCAAAATTTTTAATTGAAACTTCTGATTATACTAAGGAAAAGATTTCTAAGTTGCTTTTAAGTAAAGAGATTGAAAAAGAATCCTTGGACTTGTTTATTAAATTAATTGAAAATTGTGAATTCGCAAGATTTACTCCAGCTTCTAATGTTGAAATAAATAATGATTATGAAAATGCAGTTAAGGTTATTACAGAAATTGATAAAGTAATTTAAAATGAAAAAATTAATTATCCTTTGTTGTTTCTTTTTTTCAGGATCTATTTTCTCACAAACTGAAAATGAATTAAATTTTAAGTCTGCTGTTGAGCTTTATAATAACGGAAACTATAATGAAGCAGTAAATTTATTTATTGAAATAATTAACAATGGAGAGCATTCAGATGCATTATATTTTAATTTGGGAAATAGTTATTATAAGTTAAATGATATTCCTAATAGCATTTATTACTTTGAAAAAGCATTGAAATTAAATCCTAATGATAAGGATATAATCAATAACTTAAGCTATTCTCAAAACATGTTAATCGATAAAATTGATTTATTGCCATCCAATCAATTATCAGATTTTCTCAATTATATATCTATGTTTTTTTCTATAAAACAATGGCTTGTTATAGGAATTATATTTTTGTACTTTTTTTTAATTTTGTTTGTGTTTTATTTTTTTAAAAGAGTTAGTAATACTAAAAAAAGATATTTTACATACTCAACAATTCTTTTTTGTGCCTCCATTATTTTTATTTTGACAGCAGTCACAAAATTTGAAAATCAAAATTCTAATCTTGAAGCTATAATTTTTGAGAAAAAAATAGATTTAAGAACAGAGCCAAATTACAGAAGTGAAATTCAATTTAATTTAAATGAGGGAACTAAAGTGAATATTAAAGAGGAGCTTGATGATTGGATTTTAGTGGAATTAAGCAATGGAGCCAGCGGATGGATGGAGTCGAAATCAATTAAAAAAATTGATTGAATTGCTGCTTAAATTAAAAAAGTTTAGCAACTGATCTCCAACGTTAAGAATAGGACGGTATAAAAAAGTCGATTCAATACTTTCATTATCAATAAAGGAAAACTCTGAGTTTATACTTTCAAAAAAAACAAAACAAAAAGAAATTATTAGAATGTACTTGATAGCTCCAAATAACCCTCCAAATATTTTGTTTAAAAAACCTAAAAAAAGAATTTTAGCGATTTTTGTCAAAGCTTTCCCCGCAACAGAAATACTAACAAGAATAACGATAAAGGTAAAGGCAAAAGAAAAAATTTTTATGTAGGACTCCTCAACTGATTCTAGTTGATCTGGAAAGGTATTACTAAAAAAGTCAAATGTTAGACCAGAAAACTTTAAAGATCCGTAAGCTCCAAAAATTAAAGCTAATATAGCAGTTAGTTCTATTATTAAGCCTTTGGAAAAGCCTCTGTAAAATCCTAGGGCCGTTAAGCATACAATAAAAATATCTAAGTAATTCAAGATTTTATTTACAAATATAAGTATATTGTTTTTGTACTATTGAAATTATATTTTAAATGAAATCAAACAAGGATTTAAGTGGGAAATGGAAAAATATTTTAAACTTATTAAGTGATAAATTTAATAATGGAGATATTTTAGATATTGAAAGTGTTATCTATTTAATTGGTGTTCAGGAATTTGGAAATCCAAATATGAAATTTACTAAAGATCAAAAAATTGATCTTATGCATATTGGAATATGTAGATTGTTAGAGCCTTATGGATTTTATGAATTCGACTATGTTGACAAAGACGGTTGGCCACACTATAAAACTATTAATAAATTACCAAATTTGAAATCTGGAGAACAAAGTATTTTAATGAAAGAATCTATTATAAATTATTTTATTGAAAAAGAACTTATTGAATAAATGAAAATGAGTATTTTTGGTACAATATTTATATCAATTTATGATTGAGGAAATAGAAAAAAAAATTCAACAAGCATTAAATTTTTCTGCAAAAAATAATAGTGATCTTGAAAAATTTCGTATAAATTTTATTGGTAAAAAAGGATTTGTTAGCCATTATTTTTCAGAGTTTAAAAAGGTTGAACCTTCTAAGAAAAAGGAGTATGGTTTGGCAATAAATGAACTAAAAAATGTTACGCTTAAGAAAATAGAAGAATTAAAAAAAACTTTAAATAAAGACACTAGTAATAAGGTTGAAAATTTAGATTTAACAAAACCAGCAGCAATGATTGAGCTAGGATCGAGACATCCTATTTCTATTATTAGAGACAAAATAATTGATATTTTTAATAAAATCGGATTTAACGTTTCTGAAGGTCCAGAAATTGAAGATGATTGGCATAATTTCACTGCCTTAAATTTACCGATGCATCACCCTGCTAGAGATATGCAGGATACTTTTTTTATAAAAAAAGATCCGGATTTTCTTTTAAGAACACACACATCTTCAGTACAAATTAGACACATGGAAGAAAACCAACCTCCCATTAGAACCATCTCACCTGGGAGAGTTTATAGGAATGAAGATATTTCCGCTAGATCACATTGCTTTTTTCATCAAATAGAAGGTCTGTATATTGATGAAAATGTTTCTTTTGCAGACTTAAAACAAACTTTACTTTATTTCACAAAGGAATTGTTTGGTAAATCTAAAATAAGATTAAGGCCATCGTATTTTCCGTTCACCGAGCCCAGTGCTGAAGTTGACATTTATTGGGGTTTAAATTCTGAAACTGATTATAGAATTACAAAAGGGACTGGTTGGCTAGAAATAATGGGTTGTGGAATGATCGATCCCAATGTTTTGGATAATTGTAAAATAGATTCTAATAAATATTCGGGATTCGCTTTTGGAATGGGAATCGAAAGAATAGCGATGTTACTTTATCAAATTGAAGACATAAGAATACTATACGACAATGACATTAGATTCATTAATCAATTTAAAAACTCAATCTAATTTTTTTGTTAATTCTTTAATTATTGTTTTAGGATTGGAATTTTTATAGAGAATTTGATAAGCACTAGAAATAATATTAAACTCATTAAATTCACTTTCAATTAATTCATATGCATTTTTTGTGGCATAATATCCCTCTGAAATCATAGACATTTCTGAAATAGCGGCTTTTAACGTATATCCTTTCCCAATCATATTTCCTAGTGTTCTATTCCTGCTGAAAGAAGAATAACAAGTAACCAATAAATCTCCAAGGTATTCAGAATCATTTATGTCTCTGTTAGTTTTGTATATTTTATAAACAAATTTTTTCATTTCTCGCACACAACTGCTGATTAGTACACTTTGAAAATTATCTCCGTAACCAAGTCCGTGACATATTCCTGCAACTATAGCGTAAATATTTTTTAACATTGCAGCATATTCAACACCCATTGTATCTTTTGAAAATTTCACATTGATATAGCTTGACATTAAAGAATTAGCCATTTCTCTACCATTTTTCTCGTTTTTACAAGCTACAGTTAAATATGATAATTTTTCAAGAGCAACTTCTTCTGCATGACAAGGTCCTGTAATAATTCCAATACTTGAGAAAGGAATTTTGTAAAATTCGTTTAGATGCTCGCTGACTATTAAATGAGATTCGGGAATTACTCCTTTTAATGCTGAAAAGATAGTTTTCCCAATTATAAGATCACTAATTTTCTTTAATTCTGTATCCAAAAAGGGGGATGGAATAGCTAAAATAATAATCTCAGAATTAATAACAGTTCCTCTGATGGAAGAGCTTGGATTTATTTTTGATTTATCAAAAACTACAGATTGTAAATATTTAGAATTTCTTCCTTTATTTTTAATAAATTGAACATCCTCTTCATTTCTAATATACCAATTAACAATTTTGTTGTTTTCCAAGAGCATCTTTACTATTGCAGTTCCCCAACTCCCACCACCAAGTACAGCAAATTTATTATTCATTTTATAAAGATTAACAAAATTTTGTGAATCCGCTACTTAATTTAAAATTAAATTTATAAATAATAAAGTTTAATGATTTATTAATAGTTTGGTTTACGCTCTCTTAATTTAAAGGGAGCGTTTTTTTTAAATCATCTTTAAAAAGAGAAGATTGCTAAGAGTAATAAAAATCCAATTAGGTTAAGCATTCCTAACCGAACAAATCTTGTTTTATCAGTTTTCGCTTTTTTAAATAAAGACCAGCCTATAGTAATAGAAAGTATTGCTAGAACAATTAGAACAGGGCGTTTCACTAAATAAAAAAAGTATTCTTCATTTTGAAATATTTGCTCTATTCCATTATGCCACCAGCTAAATTTAGGAGATATAAAATATAATATAGCACCAATAACAAGTTGAATGTTAGAAAATATTAATCCAAATAATGCAATTCTTAAGTCTGTAGATTTAAAAACTTTATTATGGTACGCATTAAAAAAAAATCTTAAAATTGTATAAAATAAAATCGTAAGAGTTAGAATAGCCCACAAAGAATATAACTGTAAAACCCATTCATAAATTAAATTAATATTCATAGTATTTTTTAATAAGAAACTCACAAATATTTAAAAATCACTAGCGTTTAATAGTTCTTTAGTGTAAGTATTTTGAGGAAATTCAAATAAAAAATCAGTTTCATTAAATTCCACAATTTCCCCTTTTTTCAACACAATTATTCTATCTGTAAAATACTTTATTACAGACATATCATGTGAAATAAATACAAATGTAAATTGGTATTTTTCTTTCAAATCACTTAATAAATTTAAAATTTGTGCTTGAATAGACATGTCTAATGCTGAAACCGATTCATCACATATTATAATTTCAGGACTTAAAGCTAACGCTCTTGCTATAACTATTCTTTGTCTTTGACCTCCAGAAAACTGATCAGGAAATTTATTATAACTGCTTTCAGATAAGCCGACTTGATTTAAAAGTTCTAAGGCTTTAAGTTTCATTTCTTTTTTAGAACTGAAAATTTTATGTGCAATCATTGGTTCGACTATTGATTCTCCGATTGAAATTTTGGAATTTAAAGAGGAGTAAGGATCTTGAAATATTAATTGAACTTTTTTTCTAAAAACTGAATTGGAGATTTGCTTAATATCTTTATTTTCAAAGTAGATTTTTCCGTTATCAATTTTTATTAGGCCTAATATTGACTTGGCTATTGTAGACTTTCCTGATCCAGATTCACCTACAATCCCGAGGATTTCACCTTTATATAAGTCAAATGAAACATTTTTAATTATTTTTTTAGCTGAATATGAAACACTTAATGCACTAACTTTTAAAATTGGAGTTTTATTATAAATTTTTGAATGTAATAGCGTTCTCTCTTCTTTAGATATTAGTTTATTTTTTTTTGTTTTATATGTGATTAATCTGTTTGGTCTATTTTTTTTAGGAGGAGATGAGTTTATTAAATTTTTAGTATACTTTTTTTTAGGAGAGTTAAAAACCGTAGAAGAATCTCCACTTTCAATAATTAAACCATTTTTTAATATAATCAAAGTGTCGACAAACTTTGAAACTAATTGTAAATCATGAGATATAAACAAAACACTCATGTCATACTCGTTCTGCAAAGATTTTATTAATGAAATAATATTATTTTTTACAATTCCATCTAAAGATGTTGTCGGCTCGTCAGCAATTAATAGCTTAGGCTTACAAGCTATCGCTATAGCAATCATTATTCTTTGTTGTTGTCCACCACTTAACTGGTGAGGATACTTTTCATAGACTAATTCTGAATTTTTTAATTGAACTTTTTTGATAAGTTCTAATGATCTTTTTTTAGCTAAATTTTTATCAATTTTTTCATGATTAATAATGATCTCAGAAATCTGGTTACCACATTTCATACTTGGATTTAAAGAACTCATAGGTTCTTGAAAAATTATTGAAATTTCTTTTCCTCTTAACTTTTGATAGTTTTTTTCAGATAGATTATTTAATGTAGTTCCGTTAAAAATTATTTCTCCTTCTAATTTTAAGTTTTTTATATTAATTAGTTTTAAAATAGATAAAGCAGTAAATGATTTTCCGCTTCCAGACTCACCAACCAGTCCTAAAACCTCGTTTTTTTTAATGTCTAGAGAAATGTTAGATAAAATAACTTGATCATCTATTTTGATGGTCAGATTTTTAATTGAAAGAAGACTTTGGGTAGTCATATTAATCAAATTTTTCACTTTCGAGCATTATTAATGCTTCTTTTAAGTAAACATCAAAATCTTTTGGTCTACTAGTATTTTTTTCTAAGTTTTTTTCACCAAGCCTCACAATTATTATATTTTTTGTAGGAATAACAATTACATACTGACCTAGTATTCCCCTCATTGCGAAAAATTTATTTTTATCAACTTCTCCTAACCAAAAACCGTAACCATATTCTGGACTTTTTTCAAATCTCGGTTTAATAGATTTAGCTACAAAAGAAGAATCAAGAATTTGAGTTCCGTTCCATTTCCCAAAATCTTTATAAAGCTTTCCAAATCTTGCGAAATCTCTTGCATTTGAATTAAAACAACAATATGCTTTTATACTTTTATTTTTATTACCGTCAATTTGCCAAAGTGCATTATTTTCAAACCCTAAAGGTTCTACAAACCAATCTTGAACCAAATCAGATATTTTGTTTTTAGTTGCTTTTTCAATGCTCATTGCTAATAACTGTGTGCTTGCACTGTAATATTTAAAGCTTTTGCCGGGCTCTTCAATAATAGTTCTAGATTTTATTAGCTCATTGAGTTCGCTAGTAATATAAGATTTTGCAGTAACTCCAAAAACATTAGTATAACTCTCATCCCAGTCTAATCCAGAAGACATACTTGATAGATCACCTATTGTTAATTTTGAGCTAAACCCATTAGAATAACCTTTAATATAAGAGCCTACTTTATCATTAATGCTTTCAAAGTAACCATCTTTAATGGCTTTTCCCATGGTAGCAGAAACTATACTTTTTGCCATAGAGAACGAATTACTGTAAGAGTTTTTATTATAACCCTTATAATATTTTTCATGCCAAATGGAATCGTTTTTAATTATCAAATAAGCCACAGTACCTAGCTCATTATGCATGTTTCTTAGATTTTTAGTTTCACTAATATTGTTATAGTTATTATGAATAGGCCAAGGTTGAGGAGAAGTGCTTTTAGAAATTTCTATGTTTTCAAAATACTTGTAGTCTGTAATATCCGCTTCAGTTCTTTGCATTTTGTATACAGTTCCTATTAGTTCTGATAAGTAAATAATATCAGAGCTAAAACGAAAACTGAAAAAAACCAAACACAGAGTTAATATTAAGCCAAATTTTCTTTTAACACGCTTCATAAACTACTAATGTATCAAAAAATCAAGAGATTATGTTTATTGCATCTTTAGCAAAGTATGATGCTATCATGGTGGCACCAGCTCTTTTCATAGAAACAAGTTGTTCTATCATAGCCTTGTCGTGATCAAGCCATCCTTGTTTGGCAGCAGCCTTTAACATTGCATATTCTCCACTTACTTGATATATCGCTATTGGAGAATTGATAGTATTCTTCAAATCTCTTAAAATATCTAAATAACATATTCCAGGCTTCACCATTATAATATCAGCACCCTCTTCTATATCAGCTTTAGCCTCATTGACAGCTTCTAGTCTGTTACAAAAATCCATTTGATAAGTTTTTTTATCCCCGAACCCAGGCTTTGAATCTAGAGCATCTCTAAATGGACCATAAAAGCTGGAAGCATATTTTACAGAATAACTCATTATTCCTGTATTAAAAAAACTGTTATCCTCTAGAGTTTTTCTAATGGATAAAATTCTACCATCCATCATATCGCTTGGAGCAACAATATCTGCTCCAGCTTCAGCATGACTTAAAGCCATTTTAGATAATATAATATTTGTTTGATCGTTAATAATTTTATTATTTATTACTATACCATCGTGACCGTAGCTTGAGTATGGGTCTAAAGCGATATCAGTCATAATGGTCATTTCAGGAACACTACTTTTAATCTCTTTAATGGCTCTTTGCATGAGACCATCTTTATTGATAGCCTCTGTGCCAGAATTATCTTTTAAACGATCCTCTACTTTAACAAATAATAAAACAGCTTGGACACCAATATTCCAAAGTTGTTTAACTTCTTTTTTTGCAATGTCTAAACTGTATCTAAAGTAATTCGGCATTGAAGGTATTTCTTCTTTTAAATGAGTTCCCTCAATGATAAAAAGAGGAACGATAAAGTCATGTGGATGTATAGTTGACTCCTTTATTAAATTTCTTAAAGATTGTTTTGAACGAAGTCTTCGGTTTCTGTTTAATGGATACATATTTTTAATTTAAACCCAATTTTTTGGGGATTCTAATATTTTAACAAGTTTTTCTTCTGGGCTTCCTTTTTCTGGTTTAAAATCGTAAGTCCATTTAACTTTTGGGGGCATACTTATTAAAATACTCTCGATCCTTCCTTTAGTTTTTAGTCCAAATAAAGTTCCTTTATCATGAAGAAGATTAAATTCTACATACCTTCCTCTTCTAATTTGTTGCCAGTTTATGTTTATCTCGTTAAAGTCTGTTTTTTTTCTTTTTTCAATAATTGGGATATAAGAATCTAAAATACATTGCCCCATATCTTTAATGAATAAAAGCCATTTCTCAATTGACATTTCTTTGCTTTCTCTACAATAATCAAAAAACAACCCACCAACACCTCTAGCCTCGTTTCTATGTGAGTTCCAGAAATATTCATCACATCTTTTTTTGTAATTATTGTAAAAGCTTGAGTCATATTTGTTACAAACGTTTTTACAGTTAGCATGAAAATGAATAATATCATTCTCAAAAATATAATAAGGAGTTAGATCAAGCCCTCCTCCAAACCATCTATCTTTTAGTTCTCCATTTTCGTATAACTCAAAATATCTTAAGTTGGCATGAAAAGTAGGAGCCATTGGGTTTTTAGGATGTAAAACAATACTTATTCCACATGCATAAAAATCAGAATCTTTGGTTTTTAACATCTCTGACATTGACTTTGGAAGTTTGCCATGAACTTTAGAAACATTTACGCCTCCTTTTTCAAAAACATTACCATTCTCAATAACCATCGTTACACCTCCGCCTCCTTTTTCTCTTGACCAAATATCTTTCTTAAATTTTCCTAATTCATCAACCTTTTCCAGAGCGGACGTTATATCTCTTTGAAGAATATCAATATATTTAGAAAAATCATTTTTTATCATTAAGAATAATTTTTAATAGTTTCTACAAAAACTTTAACATTATCAACAGGTGTATTTGGAAGAATACCGTGACCTAAATTAGCAATATATTTATTTTTACCAAATTCATTCAACATTTGTGTGGTTTGTTTAATAATCTCTTTTTTAGGAGAAAACAATCTGCTTGGGTCCAAATTGCCTTGTAAAGTAATATTGTTTCCTGATAAATAACGGGCATTTCTAGCTGAACATGTCCAGTCAATTCCAAGTCCAGAAGCTCCAATTTTTGAATATGCGTTAATGGAGTGCCAACATCCTTTTGGATAAATTATAACAGGTTTAATCTCTTTTAAGGCAGTTGTAATTTGTTCAATATATGGATATGAGAAAATTTGATAATCAGTGTGAGATAGAACTCCTCCCCAGGAATCAAAAATTTGAACAGCATCAATACCTGCTTCAATTTTCTTTTTTAAATAATCAATGGTTATAGAAGTTATTTTATCTAGAAGTAATTTAGCTAGTTCAGGATTTTCAAAACAAAAACTTTTAGCAATATCAAAGTTTTTAGAACCACTACCTTGAACCATGTAGCACAGAATTGTCCATGGAGATCCAGCAAATCCGATTAAAGGAATATCTGAGGGAAGTTCTTTTTTAGTCATTTTTACTGCCTCAAAAACATAGTTTAATTTTTCTTCAACATTTTGAATATTTAAATTAATTACATCTGATTTTTTTCTGACAGGATGTTCTATATATGGACCAAAATTGTTTTTCATTTCAACATTAATTCCCATTGCTTGAGGAATTACTAAAATATCACTAAAGATTATAGAAGCATCTAATCCAATTTGTTTTATTGGCATTAATGTTATTTCTGTAGCTAATTCCGGCGTTTGACATCTTGTAAAAAAATCATACTTGTTTTTTAAAACCATAAAATCTGGCAAATATCTTCCTGCTTGTCTCATAATCCATACTGGAGGCCTTTCCACAGTTTCACCGTTTAAAGCTCTTAAAAAAAGAGGTGTTTCATTTTTAATCATTTTCAAATAATTTAATAGTTTTTTGAATTACATTTAGAATTGTTGGGACTTTACAACTTAATACCTTGTCTGAATACCTATTAGCATATTTTGAAGTTGTTTGGCCAATACATACGCAGTACGAATTATTTAACGAGTTGTTTGTCATAAAACTTTTTATTCCACTTGGGCTATAAAATAAAATTGCATCAAAAATTTGGTCGTATTTTACGGAACTTGCTTTGTTATTATAAGCTACTAATTCTTTTAATTCAATGTTTTTATTATAAAAAAAATTAGAAAATTCTTCATTTTTAATATTACTTCTGCAAAAAATGAATTTTTCATTTTTAGCTGTTTTTGATATAAAATTGGCCAAATTTGATGAATTTTGAGTCATTTTTGATACTTTTTGACCATTTTTAATCAAAAGAGCTTTTGTATTTTTGCCCACACAATAAATTTTATTAAAGAATCTATCAATATTTTTATTTGTTGAAAAAATTGCTTCAACCGCATTTTTACTTGTGAAAATCCAACTTCCTTTATGTTCAGGCAGAATAATCTTTAAAGGTTCTGTTGAAATAAAATCATGCTGATAAAAATCAAATTTTATGTCATTGAACTTATACTTTAGTTCTTCACTTAATTTTCTTGTAGAAAGAATTTTAATTTTTTTCATTTTCTTTTTTTAAATC
>CESJ01127450.1_pt1 | contig 12677 bp, 24 predicted proteins | sample 356311 | NCBI WGS metagenome assembly CESJ01 (sample SAMEA2621487, study PRJEB7988) | marine metagenome | biome: marine biome (ENVO:00000447); feature: surface water layer (ENVO:00002042); material: "saline water (ENVO:00002010), including plankton (ENVO:xxxxxxxx)" | depth 5 m
ATTGATGAGCTTAGAGAATTGGAAGCTCAGTTCGAGGAGCTGAAGACTAGGGTACTCAATAAGCACTTTAATAGCCGATCACGATCGACACTTACCGGATCACCGCACCCACTTAATAAGGAGCAAGCGGCATGAAGACAATTAGCCCAGTAAACCTTTGGCACACACCGGAAGACATGGACGAGCTAACGAACATCATTGAGGCCATGAATGGCGCGGAGAAGGTAGCCGCATGGCATGGCGCTATGTTGGCTTGGAATCTAGCGGCCAAGATTACTAACCCTACTACTAATGACGAGGTGAAAGCATGAAGACTAGAGAGCAATGGCAGGCAGAGACCAAGGTTATCAGAAACATGGCCGAAACTATTTGGAAAGCGAGTATCCCGCTCGAGGAAGAGAAGTTTGCCCACAATGACGACTGGGGCGACCAGTGCGGTCTCTGGGAATCTAAGTTAATGGCGATACGTGAGGAGATGATCGACATGGCTATAGATCGTGATCTTGAGGACGAGGATTACCACCCAACAATTAAGGAGGTGTCGTGATGCAAAAAGCACATTTACATTTGATCAAGTGGGCGGTAGCTCGTGGCTATTCTGTCGCTGTTTATGGCGAAGGTGAGTTCGACGGTATCCACAGCACTTATAAGACGATTAAGGAGAACGTCGAAGCATGTGACATGGGACAAATGACGCTTCTATTACGAGGAGCTGATAAGCCTGTCGGATTTGACGAGCATGGTGAGATCAACCAGAAGAACTGGATTAGTGTTGCTCACTTTGCATATATCTTCGATCACGGCCAAGAGCCTGACGAGACGATCATGGATTACGGCATAAATTACGTATCTAAAGCATGGGCTTGTGCCTACGACTTACATTGTTCGGAGGTGACAGCATGAAGACTCAAGTTAAATTTAAGGCTGACTATGGGACTCTGTGGATTAAAGCGGATGTCGTGGAGAAGGTTAAAGGAGGCTACATATTGGACTGTGGAGATACCAAAGGGTTTTTTATGAGAGACAGCCAAGTTAAGCCTGTCACGGACGAGGTGGCCGCTGAGTAGTCACACATGAGCTACCTCTGGTCGAGGTGGTTCTAGCGTGGCAACTTTGCCCCGAACTAACTAAGTCTTATCGAGGAGACACACAATGAGAATACCAACAGCAACAGATATAAAAGACAGCGGTGTTTTAGGCCAGTATTTTTTTAGCCGCGACACTATGTACTTTTTTAGGCAGACCATGCGGAGCTTTAAAACCGAATGGTATGACAAGCAGGAGCGCATTGTCCGACTTTACGCACCAATGAAAGATAGTTCAGGGGAACGAGTGGGAACGACTGAACGCTTTCTGAAAATCGAAGGTGACTTTTTTAATGGGTCTAATCTTTTTGATATAGATACATCTGATTTATTAGATTTCACTAAGAGTAAGCCTGCAAGTAAATCAGTGGAGGTGGAAGCATGATTATCCAAACACATTACAGCCTTGAACGTGACGCACATCGAATGATCAAGTACACGCTTAAACAGCATGGCGATCTACATAACGCGGTCATGGATCTAGTGACCCAAGGGCAAAACAAATGGAGTTATGGCGAGTGGGCGGTCAAGCTCGAAGAGATCGAGTCAAGTGACCTCACAGTCGCGCAGTATGTCGATCAAATGAGACTAAATGAGGGGGTGACAGCATGAACAGCGTTGAAGTCATGTTCAATGACCCCAAATATAACTACATAACATCTGTTAGCGCCCAATCAAGCGAGAAAAGCTGTACAGACTATTTTGTCGGTGAAGCGTTCAACATGGGCCAGTACCCTAGAAATGACTATCAGCGGTGCGTTGATATTAAATTTATAAACAACAATGAGGTGACAGCATGAAAATTAAAAGTTTTGAATACAAAAGGTTTTATTCTTTACCTGAAGCAGGAATTACATTGTTCTTTGTTGATGGTTCCCAATCTAGCTGTCATTTGTACGAGCCAATAAAGAATAGTTTTTATATTGGTGATCATTTTAACTTCCCTTATTTTAAAACTGAAAATGATGCACAACAATTTATAAACAGAATTGAAAATAATGAGGTGGCGTAATGGAAATCTTTTTAATGCAACATGAAGTAATGGAAGCGATGCAGGATTACATTCTAAAAAAGTATGGGTGCATAGCTAAAGAAGACGAAATGATTGGGACGGTTCCTTGTGTCAGTCAACCTGTGTGGAATAAAGATCGAAGCAGGATTCTCAAATATAAACAGATACCCTTTTGTGAGATGAGTGCGGTGGGGTGGTTTTTAGCGGAGGCGTCAGAATGGTAGACCATGACCAGTTAGGCGATCAATTACAGGCGTTTTACTTAGATTATGTGAATAACTACCTAACAGTGGCTTGCATAGCAGAGCATAACGGTTTAACGGAACACCACGCGGCCACATTGATTGATATGGGGCGCAAAATCCACGACATCCGCGTTGATGCGTGGAACTACTGCCAAAATGAGGTTTCAGCATGAATGAAGATATAGTTTTTTTGGTAATGGTTGTTTTGGGAATCCTGGCACTAATAGGATTGGGAGAAGCGATAGCTAGGAGGTTTGAAGAATGAGTTTTATTGTGAGATACGGTAAGAAAAATCGTCCAGATAAGTTTGAGGTGTATGATGTCTACCAAATAGCTTGGGACAGATACAATGAGTTGTTGGAGGGGGACGAGACGTTAAGTCTCTCCCTTATTCAGCCTGCTAATCAAGAGGTACATGATCAAATACTACAAGGAACTTGGAATGAAGCCTAGTGAAGAGATTAAAAAGAAGTATGGTTTTGAAAGTATGAAAGAGGTAGCTGACTTAGCTCAAGAGGGACACAATACCTTTGTAAGGTGGCACGAGATGTACCCTAGACGGTTTGAATTAATTATGAAGGGATTGTTTTTTGAGAGGGTTCTGCGACAAATGCAGGATGTAGAGCGCCAGAATGACCCTTAAAAGAGGTGAGCTACACCCCAGAGGTCTTTTTTTTTATACCACAAACACTGTACACTGCGAATTGGTGGGTAAGGTGGACATGACTCCTCGTCTTGGTACTCGATTACCTTGGCGCGTAGGGACTCACTCTGCCTTGCCCACCTCCTTTACTTACAACTCCCCTATCAATTTGTCTAAATACCACTGAGCCTTTTTCAAATCCTCTTTGGCTTTTCCTTTATAATCATACCTCCAAAGATACTTCATCGAGTTCCCTTTTAAATAACCTTTGAACTCCCTTTCTGACATCGACTCTTTGATGGCCGCAATACACTCAATGTTGCCAGTGTTGTAATGGCTTGGAGAAGTCACTGGGTCACTCTTTAAAGGTGGTTCGATAACAGTTGTCATAACTTCAACGGCAGGATGCGCTGTTCTTAGTCTATCCCACTCCTCTGGAGCGGCTGAGTTTATTCCTAAATAAGCCATTATTTTACACCTCTCATCATCTCGATAGAGTAAGCCATAGCAACCCTATCTAACTTTTGTTCGGCTATCTTCAATTTCTCTCTAGCCATTTTTACCGTATGCCTAGCCCTGTTCGACGCTACTTGTAATTCTTCTATTGTCGGCCTCTTGGCATGATCTAAATCGGTTTCCCAAGCAAAGTACTTCATGAGTTATCTCCTGCTAAAATTCGTTGTTTAACTTCGAAGTTACGCCCATTGCGTCGAGCCATTGCCTTTCGGTAGGCTTCAGCGTGGGTCGTATGGTGACGCGGCTTATACTGGACACCATCTTCCAATTCTGCGTAATAGTTAGTGCAAGTCTCGGTAGTTTGTATTTCACTTAACAGCTTGCCGCGCTTGCTCAGTTGTAGTAATTCTCTAGTCGTTAGTATCATTAACAGCCACTCCCTGACTTACAACCACATAAAATGAACTCGTCCCATTCGCCCGGATATATCCCAGTGATCAACCACTCGCGTTCATCTAAAGACAAATAAGGCATAGCTTGCTGAATTACCTTGCCATCCTGCCATTTGAAGAAGTCGGCAACCTCCGCATCAAGAGTCATAGTATTTTCACGGCCTGTTAGCGGTGACTTTTTAGTTATAGTAATCATCGGCTTGGACTCCAAAGATTTACACCCTCATTCTCAGCATCCCAATCTTCAAACCGCAAGATTCTCGCAAGCCTAGCCTGAGTGATTGCATCTTCTCTGGTCAGCCCAGACTTAATGAATTGGTTTTCAACCAAAGACCAATCCGGTCTGTTACCTAGAATCTTATCCGCAGTCACAGCACCTACCTTGGGACAGCCTTGATAGCCATCCGTGGGGTCTCCTTGAAGTGCTTGCGTGTAAAAATAGCGATCTGCCGCTTCTTTTGTAACTTCAATCAGTTCATCATCATTCGGACGGTAGAGCCTGCAAGGAATTGTCTTCATATCCTTATCATCCGAAACAATGACTGTCTTTAAATTGGGTGCAGAACCTAGTATGCCCATGACATCATCTGCTTCTAAATTGATCTGGGTATGGCTTTCCCAGTTGTCCCTAACCCAATCCACCATCGCTTTGTAGCCGACAGGCTTGCGTGTCTTCTTCCTATTGGACTTGTACGTCGATAAAACTTGTCTTCTGAAGTTCTCTGTACAGCTAATGCACATAAGAGCCTCTGTAGTACCCAATCTTTCGTGGAATCTTGCTATTTGATCAGTGAAAATCTGTTTTGCTACTTTGAGGTCGGTGGACAGACTCCATATATCGTCTCCCCAATCAGTAGTCTCCTCTGCTACTACGCTTGCTCTAAACAAGAACAAGTCAGCATCAATGAGTAGTGTGGGGGTCTTCCGATCCTGTAATAATGTTAAGTGCTTCATCTAAGTCTCCTAAAAGGTCGAGTCCCATAGGTGTAATATTCCAATCACTTGAGAACTCTTCTAATTCAATTTGGTTGCTGATAAAACCTAAAGATGCACAAGTGGCTACATAAAGTGCCGCTTCTCTTGCAAAGTTTGATTTCAGTTTGAAAGGACTTCGTGCCGCTCGATCTAAAACAAGAAAGAAAGCGACAAGATGCTCTACGTCATGATCTGATATGTCTCGGACATCAGTGGGTATCTGACCAAGTGTTTCCCAAGTTAAATTCAGCGTCGATGGGGATTTCGAGTTTGTAGTTTTGCCCTGCCGCTTGAGCCAATCTTTTACATAAATTACCGACATACTGTGCCTCTTCTTCATTTGGACAGGCCATCTGAACCTCATCATGTATCCATCCCATGATGTAAGAACGTAAGCCCTCCTCTTTTAATTTAGAGTCAATTAGCTTGACCCACTCTTTACACAAAATTGCTCCGCAGGATTGCAAAAGCTGACTTAAAAGCCTGTGTTCACTTCTTACAAATAACTTTCTTTGGTCAAGTCCGGTAATAAATCCTTTGGACTTGTAGACGCGCTTTAAATCATCATTGAGACGTTTAAATGCAGGGATGTTTTTATTAAATTCAGACTTTAGCCGCTGACCTTCCTTTCGACCACCCCCGACAATTTCACCTATTAAAGTATCGCCTGCCCCAAAACAAAGGCTGTAAATATAGGTTTTAGCTGACGCTCTATCGGGCAGTCCTGCCGCATTTTGATTGAAGGTGTGGATGTCACCACTCAAGATTTGATTGGCGTACTCCCCATCATCATCTAAGTAATGAGCTAATGCTCTAAGCTCAAGACCACTAAGGTCAGAACCAAGAACTGTCCACCCCTTTGGCGCAGTAAATAAATCTCTGCACTCTCTGCCGTAGACTGCACGAGTAGACGGAACTTGGGAGAGGTTAGGTGATCGGTGGCTTGCGCGGCCCGAAATACAATTACCACTGACAATCGTGTGTCTTATCTTGCCGTCTGAATCTACTAGCTTCATCCATGCGGCATTTCCTTCGGCCAACATAGCGATACGCTTCTGGACTAAGAAGAACTCAGCCAGTTTCTTAGCTTCTGGGTAGTGCAGTTTGATGAGGACGTTCTCGTCAACCTTGGCATCACCAGTAGGGGTAAACTCCTTTGGTTTCCAACCGTACTTTTTGATTAAACAGTGGGCGATATGCTTGCGCGAGTTAGGGTTAAACTGAATCTCTTTTACTTTGTATGTAAGCTCACCTTTTACGTAGCCACGACTTTTGTTATTGACCTTGGGGGTGAATGGAGTCCTGATCTCCCAAGGGTCAAACAAGCCACCTAAATCGTTTTCTAGTTCAAGCCGTCTCTGAGCTAATGTGGCATATAGAGAGCCTGCCTTTTTCTCGTCAAACGTCCAACCATTACGACCAATCCTGTAGCAAACCTCTGCCAAGTCATGCTCTAGTTGAATGCTACGCTCAGAGAAGTCTTTGTCAGATATGAGTAGATTGTAAAGATCAAGTGTTACACGGCAGTCTTGCTCCATGTATTCAAGCATCTCTTGATTAAACTCTTCCCACCCCCCATCGTAATCTCCTTTGAGATTTCCCAATCGCAGTCCCCATGCTTTTAAGCTATGAGAACCGTAAAGACGCTTGAGGAAACCTTCTGGGAGAACTGCTGATTTTGCATCGTCGTTGTAGAGGTCAGCTTTAATAAGACGAGACAAGACTAAAGTGTCAGTCACCTTGCCAGTAAAGTTAAACCAAGGATAAACAAGTGTTAGTGCAGGCAAATCAAAGCCAATGCCGTTGTGCATTATTAGCTCATCTGCACCAATCATCCGTTTTAAAGCCTGATAAATCTCGTCAGGCGCAAAGCCAAAGTATTCATTAGTATCTATATCAAGTAGACCTACGCAGTGGACTCGATCCATCTGGTGCAGTAGGCCGTTAGTCTCGATATCCATTACATAGCGGCTCATAGCGCCAACTCTGTTTGCAGTGTTTGTTCTTTTTGATTTTGGATGCCACTTTCAAACACAAAAGTTTTAAAGAATCCTTTATAGGCAGGAAACGTCCGGTGGAACAATCTGGCGTAATAAGCGGCCGTTGCATTTGGTATTTTAAAGGCGTTAGTTTTACTGGTGTTAATTGCGGAATCCCACCTTATCTTTTGGATAATCAGGGCGGCTGAATAGTGCTGTCTGCCAGACTCAATAGAATTAAACGTATACCGTTTAAATTCAGTCCATACGGCAGGGTTTCTTGAATGAAACTTTTGGAAGTCTTTTTCAAGACGAGTTTGTGCTGTAGACATAAAGTCTCTCCTTAGTTTTTTAGTTAGAGTTTTTCGAGTTTTAGAACTTACTAGCGGCCTCGATCAGCCGACTTTCTTCACGGTGATACTGTAAGGTGTCACAGGTTCCTGTCTCACCTGTGAACCTATTTTTCAAAAGTACAATCTCCCTGATATCAGCATGGGGATCGTCCTCTGACTTTTGCAAGGCAATGCAGAAATCTGACAACATCGCAATCGATGACGAACCTCTAAGCTCAGAAATTCTTACTACACCGCCATCTTCATGACCTTTGCCTTGTGGTCTCGATAAATGGGATACAAGGAATAAACAAATACCTAATTCCTGCACAAGTCCTGATAGGGTTACGATAATAGAGTCAATCAACCGCCTCTCGTCATGGGTATGGCCTGTCGCGCCTGCTACCAAAACGGATATCGGGTCTAGGAATATATACTTACAGCCAAATCCTTTTACCATGTATTGAATGTTATTAATTACTGAGTCTATAGAGTTGACACCCCCATCTTTATATATTTGAGGCATGTTTTCTTCAGTGAAAATTTCATCAACGGTTTCGTCCAAATGGTCTTTAGTAACTAAAGTTTCATCCTTTACAATATTCTTATTGAGATGGATACCTAGCAGAGATCGCAAGGTAATATGGTTCTTTTCTTCAAGCATAATCATTCCAACTTTGTGACCTTGCCTGTGTAAGTCGTATGCTATCTCTTTAACAAAAGTACTTTTCCCTGCACCTGTTCCTGCACAAATCGTTACCAAGCCATCTCGTATGCCACAGGTCATTTCATTTAATCGTGGATATGGGTAAGAGGCGGTTGCCTCCTCATCTTCTCCATTTAGAATTTCATCCATTATTTCACGAGCAGAAACAATCCCATCTGGCCGCCAAACTTTGGCTTGCCAAATTGCATCGATGATTGCCTTTCCTTCACCTTTCTGGAGGCACTCACTTGCATCTTTATGGGGTAACTTAGCAATCTTGACCTTACCTATGGGCAGAGCCTCCGCACACTCTAAGGCGGCTTTCTGGCCTGCCTCGTCTTGATCAAACATGAGGATTATTTCTTCAAAAAGATTGAGAAAGTCCCATGCGGCAATCAGAGATTTTTTACCGGAGGTTGCGCCTTGGCCCAGTGAAACGGTTGCAAACTTGTTACCTTGCACTTGTGAGACACTCATACAGTCAATTTCGCCCTCGGTTACAACAAGTTTCTTCCCACCAGACCAAAGGTGCTGTCCAAAAAGTACCATGTGAACGGCATCTCCTAGAATGCTAAAGTTCTTATCAGCGTCTCTAATCTTTTGTGCGACCACTAATCCTTCATTATTTCTATAGTTCGCAATTTGCTGTGGTCTACCACGAAAGTTATCTGTCACTTGATAATCAAATTTTCTACACGTTTCTTCAGTAATACCTCTAGTTTTTAAAGCTGTGTAGTAACCCTCGATCAGGGCATTCGATCTTTTTTCAGTCTTGGCAGGCTCTACTGCCTTTTCTTCATCGGCAGGCTCATAGTGCCGACATCCAAAGCAATAGGTATGCCCATCGCTGTAGATTGCGGCATTGTCTTTTGAGCCACACTGATTGCATGGCGCATGTCCTACAAACTCACTCTCGTTGTGAGCCTCTTTGTTAAATGCTGTTCCTAACATCTGTTTCCCCTTGTGTTAAAAAAGGGGGCAACCTTTCGGCTACCCCCAAGCTCTCCTTAACTGTCACTCTGACAGCCACTCTTTTGGGATCGTTTTGTTTGCCCATACGAATCCGTGTTTATCACACCAATCTGCATAGGTTGTTTTCGACCCCTTATAGAGTTTTGATCTGGCATTACTAAAGACGAATCTTAAGTCAATGTCAGGATGTTGCTCACGGATGTACTCGTGTTTCTTTCGGTCAGTAAGCTCAAATCGACCCTTAGATTCGATATAAAAAAAGCCACCTGTTTTAGGTAGCTTGAAATCGGGGGTGTACTTATGATTTGAACTTGGAACTAAGTAGAGGATTTTTTCTGTTTCGTACTCCACCTTGTGTCCTGCATCAGCAATTTGCTGAGACAACGTGTCCTCTAAACCTGAACGATATCCATGTTTAAAGCCTTGCTTAGAACTTGTCGGCTTGCGCCTCTGTTTGCTCCACGACATCTTCAAAAGCCTCTTTGGTTATCTCCTCTGCTACATAGCCGCCCTCAACCGAATCAAAACCGTCATTAGAGCCACTTCCACCGCCTACTGGATTAATTACTTGGACTTTAGTTAATTGCAGAGAAACGCCCTTAGTGCCGCTTACAGTGTAGGTAGTCATAAAGCCGCCAACCTTCAAAGTAGAGCCACCCCACATCAATGGGATTTGCGAACCAACAAGAATTTCACCTGTGCTGTCATAGATTTTCGGAGCATATTTAGATTTCACCCTGAGTAGGGTTTGTCCGGTCTCCTCATCCACTTTAAATGGCATCTTAAATTTGGCCGTTGCGCCAAACTCGTCAACCGCTAAGTTATGAGCCATGTCCATTAACTCTTGGCAGTCTTCTAAAGCCAAGTCCGTCTTGTAGACACCATCTGGATTGAATTGAGTGTCAGGTTTGTTGAGGTGGGGGTAAACTGCTGTGCCGCTTGGTGAGGTAAATTTTAATCGTTGTCCCATTGGAGACTCTCCTTATTTTTAAGTTAAGTGTTATCGCTGTAAGACATGATTTCGCTTCGCCTTACTAATGGGTGGACACATAATTTAAAAACAAAAAAAAGCCCCCTTTCGGAGGCTTGGTGAATCTTAATCTACATCATGCAAAACAATAGTCGGACTTCCTTATTACTGATAAATCGAGATGTCCTTTCGGTGGTAGTTCGAACTCTCTTAATTTTTCTAAATTGTCACCATTTACTCTTTTTGAAACGCTACCCAAGATGTCACTGTAGATACACCTATCAGTATATTGCTCGATAAACGTCTCTCGTACCGTACTGAATAATTCCCAGGAATGGTCACATAGAACTGCAAATGAATCATGGATCATCATCATGTCAGTAATACCCTGCTTTTTAAGTTCCAAAATAGTTGACATCATGTGAGACGCATCATAAGAGTGGATGATGTTTGGGGAAACCCCTTGCTTAGACTGCCTCATACAAATGTCTTTCTTGTCAGTCACTTTGACACTTATCTGAGTGCGCTTCTTTGCACCTTCCGGTGGGGTCTCAATCGCATGGTAAACATCACCAACCTTCACGTATTCGACCTTTATTTCGCCAGACATATCATATAAGAATGGCTTGATCTTTACCGTGTTGATCTTCGTGTACTTCTGCACTACCGGAAAGCCAATCGGAGTACGCCAATCCATAGGCTTGTTCTCTTTTGCTAAGATCGATACTAAGCCTCTGAAGAAGTCCATACCATGTCTAGCAGACACTAAAACATCTTGTACACAGGCGTATGAGTGCTTTGCTAGGAAGTGTGCGGATAGACGTTGATTCTCTTCATTACCAAATGGATGTACAAATCCTTCATTTGGATTCTTATAGAGAATGTCAGCTTCCATTTCCATGATGTCACTCATGATTTGATCTTTGAAACCGTAAGCCACTGAAGAGTATACGTAGGTCATACAGTTGGTTTTAACGTGCTTCCGTGTAAGGCCATACAAGAGCCAATTAGCGGCAAACGCCTTATCCTCTTTCGACGACTCAGGATCATTGATGATCAGGTTTAACTTGCCAATAACACGGTCACAAAGCACTTGATAAACATCCTGTGGTATCGCATCGGGGACAAGGTTGACTAGCTTTCCTGTTTCCTCAGAGAGACTTGCCGCAGAGTAATGTTGGCAACCACTGTTGCTTCCATCTAAGGATGGACTTAGGTGTGAAACAAAGCCCTGTTTGTTACTCTTGGCCTCACAGTAACCCAACCACTCAAAACATCCTGCAAGGAACTGAAACGGTTTGTCAGCCTTTGACCAGATATCAAATGTACCTTTGGGGTCTGCGGCACAATCAAGTAACATCTTTTGGTTATCATCAACCCAATGAACACGATCCATCAGCGGTTGTTTATCAATGCGATCAAAACCTCCGGTATTAGCAATATGAATCTTCAACCAGTGATCGTTGAACATGGTCAAGAGACAGCCGTTGTACAGTAAGAACATACTCTTGATATGATCGTCGCGGTGGTAGTTGAAATTTGACAAGGGGTACATTCTCCCTCTGTAATCAAGATTCCAAGGAATCCAAAATGCTGACGTACCTAAACTGTCGGCTTCATCCAAATCTCTTCTCATCATGTTTGACGCAGTGGTAGACGCAGAGTTCTTCTGTCTGATCTTTTGGCAGTCACGTTGATAACGCTGTCGGTCTGGCTTGTCCATAGTTTTCCATTGCTCAGAGTCCAAGCGAGGTAGTTCGTCTAGCTGTACACCACTAGGGAACTTCTTGCCTTTTGGGAAGACTTGAGACGTAGACCAACACCAATTCACAACCTCTACAACCTTGGTGTTTACCTTGAGTGGTACGTTCTGCAAAGCGTTCACAGCCTCTGCATACTTTGGCAGTTCACCTTTGGTTTCCGCAAGCTCAAAGTCATACCGAACAGACTGCTCTTGAGCATAGGTGTACTCTTTGACAAGGCGCACCATCGAACTCATCTTTTCAGATAGATAGCATCCAGAATACATAGAAGTCCAAGGATTCGGGGGACAAAGCATTACGCCCCACATAGGGGACATCCAACTCTGGCGCTCCATATCACTATCTACCTCTCTCTGTGCCTGCGGTAATAGCATGATGTATTTCTTGGTGTTTTTAGAAGTGTTTTCAATTTGTATTTTAAATAGATCACTGTACGCCAAGACAGCATTGTAGATTGGTGTAGCTACATGCACACACTTCTCGGCAGGCCAATCTTGGACAGGAAAGTTCTCTTGCTTGGCTAAAGAGTAGGCTTTCGATAGTTTCTCACCATAGATTGTTGAGTGTGCATCAGCTTCTTGAATAATCTTGGCCGCGTAGTTGTAAGTCTTTTGCTCACCTTTCTTATTAGTAAACTCGCGCTTGCCATGTTTCTTTAAATCTCTTGCAAATACTTCAGCTTGGACTCTTCGTCCGATTTTGTTTAACGCTGTGTTAATAGTCTTACCGTGGTCAGACCCAACACTGTCCATAAACACATTCAGACCAATAAAAGACAAAAGGTCTAAGTCTAAATCTTTTATCTCAGGCATCCACAAAGGGGTTCGACCACTACCGCGACTACTAATCTCTTCAAACTCTCGTACTAACCCTAGAGACACTTTGGTAAGGGCTGAAGTTAGTAGGTTGTGGTGGGGCATACTCTTGCTTAAATACTTTTGTTTCTCCTGTCTATCGTCATAACGGTCTTTACCGTCTGAGTACATCTTGTTTTCTTTCTCATGTTGTAACTCACGTAACTCATGTAAATCTAAACCCATGACGTACACCCCACATAATCTGTCCCACACCACCAAATCATCTGCAC
>CESJ01030480.1_pt1 | contig 12587 bp, 8 predicted proteins | sample 356311 | NCBI WGS metagenome assembly CESJ01 (sample SAMEA2621487, study PRJEB7988) | marine metagenome | biome: marine biome (ENVO:00000447); feature: surface water layer (ENVO:00002042); material: "saline water (ENVO:00002010), including plankton (ENVO:xxxxxxxx)" | depth 5 m
GCTTTCGTTACAGGAATATATCGACAATGTTCATGGCAAGGTTACATTCGGTTCAAAGACCTTGACTGAACTCTCGGTGTCTTCGTATGAGAGGGCTTCTCTGAGAAGCAAACCTGATACTATACCTTCTGTTAGTTTGGCGTTTAAATCAAATCCTATGGAGGGATGTGTAAAGGAACGACCTTATTATACCGGAGAGGCAGTGATAGGACAGGCTTATAACAAGGGAGGAATGCAAGTGCTGACACCCGAAGAAGTAAGAGATCCCATGACAGGAAAACGTAGATAAATAAACGAGAATAGAAAGCGTTAGCAGCCGCGTTTCGGCGCGCGAAAAAACTCCGAGTAAAATCCATGATAAAAAAGTTAAAAAAGAATCGGTTCGATCATGAGTTTCATATAAAGTTACCGTTGGTTCAAAGATCGTTGAATGTAAATAATGGTATCCTTGCTGATATAATCATGACGCGAGGTGATGTACAACAGCGAAGAACTAATGTTCAAGCTGATATGACCGAATGGGAACTACATAGATTGTACGAACCTGTTCAGGCGTTATGTACTCAGGCGCTAGAGGTTGCAGAAGAAATATATCCTGCTACCTTTAATGACTCTAAACTTTATACACGAAGGTGTTGGGGTGCGTCTTATAGTAAAGATGATTTTACTAAAGAACATAATCATGCAAGCAATGTGTATAGTTGGTGTTACTATATAAGTATGCCTGAAGGAGCATCACCTATTATCTTTCCTGAGGCGAATCTAACCATAACTCCGAATGAAGGTGATCTCATTTTGTTTTCTGGTTTGGTAAGACACTCTGTTCCCCCTAGCGATTATGAAGGGAAACGCATTATGATTGCGGGGAATATAAATGTACGATAAGCATATGCTGGTTTAGCTCAGTGGCAGAGCATTCTCTCAGGCGGGAGAAGGTGGGGAGTTCGAGTCTTCCAACCAGCACCTAATCTAAGGTCTTTCTTCTATAAGACTTTCCCAAGCATCATTCTTTAACCACTCTCGATCTTGATAATTATAATCATGAGCCTGTATGTGGTCATCAACCATAGATTCTATATTCCGAACATCTGAATGAATGTGTTCAACATACTTGGTATTTTTAATTTTATCGACCTCATCTATTAATAGACGAATTTCGTTTTGCGTATCTTGCTCGAAGGACGTTTGATATTTTTCTAGCTCTTCTACTTTTGAGTTAATCAAGAAAAACAAACAACCATATGATATGAATATTAAGATTACTAACATAAAACTTTTCTCGTCAGCAGCCCTTGCAGATTTCTTTGTCATTGTAACCTCTTTCTATTATTTATATCCTTATAAATAACTAGTAAGGAGTTTATTCATGTCTGAAAATTACTTTATGGGTCTTGACGGATTCGTATGGTTTACTGGTGTTGTTGAAGATAGAAACGACCCAGATAAACTTGGTCGGGTTCGTGTTCGTTGTCTTGGATTTCATACAGAGGATCTAGTTGATATACCAACCGCAGACTTGCCGTGGGCAACTGTTATGCATCCTGTTACTGATCCCTCAATGCAAGGACTAGGCAACAGCCCTTCCTTTCTTGTTGAAGGTAGTTGGGTAATCGGTTTCTTTTCTGATGCAAATTTAAAACAACAACCTATCATAATAGGAAGCCTGCCGGGCATACCACTTGATGGTGCTGACCCAACAAAAGGATTTAATGATCCTCGTAGTGCAAATTCCTTTCAAGAAGATTATCTAGGAACTCCATCATATGGCCCCTATCCTGTAGATGGTGAAGAATACGATATGCCGTCTGGTCATAGTATTGGTGAATCAGATACAAATAAACTTGCACAAGGACAATATTCTGAAGAACACGATGCACTTATAAGAAGAAGAACCAATCAACAAAAAGATATTCCAACTGCAACGCAACCCAATTTATCTACAGTATCGGATAGTGCAGTAATTGAAACTCGGAGTACTTTTAACGAACCAGACCCCAAAGGTATTCTTGAAAATGCAGATCCATATTTTTCTTCACAATATCCATACAACCATGTATTTGAATCTGAGTCTGGACACATTACAGAAATAGATGATTCGCCCGGCGGTGAAAGAATATTAAAAGAACACAAGTCTGGAACATACGAAGAAATAATTGCAAACGGAAGCAAGACAGTAAAAGTTATCGGTGATAATTGTGAAATCATTATGGGTGGTTCAGATGTTTATATTGCTGGTGCAGTTAATCTAACAATAGGTGGAACTGTTCGTCATCTTGTCAAGGGTGATTATCATTTAGAAGTTGAAGGAAACTATACGCAAAAGATACACAAGAATATGCGTACAAAAATTGGAGCTGGTGTTTCTGGTGGAAACCTTGAAGAAGAAATAAAAGGAAATCACGCATTTAATATTTCAAATAATATTAAGGGGCGTATCGGAGAAGATGTTGATGTTACCACAGAAGGTAATGAACAAAGAATTAATAACGGAACATATAAGTTGGTAGCAAAGAGTAATATTTTTGCAGCTACAACTGGTGGTACTTTAACACTTAATGCTAGTGGTAATGTTTCGATTGATACTACCTCTGGTATTATGTCAATCAAATCTGGTACAACTTTAAATATGAAATCTGCAACTGCAATGACTGTTGGTTCAGAAACTACATTTACTGGAACATCAACTGGCATTGGAACATTTACATTCTCTGGTGATGGAAGTAACTTTATTGCAAACAATGGGTCTAGTGTTGCTATCGGTCTTACAACTCATACTCATACTCAAGATGCAGATAGTGATGGTGATACACAGGCAACTACAAATGTGCCTAACGCTTAGGAAAGTATAGATGTCAAATTTTAAAATACCCGATCTCTGTGGTGCAAGTCCTGAACTTAATCTTGCGTCATCGAAGATTGCAGATTTAGAATCACAAATAACTTCACAGATAAATGCAGAGGCATCTGCTGCAAAGGCTGCTATTGAGAGCAAACTTACAGATGTCAAATTAGGACTTGATGGACTTGTTCCAGATTTACCAGAACTACCAAATCTAAATTTTCAATCAGAACTTACAAGTCTTATATCTTTTGACATATCAACTCCACAGGGGTTGACACAGTACACATCAAAACTCAATGATTTAAAATTAAAGTTTGGTGATACCCTTACTAAGTCTGGAAAAGATTTTGATAGTTTAGTATCATCTGCAACTGATGCTATTTCTGGTGGTGGAAATGTTTGTGGAGTTGTACCTAATCTTGAATTGCCTGCAGCAGGCGGAGAGGTTTTAGAAAAAGCAGAAGGTGTAAAAGCTGCACTTGAAAATGCTATAGATGAAGAAGTTTCAACTGTATCAGATAATGTTAATGCAACTGCACTAAAGGCTGAACTAGAATCTACAAGTGCATCATACGCAGATAAAACCACATATGAAACAACTAAAAAATCAACAAAGATAACAACACCTGCTGGAACTAAAGTATCAGCTACTACAAAATCTGATGCTGGTGCTTCGGGATATTCTGAAAAAGGATTTGCTTATAAAAAAGGCAAAAAAACACTTGTCTATATTAGTCCAGAATTTCGAGCAATAATGGATTTAAAAACACCAGATGGAAAACCTGTAGGTGGTGTGGCTAACAAAGCAAGAAAATACAAAGACTTTGATATACCAATTGATGCTGTCCAATGGATTAACGAAGAAGCATTTGATTATAGTGAGCTCAGTGATTTTATTGAAAAAGAAATATACTTCCCAATGCCAACCAAGATTTTAAGTGCTGGTGCTGTAGAAGTTAGGTTAAATGACGCAGGCACTAAAGTAATAACAAAAGGTCTTATATATCGTTTAAGTCTGGCCAATGCTTATTTAAAAAGAATCAAGAGTGGGGTGAAAGGTAAGGATAATGTCACAAAAAACCTCGCTGCTTTAAATGTAAGTATTGTTCAGGAGGAATTCTCGGCAATCCTTGCATTTGCGTTTGATGGCGAACAATATGACTTAGCAGAAGGTACTTGGGATTATATAAAAATAATTTATGAATATAATGAAAAAATAGATGCAGGAATTAAAAAAGACGAGTAATAAATTTCCTAAATAGTATATAAACTAGGGGTTCTTACAGATGGCGCAGTATGATGCAACAACAACCAATAATAGCAAACGTAGTGCTAGGATATATTCAGACATAGATTTGTTCTTTGGAAAAAAAACTTCCAATGATGATATTCAAAGCATTACTGATATTAAAGCTGTTAAGCGTTCTGTTCGTAATCTGGTATTAACTAATCATTATGAAAAACCATTCCACCCAGAGATTGGTTCTGGTGTTCGCGATATGTTGTTTGAAAACATGACTCCAATTACAGCACAGATACTTTCAAGAAAGATTGAAGATGTAATTAATAACTTTGAACCAAGAGTAAGATTAGTAGGTATTACAGCAAACCCAAATTTGGATAAAAACTCATACGAAGTTTCGATAGAATTTTATGTCGTTAATGCTCCCACAGAATTAGTTGACCTATCCATAATGTTAGAGAGATTACGATAATGGCCGTAAATGAAAAAAGACTTAGAGTAACAGAGCTTGACTTTGATGATATTAAAGGCAACCTAAAAACTTTTCTAAAAGCACAGAACCAGTTTACCGACTATGACTTTGAGGGTTCTGGTATGAGTGTTCTTTTAGATACGCTTGCATACAATACACACTATATGGCTTACAATGCTAATATGGTTGCAAACGAAATGTTTCTAGATAGTGCATCTTTACGATCAAGTGTAGTTTCACACGCAAAGAAATTAGGATACGAAGTATCATCTTGTCGCGCCCCTCAAGCAACAGTTAATATATCTCTTGCAACAAATCTACCAACAAGGACAATGCCGGCAGGAACAACATTCACCTCTTCAGTAAATGGTGTAAATTATAATTTTGTTACAGTCGCTGATATAACATCTAGTAACTCTGGTAGTTCTGTAAACTTTGACAGCACAACAATATATGAAGGAACATTTATTACATCCAAGTATCTAGTAGATAGTTCTGATGTAGACCAAAGATTTATTATTGATGACGCAAGAGCGGACACCACAACACTTAGTGTAAAAGTACAAACATCTGCAAGTGATACTTTCGTAAGAACATACACTAAGGCAACAGACATTTCTCAACTTACTGATTCTAGTACAGTATACTTTATACAAGAAGTAGAAATAGGAAAGTTTGAAGTATACTTTGGTGATGGTGTTTTAAGTCAAGCGGTATCTGATGGAAACATTGTTACTTTAGAATATGTTGTTACAAATAAAGGTGTGTCAAATGGTGCAAGAGCATTTACATCATCTTCAGCAATTAATGCTATAACCGATATTACTGTAACAACAGTAGCTATCGCGAGTGGTGGTGCTGAGGCGGAATCAATAGCATCTGTTAAATTAAACGCACCCTTAGATTTTGCAGCACAAGGTCGTGCAGTTACAACAAATGATTACAAGACTTATGTTAATAAACTTTTTGCAAATACTCAAGCGGTTTCTGTTTGGGGTGGTGAAGACGGAAGTTATGATACAAGTACAGGGGTAAGTTCTACACCAGAGTATGGTAAGGTTTTTATCTCTATTAAGTCTACTACTGGAAACAATCTAACTGATGCACAGAAATCAAATTTGGTTACTGCATTATCTCCATATAAAGTATCTTCTGTTACTCCTGTAATCGTTGATGCAGAAACAACATATCTTATTTTAAAAACAACGGTTCAATATGATTCTAGTTCAACTACACTTATTGATTCACAGTTGGCAACAAAAGTAAGTGCTACTATTTCAAGTTATAACACAAGTGATTTGCAAACTTTCAATGCTCCCTTTAGACACTCAAGGTTACTAGGACTGATTGATAATACAGATAGTTCTATTTTGAATAATACAACAACAGTTACACTGGCGAAATATGTTGTACCAACATTAAATGTATCAACATCTTATATCTTAAACTTTAACAACACATTTTTCAATCCACACTCTGGACACAACTCAGCTGGTGGTGGTATTGTTTCTTCAACAGGGTTCTTAATGAGTTCTGTTGATTCAACAAAAGAATATTTCTTTGACGATGATGGAGCTGGTAATATTAGAATTTATTATTTAGTTTCTGGTACAAGACTTTATCATAGTACTACTGCTGGAACAATAGATTATGTAAATGGAAAGATAACAGTAAATTCAATTATGATTTCTGCTGTGTCTGATGTTGATGGTGTAGTTTCTACACAAGTTCGCGTTACAGTAATTCCAAGTTCGTATGATGTTGTTCCTGTGAGGAATCAGATTCTTGAACTTGATGCGGTGAACTCTACTGTTGTTGCTTCTATTGATGCAACAGCGGCAACTGGTATTGGTTATACAACAACAACAACTACAGCGGGAACAACTACAACAACGGTGTCGACTACCCCATCTTCATCAACTTCATCGGCGTACTAATAAATGTCTGAGAATAAATCAAAATTTACTACTAAGGTTTCTCCCCTGATCGAAGGGCAAGTTCCCGACTTTGTTCAAGCAGACCATCCAGTATTTGTAAATTTTGTAAAAGATTACTTTCAATATCTTGAGGCGGGTAGATTAACTCTTACTGCCAATGTTGATTATGTTTCATTAGAAACAATTACTACGGCATACATCTTAGAAGAAAGTGGTGACAGAATTGTTACTGAACTTGGAGCTGGTACTCTAGGTCAGTTTGTAAATGGTGAAACTGTTACTGGTAGTTTATCAAAGGCAACTGCAAAAGTTCTTGTTGATGATTCTAGAAACTCATATCTTTATGTTACTGGACAACAATTATTTCAAACTGGAGAAACTATAACTGGTGGAACATCTGGTTCTACTGGTACGGTTGATTCATATCAAGCAAACCCAATTCAAAGTATCCAACAGATGTTGGAATATGCAAATGTCGATAACACTCTCTACGATTTCTTAGATAACATGCGTGATGAGTTTATGGAAGCAATTCCAGAAACGCTTGCAATTGGTGTTAATAAAAGAAATCTAATTAAAAATATTAAAGACCTGTATGCAGCTAAAGGAACATCAGAGGGTCACAAACTCTTTATGCGTATGTTGTTAGGTGAAGAATCAGAGATTTTCTATCCTAACATCTATATGATGAAACCATCTGCTGGTGAATGGCAAGCTTCAACTGTTCTTAGAGCTGCAGCGGTAGGTTCTTCTGTAGGAAATGAATTTGTTAATCAGTTAATCACTGGTGGAACTTCTGGTGCTACTGCTATTGTTGAAAAGTCTGTTACCAAACAAGAAATAAATGAAACATTCAATGACTCTATTATTGAGTTTACAATTGCAGAAATTAAAGGAACCTTTGTTGAAGGAGAAATCATATCTGGTATTTCCACAACTAAAGATGTTATCATTTCATTTACTGTACAGGGCATTGTTTCTGATACAGCAATAACAAACGATGGAATACTTTATGAAGATGGTGAGGTTGTTGATGTAGAACAAATTGGTAATCAATTTGCAAATGTTGTTGTTGATGGTATTAACACTGGTTCGGTAAGCGAACTCTTTGTAGAAACTACTGGTACAAAATTTGAAGTGGGTGATGCTCTTACATTTACTAAGAACTCATCTGATACAGATGTCAAAGAGGCCACTGGTGTTGTAAGCATAGTTGGTGGTGGTGTCCTTCAAGAGACAGGAACAGATACCATTACACTTGAAGCTGCAACTAATACTCAACTAGAATCATTTGCGATTTCACTTGAATTTACTACTTCAGATAATTTTATTGGTGATGGTACAACCAAAGTATTTAATCTTGTTAATACAAGTGGAACACTAGACACACTTTATGTAACATTTGATAATGTGGTTTATCCCGCTATCGCATCGGACGGTTCTGTAAACTGGAGTGCAACAAACACACAAATAACATTTACATTTTCAGTGGCACTTAATACTAAAATATATGTTCGTGGTAATCTGCAAGACTCTTTAGTCTTAGATGGAACATCTATTATTACTGTGGATAGTGAAAGTGTTGTTCTGGGTATAGGACATCAAATACTCAGTGAAGAAACTATAGAAGTATCGGACACATACACAACTGCAAATGACCAGATTGTTTTAGAGTCTGATACATTCACAAATATTGATGCGGGTGCTACACTAGAATCTGGACACCTAATTAAAGCAGTAGTGACTGATGGTGGTTTTGGTTATACAAAACTTCCAACGGTTTCTATAACAAGTACCACTGGTGTTAGTGGAAGCATACACGCAACAACTACAGACATTGGTTCTATCAAAACAATAAAGATTACTAACACAGGAATTAGATATAGTGTCAGTAATCCACCAGAACCATTATTCAGAGCTCACTTTGTTCTTAAAGATGTGTCGGGTACTTTTGCCGCAAGTAACACACTAACCTCATCAGGACACACTGGTGTTGTTAAGGCGTTTGATACTAATACTAAAGTTCTTGACACTACATTTGAAAATGTCATAAGAGTTGAACAGGAACAAACATCAACATTCCAAGAAGGTATTCAACTTGAACAAGCTACAGAGTTGCTTCTTCCCGAAGGTATTCTTCTTGAAGACGAACAAGAATTTAATGATACAGGAAGTATTCTTTTAAATGGTTCTGGAGTATTTACTCCATCTCCTAAATCACTAGTATATAAAGTTCAGGTTTACTATGACACAGTACAAGAAAAAAATGTGTTTTTTATTAATGGTGTATCACAACCAGAATTAGTTTTATATGAAGGCAACACTTATTACTTTGATTTATCAGACCCTACACTATACAAGGTTCTTACATCAGGTCAACACATATTAAGATTCTCTGAAACTTCAGGTGGAACTCACAATGGGGGTTCAGCCTATACTACTGGTGTAACAACCTCTATTGCATCAATAGATATTGGTACTGCCGGTGCCTATATTCAAATTGTTGTTGCAGCTAACGCACCCAGACTATACTATTATTGCACTAACCACGCTGGTATGGGAGCGGGTATAAGAACTTCAACATATGATACGACTGTTCTTGACGAAGGTTCTAGTATAGTACTAGATGGTGCTGATAGAATCGACCACTTCTTCGTGCAAGAAGCTGGTACAACAGGAAATGCAACTGACAGGATTCAACTTGAGAGTGAAGGTTTTGGTGGTTTCTTATTAGACGAAGCGTTTGATTTAAATCAAAGCAAACTTGTCGCATTACAGGAAGCTGGTAGTAAGTTATTGCATGTGAGTATTCGTAGAGAAAACTCAACTACAAATGCTAACAGCGATCAATATGTTCTTCTTAATGGAATAGATAGTTCTGGTACAGATGCTAACTCTAAACTTGCAAACGAAGATTTTGGTAATACTCTTGTCTTAGACTCTACTGATGCAACTGGTACAGATGCAAGAAATGGATTCTTACTGGACGATGAAACTGGTGCCGGTCAAATTACTCTTGACTCTACTGCAACTGGTTCAATAGATGCGGGAGATCACATTGTTAATGAAAGCCCAATAGATTTCTCTTTACAAAATCTTACTATCACAGATTCGAGTGGTGCTACTGCTACAATTGTGACTGCCGATATTGCTACAGGAACATCCACTGTTGCAACAACATCAACCACAGATGCATCTTATGCAAATGCTCAAAACAGACTTGGTGAATCTTTAGTTCGTATTCAAGACTCTTATTATTATCAAGACTATTCGTATGAAGTTCAGATTGGTGCATCACTCTCCACTTATATTAATGAATTAAAGAAAGCAGTTCACCCAGCAGGGTTCCAACCATTTGGTAAGGTTACTCTTGCAACGCTAGTCTCTGCTCAAATTGCTACTGCGGGTGCTGGTGTTGCTGCATACACAGGTGATACAGATACATTCTCGCCAATCCTTGCATCTACATTCAAGACTATCTTTGACCAACTCTTACAGACAAGACTACAGGCATATCCTGTTGCAGAGATTGGTGTTCGCGATCAGAAAATTATTCAAGAAGATGGAACTTTGCCGGGCGACAATCTTGTACTTGATGCAAGTGCAGCTTCAACTGATGTAGGTTCAAACATACTCTTTGAAGATAGTCTAGGTATGGACTTGGAAGATGGCTTCCAAATAAAAGGTGATGGATTGTTATGGGAAAATAATACCGTAACACATAGTTCAGATATAACTCATGGCACTGGTACTGGTGGTAGTCATATAATGACAGAGAAGTCATATGCACCTTCAGGTAAAGGTGACAGAGTTCTCGTTAAAGAACTTGTAACAAAGATTACTGCAAGACCTTCTCCTAAATTTACAAGAAACTTATTAACATATCTAGCAGAGTATCCATTTGGAAATGAGCTGGGGGGTGATGGTATAATTTTAGAAGGTTCAACTTTCACTGAAGATGTTCTTCAGTTAGATGGAACACTACCTCTTGACCAAGCAGACACATTCTTTATGTTAGAAGAAGATATTGCTGGCGCCCTAGACTATGAAACATTTAATATCGCAAGTGAAGGAGATGACGGACATTCTAGAATACTACAAGAAGGTGGAGAGTGGAACTTCCCCGCTGGGTTTGTAGTAAATGCTGGCGGTAGAATTATTCTTGATGGAAATAATAGTAATGAAGAAACTATTCCTCTTTCTCAGATTGGAAACTATCGTTTCAGTGATATACTGAAAGAGACTAAGATTGTCATCAATGATGGTAACACAAATAATTTTATTGTTGATGCTGGTACTGATGTCGGTATTGAATTAGAAGGTGCAGACTTAGGACAACTCATTTTAAACGGAACAGATGATAACAGCTTAAATGGTGGAAATCATCTTCTACAGGAAACCACAAAAAGAAATAGATTTGACTTAGAAGAAAATGGTTCTATTGTCGTAGAAAGTTTTGATACTCTTTCAGTTATTGATAAGTTGATAGATGAAACAAACGAAGACATTATTGTATTAGAAGATGCAACGGAATCACGCAAGTGGTTCAAGAGTGGATACACCAGTGATACTACTGCTACACTGTCAGCCATTGTACTTGAAACAACAAACATTATTGTAAGTGCTGGTCAAATTCCCGCAGAAAATTTACTCATAAATAGTAATACTGGTGGACTTCCTTTGGTGCGCTCAGCTGACATTCATGTTAGAGATACTGGCGACATTGCGTTGGAAGATGAAACAGATACAACACATGGATTTTTAATCCTAAACAGCACCAGTGGTTCTTCTACTAATGCCGGTGAAAATATCCAGTTTGAGGGTGCAACTGGTATAACTTACTAGGACAATCTGTATAAATAAAGTAAAGGAAATAAAGAATGCCATATATTGGAAAAAGTAGTGACGGATTTGGAATCAGAGAGAGGTTTACCTACTTAGCTTCTGCGGGTGATACTACGCTGAGTGGTTCAGATTCATCTAACAGAACTCTTACGTTTAATGATCCAGAATATGTTGATGTATTCTTAAATGGTGTTCGTCTTAAAAATGGTACGGACTTTAATCTCAGTACTGTAAATACAGTTGCCGGACTTACTGCTCTGGCTGCTAACGATGAACTGGAAGTAATCGTACATGATATATTTTCATTTGCAGATACAGTAAGTTCTGCTAATGGTGGTACATTTAGTAATAACCTAATTGTTAAAGGCAATCTTAGTGTTACTAAAGATGCAGCTGTTCTTAACTTTGGTGCAGATTCAGATGTATCCCTTACTCATGTTGCAGACACAGGACTTCTTTTAAATGGAACCTCCGTTATTCAATTCAATGACGCATCACAGAGTATTGGTGCGCCCAGTAATGCTATACTTGATATCAATGCAACTGATGAAATAGTTAAATGCAACTCTAGTAGATGTCAATGCAAACTTAGATGTCTCTGGTACAATATTAGGTACTACCATAACTGCTTCTACAGCATTTGTACCAGATGCAAGTGATGGTGCTGCATTAGGAACAACCGCTCTGGAATTTTCAGACCTATTCCTAGCAGATGCTTCAACAATTAAATTTGGTGCAGACCAAGATGTATCCCTTACTCATGTTGCAGACACAGGACTTCTTTTAAACTCAACCAGAAAAATTCAGTTCGGAGATAGTGCAACATTTATTCATCAGAGTGCTGATTCAGTACTGACTATTGATGGGGAAGCAACCATTGATTTAAACGCATCAACTGCTGTTCTCGTAAGTAATGATTTAAAATTAAATAGTGATGCAGCTATCTTAGGTTTTGGTGCAGACAATGATGTAACATTAACACACGTTGCTGATACAGGTATTCTTCTGAATGGTACATCAGTAATTCAATTCAATGATGCGAGTCAAAACATTGGGGCTCCTAGTAATGCCATACTTGATATCAATGCAACAGACGAAATAGAAATCAACGCGACCTTGTGTGATGTCAATGCTAACTTAGATGTGAGTGGAACAATCGTTGGTGCAAGCACTTTGTCTGCAACAACAATTACCGCATCTACTGCATTTGTACCAGATGCAAGTGATGGTGCTGCATTAGGAACAACC